>Ga0247812_10000344_pt1 | contig 35243 bp, 19 predicted proteins | sample UWRJL149409B1_FD_178011 | JGI IMG/M metagenome (GOLD analysis project Ga0247812, IMG submission 178011) | Plant litter microbial communities from Arlington Agricultural Research Station in Wisconsin, United States - UWRJ-L149-409B-1 | ecosystem: Environmental > Terrestrial > Plant litter >...
AACTGTAGTTGATGAAGGAGCAATGGGCATTCCGGTAGTTACAATAAAAAACATAACTACAGGCGAACAATCAGATACTGATATTGAAGGCAGATTCTCTATTGAAGCTGAAAAAGATGATATTCTCGAATTTGCTACTATTTCATTTAAAACACAAACAATTGAATTGGGACAATCTGATGTGCTAAATGTGGTAATGATTGTTGATCAGGACCACTTAACTTCTGGTGTGGTATTTATCGCACTAAGGCCTTCATTACCTAAGCGAATTTATTTTAAGATAAGGGATGGTTTTCGGTACATTTTCCGAAAAAAGGATATTTAAATTCACTTGTTGTTTAATATATTTTTTTGCTTTTAAGATTTTTAATACATAGTTTTATCATATCCAAAACATCTGTATTAAAATGATATCCAAAAACAAACTATTCGCAGTATTAGCCTGCGCAGGGCTACTTGCGTCGTGTGCTTCTCAAAACAGTGCAAACACTAAAAGTGGCGCGATTGCACACACTAAAGGCACTCAAATTTTAGAGCCTAACGGCAATGCAATTACCCTAAAAGGCACTAACCTGGGCAACTGGCTCGTTCCCGAAGGGTACATGTTCAAGACCGGTAAAGTGGGTGCCCCACACCAGATTGACCAACTGCTTGGTGAGATGATAGGACCCGACAGCCTTGCCAACTTCTGGAACAAATACCTTGATAATTACATTACCCACGACGACATTAAATACCTAAAGCGCATAGGCTGCAACCACATCAGGCTGCCTTTTCATTACAAGCTGTTTACTAACGATTTGTATATGGGCAAGCGCAATGCCGGCTTTGAGTATTTTGACCGTGTAATTAACTGGTGCAAACAGGAAAATGTTTACATATTGCTCGATATGCATTGTGCCCCGGGTGGGCAAACGGGTGATAATATAGACGATAGCGCGGGCTATCCGTGGTTGTATTACAGTAAATCGAGTCAGGATTTAATGAGCGAAATATGGGTTAGAATTGCCGAACGTTACAAAAACGAACCTGTAATTATAGGCTATGATGTGGTTAACGAACCTTTTGCGCACTATTTTACCGGCGATATTAAAGATTATAACCACAGGCTTTTTGTATTGTATCAACGTATGGTGACTGATATCCGCAAAGCCGATAAGAAACACTCCATCTTCCTGAACGGATCGGTTTGGGCGGGCGATTTTGGCGTGTTCAAAAGTATTATAGATGATAATATAGTGTACGAGTTTCACAAATACTGGTTTGATGTAAACCAGGAAGCCATCCAGAAATACCTTGATTTTCGCGACAAGCACAATGTGCCCATTTACATTGGTGAGACCGGCGAAAATACCGATGAGTGGATTAAACAGTTTACTACCCTGCTTGATAAAAACCAAGTTAACTGGGCGTACTGGCCATACAAAAAAATGGATAATACCCGCGGCATTATGAACTTTAAACAGCCGGAAGATTATCCGCTTATTACTAAGTATGCCGATAGCGACCGCTCATCGTACGAGAACATCCGTAAGAATATGCCCGACAGGATTAAAGTCCAGAAGGCACTAAACGAATTTTTAGAAAATTCTCTTTACAAAAATAACTTCCAGAACAAAGGGTATATTGAAGGGTTGGGATTGAAGGTGGAGTAGCTACAGTGATCAGTCGCAGTTTACAGTGTTCAGTAATTCAGGAAATCTGTGTTCTATTTCGACGTAAGGATAAATGTCAAACTTTTATTGAGATTCCTCAATTGCGCTGCGCTTCATTCGGAATGGAATAGCACTCGAATTTCTATTAAACAATGCTTCCATCTCGACGATAGTAGAAATCTTAAAAAGATTCCTCAACTGCGCTACGCTGCGTTCGGAATGACAGCAACGGGTATATTGCGTTTAGAGAAAGAAAAGTATTTAAAACAAAAATGCCCTCGCTTTTAGCGAGGGCATTTTCTATTATCTAAAGTCTGTTCTCTATTATCTAAAGAAAGAATTATTTAACTTCTTCGAAGTCTACATCCTGAACGTTGTCACCTTCCGGCTGAGATGCTTCCGGCTGGCCTTGTTGAGCGCCACCTTGTGCATTACCACCTTGTTTGTACATTTCTTCAGATGCATTTTTCCATGCAGCGTCAATTTTTTCAAGTAACGGCTGTATAGCTCCTGTATCTTTAAGTTGGTAAACCACTTTAAGTTCAGCAAGAGCAGACTCGATAGGCTGTTTGTTGCTGTCAGAAAGTTTATCGCCAAATTCTTTAAGTTGTTTTTCAGTTTCAAAGATCATAGAGTCAGCTTTATTAATAAGCTCTGCTTTCTCTTTAACTGCTTTATCAGCTTCAGCGTTAACCTCAGCTTCTTTACGCATCCTGTCGATTTCTTCCGGAGTTAAGCCTGAAGAAGCTTCGATACGGATATCGTGAGATTTACCTGTACCTTTATCTGTTGCAGATACTTTAATGATACCATTAGCATCAATATCAAAAGTAACTTCAATTTGTGGGATACCCCTTTGTGCCATTGGTATACCATCTAAGTGGAAACGGCCAATAGTTTTGTTATCGTTTGCCATTGGGCGCTCACCTTGTATCACGTGTATTTCAACAGACGGCTGGTTATCTGCAGCTGTAGAGAATACCTGAGATTTTTTAGTAGGTATAGTTGTGTTAGACTCGATTAAACGTGTCATAACGCCACCCATAGTTTCGATACCAAGAGAAAGTGGAGTAACATCAAGAAGTAGTACATCTTTAACATCTCCGCTAAGAACACCACCCTGTATAGCAGCACCTATAGCAACAACCTCATCCGGGTTAACACCTTTAGATGGTTTTTTACCAAAGAATTTCTCTACTTCTTCCTGTATACGTGGTATACGTGTAGAACCACCTACAAGGATAACCTCGTCGATGTCTGATATAGAAAGGCCTGCATCTTTAAGCGCTTTAGCAACCGGCTCCATAGAACGTTTTACTAAAGCATCTGCAAGTTGCTCAAATTTAGCCCTTGTAAGTGTTTTAACTAAGTGTTTAGGCCCTGTAGCAGTAGCAGTAACGTAAGGAAGGTTAATTTCTGTTTGTGCAGAAGCAGAAAGTTCTACTTTAGCTTTTTCAGCAGCTTCTTTTAAACGCTGTAGTGCCATAGGGTCTTTACGAAGGTCTATTCCTTCTTCGCTGTTAAATTCGCCGGCTAACCAGTCTATAATAACCTGGTCAAAGTCATCTCCACCAAGGTGTGTATCGCCATTAGTAGAAAGTACCTCAAACACGCCGTCTCCAAGCTCAAGGATAGAGATATCAAAAGTACCACCACCTAAATCGTAAACAGCAATTTTTTGGTCTTTGCCCATTTTGTCAAGACCGTAAGCAAGGGCAGCAGCAGTAGGCTCGTTAATGATCCTTCTCACTTTAAGACCAGCAATTTCACCGGCTTCTTTAGTAGCCTGGCGCTGTGCATCGTTAAAGTATGCAGGAACAGTAATAACGGCTTCTGTAACTGTATAACCAAGGTAATCCTCGGCAGTTTTTTTCATTTTTTGCAGTGTCATTGCAGATAGCTCTTGTGGAGTGTATAGACGACCGTCTATATCTACACGTGGCGTATCATTATCACCTCTTACAACGCTGTAAGGTACGTTGCTTGCTTCTTTGCTGCTTTCAGAGAATTTGTTACCCATGAAACGCTTAATAGAAGCGATGGTTTTTGTAGGATTGGTCACTGCCTGTCTTTTTGCAGGGTCACCCACTTTGATTTCTCCGCCTTCAACAAAAGCAATTACTGATGGAGTTGTTCTTTTTCCTTCAGCATTAGGAATAACCACCGGCTCGTTACCTTCCATAACGGCTACACACGAGTTGGTTGTCCCTAAGTCAATTCCGATTATTTTACTCATCTTGTTTATAGTTTATTATTTAAATTTTTCGATTATAATCCTCTCGTGTCATGTAGGCAATCATTGTGCCAATCCTAAAAAGCAAACTAAAATGACAGGAAATAACATGAATATGACAACATGACACAACTATATATTCAAATTAACTATTGTAAACCCCCAATTAATTACATGTAGTTTGTCGATGAAACATGTATAAACAGCGATTATAAGATTTTATAAGCATTAAAAAAATTATCTTTATGTAGCCGCTTATAGAGATTTAAGTGGCATTGCTAATTAATCCTCTGCCGAAAAAGATGAACCATGATGGTAACCACCACCTGTAAATATACATACCCTATCATAGCAACCGGAATTTTTGTACTATTTATTGCCGTTATTGTAATGACTGGCTGGCTGCTGCACTTAGAAGCTATACAAAGTTTGCTGCCGGGGCATATATCTATGCACTTTAATTCGGCTATTTGCTTTACGCTGCTTAGTATAGCCATGCTCTTGTACATAAAATACAGGAACCGGGGTGGCCACAGGCTAACCGGTGTATTGTCTTTAATTGTATTTTTAGTGGGGGCAGCTACTTTTTTGCAAAAAATGTTTCATAGCGATCTTGGTATAGATTACCTTTTTTTAAACAATAACAATCCTTATTATCCCGGCCGGATGTCTCTTTTAACAGCTTTTTGCCTGGCATTAACGGCTATTGGCACTTTTGGTATAAGCCTTAGCACTAATAAATACAAAACCATTTGCCAGTTTCTTTTTCACTTTGTTAGCGTTGTGGCATTTATCGTTTTAATTGGTTATTTATATAATGTGCCCGCCCTGTACAACCTGTCTTATTTTACAACAATGGCATGCCATACTGCCTTTGCCCTGCTTTTACTTTCTATAGCAGCCTCATTAATAAACCCATCACTTGGCATTACCGGCATATTTACCGGTACGAGAATGGGCAATATCATGGCCCGCAGGCTTTTCTCGCAAATTGTAGTGGCAGTGCTCATTATAGGCTACCTGCGCATACTATCGCACCGTTACCACTGGCTAAGTGCCGATGTGGGTGTAGCACTCCTTATTGTATCTTTTATTTTGGTTAGCCTGTTTTTAATATGGAAAAAAGCCACCATACTTAATAAGCTTGAAATTAATATGGAAGTTGCACAGGAAAACTTCAGGATAGGTGTAGAATCTGCACCCTATGCATTAATACTGTCAGACGAAACAGGCAGAATTACCCAGGTAAATTTTCAGACAGAAAAGCTATATGGTTACACCAGTGAAGAATTATTAGGCAACAATATAGAAATGCTAATACCTAAAGAGCTGCACAAACATTATAGGCACGACTCTGATTCGTTTTTTACATCGCCTGCCGTTGTAAGCCTGGGCATTGATGAAGAGGTGTATGCCAACACAAAGCATGGGGCATGGTTTCCTGTAGAAATTGTGCTTACCCCTATTACCACGCACAACGGTATAGCTGTACTGGCAGCCATTACAGATATTACCAGCCGGAAAGCCAATGAAGCCATTATAAAAAACCAGGTTAATGAGTTACAGCTTAAAAACCAGGAACTGGAACATTTTAACTACATTGCATCTCATGATTTACAGGAACCTTTGCGCACGGTAGCTAACTATATTATGTTACTTGAGGAAGATTACCCCGAACAGATTAATGACGAAATAAGGATGCACCTTAGCACTATGAATTCGGCAGTATCGCGCATGAGCCAGCTCGTAAGGTCGCTGTTAGACTTTGGCAGGCTGGGTAAAAACAGAAAGCTAAGCCTTACAGATTGCTACAGTATTATAACTAATGTAATAACCGATTTAAACGGGCTTATTAAGAAAACCAATGCCGTTATTACAATTGCAGATGAAATGCCGGTGTTGTATGCTTATGAAACCGAGATGCGGCAGCTGTTCCAGAACCTTATTAATAATGCCATTAAATTTACCGATAAAGATGTAGCCCCGCACATAACCGTTGGGTGCAAAAAAACCAAGGGCTTTTACGAATTTTATGTATCTGATAATGGCATAGGTATAGACCCTAAATATTTTAATGATATATTTCATATCTTTCAGAGGCTTAACAAAAACGAAGACTATGAGGGTTATGGCATAGGCCTGGCTAACTGCAGAAAGATTGCCGAGATGCACGGTGGCGAAATTTGGGTAGAATCTGAGTTAGGAAAAGGTAGTACATTTAAATTCAAAATACTAAATTTTAAGGCATGATCACACAGATAAACTGCATAATGCTTGTTGATGATAATAAGATTGATAACTTTTTTCATGAAAGGGTTATCCGGAAAAATAACGCAGCAAAAATTATACTTACTAAAGACTCTGGATTTGATGCTATAGCGTATTTAAAAAGAGGCAAGGAGGTAGTACAGCCCGATGTTATTTTTCTTGATATTAATATGCCCGGCATGAATGGCTGGGAGTTTATAGAGCATTATAAAAGCCTCGACGAAACCCTGCAAAACAGCATGATCGTGGTAATGCTTAGCACATCTGACAATCCTGACGACAGGGAATTAGCAAAAACCCACCAAATTTTATCGGACTTTAAAACAAAACCACTTACTAAAGAAATGCTCGAAGAGGTATTGCTTAAGTACAGCCTTAACAGGTTGCATTAATTTACTTATATTATGCTTTGTCATTCCGACGAAGGAGGAATCTCTTTAAGTTGAGGCCTTACCACGTTGTGTATTTTAGGATAACAGACTGAATCTCTAATTGAAATTCTTCGACTGCGCTGCGTTCCCAATAACAAACACACATACAAACAACTTCATATTTAAGTCAGGCCTGTCATTCCAACGAAGGAAGAATCTCTGTAATTGAGATTCTTCATCTACACGTTGTTTCGCTCCGAATGACAATCCGGATAAGAAATTACGGTAATATAATTATATATTCCCGTAGTACATAGCCTTAACAATACCATCGCTCAACCCTATTTTAGGAACAAAAATATTGCGCGCACCGCTCCATTTCATGGCATTAAGGTATATGCGGGTAGCGTGTATAATAACGTCGGCACGGTCAGGGTTCAGCCCCAGGTCTGATATGCGCTGCTCATAGCTCATGCCGTTTAAAAACTGGTATTGCGAGTGCACATAAAAATAAGACAAGGGTTTGTCCTGCTTTTTACCGCTCATTTTAAACAGCTTGTTTATATTACCGCCACTACCTATAAGGTTTATATTGTCATAAGGTTCAGTTACCGTATGTATCCATTTTTCTATTTCGTGCCATACAACATCGTTAACCATATTGTTAAGCAGGCGCACAGTACCGTTTTTAAACGATTTACTGGCAACTATTTTGCTGTTGGCAAACAGCGAGAACTCAGTGCTACCACCGCCCACATCTACAAAAAGGTAGGTCTGGTCGGGTTTCATGAACTCCTGCAAATCGTTAGATGCTATTATGGCAGCCTCTGTCTTACCATCAATTATATCAATCTTAATATCTGCCTCCTGCTGTATAATATTTACAACCTCTTTACTGTTATAAGCTTCCCGCATGGCCGACGTTGCACAGGCCATATAGCGCTCTACACCGTGTATCTTCATTATCAGCTTATAAGCTTTCATGGCATCTACCATTCGCTCTATATTCTCATCGGTAATTTCGCCCACGGTAAAAGCATCCTGACCAAGGCGTATAGGCACACGTACCAGTGAGCTCTTATTAAATTGCGGCTCTTTACCTTCCTGCTCTACAATATTAGACACAAGCAATCGCATGGCGTTACTCCCAATATCTATAGCAGCATATTTTTTTATATTAATCATTCTTTCAGGAGGGACTGAGGGACTAAGAACCTAAGGTACTAAGCCACTAAGAACCTTTTATAATTGTTCGTAAATAACTTCGAGTTTGTTCCTGTAATAATTATAGGTTTCTACCTGTGCCCTAAACGGTTTTGCTTTAGGTTGCTTGCGATACTTATTCTCTAAATTTTCGCTCTGGTAGCGGGCTTTTACGTTACCGCGCCATCCAAGTTCGAATATATCAAGTAGTTCCTGCTTAACATCGGCATCATAAATAGGGCAGCTAACCTCTACCCTTGAGTCCAGGTTACGCGTCATAAAATCTGCCGATGAAATATAGATATCCGGGTCGCCGGCATTGGCAAAAATATAAATTCGGGAGTGCTCCAGGTAATTATCTACAATACTTATAGCCTCTATATTTTCGCTCATTCCCTCTACTCCCGGTATAAGGCAGCACATACCACGTATAACAAGCTGTATTTTAACCCCCTCCCTGCTTGCCTCATACAGTTTGTCTATCATCCTGTAATCTGTAAGGCTGTTCATGCGCAGCTTTATGTATGCTTCTTTACCGGCTATTGCATGCAGTATTTCCCTGTCTATAAGCTTATAAAATCGCGAACGTGTATAATGCGGCGATACTATAAGGTGTTTATAGCGGTGCACGCGGTAGTTAACATCAAAAAAATCGAATATTTTGTTAGCTTCTCTTAATATTTCCTGATGTGCCGTAAACAAGGTAACATCGGTATATATTTTAGCTGTACTCTCGTTAAAATTTCCTGTAGATATAAAGCCGTAGCGTTTTATCCTGCCATTTTCAAGTCGTTCTACAGAACATATTTTGCTGTGTACCTTAAGCCCTTTTACCCCAAAAATAAGGTTAATACCTTCGGTTTGCATTTGCTCTGCATAGGTAATATTGCTGGCCTCGTCAAAGCGTGCCTGCAGCTCTATTTGTACCGTAACTTTCTTGCCATTTTTAGCAGCATTTATAAGCGAGCTTATTATCTGCGAGTTTTTTGCCAGCCTGTACAGTGTTATTTTTATAGTCATTACCTTAGGGTCCAGCGCTGCCTCACGTAAAAACTTTATTACGTATGCAAACGACTGGTAAGGCGCATGCAGCAGGTAATCTTTCTTTTTAATTTTTTGCAGTATGCTTCCCTCAAGGCTAAGGCCTGTAACCGGCAGCGGCACATTGTGCTGGTACAACAGGTCCTGCCTGCCCAGGTTAGGGAAACCCATATAGTCGCGGCGGTTGTGGTAACGCCCGCCCGGTATAATACTGTCGGACGAGTCAATGTGCATGTTAGTCAGAAAATATTGCAGCGTATCTGCACCTATAGCCTGATCGTATACAAAGCGCACAGCCTCGCCTATGCGCCTGTCTTTAACACCTGTCCAAATTTTCTCCATAAGGCTCTTGCTCTGGTCGCTGTCAAGGTCCAGCTGGGCATCGCGCGTTATCTTTATCATGTGGGCACTTATACTCTCGTACTTAAATATATTAAAAATGTTATGCAGGTTAAACCTTATAACATCATCGAGCATAATAATACAATGCTTATCCGGCTGAGACGGTAACTGTACAAAACGGCTTATGGTGCGGGGCATCTCTATAACTCCATAACGCACCTCCTGCTTTACCTCAATACCATCGGGCCCTTTGTAGCGTTCCCTAACAATAAGTTTTACAGCAAGGTAGCCAGATGTATCTTTAAGCAGCGGAAACTCCTCAAGGTCGTTAAGAATAATGGTAACAAGTTCCGGACTTACCTTTTGTATAAAAAAGTCTTTTATAAAGTGCTCCTGTTCCTGGTTAAGCTGGGTTTCGTTAAGCATAAAAATGTTTTCACGCTCCATTTCACTTTCTATAACACTGAGTATACGCAGGCTTTCTGACTGTTGTTCTATAACAATTTCTGTTATTTCGCTTAGCAGTTTATGTGCAGAGTTATTTCCGGGTAGCTCTTCACTCGTAGTACCCTCAAGGCTAAGGCGCCGTATAGCAGCATAACGAACCCTGAAAAACTCGTCGAAATTATTAGAAAATATCCCTAAAAACCTAAGCCTGTCCAGTAGTGGCACTGTTTCATCGGCTGCTTCCTGTAATACCCTGGCATTAAATGCAAGCCAGCTTTTCTCCCTGTCAATATACCTGTTTACCTGTAAATGGTGGATCATATTTTTTTAAATCGCTTGGAAATAGTACTGTTTCTGTCGTTCCTTTTGTAATGTCGCTCCAGTCGTTTTCTTCAAAAAAAAGCGACACAAAGCCCGCCGTAGGTACATTTTCTACAGCGCGATTGCCAAAGGTATTAACAAAGTTAGTAATAGCACCATTATGACCAAAAAGAATTAGGTTATCAAATTGGTTATTGCAGCTTTTTACGATTTCTTCTAAGCTTTTTTCGTCAAAAGTATACAGGTCGTCTTTAAAAACTATCGTATCCTGGGGTATTGACAGGTTCTCGGCAAAAATGTAAGCGGTGTTCTTAGCACGTTGTGCAGTACTGCTCCACACCACATACGATTTTGGCAAATGCTCCTCTACATGAGCAGCCATAAGGTGGGCATCGTTAATGCCGCGTTTAGAGAGCGGGCGGTCTTTATCTTTAAGCGGGGCATCCCAGCTGGACTTTGCGTGACGTATCAGGATTAAATTTTTCATACAATCATATTTCAGTTAACTAATTAATCGGAAACTTAAATATATAGAAAAATTTAATGCGATAAATTTAAAAGTTGTTATTATAGGGCTAATTGACATAATTTATCCACATATAGCACTCAAATTATTTTATAAATACTTCAAAAATAATGAGAAGTGATTATTTAGTTATAAATTTATCGCGCTTATACAACAAAATAAAAGTAAAACTATATGAAACAAGAATTAAGTGATAATTTACAACAAATATTTCTTCGGGCATCAATAAGACTTTTAGACGATTATACCCTCAGCGCTTTGATGATTAATTCTTGTTATGTTGCTATCGAAAGATACAGTAACCCTAAATATAAGGTACATCTGTCAACAACTGCAAACATTCCAGAAAATTTGCGATTAGATCCTGAGGTTGAAATAAAATTAGAAAATCAGGAATTAATTGATAAATATTCAACAAATGTTATGTTAAAAGTATATGAACAATATGTTCTAACTTCAGTAAGTATCATTGATGCTAATTTTGAGGATGTATATGAGCTATTGTTGAGAGAATATGAAATAGGAATAACAGATAAACAAATGTCCGATAAAATTAGAAATGCTTGGACGAATGACAACCTAATTACTTATTTTATTGATAAAACTAACCTTGAAGATATAACAAATCCTCAAAGGCAATTAAAAGCGGCTTTTGATCGATATAAAGAATACAGAATAATACGTCATGCCCTATTGCATAATAAAGGAATTTTGTCTGATAAACATATTCGCCAATTAGATGAAATATTCGATGAAACTGATGAAGATTCAAAATTTAAATGTATGAAAAACCTACCTTTTTATACTGATAGAAAGGTTGAACTTACACGCGACAGGTTTCTCAGCATTCGAAAATTTCTGTATCAATTTTTAGACTATTATGTTTTAGCATTTGAATAAACAGCACATAAAATAAAATTTCCAACCAATATTGGGCATATTTTTAACCTGCAGAATGAAGATAGAAAATTATTTGAATATACTAAAAATCATGTAGATTAACAACATTGCTACATTAATAAGGATATCCTACCCTGTTGGCTATTTTAGCTACTTTCCAGTAACGCACAATGTCGGATATCAGGCTTTGGTATTCTTTAAAATCACTTGGCTTGGTAAAGTATCCCTGAATAGATAATCCGTATGCTTTTTTCATAAAGTCTACATTATCGCCCGAAGTGGTAAGGAAAACATACGGTATACACTTATCATTTAAATCCTGGTCTTCAAATATTTGCTGCCTTAATTTAAATCCGTCAAGCTTAGGCATATTAATATCTGATATGATAAGGAATGGCGACTCTTTAGCAGCCCTTAAATACTCCATAACCTTTGTACTATCCGCAATAAGTACAATTTTATTATCGTAATTATTGTTTTCAATTACCTCTTCTAAAAGTTCCTGAAGGATATCCCTGTCTTCCTGGTCGTCTTCAATTATAATGATATCGCCGCTTAAATTCATAGTGCAGTAGTTCGTAAATGGTGTTTTTACAAAAATAAGTATATTACATTATAAACAAATGTTAAAATCCTACATTGTATTATTACATCATTAATATATTAATTCAAGAAATAATCTAATCATTTAATAAATAAATACTTATAAAAATAAAGGTAAAAGTATATTATTGTATATTAGGCTATTTAATTTAAACAATTTTTATGATTAATAAAGTACCAGTAAAAAAATTAATTGAATTCAGAAGATTATCCGAGAAAAGAAAATCATCTTTCGGTAATAAATTGACAATCCCAAAAGAGACGGTTTCTAATGACAGCGGTAACGATTATTGGACAAGAAGTTTAAGTGGACTGAGCACAGCTTTCAAACAAAATGATAATTTGATAATTAAAGGGCGGATTGAACGTATACTAGACGTATATGAAGATAAAGACGATAAGAAAACTAAATTAATGTATGATCGAAATCTCAATATTCTTCATAACTATGAAGATTTTAATTTTATGATTTTGAGACCTTCAATAGAATTAAATTTTCTTCCAAAACCCAGAATCTTAATAAATATTAGTGGTTTACCAATTCAAGTTATCCCGCACCAAATATTTAGCTACAAAGAAAAAGAGGAAATGAAAGTTGGTGGAATTTGGTTTGTAATATGGTTGAAAGAATTCAAAGAAAGCGACTTGGGAATTTATTCCGAGGCCTTATATAGATATTTATTAACAAATTATTCAAAAGAATATGTAGTCGATCCAAATTACTGTTTAATTGTTGATGCATTAAGTATGGGAACTGTAACATATCAACAAATCTTATTAGGCGAAATTGCTCCTTTATTAGAAACAACAATTGATATGGTAAATAAACATATACTTTAATAAATATGCATAAACAAAAAAGCCACTTTATAGTGGCTCTATGATTATGAGACTGACCAGATTTTAACCCTACCCTAAGGTTGACCAGATTTGAACCCTGTCTCTATAATTAATATTATATTACAAATTTACAATTAGTATGGAAGCTATTATGCAATAAGTTATATTATTTACCTATTACATAATCCATTTCAATAACTTTATCTTATTCTAAGTAATTATCTATTACAATAACTTTTTTATTAACTAGTCTATATAGTACTGATTCATCTTCTTTAAACTCTATAGCATATTGATTATCTCCTAATTGAAAATTTTCAGTACTCATTGCTGTTACTATTGTAACTTCAATTTTATCTAAACTTACAAAATGATATTCTACTACAATATTTAAGGTATCTTTTTTATCAAAAGTTTGACGAAGAACTACCCTTAATGCACGGGTTTTTTTTGGAGGATAATTTAAAAACATAAAATCTTTATGCTTAGAAGCATAGTATGATACGTACTTGTAACCTTTAACCACAAGAGGCTCAACAAATTCAAAGTCTATACCTAATCTTTCACCCTCCCTATCACCTAAATGTAATCTATTCCAATAATGCTTATCATACCAAAATTCTATTACAAGAGTTTCAGTGAAAGATGTATGATACCTAACGTTTGCAGAGCATCCGTTAACATCCCATGCATCTGGATCAACTACTTGATCATTTTGAGGGTTCATTCTTCGCCTCTTAGGTTTATCTTCCAATGTTATTATTATATGTCACAATATTAACTAAAATTTATTAAATTCAAATATTTATCAAGTATTAAAAATATTGTATACAATTAAAATAATCACGGCGCTAACCGCTCAATTTTCCAGCCCAGGTCTTCCTGTTCTGTAAATCGTATACGGTCGTGCAGCCTGTTAGGCCTGCCCTGCCAAAACTCTACCGAAAGCGGGCGCACTAGATACCCTCCCCAATAGTCCGGACGTATTATTTCTTTGCCCTCAAGTTCTGCTTCAAGCTGTTTTAAATTTTGCTCTAAAAAATCGCGCGACGGGATAACCTCACTTTGCGGAGATACTATTGCCCCAAGCCTGCTGCCTTCCGGGCGGATATCAAAATAACCGTCGGATGCATTTGCCGTGACTTTCTCTGCCACACCCTTTACAATTACCTGCCTCTCCAGCTCCGGCCAAAAAAACGACAGGCATACATTAGGGTTGGCCGCAATAGCTTTCCCCTTCTCCGACTCATAATTAGTAAAAAATGTAAAGCCTTCGTAAGTATATCCTTTAAGCAATACCACACGCGCTTTAGGAAAACCGTCGAGCCCGAAGGTAGAAACCGTCATGGTATTTACCTCATGCTTGTGCACAGCCTCCTCAGCTTCGGCAAACCACGTTTTAAAAAGTGCCATTGGGTCTTCGGGCAGGTTTTGCTCTGTAAGTTCGCTTTTTTCGTAAGATTTTCTATAGTTGCTTAAGTCGGCCATTTTATGGATATTAGATTTTTCGATTTTAGAAATATTCTATGATTTACCTCTCACAAATTTACAATTGTTTTTTTTGATTTTGCTGAAGTAGCAATTGCAATAAAATTTTGCCACGAATTTCACCAATTGACACCAATTTTGATTCTGAAAATATTGAAATTGATTTGTGTTAATTCGTGAAATTCGTGGTAAAAAAATTTAAACTATCGCTGAAGCCATTTCTTCATTAAATACTGTAAAGTGGTATATATACGGCTTTTGCAAAAATCGCTCAATTTTGACCAATTTGTGTTCAAAGTGGTTTTTTGCTGTCTTTAGCATGTCGCAAAATACCTGTAAAAGCCCTTTTGTACACATCTCTAAAAACAAGAAACAGCCGCTAAATTGCTATATATACCCTTATGTTAAATTTTATAGTATCTCTTTTAAGTGCTTGTAATTCGATTTTACGGTATCTAAAACTTCGTCCATTTTTCCGCCTAAAATTAACTTGGTCATCGTTGTGGTATAACCCGCCATTTGCTTCCACTCTATCTTCGGTGGCATTGCAAGCGAGTCAGGATTTGTCATAACATTTACCAGTACCGGCCCATTAATTGCAAAGGCTTCGGTTAGAGCATTTTCAAGATTGTCCGGCTCATTTACCGTAATGCCTCTAAAGCCCATTGCAAGGGCTACCATAGCAAAGTCGGGGTTTACCATATCAGTTTGGTTATCAGGCAATCCGGCAACTTCCATTTCCAGTTTTACCATTCCTAATGACCTGTTGTTAAACACTATAATCTTTATGGGCAGTTTATATTGGTGTATAGTAGCCAAATCTCCAAGTAACATAGAAAGACCACCATCGCCACAAAATGCAATTACCTGTTTATCAGGATTGCTAAGTGCCGCACCAATAGCCATAGGCATGGCATTTGCCATAGACCCATGGTTAAAAGACCCTAACAGCTTACGTTCTCCGGTAGCATTAAGGTAACGGGCACCCCATACACAGCACATACCGGTATCTACAGTAAAAACAGCATTTCTATCTGCCAGCCTGTCAATTGTATGCGCAACATATTCTGGAGATATCTTATTAGTTAACCCGGAGTCGTTTACATATATATTAAGGTTCTCTTTTACCTTTTCATAAAGTGCCAGTTGCGCCATCAGGAAACTGTCATCCTGCTTGGTTTCTATGATAGGCAACAGGGCTGCCACGGTATCTTTTATGTTACCACAAAGCCCAAGTTCCAGTTTGGCACGCCTGCCCAAACGCTGTGGCTTAAGGTCTACCTGAATGATCTTTTTATCGGCGGGCATAAACGCAGTATACGGAAAATCAGTACCTAACAGCAATATTACATCGGCTTCATGCATACTGTGGTAGGCAGATGGCAGCCCAAGCAAACCGGTCATTCCTACCTCATAAGGGTTATCATACTGCATACCCATTTTACCTCTAAAAGAGTACCCCACAGGAGCCTTTAATGCACCTGCAAGCTGTATAACCTCGTCATGTGCTTCGGCAGCACCAGTACCACAAAAAATGGTAACCTTAGGCCCTGCATTTAAAATTGCAGCCATTTGTGCAAGTTCATGGTTATTGGGGCGAATAACAGGGTTGTTGCGGTAATTTTTCTTAGCGGCAACAGGCTCTGCAGCATCCATGGCAGATACATCTCCCGGCAATCCTATTACAGCTACACCCTTATGGTGCAATGCATGCTGTATGGCACTTTGCAGCATTGTAGGCACCTGCTCCGGTGTGCTGGCTACCTCATTATAGCAGCTGCAATCGTCAAACAACTTTGTGGTATTTGTCGACTGAAAATAGTCTATTCCATACTCAGGAGTATTTATGGTCGAGGCTATTGCAAGAAGTGGCACTCCGCTACGGTGGGCATCATACAGCCCATTAATAAGGTGTACATGCCCAGGGCCGCAACTCCCGGCACACACAGCAAAACCATCCAGTTCGGCTTCGGCAGCAGCAGCATAGGCACCTGCTTCTTCATGCCTTACGTGTATCCATTGTATACGTCCATCGCGGCGCACGGCATCGTTAAGTTCGTTTAGACTATCACCGGTAACGGCATAAATTCTTTTTACATCATTATCTACAAGCATTTGTACTATCTGATCGGCTACTTTTTTTCCCATTGTATTATATTTTATTGATGCTACAATTTAGTCATTAAAGCCACTGATTGTAGGATAATTAACACACCAATAACTCAATATGTTAAATTATGTTAAAACAGGATTTTAGTACACAGCCCAATCGTCTATTAACAATTAAACATCTAAAATTTTAAGATTAATCATGAAGATTAATGCTCAATTAGTAAGGCTTATCTTAATGTTATATTAAACCATTAAGCAATGGTATATTTTTTCTTAAATTCGATGCTTAACACCAAACTATTACCCAATGACCCCTAAAATTATCTCTCATGGTATAGTGCGCGCCGTATTAACTCTTGCCGCTATTTTTATACTCCTCCTATTTTTGTACCAAATACAAACCGTTCTTATTTACCTGTTTGTGGCCCTTATATTAAGCATGGTAGCCAGCCCTATTGTTTTCTTTTTAAAACGAAAACTGCGGTTTCCAAATATCATAGCCGTAATAGTTACCCTGGTATTTTTCCTAAGCTTACTGGCGGGTTTCATAATGATGTTTGTCCCGTTAATTGTTACCCAGAGCGAGAACCTCTCCCTCTTAGACACTGCCAAACTGGAAGCTGATGTCATGAATATGATACACAGCGTAAACGAATATTTTGGTATAGATACTCAAAAAATGATAAAAGAGTCTAACCTTACCTCTAAACTCAATTTTAATTTTATACCGGCATTGCTTAATTCGCTTATAGGTATACTTAGCGGCTTTGGTATGGGGCTGGCATCTGTAATGTTTATTACTTTCTTTTTTCTTAAAGACCGAAAGTTATTTTTTGCCGGTGCCCGCAAATTATTACCCGATGCGCATGAAGATAAGATACTTAACTCGCTACGCAAAGTAAACTACCTGCTTAGCCGTTATTTTATAGGGCTTATCATTCAGCTTGCGGTATTGTTTACCATATACCTTATAGTATTGCTAATTTTTGGGGTTAAAAATGCCTTTATAATTGCCTTTATAACGGCACTCCTTAATATTATACCTTACATAGGTCCTGTAATTGCTACAGTTTTAGTAATTGTGTTAACTTTACTGGGTAATATTGGGCCGGAAACACAGGGCGAAATGCTATCTACCACTTTGTACGTGATTATAGGTTACAGCATAGCGCAGTTTATAGATAATAATGTAAGTTCGCCACTTATATTTTCTAATAGTGTAAATTCGCACCCGTTAGAAATTTTTATTGTAATACTTGTCAGTGGCTTTGTATTTGGCGTGCTGGGCATGATCGTGGCCATACCATTATATACGGTTATTAAAGTAGTTGCAAAAGAATTTTTCCCGAAAAACCCTGTTGTTAAAGCACTTACTAAAGATATATAATATTGCCCTCAAGTTTATTAAATCCAGAAATTCAGGCATACATTCGCGAAAATAGCATTAAGCCTATTACTCAACTGGCGTTGCAAAAGAACCCTTTTCCTGGTGTGGACTGGGCAATGATATTAAACCAGATAGCTTCAAGACAGAGGGCTAAAGACAAACTGCCTACGTGGTATGCTGCAGAAAATATCATGTATCCCTCTAAGATCTCGGTAGAGCAAACCTCATCAGAGACTGCAGCATTATATAAGTCGGGATTGGTTTCTGGCGAAAGCCTTATAGACCTTACCGGGGGGTTTGGTATCGATGATTATTTTTTCTCAAAGAAAGTAATGCAGGTAACACATTGCGAACTTAACACCGATCTTTCGGCTATAGCCCAACATAATTTTAAGGTGCTTGGCGCTGATAATATACAATGCATATCAGGCGATAGCCTTAATACGCTTACAGAGGCCAATAAACAGTGGGACTGGCTTTATGCCGACCCTGCCCGCCGCAGCGATACTAAAGGTAAAGTTTTTATGCTTAAAGACTGCCTGCCAGGCGTTCCTGATTTGCTCGACACCTATTTTAAATACACCACCAACATACTAATAAAGACTGCCCCCCTGCTGGATATTACTGCGGGGTTAAACGAACTCCATTTTGTAAAAGCCATACATATAGTAGCTGTTAACAATGAGGTGAAAGAGCTGCTGTGGGTATTGCAAAAGGGCTATATGGGTAGCCCTGAACTTGTTGCCGTAAACCTTGCTAAAGAGGGTATAGATACTTTTAAAACCTTTTATGCCAATGATACACAAGCAGTTTACGGTATGCCGGATAAATACCTTTATGAGCCTAACAGTGCCATCATGAAATCGGGAGAATTTAATGCTGTAGGTAACCGGTATAACCTTACAAAATTACACAGGCATTCGCAACTGTATACATCCGGCAGCCTTATAAATTTCCCGGGGAGACGATTTATGATCAACCAAATTTTACCCTACCAAAAAGCAGAAATGAAACACTATGCCGAAGGTAAAAAGATGAATGTAACGGTACGTAATTTTCCGCTTCAGGTAACGGATATCCTTAAGAAATGGAAAATTAAAGATGGCGGCGATACCTACGCCTTTTTTACAACTAACATTGATAACGAGAAAGTTGTTTTACTATGTAGTAAAGCATAAAATATGCCCGGTTTCTAAAACAAAAAAACCACCCTGTACAGGTGGTTTTTGTCTTTAGTGATCACACCAGGATTCGAACCTGGGACCGCCTGCTTAGAAGGCAGGTGCTCTATCCAGCTGAGCTATGTGACCCCTTATTGCGGGTGCAAATATAGTATTATCTATTAATAAATATACTATGTAAATTAACTTTTTTCATTTATTCATTAAATAATAAAATAACTACCGCGCTATTAACACTTTAAAAAATAGCCCGGATACATAAAATATCCGGGCTATTGTAAATTTAGCACTTTATATGCATATATATTCGGCTCTTTTAAATTATCTCAATAAAGAGAAGTGAGCCTTGAATTCTTTTTGAACTCCGCCGGATGACATGTATGATACCGTAAACCAATAATCTGTTGCCGGTAATAAATGCCCGTTAAGGGTACCATCCCACCCCGTTCCGGATGGCATTACGCTTTTAATAAGCTTACCAAACCTGTCGTAAATATAAATCAGGGTACGCTGGTCTTTTAACCCTTTAATATTCCATGTTTCACCCACTCCGTCGCCATTAGGGCTAAAAAATCGTGGATAGTTAAGCGAGAACACCTGTAACACAAGTATACCACAGTTATTTTTGTCTTTTACCCTTATCTCATGTTCTCCCTCGTCAATTTTTGTAAAGTAGGGCTCATCCTGAAACCTGCTCCCGTCAAGGCTGTACTCATAATCGCCAGACCCGCCTGTAACGGTAATGGTTATTACCTGGTTAAAGTTAAAATCTACCCCAACTGCAGCTGTTGCCGATGCTATAGACGATACTTTTACCGTAGCAGCAGCCGTAGCGCTACAGCCTGTAATTAAATTAGTAGCTGTAACCTCATAGTTGCCCGGCTCATTTGTATTTAAATAGCTTGACGTTGCCGCAACCGCAGCACCATCTTTAGTCCACGCAAAACTATAATCGTTAACAGACAAACCACTATGTAAGGTTATAGTACTGTTTACACCGGTTGCAACATCGGTACACACATAGTAAATATCAAGTAATACAGGGCGTGGCAAGGCATTTATTGTAATAGTTTTTTGAGTAGATGCTGTACATACCGTACCCACCGTGTAGGTTATCGTTACAATGCCTGTGCGGCGTGGGGTAACAAGGCCGTTAGCATCTACTGTTGCTACACCGGTGTTGCTGCTGCTCCATACGCCCCCTGCAACAATATTGGCTAATTGTAATGTATCATCGGCACAAACAGTATCATTACCAGTTATAACACCCGGAGATGGTGCCGGTGCCGGTGGGTTATTAATGGTTACTAAAGCTGTTGATTTACATTGCCCATTAAATACCGTAATAGTATACGTATCAGGATCTACGTTAGTAAATACACGCCCCGGTTGAAATGTTATTCCATCTATACTGTAGGTGTATTGTGTACCTACAGGTGCGGTTATAATAATGTGTCCTTTATCGGTAACACAATCCGGTTGCCTCAGGCTTGTTACCGCTGCAATAGGCATTACGGGCGACGGAGCCATAGTATACGTAATACTCCTTGCGGTACAGCCATCACTATTTTTTACAGTAACATAATAAGCTTGTGCAGAAGGCAGGTTATTGTATACAAGGTCGGTAGTAAATGGCCCTCCGTTAAGGCTGTAACTGTACACAGTTCCCGGTTGCGGAATAATTGTAAGGCTGCCCAGGTTACCGGCACAGTCTGGTGGGGTAAGTTGTGCAACTGGTACTGCAGGAACAACTGGTGCAGCATTAATTACATATTGTACACTTTGCGCAGTACACATGGCGCTCGTTCTTACGATTATAGTATAGGTACCTTGCGACAGCCCATCAAAAATAGGCGAGGCCTGATACGTAGTTCCATTATCTTTACTGTAAGTGTAACCGGCAGCGCGGGGAGTATCTACCACAATTGATGCAAAAGCATTTTGGCAGGTAGCAGGAATAATGTGTGCATCCGGAACCGCAGGCCCAATAGGAGCTGTAAGCTGGAAGGTTGCCGGCTGCGATAAACAGCCGTTAGCATCTTTAGCAACAACTGTATAACTGGCTACAGGCTGGTTAGGATAATTAGTTGTCGCAGTAAATGTACCTCCATTAACCTGGTAGGTATATCCCGTTACAGGGGTAATACTAAAACTACCAAAGGCGTTAAGGCAGGTAGGCTGTACAACAGCTATAGTAGGCCTTGTCAATAATGGAGCAGTACTGACATTAATGGTTCTTGAAGAGGTACAATTGCCGTTTGCCGCCCTTAAGGTATAAGAACCCGGTTCTATAGTAAATGTGGGAGTGGTATAAGTATTCGTCCCAATAGTATAGGTAATTCCCGGGCCTGTAGGGGCGTTAACCGTAACAGTTGCACGGCCTGTGGCACAATCGGTTTGCGATACCTCGACATCAACATCAGCTAACGGTGGTGCCTGGCCTACTACTACCGGCCTGGAAGAGGTACAACTTCCATTTGCCGCCCTTAAGGTATATGAACCCGGCTCAAGGGTAAAAGTAGTTGTGGTGTATGTAGTTGTCCCAATAGTATAGGTAATTCCGGGGCCTGTAGGGGCGTTAACCGTAACAGTTGCACGGCCTGTGGCACAATCGGTTTGCGATACCTCGACATCAACATCAGCTAAAGGGGGTGCCTGGCCCACCACTACCGGACCCTGAGATACACAATTGCCATTTACTGCCCGTAAGGTATATGAACCCGGCTCAAGGGTAAAAGTGGTTGTGGTGTATGTAGTTGTCCCAATAGTATAGGTAATTCCCGGACCTATAGGGGCATTAACCGTAATAGTTGCACGGCCTGTGGCACAATCGGTTTGCGATACCTCTACATCAACATTAGCTAACGGTGGTGCCTGGCCTACTACTACCGGCCTTGAAACCATACATGTACCATTAGCTGCCGTTAAGGTATAAGAACCCGGTTCTATAGTAAACGTGGGAGTGGTATAAGTATTCGTCCCAATAGTATAGATAATTCCGGGGCCTATAGGGGCATTAACCGTAATAGTTGCACGGCCTATAGTACAGTCTGTTTGCGAAACCTCGGCATCAAGTGGATCTAAACCTCCCGGTGCCGGTGCAACGGTAATTGTTTGCGATACATAACAAGTACCCCTGTAAGCCCTTACTTCCCTAAGCCCAGGAGATGCCGGAAATACATTTGTAGTTTGTGCTGCGCCATCTAACGTATACGTAATATCATTACCTGTAGGTGAACTAACAGTTACTGTTGCCATACCTGTAGCACAGTCTGTAGGGGTAAACTGCACATTGATAGCATCAATGGGAGATATCTTTAATTGCGCAGTATTGCTATTAATATCGCATTCTGTCGATGTTATGTGGCAGTAGTACTGGTTATCATTAAAGCCTGTTGGTACATTAGTAATGGTTAATGTAGCCGTACTAGCACCCGAGTAATTAGTGCCGTTAACAACATTTACCCAACTACCTGCTGTACTTAGTACCTTCCACTGGTAAGTGTATGTACCGCTGCCACTTATTGCAGTGGTAAAGGTTGCTGTACTGCCCTCGCAAACCGTAAGGTTCTGGGGGTGAGTTATTGTTGGCACAGTGCTGTTTATTGTATGGATACCTAAATTTGCACAGTAATTATCAGGCAGTGGGGCATCTTCATCCTGGTCGTGCTGCGTGTTATTCCATTGAGACCCTATGTAGGTAGCGGAAGGTGCTGTCACATCAGAATTTCTTATAAGTGTAAAACCAGCTAAAGTAAATGGCACTTCTACACGGTCTATAACACTATTATTCTTTAATAATTCAAGTTTATCATTTCCGTTAAACCCACCACCTAAAGTAGGAACATTTGTGGTAGGTGCGACACAAATTCTATTTAATGGAGTATTGCATGGAATCAAGTAAGTAGCATGCGGCTCTATAAATCCGGGAAGGGTTAAATTATAACCGGCAGTAGGGCTATTATCGGCGATATTCCCATACCTTATCATCCTATAAAGACCATTAAAGGTAATTCTTGCATTAGAAGGGTTATATAGCTCTATCATACCGCCACTTTGGTCGCGTTGGTCATAAACTTCAGATATAAATATTTCAGGTGTGCTGCATTGCGAATCTATTAATGTAAAAGTTCCTGCCGGAGCCCCTAAGCCCACACACCCTGTAGATGATGTTATGCTTATGGCTCCAGCAGTTGTACCCGCCGGTATACGCGCCTGTATTTCAGTATCAGAGATCACGGTATAAGTAGCCGCTACCCCATCAAATTTAACCGATGTAGCCCCCGTAAAATTACTGCCTGTAATTTTTGTTACAGTATTTACAGGGCCGGTTTCAGGTGTTATAGAACTAAAAACTGCCGCTGCACAATTAGATACTACGCTGCCGTCAAGTCTAAAATCGTCTAATCTAAACCATCCCCCATTTCCTCCAGATACCGTTAAGGTTACTGTAACAGTACCAGTTAACCCGGTCATGGGTGGGGTTATATTTGTCAGGCCGGCTATACCACCAGCAGCTGTAGTTGTACCGCTACCCAGGTTAAATCCATTAATAGCAAGCACCCAGGTTTGAGGTCCCGAATTACTACGCCTTGTCCAGAAATTATAAGCAGTAATGTCAGCAGCAAAACCGCTGGTAACATTAAAAGTTAGCGTGAGCGTCGTAGTGCCTGCAGGCGTATTTACTTGTATAGCAGATCCTGTCGCTCCGGGATTACTTGTCCATGAGCCGGTAGTATTAGTCCACGATGAAGCTGAAAGATTACTATTAAAAACAGTGGGAGTAACATCATATGTACTGCCGCTTATAGTTGTATTGCCAAATTCATGTTTATAAATTTGGGCAACACTTATTTGCGAAAAAAAGATAGCAAAAATAAAGAGCATGAAGGATAACCGGATACCCTGTCCTTTAATTTTATATAACATTCCGTAGTATTTTTTAAGATAATTTTAACAAACCAAAATTATATGTATTTATAATTAGGCAGGTTTTTTAAACGTTAAATTATCACAATTTATAGTAATTTTATTGTAAATAAAAAGTAAAGCCGCTGTAAAGCGGCTTTTTTACACTTTTAATATGCTTTATGTTAGTTTTCAGCACGATTAATATAAACCCAACCTGTCCTCGAATTTCCTTCAAGCTCCACTACATAAAAGTAAGTTCCTGTAGGTAACTCATCTCCATTATTGGTTTGGCCATACCATTCGCCTTTATAATTGCCCTTGTTGTAAACTTCAAGTCCGTATCGGTTAAAAATTGTTAGCTTTTTAACATCGAGTCCAGTAAGGTCAAAGTTGTCATTTATAGCATCATTATTAGGTGATATACCTCTTGGAATATCGCAGAAAACACCCTCTACATTATATACATGTGTAGCCTCACAGCCTCCCGGAGTTCTTACCGTAAGCTCGAATTGTAAAGGGAAATCTGTGGACTTCAGACTATTTGCAATAGCGTACTGACCCACATTAAACGTAGTATCATCGCCTACTATAGCTGTTTGCCCATTTCTCCTCCATTCAAATGTTGAGGTTGCAACATCAAACGAATTGCTTAACGGCAACGCTTCCAGTATATAATTTCTGCCAAATACCGTTTCGCGGCATTCCTGCAATCCTGTTATTTGAGGCAGGTTTGTTATAGGTAAAACAACAACCGGGCCTGAAACGGTACATGTACCGCTTGTTGCGATTAGGTTATAAGGACCGGGTGCAGCAGTAAAGGTAGGAGTGTTGTAAGTGTTTGTACCAATGGTGTAGGTAATTCCGGCACCCAGGGGAGCACGAACGGTTATCGTTGCAAGGCCGGTAGCACAGTCGGTAGCCGATACTTCAGCATCAATAGCTGCCAGTGGCGATACAGGGCCTACTACTATCGGACCTGAAACGGTACATGTACCGCTTGTTGCTATTAGGTTATAAGGACCGGGTGTAGCAGTAAATGTAGGAGTGTTGTAGGTATTTGTACCAATGGTGTAGGTAATTCCGGCTCCAAGGGGAGCACGAACGGTTATCGTTGCAAGGCCGGTGGCACAATCAGTAGCCGATACTTCAGCATCAAGCGCAGGCAAATCAGTTACATTTAATTGAGCCGCCTCGCTTACTAAAGTACAGGCTGTGGAGGTCATAACACAGTAATATTGGTAACCATTAAATATATTGGAAGCATTATTAACTGTAAGTGTTGCAGTAGTCGCACCCGAATAATTAGTACCATTGGTTACGTTAACCCAGGCACCGCTGGTATTAAGTGTTTTCCACTGGTAAGTAAAACCCGTAGCACTGCTTAAAGTAACCGTAAAAGTAGCCTGACCGTTAACACATATATTAGCATCGGCAGGTTGTGTATTTATTGTTGTACCAGGAGTACCAGGATCTGCTGTGTGGTCACCCAAATCATTACACGATTCTGTGTTCGAATTATTCCAATCATTTATATTATAAATTACTTTAGGAGCAACAGCATCAGGACGCCTTATAAGTGTATATCCTCTACTTGCAGCACCTATACCTATTCCAAAAGGTACTTGCACTTCATCTATTGTAATATCATTCTTCTTTAGCCTAAATTTGTCATCATCATTTATACCACTCATACCCATAAAATTAAATGTATAATTTTGCAGGCAGGTTGCCTCTCCAATATCTCCCGCTTGAATAAGATAAGTTTGCTCAGGACCAATTGACCCTGTAAGTATAAGATTATTAGCAGGCCCATTGTCCGGCACGTTATCAGCAATATGACCATATCTTTCTAATTTATACATTCCATTAAAAAAAATAGTGGCATTAGAAGGATTGTAAAGCTCAATTGCTCCCGGGCTTAGATTTACCTGATCGTATACTTCAGAAATATAAATTTCGGCAGTCGATGTCGTACAGTTAGAAGCAAGTACTGTAAATGACGTGCCCGTAGCGCGGCACCCATTTGTAATAATTGTTATTGTTCCTGTAGTTGCCGCTGAAGGTACTGTTGCTTTTATAACGGAAGCAGACACTACTGTGAACCCCGGTGCCTCTACCCCATTAAATTTAACCGAGCTCGTGCCAGACCCTAACTGAAAACCGGTACCACTAATAGTTACAACAGTGCCCACAGGCCCCGATGCAGGTAAGAATGATGTGATTGATGTGCTTGTACAGGGAGATTGTGCGTGTACTGTAGTAACAAAGAGCAAGCAGGTTAAAAAACTTAGGATAGAGTAACTAAAGAAGGTATTTTTTTTGTGCATTATTCTGTTTTTAAATTTATATGCCAAAATGCTGCGCAAGTTAATTATTTTAAAGACATGATTCTTAATCTTATTTTATGAAAATGTTAACATTAAGCCGATTGTATTAAATATTTCGCAAAGCAATGTGCAACTATCTCATTATTATTAGTATATAAAACAAATACCCACGCATAGCGTGGGTATTTAAAATATAATTGTAAGTATTAGCTTAAAAAACTATCCTTTTACTTACTTTACCTTTTACAGTGTTTACTTCTACAATAAGTATTTCCTGTGCTACCTGCAGGCTGTTTACAGTCGTTTTAATATCATTTATCTTATCGTTACTGTAAAGTTTCCTGCCTCTTATATCATAAATAGTTACACCCGTCATCTCCGCTGTGCCACTGTTTATGTTTATTGTATTGCCCTGTTTGTAAACTATTACACTGTTAGGGTCAAGCTGTGGCGTTTTTGTACCAAGGGCCTGGGTAGTATACACTACTTCAAACCTGTCATTAAACGTTCCTGCTTCGCTGGTAAAGGTATAGCTGCTTTCGCCAAGGTCGTGGTATAAACCTAAAAGATTATCTTTTAAGTAAATATCCTGCCCTTGTTCAAACAAACCGTCTTTATGGTCTATACTCACGGTAAATTCTCCAGTGGTTACAGCTTTAAAGCCCATTGGCACTACATCGGCAGGGGCAAATTCCGGCCTTGCCTGTATAGAAAGCCTTGTGTTATCTGCAAGAGAGTAAAAGGTTACATTCCCTCCATCGCTAAACTGGCGGCCATCATAACCATAATCTAACCCCAGGGTTGCATTATCCATATAGGCAACTGCCGTCTGGCTAAAGCCCTGCTGCCCATCGGTAAGGTTTAACCAGTAACGCGATGTTGTGGTTGCCCCTGTCCTGAAGAATGGCTGGGTGCCGTTTTCGGGCGCCGGCTTTCTCATAGCATTTGTAAAGGTAATAGTACCGGATGTTACTGCAGGGGCTGTTTTTACAAAGAAGCCCTGCCCCTGGGATATTAACCATGAAGCCTCATTACCTGCCGGGAAAAATACGGCCTGCTCTGCACCGCCACCTGCAACAGGATTTGCTGCAAAACCTGCATTAGACGTATAAGCGGCAAGGGTTAATGTGGCATAAGAAGACGCTGCTGCGCTGTTCTTTTTTCTCCAGAAGTAAATACCTGACGAACCATTTAGTACATCCTCGTTAGCCGCAAAGAAAGCTTCAACACTTATTGGCGATGGGTAAGGGTTACCCACAGCCGTAAACCTGTTAGCAGCTACAGATGCCGGTATGGTTATCGTACCATTATTTGGTGTTCCTATAAAGTTTCCTATATATGGCATTGGTGTAGTACCTGCAAAATATCCATCGGTAGCATCATTATCTGGCATACGTATAAGGTATCCTTTTGCCGGCTCAAAAGTGGTACTTCCAGGCACTGTGTAATAATGCTCCTGTGCGCCCACAATTCCATATTCGTAGTAACGTGTTGGAAGTGTTTCCGATGAGAAATCATGAAGCGTTTGGGTACCGCTTGTTGGCGATGACCATAAGGTATAATCTAAATGGTAAATTGTATTGCTGTTTTTTATGGCCGTAACGCTACCCACATTGGTGTTTTGCGTAACTGTTGCTCCCTGTATAAGCGCAGCATTGTTTTGAACGGTAAAACTACCCGTACCCAGTACTGTTACTTTATCTTCTACATGTAATGTATTACCTGTAGTAACTATAAGTGTTGCCCCATCCTGCACCTCGACTGTTTTACAGTATGTGGTTCCCTGCGGCATAGTAACCACATTAGATGAAGCTGCAATAACTACCGGAGTATTTATTGTGGGGATAACTCCGCAAGACCAGTTATTAACGTTATTCCAGTTAGTATCTTCCCTTCCTGTCCACGCATTTTCTGTAACATTTAATCGTACGGTATTGTTAGCCGTAAAATTCATTGTACATCCTGCATCTGTTCTTTTTAATACCGTTATGGCAAGCTCCATTCCGTTAGCTGCCTGTGTTACCGGTATTACAAAATCAGCAGTACCTGTTACATCAGCAGTGACTGTAGCCGTATGCACAGTACCGTTATCTATAGTATATGCAACATTAAAATCAATATTGGCAATAAGCCCACTTAAACGTATTGTTGCATTGTTGCCACAAAATAACGGGTTGCTTACCCCCGATAATGATGGCAGCTCATTAACCTTAATATCACTACCGGTATTGTTTGTACTTTTTGTAAATAATTGCGAAGATGATAAATGTACTGCACGAACCCTGTAATTTCCATGAACAAGGCTTGCAGGTAATGTAGCAACTATAGGGCTATTATTTGCCGCAGCACTAATTATATTAGAAAAATCTTCTGGAAAAATACCCGCAGCATCAGACTGCTGTATATAAAAACTACCTTCATCAAAAGTGCCCTGGCTTGAGTATTCTACTAAAATAGCATTCTCCTCTCCCTGGCAGTATGGCCCATAAGTAGCACTTACTGTAGTAATAGATGGTGCTTCCAGCACCGTTCCATTTAATGGTATCTCTTTAGTAACCCCGCCGCCGGTTATCGTTAATGTACCGGTATAACTTCCCTGCAGCTGTCCTTCTGCAAGCCTTACGGCAATTTGTGGGTCATTAAGATTTATGCTTCCGCCTGTGTAAGTAAGGCTACCGGTATTAGCATAAGCCGCTACTCCAAAAGCTATCTGGAAAGGCTCAGACACCGTGAACGTAACAGTACCTGCCGCCGGTAGAAGGTTTGTACCGATAATGTTTGTTAATTGTTCCGGCAGAGAAGCGCCGCGCCCTTCTATAACCGAAATGTTTATTGGCGAAGGGGTAACTGTAATTACCGGTGGCATAAGCACTGTTAATGTCCTGCCGGTAGCTACCGGGTTATATGTATCGTTACCTGTATTAGAAGCTGTAAGTGTAGTTGTACCCACACCCATTATGGTTACCGTACCGTCTTGTGCTATAGTGGCAACATCCGGATTAGAGCTGCTCCATGTTATTGGCAGATATGCACTATCACTATATTCGAATAAAAACGGCGCATCGCCCAAAAATTTAGTGGGGATAGGATCCGGGTCAAAGCTTAATAACTGGTTTAGTTTAGTTACAGTATAAACAAGTGTTTTAGTATTTGTACCGTAATAACTTGTGGCTGTAATGCTAATGTTGTACGTTCCTGCAGGTGTTGTACCATTAAAACTTATTAGGCCTGAATTATTAATAGTTGCCCCCTGCGGAAGGTTTGTGGCACTGTAAGTAATTACCGGTGTACCTGTAGCTGTTATCTGGTACGTATCAGTAGTGTTTATTACAGACGTATCTGTAAGTAAGCTGTTTACTAAAGGTGCTTTAGGAGCTTCTACTACTGAGCCACTAAATTTAAAATCACTTATACGCCCTGTTCCGTTGCCTGTGTTGGCATTCCAACCGTATATCCTGAATTTAACAGTCGAGGTGAGATTTTTAAAAGCGTTACTACTTAAACTGATGGTCTCCAAACTACCTGAAGTTCCCGGTGTAAAAGAAGCAATGTCTGTTGTAAAATTATCAACACTTGATCTTAGAGCCCATGTTTTAGGGCCCTCATTAGATCGCTCCCTCGAAAATTCAAAACTTGTAAAGTTGATTAAATATCCTGAGTTTGGTGTCAATTCAAAACTTAAGTAGGAATCAGTATTGATGCTTGTATCTGTAGGAAAGCCCTTAACATTGTATGCACCATTATTTGAATTGGCGGTTAATCCAGTCCTGCCTATTCCACTAACTGTAATGTTTGAATCTTTAACATCTCCGGAGGTAAAAGGATTAGAGCTACTTGGATTTGTGCCATCTATTTCATTGCTCCATATAGAAACTGAAGTTGCAGAAGGATTTATAATTAAAGTACCGTTAGTTAACGATGTAAATTCGTAGTTTGTGGCCTGGCCTCCGGATAATGTTATAGGGTATGCCCCTACCGGAGATGTTTGTGTAGCTGTTGTTATTGCTGCCGGAGCTGCAAAGCCTGCAGCATTCGTTGGGCTTTGGCTACCTATAAAACCATTATAAGTAATGGTTAAAGTCGGGTTGCCAACACCCTGGTTTTTAGATATAGTATTGGCTGTAGCGGTCAAACCTTTTTTAGTAATCGTTCCTGTTAATGCCGTATCCGGCTGCTGTATTGTATAGCTGTTAGCATTTGTACCTGATAAGGTAAGGTTAACCGGAATATTAGCCCCTGCATTAAGGCTTGTAAACGAACCCGAAATGGTAACATCATCCGGAGCTATAACACCGCTAAGAATTGCACCTGTAACCGATGCTGTAGCAGATGCGTTATACACCTTTGTATTTACTACTGCACCTGTAACATCTACAGTTAATGGTGCGGGGGTAATATTTGCAGTAAATGACTGTGATATTGTAGTGTAATTGGCTGCATCTTCGCCCTGAAGTGCAAACTGCGCCGTTACCGGTTTATTATTGGCAACAGCAAAACTATTAAACGTACCGCTAACGGTATCTGAAACTAACGATACAGCATCGCCTTCAATAACTCCACTTGCAATAGTACCATTGCTTACTGTAGCTGTAATATTCCTGTCATACACTTTATTTTGTGCGGTTGCAGTAATAGTAAGTTGTTTTGGGGTTATGTTTGCCGTTAAGCCAGTAGGTTGCGTTAGTGTATAGTTACCGGCACTGGCACCACCTAAGGTGGCCGTTGGTGTTACAATTATACCATTAGCAACAACTGCATTATTAAACGTGCCTGTACCATTTAAGGTAACAGCATCTCCTGATAAAACTCCCGCTAACGTACCTGTTATAAATGCTGCTACAGTACCATCATATACTTTATTTTGTGCCGTAGCATTATTTAATGTCAGGGTTTTAGGGGTAATAGTACCTGTAAGCTCAAATTCAGATTGTGCTAACGTATATTTATTAGCATCGGCTCCGGTTAAAGTATATTCTGCAAGTACAGGTATATTATTGGCTACATTAATACTTTCAAAAAAAGCAAAACTGCTTAGAGATACTACGTCGTTGCCCACTATACCGTTTAGCGTGCCTGTAGCACTTGCAGTATCATTTTTATCATATACTTTAGTTGTAATGGCTGCATCTGTAATGGTAAGCTGCCTTTTGTTTACGGTAAGTTGTTGCGTAACCGGTATGGCAGGGTTGTGGGTAGCATCCCCATCCTGGGTGGCCGTAATTGTTACAATACCTACTCCTGTTGCAGTTACAGTACCGCCCGCTATTGTGGCTATAGCTTCATTAGAACTGGTATAGCTTACCGGCAATCCTGAAGTAGAAGTTGCTGTAAACGGAAAATCAGCATCGCCATACATAATTGCAGGCAGTGCATTAAAAGTGATTGTTTGATTTTCTAATCCTGTTTCGTTAATATCGGCTGTTAATCCTTGTGGCTGCTGTAAAGTATAATTTCCTGCAGCTGCACCGCTAATAGTATAACCTGATACTGTAACAGGAATATCAGAACCAGGCTGTAAAGATGTAAATTGTGCAACAGCATTGCCGCTGTTAAGCACTACATCTTCGCCCGGTGCGACACCTGTTAATAAAGGTGTTCCCGTTATAGTTGCCTCATTTGTGGCGTCATAATTTTTATCATTTATAGATATACCTGTTATAAGCAGTGTTTTTGTAGTTATAATTCCCGATAGTGATGTAGGCTGTAATGGGAGAGTAAGTGAATAATTTCCGGCATCCGGCCCCGACAATGTATAACCGCTCACTATAGTTATTAAATGTGATCCTACACTGCTATTTTGATATGTCGCAACAGGTGTGCCGGTAAGAGCCACCACATCGTTATTAACACCACCTGTAAGAGAAGGTGCTGTAGTAATAACTGCGTTGTTGCCTGTGCCATCGTAAGCTTTATTTTGAACACTACCACCCGAAAGTATAAGTGCTTTTGGAGTTATTGTATAAGCTATTGTTACTGGCTGGCTGGCTCCTGCACCATTTGTTGCAGTAATTTTTATATTGTAAATACCTGCATCAGTAGTTGAGGAGAATGATATTAGACCTGATGTAGTATTGATAGATGCGCCCGGTATAGCGACATTTAATGGTGTTTCACTTCCATTCAAATCTACAGAGACAGCGCTATAACCTGTAGGCGTGTTGCTTGCCAAAATTTGATATGTGCCCGAACTATTGTATGCTGAACTTCCTGTTGCACCACTCGTTATTGATGGTGGTGATGTTGGCGCAGTTGCAGTGCCCGTAACCTTTGCAGTTTTGTTTGAAGCATTTGTAGCAGATAAAATTACAAACGTATTATTAGGCGTTGCACCTACTATTTGGGGTGCAAATTTTATATATAATGCCCTTGTAGCACCCTCAGACGGGCTGGACGTTTGTACACTTTGTAAAAATGTTCCGTTGCTGCTGGTACTTACTAAATAATTTTGTGGGGCAGTAACCGTTATTGAGTTTGCAGCAGTGAGGCCTAAACCAGGATTCAAAGTAAAAGGTTTTGCACCGGACTGGGTGCCTACGGTTGTATCTTCAAAAGACACTACAGCCGGGCTTAAGCCACCTGCTGTGACATCTCCTATTGATGGTCCGGTTGATATAATAGAAATGTTGTCTACAGCTAAACCTTGTGAATTACTGGGTGATGAGCTATTGTAATACCATCTTAAATAATAGCTTGCTCCGTTAGCTATATTTAACCCTGTAATTTCTACACTCTTAGATATAGTTGAAGAAGGATTAACAACAGCGGTTACCCCATCTGCAGCATATGATTGATCACCTGCAGCAATTGCTGTCCATTGGGCAGCATTTACTGCACTATTACTATGAAAGAATGACATATTAAAAGCAGTTGTTCCTGTACGGTATTTTTCATAGTCATAGGCAACCGTTAGTTTATAAATTGTTGCACCGGTATTATTTGTTATTTGCAACATTATAGATCTATTAGTTCCATTACCTGTCGAGCCGGATGACAGAAAGCCTATAGCCCTGTCTGTAGAAGACGCGGTTACTCCACTTGCAAAATTGTAAAATCCTGCCGATGAGGATGAGGTTAATGCACCTGAGCCAGATGTACCTGCAGCTGTAGTAGTTGCTGTAGTATTTGCTGCAGCCGAATAGGTTGGTGCTGTTGTGGATGCTGGGGAAAACTTAAATCCGGAAGGAAGAGTTGCAGTAGCCGATGTGCCAATAGCATCAAAGGTTTGTGTTACAGCTGTGCCATTCTGTCTAATTGACATCTGTCCCCATGACACCATTGATGAAAACAACAGGGCAAAGAGGAAAATGCCCTGTAGTAATTTTTTGTGTAAAAGTTTTTTCATAATACTTTTTAGTCTTTTCTGTGATTTTTTTAGTGATTTAGAAGCCTACAAATATTGTGTTTTATGAGTTTAAAACAACAGTAATCAATATTGTGTTTTAGTAATCAGTAAGTTAACTTCGAATTAGGTAAAAGTTAACTGTATTAAGATTAGGCTTAAATATCTAAGAAAAAAAAGACCGAATTCAGACGAAATGCCTATTATGACTGACGAAATGCGTCGTTAACAAATTAAGCATTTAACAAGTATGTAAATTTCGACTTTACCTATAATTTATATAAACTACACACGGTCACGCCAGATATCTCAAATTTTTGTTAATACCATCTTAAATCTAACAGATAGGCATCTTATAAAAATCAAGAGATTTAGCTGATATACCTTATAATCATATAATATATAACATATTTACCTACAAATGTCGTATTTATAAAAAACCCTCAAATCTTAATGTATTAAGTATTCTCCCTTATATTATTAAAACGTGAGTATCATGTTCAACTTACAGAATATTCAATTCTTAAATAAACTACTGAAAAACAATACCTTAACATATATTTTATATATAAGCAATGATAAGATAGTAGAAATATTTTATGTTTGATAACATTTAAATTAATGCAAATCAATCAAAACAAATGACAAAAATTACTAAAATCTTTACAAGGACTTTATTGCTGGTCGCCTTATTAATGACTACAAGCTTATCCTGGGGACAGTCTATATGGACAAATGATATTAATGGTAACAATCCTTCTGACACTAACCCATTTACAGATGGAGACGTAAAAAATGCTAATATTACGGTTAGCGGTATCGGTATGACAGGGCTTCAGGCTAATGCTGGTAATAATGCTTATAACGCCAAGGCATTCCCTACATCGTCAACCATTAATACAGGATCGTATTTTAGTTTTACACTAACCCCAAATACAACTTATGCAATTAACTTTGCAAGTCTCGTATTTTCGAGGCAAAGGTCGGGTACAGGCCCTTTAACCTGGGCTATACGCTCGAGCGCCGATAATTATGCCGCAAATATTGGTGCTACCTTTAGCCCCGGAACTTCAAATGGTTCAGAAACCATCTCGCTAACAGGAGCTGCGTTTCAAAATATAACCACTGCAATTACTTTTAGGATATATGCCTGGAATGCAGATGCTGCTGGTGGAACCGGACGTATAAGCGATTTTACATTTAACGGTACAGTAACAGGCGGAACTGTAATTACTGCACCTGTTGCAACAGATGCTACTAATGTAACCTCTGCTGGTTTTACCGCAAACTGGAATGCTGTTACAGGTGCCACAGGTTACAGGCTTGATGTGAGTACTACTACAAATTTTACGGAAATTTTAGAAGATTATGATGGTATTGCTGTAAGTGGTTTATCTCAAATGGTAACTTCTGGCATTTTACCCGGTACAACTTATTATTATAGAGTAAGAGCCGAGTTTAGTGAGCAAACATCGGTTAATTCTAACATAGTTACAACTATTTTACCATGCGGTACTATAGCCCTTCCGATTGCAGTTGCACAGGCTTTTTGCATATCAGGGACTGTAAGCCAGTTAACAGCTACAGGTACTTCTTTAAAATGGTATGCCGATGCTACCGTTACCACTCCACTTTTAGGTACTACTGCACTTACAGCAGGTAACTATTATGTATCTCAAACAATTGGTACATGCGAAAGTGCCCGCACCGAAGTTGCGGTTACTATAAACATGACGGCTGCGCCAACG
>Ga0247812_10000345_pt1 | contig 35136 bp, 23 predicted proteins | sample UWRJL149409B1_FD_178011 | JGI IMG/M metagenome (GOLD analysis project Ga0247812, IMG submission 178011) | Plant litter microbial communities from Arlington Agricultural Research Station in Wisconsin, United States - UWRJ-L149-409B-1 | ecosystem: Environmental > Terrestrial > Plant litter >...
CCGCGTCATCGGGTGGCCATTGCTGGAGCTTTACCTCCTGTTGTGCGTGAGTGCATTGTTCGCTGCAGCGTTGGCGTTAATAAGGGGCGACGCGCAGCCATTGGCCCACCAGGCGGGCGTGACGCTGTTATGGGCCGCCGTGCCCGTGGCGACAATGGCAATGGGCGCGCTGATGGCACAGCGGCTTCAGTGGCGGCGAGGGCTCTGTATCGTCCTTGCGCTTCTGCTCACCGCATTGGCCTGCGTGGCAGTCCGATGGAGCGACACGCGCTCCCAGCGCCCTCCGTGGGATGCGGCGCTGCTGCCGCTGGTGGGCTATTGGCCCGGCGTTGTCCACGCGGTGTACGGGATTCCGATCACGGTGCAGCTGCCCGCGTCAGGGACGAGCAGCGCCGACGACGGCGGTCTGTAGGGTCGTGCTGGACCGCCGGGTGGGCTTCAGTCCAGGCAGCCGGGGAACAACGTTACGGCCGATCCAGATGCGGACTCGCCGACGCCCTGACCAGCTCGCGGGCGGCTACCAGCAAGCCATCGGTCAGATGCTCACCCAATAGCGAAGCGATATCGCCATCGCATCGGGCGATATGCTCGGCCTGCAGAATTTCCAAGGTGGCATCCAGGGCGCGCAGCACGCGAACGGACACAACGACGCGCCCGGTTCGCTGCAGGTCTGAGCTGAATGCTTCTGTAGAACGATCGGCATTTTCCGCGGACGCGATCAGGCGCAGCAGTGGGGTTGGGGGAAGATCGGAAGATCTCATGCAAGCGACCTCACAGTGCGTTGAAGCCACCCGCGCGGAAGCACTGGGTGGCGGGCGATGCGGGTTGGCATACCGGTGTACAACACGAAAAAGGGCCGGCGGATCAGGGATCCCCACACACCGCCCGCCGTATGACCGGAAGACGATGCAGTGCATTCTCCGCCGTGCCCCGAGGGCAGAACAGAGCCAAATCGTGTTGCACAAACAGGATGCCAATCCCGGCCGACGTCGTGATGGCGCCAGCGTCATCATCGTGCGTAAGCCCACACGCCCGCGTCCATGAGGAAATCTGTGAAAGGCAGTGGCGGGATGCAGTACGCGACACCCAGGTCGCTCGGGATCACGCTTGGTGGACGCAGGGGGCATGCACGGCCTTTTTGCCTGTCAGGCTCTATGCGGATGAACGGCGTGCGGATGAAACAGGCGGCAGGCACTTCCCTGGCCCGCCGCCTGTCTTCCGGGAGAACGGGCTAGAACTTCCACCCCACCCGCGCGTAATAGAACCCGCCGTTGAAGCCATACGGCGAGTGCACCGGGTACTCGGCGCCGGCCACGCCCGCCCAGGGGTTCTTCGAGGGCACGCGGTCGAACAGGTTCTGCGCGCCGACGCTGAAGTAAAGCCCGGAGTCGAAGTTCCAGCCCACGTCTGCATCCACCAGCAGCGCGCTGCCGGCATGGATGGGCAGGCCGCCGTCCGCTGCCGAGATCACGCCACTGTCCAGATGGTCTTCGTACCACGACCCGTAATAGTTCAAGCGCAGGTTGGCATGGAAGATCTGCCGCTGGTGGTTGATGCTGAAGTAGCCCTTGGTCTTCGGCAGGGATTCCTCCAGTTTGTAGACGCGCGCCGCATCGATGAAGTCGGTGTCGTAGCGGTCGACCTCGGTGCGGTTCCAGTTGGCGGCCAGCGAGTACGTGGTGGTGCCACCGAAATGGTCGCTGCGATAGCTGGTGACCAGGTCCACGCCGGTGGTGGTGGTGTCGAACGCGTTGCCGAAGTAGGTCACCTGCGAGATCGACGCAGCTTCAGGGTTGCCGCCCGCCACCAGCGCCGCGCGTTCTTCCGGCGTTACCGCGAAGCTGGTGCTCAGGGCGATGCGGTCCTCCACCTTGATCTGGTAACCATCCACGGTGACCAGCCAGTCGCCCTCGGTCCACACCGCACCCAGCGAGATGTTCGTTGATTCTTCCGGCGTGAGGGGTCGTGCGCCCTTGAGCTGCGCGATCGGATCGGTCGGCGGCAGCGTGGCGATGTCTTCCAATGCCGTGCCCCCGAACACCGTGCTGATCTGGCTGATGTTGGCCTGGCCTGGCGTCGGTGCACGGAAGCCGGTGTTGACTGCACCACGCAGGGCGAAGGTCGGGGTGAAGTCGAAGCGTGCGGTGAGCTTGCCGATGGTGGTACTGCCGAAGGAATCGTAGTCCTCATAACGCAGCGCGCCGGCCAGCAGGAACCGTTCGGTGAGCTGCGCTTCCAGATCGGCGTAGGCCGCCCAGTTGCGTCGGTCGAAGGTGCCGGCCGTTCGCGCACTGAACCCGTTGAAGCCGTTGGAACCCAAGGCGAAGCCTTGGTCGGTGAGTGGACCGATGGCTGTCGACGGTCCGTCGCCCGGGCTGATCGTGAAGCTTTCTTCGCGCCATTCCGCGCCCATGGCCAACCGCAGCGGTTGGCTGCTGAAGGTCGTAGCGATATCGCGGCTGACATCGACGTTGAGGTTCTTTTCGGTCTGGGTATTGCCGCCGGGGCGGAAAGAGAGACCGGCCGGTTGGTTCGGGCCCAGCGATGCATTGACCGTGTTGTAGATGACGAAGTCGATGTCGTTGCGGCCCCACGATCCGCTTACGTCCCAGTACCACTCGTCCCAGGTGCCCTTTGCCCCGGCAACCACCGAGGTATCTTCCAGCGAGCCGCCGAAGCGCGGCGTAAAGCCACCAGGCAGGCTGGACAGGAAGGTGTAGCAGTTGGCGGGCAAGGCGGCGACCGCGCCGCTGACCCCGCTGTACTGCAGCAGGTTGCCGGCACCGTCGCGCAGTGCAATGGTCGGGCAAGCGCCTGCACCGGTCAGGTTGCCGACCAGCAGGGTATCGCCGCCATCGTTGGAGTACACCCCGGAGCGCGCCGTTGGATCACGGTAGTAGAACCCGCCGTCGACATCACGCTTGGCGTAGTTGCCAAACAGATAGAAATCCACGGTGTCGGTGGAGAGGCCGAGGTTGTAGACCAGCTTCAGGTCATCGTCGACCTTCGGTGAACCCCACACCTGCGCGGGATCGCCGACGCCCGGGTATCCGGCCGCCGCCGCGGCGCCGGCATCGTCCCGCTGCACGCTGCGCGAGGTGTCGTCCGCCTTGCGCCACTCAGCGGTCAGCGTGGCAAAGCCGCGCTCGGTCAGTGGCAGTCCGATCTGTGCCGAATACTGCGTGGTCAGGCCATCGCCCTCGTAGTACTTGCCGGTGAAGACCTCGGCGCTGCCGCCTTCGCGCAGTTTCTTCAGGCCGAAGTTGATCACCCCCGCGATCGCATCCGACCCGTACTGGGCCGCTGCACCATCGCGCAGCACCTCCACCTGCTCGAGCGCCAGCGACGGGAACGCCGACAGGTCCGGACCCTGTGCACCGTCGGACAGGCCATGGCCCAGGAAGGTGATCACGGCAGCGCGGTGGAAGCGTTTGCCGTTGATCAGCAGCAGGGTGTTGTCCGGTGGCAGCCCGCGCAGGTTCGCCGGCCGCACCAGGCTGGCGGCATCGTCGATGGGGATCGTGCTGACGTTGAAGGACGGCACCAGCACCTTGAGCTGGTCCAGTGCGTCGGTGGCGCCCTGGTTGCGGAACTCGTCACCGCTGATGATGTCGATCGGCACGGCAGACGATGAGACGGTGCGCGGCTTGGTGCGGCTGCCCAGCACGGACACGGTGTCCAGGGTGGCGGCTTCGGCGGTGGGTGAGGTGTTTCGGTCCTGCGCCACCGCGATGGAGCTGGTGGTCAACAGGGCGGTGGCCAGCGCCACGTGTACTGCAGATGCCAATGGCGAAAAGGCTTTCGGAGCGTGAACACACTTGCCAATGCGGTAGTTCATGCATGCACCTTGCAGTCGGATTGTGGGATTTCGGGTCAGGTCAGGTCTTCATTCCTTGGTTCTCCTTGCGTGCCAGTGGTTCTGGTGCGCTGCAGCAATAGTTAACAGAACTTAAACCGTACTGCAACGAATGTGTGCTGAGTCTGGCGGTTGGGTGGTGTGGGGGTGGTAGCGCCGAGCCACGCTCGGCGAGCGCAGCGGCCTGGGTCAGGCGTCCGCGCACCGGACCGGCAAGCCGCCGAGCACGGCTCGGCGCTACCGAGAGCGCAGCGGCCCGCGTCAGGCGTGCGTGCACCGGACGGGCAAGCCGCCGAGCACGGCTCGGCGCTACCAAGTGGCTGCGGAGCGGGGTGGTAGCGCCGAGCCACGCTCGGCGAGCGCAGCGACCTGCGTCAGGCGTCCGTGCACCAGACCGAAAGGCCGCCGAGCACGGCTCGGCGCTACCGAGAGCGCAGCGGCCTGGGTCAGGCACCCGTGCACCGGACCGGCAAGCCGCCGAGCACGGCCAGGCGTTACTTCGCCGGAGCAGTCACGGGCGTCAGTGTCTGCAGCACTGACTTGTCGATCTTGGCGGCCACGCCCACGCTCCGTCCGGCCAGGTTGGCCACGTTGTACTGCACGGCCACGCCAAGCACCTGCGTCGCCTCGGACAGCGTCAATCCATAGGACTGTCGGAGCCATTGCAGCATGCCGGCCGTAGCAAGACGCAGGGCGTCGTCGCTGGAGCCGCCTTGTCCCAGCGCCATGAGCTGGGTCGGGGATTCAACGCGCGGGGTCGCGATGGACTGTCGCTTCACGAGGTCGACCTTCACGATGACATCCAGCGAGGTTTCCAGCGCCCACTGCGTGGTCTCGCCATCACCCTGCAACGCATGCCCGTCGCCCAGGTACAACAAGGCGCCGGGCTGCTGCACGGGCAAGAACACCGTGTTGCCTTCGACAACCGCATTGAAGTCCATGTTGCCGCCGAACACATGAGTGTCGCCCGTGGAGATCGGGGGATAGCCGAAACCCGGGGCCAGTGCCAGACCACCCAGCATCGGCTTCACCGGCACCTCGAAATCCTTGAGTGCGCCGGTAGCGCTCTGTGGCCGGGCCATTCCCCGTGCGCGGTCGAGCTGCCAGCGTACCGGCTTGCCCAGCGCAGAGGCTTCACCGGCTACGCGAGCCGTCTTCAGACGGTCGACCAGGCCATCCAGGCTGTCGGCGTAATCGCGGTTGAGCTTCAACGAGATCAACGTGATTGCCAGGGTGTCGCCGGCTTCTGCGCCGACAACGAAAAACGGACCAACCTGGGGATTGCCGTACAGCGCCCGGGTGATGCCCCGCTCGTCTACGCCACCCGAATCCAGCGTGCGGGTCTGCACGGAATCGCCGGGATGGATGACCAGTACCGGCGGACGATCCGCACTGAAGGTGTTGGAATAATCCGTTGGCGTGAACCGATGCACCTGCGGCGCGGACTGCTTGCGATCCGGGACACGCCAACCGGTGAAGGCATGGCGGGCGCGCGCTGCGCGATCGTTGGTGTCCGGCTGATCGCTCTCGCCCTGGATCCGCGCGCCGTCGATGCGACCGCGGTAATGGCTGACCTGACCCTCCTTGTCCGTGGCAGTGAAGTAAAACCCACGGTCTGTGCGCGTGCCTGCCACCGCGTCACCATCCAGCGCGCCCTGCAGGCGTTCATCGTGGATGTCCAACTGCAGTGTCTGGTAGCTCGTGTTGCCCCACAGGTCGGTGCCGATGATCCATTGCTCGGCGGCGAATGCATCAAGCGGCGCAGCGGCCAGCAGCAGCGAAGTCAGTGTCCAGGCAATCGTCATGGCAGGGCGCTTCCGGAAGGCACCGGGCGGTGCATGCAGCGCAGCCTAGTAGCTATATACCCGCTGCCCCAGTGTCCAAGGTAACGCGGGCGGCGGACGGGCCCACCAACACCCCAACGCGACCCCGTCATACCGGCCTGCACGCGGCCGCTCGCATAATGGGGCCATGCCCAGCCCTCTCGACGCACTTCCTGAAGTCTTTGGTCCCGCCACGCGCGCGTGGTTTGCTCACGCTTTTCCGGCCGCCACGCCCGCACAGGTACAGGCGTGGCAAGCCATCAGCGAGGGCCAGCACACGTTGGTGATCGCGCCGACGGGATCGGGCAAGACACTGGCCGCCTTCCTGCACGCCATCGACCAGCTGTTCACCGAGCGCGACCAGCAGGCACGTTCAGCCGAACCCGTGTCCGGCCCCGACCGCACCGCTACCCGCGTGCTGTACATCTCGCCGATCAAGGCATTGGGCTCGGACGTGCAGCGGAACCTGCAGATACCGCTGCAGGGCGTGCGTGCCGAGCGTGCACGCCGTGGTGATCCGGAAGTGGACCTCAGCGTCGCGATCCGAAGTGGCGACACCCCGCCGGCCGAACGCGCCCGCCTGCTGCGCCGCCCCCCGGACATCCTGATCACCACACCCGAATCGCTGTTCCTGATGCTCACGTCAAAGGCGCGGGACACCTTGCGCAATGTGCATACGGTGATCATCGATGAGATCCATGCGGTCGCCGGCACCAAGCGCGGTACACATCTCGCGCTGAGCCTGGAGCGGTTGGAGGCGCTGCTGCCGGCACCTGCGCAGCGGATCGGCCTGTCGGCAACGGTTCGCCCTGTCGATGACGTCGCGCGCTTCCTCGGCGGCGACCGGCCCGTACGCGTCGTGCAGCCACCGTCTCCGCGGCATCTGGCGATGCGCATCGTGGTGCCGGTGGACGACATGGCCGACCTGCCCACGCATGGGCCCGCAGCGGGTGGCCGCGAGCAGTCGTCACGAGTGGGCTCGATCTGGCCGCACGTGGAGGCCAGCATCCTGGAGGAGGTACTGCGCTGGCGCTCGACGATCGTCTTCGCCAACTCGCGCGGTGTGGCGGAAAAGCTCACCGCGCGCCTCAACGCGCTGTACGCGGAGCGCCTTGCGCAGGCCGCGGGTGAGCAACCGGCACAGGGCCTGCAGGCCATCGCCTACGGTTCCTTCAATGGCGGCACGTCCGGGCGTTCGGACGGTGCGGAGCCATTGATCGCGCGTTCCCACCACGGGTCGGTGAGCAAAGAACAGCGTCGTGAGATCGAGGTCGCGCTCAAGTCCGGTGAACTGCGCTGCGTGGTGGCGACGTCCAGTCTGGAATTGGGTATCGACATGGGGCTGGTGGACCTGGTGATCCAGGTGGCCGCGCCGCCGTCGGTGGCCAGCGCCTTGCAGCGTGTGGGCCGCGCCGGCCACCAGGTTGGCGGCGTGTCCACCGGCTTCGTCTACCCACGCACACGTCGCGATCTGATCGATGCGGCGGTGATCGTGGACAGCATGCTGGCCGGTCGCATCGAGGCGGTGGATCCGCCGCGCAATCCGTTGGATGTGCTGGCCCAGCAGACGGTGGCCGCAGTCGCGATGGATCCGCTCGACGTGGATGCGTGGTATGCCTGCGTGCGTCGCGCAGCGCCCTATCGCGAGCTGCCACGCAGTGCCTTCGATGCGGTGCTGGACATGCTGGCAGGCCGCTATCCGTCCGACGACTTCGCCGGGTTTCGTCCGAAGGTGGTGTGGAACCGGGACAGCGGCCAGCTGACCGCGCGGCCCGGTGCGAAGCAACTGGCGATCACCAGCGGCGGCACCATTCCGGATCGCGGCATGTTCAGCGTGGTGCTCCCGGAAGGCGAGGAGCGCGCGGGCTCGCGCCGTGTGGGTGAGCTTGACGAGGAAATGGTGCACGAGTCGCGGGTCAACGATGTGATCACGCTGGGCGCAACCTCGTGGCGGGTGGAGCAGATCACCCACGACCAGGTGATCGTGACCCCGGCCCCAGGCCGCTCTGCGCGCCTGCCTTTCTGGCGTGGCGAGAATGCGGGTCGGCCGGCCGAGCTCGGCCTGGCCATCGGGGCCTTTTTCGCAGCGCTCGAACCGGCTGCACGTGCCGACGGCGCGTTGCCGGAAGCGCTCGCCTCGCGGCTGCAGGCATGCGGTCTGGATGCGCGTGCGATCAAGAACATGCTCAGCCTGCTGAAAGAACAGCGCGAGGCGACCGGCGTGCTGCCAACCGATCGGCAGCTGGTGGTGGAGCGCTGCCGCGATGAGCTGGGCGATTGGCGGGTGATGCTGCACTCGCCTTATGGACGCCGCGTGCACGATCCGTGGGCATTGGCCATTGCCGAACGTATCCGTGAGCGCTGGCAGGTGGATCCGTCGGTGGTGGCGAGCGAAGACGGCATCATGGCGCGGATCCCGGACAGTACGGGGCGTGTGCCGGGGGCGGAGCTGTTCCTGTTCGATCCCGATGCCCTGCAGCGCAGCGTCACGGCGGCGGTGGGGGGCTCGGCCCTGTTTGCCGCGCGGTTCCGCGAGTGTGCATCGCGTGCCTTGCTGCTCCCTCGGCGGACACCCGGTCGGCGCTCACCCCTGTGGCAGCAACGACTCCGTGCGGGGCAGCTGCTGGACGTGGCGCGTGCCTACCCGGATTTCCCGATCCTGATCGAGACCGCCCGCGAGTGCCTGCAAGATGTCTATGATCTGCAGGCGCTTGGCGCCCTCATGCAGCGCTTGGTGGACGGTGCGGTACAGATCGCAGAAGTCACCACCGAGGTGCCGTCGCCGTTCGCGGCCAACCTGTTGTTCGGCTACGTAGCCGAGTTCATGTACGGCACCGATGTGCCACTGGCGGAGCGTCGCGCGTCCATCCTGTCGCTGGACAGTGGGCTGCTGGGCGACCTGCTGGGTCAGGTGGATGTCGGCGAACTGCTGGACACCGCCGTCGTGCAGCGCGTCGGCGATGAACTGCAACGGCTCGCTCCCGATCGCCTGGCCAAGGGCAAGGAAGGCGTGGCCGATCTGCTGCGTGAGCTGGGTCCGCTGACCACGGAAGAGATCGGTGCGCGTCTGCAGGAGGGCCACGGCAGCGCCGAAGGCTTCATACAACTGCTGCATGACGAGCGCCGCGCGCTGCCGGTACGCATCGCGGGCACGGCGTACTGGGCCGCAGTTGAAGACGCAGGGAAGCTGCGCGATGCATTGGGCAGTGTCTTGCCCGCTGCTGTGCCGGAGGCGTTCCGCACGCCCAGCGCTGATCCGCTGGGGGAACTGGTTGCACGCTATGCGCGTACGCGCGCTCCGTTTTTCACTGCGGACGTGGCCGAACGGTTCGGCCTGGGCGTTGCAGTAGCCGAGGCGGCGTTGTCTCGTCTCGGCGAGCAGGGCAAGGTGTTGAGCGGCACCTTCGGCACGGTGTCTGTCGCAGCGGGTGCTGTTGCCTACCCGGACATCAGTCCGTTGGCGTATCACGAGTGGGTGAGCGAAGACGTCTTCCGTCGGCTGCGCGTGCGCTCGCTGCAGGCAGCGCGTGAGGCCACCCGCCCCGTGCCCGGGGACGCGTACGCGCGGTTGCTGCTCGAGCGGCACGGCGTGATGAGCGGGGCGGTGGGACATGCCGCCTTGCCCGGTGTCCACGCCAGTGAAGGGACGATGGAGGGCGTGGACGGAGTAGTGCGGGTGGTCGAGCAGCTGGCCGGCGTGCCGTTACCGATATCCATCTGGGAAAACCAGATCCTGCCTGCTCGTGTCCGGGACTATGTGCCGGCGTTGCTGGATGAGTTGCTGGCTACGGGTGCGGTGCTGTGGTGTGGGCACGGCAGGCTCGGCGACGACGACGGGCTGGTCTCGCTGCACCTGCAGGAGGTGGCCGCTGAGACGCTGCCTGCAGCACCTGGCGGCGCGGACGCAGATACGGCATCGCCCCTGCAGCCGTTGATCCTGTCCGTGCTGGAGGGAGGCGGTGCGTTCTTCGCGCGGCAGCTTGCGGCGGGCGTGCATGCGCGCATGCAGGCCGACCCCGACGGTTCGTCAGGCGTGGAGCTGTCGCCTGAAAACCTGCATGCCGCGTTGTGGGACCTGGTCTGGACAGGGCAACTGACGACGGACATCTGGGCGCCACTGCGCGCGCTGTCCGGCGCGCGTGTGCAATCGCGCATCCGTGCCGCGAGTGTGTCGCGTCGACGCCGCGGCTTTGCCGGATTCCAGTTGGCTGACAGCGCGCCGGTTGCCTCCGTGGGGGCGCAGGGGCCGGCTACTTACGATGCCCCGTCGCTGGCGGGTCGCTGGTCGTTGCTGCAGCGCGGCTCGGCCAGCGATACCGTGCGTGCAGTATCACTGGCTGATGCGCTGCTGGATCGCCACGGGGTGGTTACCCGGGGCGCCGCAGTGGCCGAGGGCATCGCAGGGGGTTTCCCCGCCCTGCAACAGGTCTATCGGGGGATGGAGGATGCGGGGCGCGTGCTGCGCGGACGCTTCGTGCACGGCTTGGGCGGCGCGCAGTTCGCGGAACGCAGCAGCGTGGACCGGCTCCGCGAGTTCGCCGAAGACAGCGTGTCCACCGGAAGGGATGTTGCTATCGGACTTTCGGTACTCGACCCTGCCAATCCTTATGGGACGGTGCTGCCTTGGCCGGCGCATCCGGCACGGCAACGTCCCGTCCGCCGCGCCGGTGCACTGGTGGTGATCGGCGCAGGGCAGCTGCGCATGTATCTGGCACAGGGCGGACGCAATCTGCTGACCTTCTTCGAAGGCGATGACCCTGCGCACGCAGCGATGCTGACCAGTGCGGCACAGGCGCTGGCCATCGCACTGCGACGGGGCAAGCGGTTGTCGTTCACCCTGGACCTCATCAACGATGAGGTGATCGGTCGCCGGCCGATCACCGATGCCCTGCGCGCAGCCGGCTTCCGTAATGCACCGCGCGGCTTGTCATGGGAGGGATGACCGGCCCTCCCTGAATCGCGGTAGCGCCGAGCCACGCTCGGCGAGCGCAGCGGGCCATCGGCGGGAACATTCCGCCGAGCATGGCTCGGCGCTACCGGGCGTTGCGACGCATCAGGCCTTTCGCGGTGGACGCACCGACACGTGCGGGTTGTCCGGTACATGCCAGCGCCACGGGAACTCGACCGCGCGGCTGATGCCGATGCGTGGTCCGACGACCGGGTGCAACGGCGGCGGCGTGCCATCGTCCACGATCGTGATGCCTCTATCGGCCGTAACCAGGTCGGCACCGTCCAGGGCGCGCGTGATCGCGAACGCCTGCGACAATTTGCCGGGCCCACTGGCCAGGTCACGCTCGCGTTTCGCCTTGGGCCGTGACAGCTGCATCGCCTCGATGCCCTGCAAGGGTTCAGCCGCACGCAGCAGGACGCCCACACCTTCCCCCACTTCGCCACACACCGCGTTGCTGCCCCAGTGCATGCCGTAGGTGAAGTACACATACAGGTGCCCGGGCGGGCCGAACATGGTGGCGTTTCGTGCGGTCATGCCGCGGAATGAGTGCGCCGCAGCGTCTTCGCTACCCGCGTAGGCTTCCACTTCGACGATCCGCGCCGCGCGTCCGTCCGCGCCGACCAGGATCTTGTTCAGCAGTTCCGGGGCCACCGCCGCCGGATGGCGCCTGTAGAAGTCGCGCGGCAGCACGGACCAGGATTCGTCAATGAATTCGAACATGGGCGCAGCATGCACCGGACGGCGTAGCCGGCCGGTCAACAGGGAGCGTCTGTACGGCCGCCATCGGTAGCGCCGACCCATGGTCGGCGAGCGCAGCGGGCCGTCGGCGGGAGCATTCCGCCGAGCACGGCTTGATACCCAGGCCCCGCATCAGCGGCGGCTTCACAAGGCTTCGCCGTTCCGTAACGCGCGGCGGCGGACGCTTGCCCCTGGTTGATCACGAGCAGGGGAGAGCGGACGGTGGCATCGGCAGTGCGGATAGGTTGCGCCGGTTGGTCGATTCCGAGCCGCTACGCAGATCGCTTCGGCGAAGGCGCCAGCGCGTTGCAGCGTTACGCTACACGCCTGACCGTCGCGGAGATCAACTCCTCGTTCTATCGCCCCCATCAGCCGGCGACCTATGCGCGCTGGGCGGCGGCCGTACCGCCAGACTTCCGTTTCTCGGTCAAAGTCCCCAAGCTCATTTCGCATGAGCTGGCGCTGCGCGGGGTGGGTGCGCCGCTGGACCGTTTCCTCGGCGAAGCCCTCCATCTGGGCGACCACCTGGGCGGACTGCTGCTGCAGCTACCGCCGGCGCTTTCGTTCGATGCACGCGGGGCGTCGACGTTCTTTGCGATGCTGCGCCGACGCACAGCGCTGCCCGTAGCCTGCGAGCCGCGCCACCCCAGCTGGTTCCTGCCCGAAGCCGATGCCCTCCTGCAGCGCCATGACATCAGCCGCGTCGGCGTGGACCCACCGCGCGTTCCGGCCGGTGCGGTTCCTGCTGCCAGCTCAGCGTGGTCGTACTGGCGCTGGCACGGCAGCCCGCGCATCTATTACAGCGCGTACAGCGACGAGGCGCTGCAGCAACTGGCGGGCCAGCTTCGGGCAAGCACCACTGCGGGTACGCCGTGCTGGGTGATCTTCGACAACACCGCACACGGCTTTGCGATCGACAACGCCCTGCGGCTGCAGGCCTTGCTGGAGCAGGAAGATGCCTGAAGGTCCCTCCATCGTCATCCTGCGCGATGCCGCAGCGCATTTCCGCAACAAGACCGTGCGCCATGCCAGCGGCAACAGCAGCCTGGACCTGTCGCGCATGGAGGGCCGCCGGATCGTGTCGGTGCGCAGCTGGGGCAAGCACTTTCTGCTTGAGTTCCGTGGCTTCAGCCTGCGCGCGCACCTGCTGATGTTCGGTACCTGGCGGATCGATGAGCGCAAGCCGAACCCGGCACGTGCGTCGCTTGTGTTCGACAACGGCGAGCTGAATCTCTACACGTGTTCGTTGAAGTACATCGAAGGCGACCTGGACGATGCCTACGACTGGCGGACCGATGTGATGAGCCCGCAGTGGGATCCCCGGCTTGCGCGCCGCCGCTTGAAGGCCCAGCCGGACACGTTGATCTGCGATGCGTTGCTGGACCAGTCGATCTTTGCCGGCGTGGGCAACATCATCAAGAACGAGGTGCTGTTCCGTACGCGCGTTCATCCCGCCACACCGATCCATGCGATCGCGCCACGCAGGCTGGGCCAGGTGATTGCGCAGGCCCGCGACTACAGCTTTGATTTCCTGGCGTGGAAGAAGGCATTCGAGCTCAAGAAGCACTGGCAGGTGCATACCCGGCGCATCTGCCCGCAGTGCGGTGGACCCATCAGCAAGCAGTATCTTGGAACCACGCAGCGCCGCGCGTTCTTCTGCCCTGTCTGCCAGCCCGCGCCATGAACCTGCGAACGGATGGGCACTGGTTCGCCTATGTATTTCCCTGCGCATGGGAGGACTTCTGCAAGATCGGCTTCTCGCGCGATCCGCTGGGACGCATCAGTGCGCTGCACCGGCGCTGGTTTGAGTTCTTCGATCTGGAAACGGGATGGTTGGTGGAGGCAGAGACGCAGCGTGATGCGCGCGACCTGGAGTTGCAGCTGCGGCGTCCCTTGGCCCTGCACAAGGCGCCGTCGCCACTCACCGTGCAGGAGAAGGCCGGTGGCAAGACCGAGTGGGTGCGGGGAGCGAACGCGCCGCTGGCCGATGCCGTTGCGGGACTGGCCGATCATGGCCACCACGTGTACGCCCTGCGTCCGTGGCTGCATCAGGTGATGCTGCAACGGGTGGACCGGCTGCATGACTGGGCCACCGCGCAACTACCGGAAGAAGAAAGCCTGCGCTACCGCACTCTTTCCGTGGAAAACGCGTTGCGTGACCAGCTCGACGCGTACGTGGCGCTCGACATCGATCCGCGGCCGTGGCTGCCTGCGCATGTGGTGCGCTGGTACGGGTGACGCCCATCCGGCGCCGATCAACACGCACAGATCAGTCGTCGTCGCTGCCCATCACCCGATTGCGGCCTGCCTGCTTGGCCCGGTACATCTGCCGATCCGCTTTGGCCACCAAGGCGCTCGCGTTCGAACGGCGGCCTTGGCTGATGGCCACGCCGACGCTGAGCGTCGCATCGATGCGGTGCCCGGCTACCTCCTGGGCACAGCGCTCGAAGGTGGAGCGAAGGCGCTCCGCTGCGGCCAGCCCGGCTTTCAGGCTCGAGTCGGGCAGGATGCACAGGAACTCCTCGCCACCGTAGCGGAAGATCAGATCGTCGCGGCGCACCGCCTGCTCCGCCGCCCTCGCGGCCTGGCAGATCACCTTGTCGCCGATGTCGTGGCCGAAGCGGTCGTTGATGGTCTTGAACTGATCGATATCGAAGAACAACGCCGCGCGCACGGCCCCGCTGACGCGGTCCTCCTGATCCCAGATGCCCAGCTTTTCATCCAGCAGGCGTCGGTTGTACAACCCGGTCAACGGGTCACGCGTGGCCTCGTCGTAGAGACGGCTGGCCGCCTGTTCCTTCAGCACCGCAACCATCAGTCCACAGACCAGCAGCACATTGATCAGCACGATGCCGCTGAATACCGCCACAGCCCACGTGCGCGGCGCGCCGGCACCCAGCGGCTCCGGCAACCAGGGCGACAGCGCCGTGGCGACGGCGGCGAGGGCGGCGGCCACCATGAGGATGCGCGCCAGCAACCGGGCCGATGGCAATGAAGGATCGCGGCGCTGGACCAGCGTGACCGCCGACAGACCACAGTAAAGCGCCGCAAGCGCGGCGCGCCCTGTTGCGTTCAAGGCCGACATCTCGCCGGGTCCGAACACGGCCGCGACCAGGGCCAGCCAGCACAGCGGCGGCACCAGCAACAGGCCCCAGCGTGGGGGCAGATGGAAGATGGATCGGATGCCCTGCCAGCCCGCCGCGAACGCCAGCAACGCGAAGAAGGTGCCGATGTGGCCAGCCGCCGGCGCCTGCTTGAGTGCGGGCCACAACAGCAGGGCACAGCAGCACGCGCCGGCCAGGAATGGCATGGCGAGCCACAGGCGCGCGCCACCCCGAGGCCGGGTCAGCAGCAACAGGATCGCAATGGAAACCAGGACGGCGGCGCTGAAGCCGAGCAGGGTGGGGATATCGATCATCACTCACGAGGCTAGAGCGCGCTTTGCGAGTCTGCCGTCAACGGCGCCCTCACCACAGAGTGTGCGGTTCATCACAGGTTGCCGGCGGTTCCCGATCCGTTAATCAAGCGCTGCCAGCACGCCGCCCACTGCGCGGGTGTGTCGCAGTTGGCGAGGCGCGCACTGTTGGAAGCGACAAGCGACGTTGCGTGTTCGCGCCTTTCGCGGCAAGGGCTGTGACCTGCTTCGCAGTCCGCGCGTTTACGCGCCGCGAGGGCGCGCGCGGGCATGCCACGTTGAGGCTCCTCGCAGCAAGGAACACGCAATGAAGAAGCCTCTGATCTCTCACGGCGCCCTGAGGTGCCTCATTCTGATGTCCGCCACCGGGAGCTGTGGGGTAGCCGTGGCGGCACAGGGCATCACGGGGGATTGGAACGGGGCACGCGAGCGGCTCGCCAGCAGAGGGATCGAGCTGGACATGGGCTATACCCTTGAAGCCGCGCGCAACCTGTCTGGCGGTCTACGCCACACCTCGGCGCACGCCGGCCAGTTATCGGCCAGCGGACAGTTCGACCTGCAGCATCTGTGGGGATGGGAGGGCACGCGCGCTGCTGCATCGCTATCGCTGCGCGACGGACACAACCTGACAGAACGGGCGGGGCTGGGCAGCCTGCTGCAGAACCAGGAAGTCTATGGGCGCGGCAACATCGCCCGGCTGGGCAGCCTGTGGTTGGCGAAACAGTCTGCCGACGGCCAGTTCGACCTGAAGCTCGGCCGGGTATCGGTCGGTGAGGACTTCAATGCGCTGGACTGCATCGCCATGAATCTCGCGCTCTGCGGCAGTCAGCCAGCGGTGTTCGGCGGCGACTACTGGTTCAACTCACCTCTCAGTCAATGGGGCGGCGTGTTCACCTGGCGGCCCGTGCAGGAGGTGTACCTGCGTGCAGGGGCTTATCAGGTCAATCCACGTTACGCCGACACCCACGGCGGCGGGCTGCGGTTTGCACCCTCCGGAACCGTGGGCACGCTGACGCCACTGGAGCTGGGCTGGGAGCCCACCTTCGACGGGCGTAGTGGGCATTACGCAGTGGGCGGCTGGTACAGCAGTGCCCGGCGCGCCGATGCAGTGCAGCGGCTTCCTGTCGAGGGGATGTCGCAGCAGCAGGAACTGCGCACGGGGGCCTACGGCGGCTGGGCCAGCGCGCAGCAGCAGTTGACGCGCGGCAGTGGCGCCAACGAACGGTCCGGGCTGCGTGGCCAGGTGGCTTTCGCACAGGGCGATCGGCGTACCGGCGATATCGATCAGATGTTCAACGTGCAGTTGATCCAGACCGGACTGATGCACACGCGGCCTGACGATCGGATCGGCATCGGCCTGGCGACCACCCGGGTCAATCCACGTGCTGCGCGTTCTGGCCAGCAAGGTGTTGGCACGGCGTTCGCGCGTCGCGAGCACATGGCCGAAGTGTTCTACGGCTGGAAGCCGCTGGTCGGCGTGGATCTGCAGCCCGGTATCCAGTTTGTCCGCCACCCCGGCGGATTCACCGCGCGCAAGGATGCGGTGGTGGTCGGCATGAAAGCGGATGTGCGTTTCTGAAACCGCGCCCGCCGCAATTCGTCGCTAGCCGTTGATGGTTCCATCGTCCAGGCTGATGATGCCGCGTCGCAGCGCCATGGTCACGGCGTGAGTGCGGTCCCCCACGCCCAGCTTCTCCATGATGCGCTTCATGTGCGCCTTCACCGTCTGCTCGGATATCCGCATCCTGTCACCGACCTGCCGGTTGGACAGCCCGGCAGCCACATGGACCAGCACTTCGGTCTCGCGCGGTGACAGTCTGTCCTCGACCACATGCGCGGCGATGCTGGCGGCCAGCTCGGCGGGAATTGCCGCCCGGCGCCCACTGGCAATGCTGCGTATGGTGTCGATGAGTTCGTGGCGCAGCATGTCCTTCAACAGGTAAGCGCTGGCACCTGCCTGCAGGGCGCGTACGGCACGGACATCACCGCGGTACGTGGTCAGCACGATGATGCGGGCCTTGGGATCGTGCTGGCGGATGCGGACGATCGCCTCCACGCCATCGATGCCGGGCAACTGCAGGTCCATCAACACCACGTCGGGCCGCAGCCGAAGGTACTGCTCCACCGCCTGCTCTCCGTCGGCTGCCTCGCCCAAAAGGTGCATGTCGCCCTGGATGGACAACAGCGCGCCCAGGCCATCGCGAAGCAGGGGATGGTCGTCGACAATCAGGACACCGATCAATGCGGCTTCGGTCATTGCGGGGATTTCCTTGCAGGCAGCCAGCGGCGCCAGCGTGGCGTGCGCGGGCGATAGATGCGGAGTGCGGGGACCGACAGCGCGACTTCTGTACCCAAACCGGGCCGCGACCAGACGCGTAGTTCGCCCCCCAGGCGCCGTGCGCGTTCGTGCATGCCCTGCATGCCCCAGCGGGAGTCGGTGGCCGTGGTTGCCTGATCGATGCCGCGACCGTCATCGCGCACGTGCAGCAGCAGGCAGCTGCGTCCGTAGGCTAGCTCCACCTCGATGGCGTTGGCCTGCGCATGATGCAGCGCATTGCGGATGGCTTCACGGCCAATCATGAAGACCTCTTCGGCTGCATCCGACTGCAGTGCAGGCGGTGCACCTTCCACGGTCAGGCGAAGGGGGTTGATGCCGTCGCCTGCGAATTCTTCGTGCACGCGGGCCAGCGCCGTGGCCAAGTCGCCAGCGGCAACCGGTCCATCGCGCAGTGAAGCAACGCGATCGCGGCCCTCGGCGAGGTTCTGCTCGGCCAGTTGCATGGCGGTTTCCAGGCGGCTGCGCACCGCCGGCGGGGTGAGTGCCGATTGACTGATGGCGTGCAGGCGCAGGATCAGACCTTGGCTCCCTTGCAGCAGGGTATCGTGCAGATCACGCGCAATGCGTTCGCGCTCGCCATGACGCTCCTGCAGGCGCGCCCTGACCAGCGCAGCGACCTGGCGGCTGCGGATACGCACGGCAATCACCAGCAAGCCGAGGATGATGGTCGCGCACAGCAGCTTGAACCAGAGCGTCTGCGCGAAGGTCGGTGCAATGCGGAAGCTGCGTGATGCAACGGCCGTGCTCCATACGCCGTCTTCGTTGGCGGCCATCACCTCGAAGCGATAGCTGCCGGGCCCCAGATTGGTGTAATGCGCGCGCGTCTGTCCGCCGGCGTCCTGCCAACTGCTGTCCACGCCAGAAAGCTGATAACGGTAACGAGTGCGTTCCGGGCGGGCCAACGACAGCGCCACGTAGTCGATCTGCAACTGGTCGGTGCCGGCCGGCAGTACCAGGTCATCGTGGAGGGGTGCGTGCATGCCGTCGTACCAGGCCTCACCGATGCGCACATCGGGCGCGCGCTCGTTGCGGTGGGGCAGGCGTGTGTCCAGCCAGGCCAATCCTTGGTTGGTGGCCAGCCAGAGCAGCCCATCGTCGGCAAGAACGGCGGTGGAGGTGGGAGTGCTCTGCAGCGCAATGCCGGGTAGCCCATCGGTGTCATCGAACAGGCGCGGAGACAACGGCTGGGCTGCTGCCCCTGCCGTGCGCAACGCGGTCGCGCTGGTGCGTAGCAAGCCCCGGCTGCCATTCAACCAACGCGTGCCCGATGGCTCGCCCGCGATGCCGGTAATGCCCTCGAGCACGCCGGGCATGTCAGCCTGCAACACATGGAAGCGCGGACCGATCTGCACTGCGATACCGGATTCGCCTGCTACCAGCAGTTCGTCGCCCCGTGCGAATACGGCAGTGATGGGGCCGACATCGAGCCCCTGCGCACGGCCGAACGCAGTGACAGTCTGTCCCTGCAGCACCTGCAAGCTGCCATCGGCGTGGCCGACCAGCACCCTGCCTTGATCATCGACGCTGACCAGGCTGCAGTGGCGCGCGGGCAGGCGCGGGTCGTTGCGCCAGCGGCCCTCCTTGAAATGCAGCGTATACGGCCCCGCACATGCCCATGCCTCCCCGTTTCCAGTGAAATGGACCGCGTCCAGTGGGTGGCCTGCTGCCCACGACGGCAGCGGGTACGCGACTGTGCGGCCCTGCGTGCGCTGATGAATCGCGTCCTTCTGCATCAACCATAGGGGCGAGCGCGTCTGCTCGGCTGCACGCTGCATCGCCGCCGCCCCGGCATGAACCGGCCCGCGGCCCAGATCAGATACCTGCAAGGCATCGTCGTAGCCGAAGACCTCGCCGTCGCTTCGCCGGTGCAGGGTCCGGTAAGGCCCGCGATATCCCGCGTCCTGCAGCGCATGGACGCTGCGTGCGCGGAAGCGGTTCAGCCCCAGGTTGGTGCCTACCCAGATATTGCCTTCGCGGTCTTCCAGCAGCGGGGACCCGGATGTCGAGGTAAGCCCTTCGGCGACATCGAAACGTTCCAGCGAGACAGGACGGCGGCCATCGAAGCTGAGCCGGAACACACCACCGCTGCCGATCGGGGTGCCCCACAGGCTGCCATCCCGAGCGAACAGCACACGGTCCGCTCGCAGGTCGGGTACCCGCCGTGCTTCGCGCTCCGCGGCAGGCAGCAGGCCACCGGGGCCCGCTATCGGCATCAGGCCGCGCCTGCGATCAGCAAGCCAGAGTTCACCGTCGCCGCGCTCGGCCATTACCGAATGCGCCGACACCGCGATGCCAGTCGCTTCGAATCGGTGGGCGCCGCGAGGTAGTCGCCACACGCCGCCGTCCACCAAAGCCCACAGGGTGCCCTGTCCATCCCGCTGCACCCAGTACGCGCGCTGCGAAGGCACCCGCATGTCCGGCGCAGGCGGCTGCCAGCGTCGCCCGTCGTACCAGCGCAGCCCCCCGTTGAGCGCGGCCCACAGACGCGCATTGCCGTCGCGTGCAAGGCGTGGCACCGGGCCCTCGGGCACGTCACGGCCGCTGCGGTAGGTGTGCAGCGCGTCTGCGTGTAGATGGCTGATGCCCGCCTGGAAGTAGCCGATCCACAGGCTGTCGTCGTGGTCGATCAGCAACGACACCATGTTGGTGGACGGGAACGCGTCGCCGACCGGCGCAGGTTCGCGCTCGAAGCGGTGGCCATCGAAGCGGTAAAGGCCTGACCCCGTTGCCAGCCACAGGGTGCCCTGGCGGTCCTGCGCGATGTCCCAGACATCACCGGGGGCGCCCTGACCGACGCGCCAGGCGGTGTGCTGGAAACCGGCGAGGCCCGTCTGCGCCCGCTGTACGACGGACGGGGACGCAAGGGCGATCGTCGGTACGGCCAGCAGCCCGCTGCAGGCCAGAACGATCTGCAACAGGCAGGCAGGCGCAGTGCGCAGCAGGGAAGGAAGGCCGAAGGGCATGCGGCATTCTCGCAGGCTGGGGGCATCAAAGGCCTACCCGAACGGGGCAGGCGTGCAGGTGCCACATCGGGTAACCATGGGTGCTTGTCCACGGGAGGGTGGCATGCAACGGCTGTTCGTGATGTTTCCTGATCGTGCCCCAGGCATCGGCCTGCTGTGGCTGCGCGTTTACCTGGCGGCTGCGCTCTGTTGGCCGCTGCCACAGGCAGGATGGCACCCGTGGGTGGCGGCCGCGGGGGGCGTGCTGCTGCTGCTCGGGGGCCTGACCCCTGTAGCGGTGTTGCTGGCGATCGCTGCGCTGTGGAGCGACGGACGTGGTCTGGCGCTGGTGCTGCTGCCCGGTTGCCTGTTGTTGCTGGGTCCGGGGGCCTACTCGCTGGATGCCTGTCTGTTCGGTCGGCGGGTACTGGTGGCGGAACGCGGTGGCCCTCCCCCGAAAGAGTGATCGCTCTGCCCACCCCGACGGGGGTAGGGGGAATCGCTTCAGGGGGCCACGCTAGACGCTCCCCTCAGCGAGCCCAGCCCATGGCGACCGACACCCCGTGCCGTGCCACGCCTGCTGCCCAGCCCCTGCTCAATCCCGTGCAGGCCGCGGCGGTCCGGCGCGCGCAGACCTTCATGCAGGACAACCTGGGCCAGCCGATCGACGTGATGCAGATCGCGGCGGCGGCCTGCGTGAGCCGCTTCCACCTGGCACGACTGTTCCGCTCCGCAACGGGAGTCAGCCCGACGGCCTGGCTGCGCGAGCGCCGCATCGAGCAGGCCCGGCGCTGGTTGCGCGAAGGCACGCAACCGGTAGGCCGCATCGCCAGTGAGCTGGCGTTCTTTGATCAAAGCCATTTCACCCGCAGCTTCCGCGCTGCTACCGGCTGCAGCCCGCGGCGCTATGCACTGCAAGCCCTCTGTACACACTGACACTCCCACCCATCGACTTGGAGCATCCCCATGAGCAAGGCCACCGCCGTTCCCGGCGCCGCGCTGCTGTCCCCCACCGATCACGCGCTGGTGCTGATCGACCACCAATCACAGATGGCCTTCGCCACCCACACCATCGACATTTCGGCGCTGCGCAACAACGTGTCGCTGATCAGCAAAGGGGCAAAGGGGTTCAACGTGCCGGTCGTGCTGACCACGGTGGCTGAAAAATCGTTCTCCGGTCCGCTGTTTCCCGAGCTGCCGGTGATCTTCCCGGGTCAGGCGGTGTTCGACCGCACCTCGATGAACGCATGGGAAGACGAGGCCGTCATCGATGAGATCAACCGCATCGGCAAGCAGCGCCTGGTGATCGCCGGCCTGTGGACCAGCGTGTGCATCGTCGGCCCCACTTTGTCGGCGATCGAACAGGGCTTCGAGGTGTATGTCATCACCGATGCCTGCGGTGATGTCAGCGACGAAGCGCACGAGCGCGCCATCACTCGCATGGTGCAGGCCGGCGCCGCCCCTATCACCAGCGTGCAGTACCTGCTTGAGCTGCAGCGGGATTGGGCGCGTGGCGAAACCTATGACCTCACCACCGGTATCGCGCGCGAGCACGCCGGCGGCTATGGCGTGGGCATCCAGTACGCCAAGACGATGTTCGGCGCGCAGGAAGGCGGCCACTGAGCATGGACAGTCGCCATGCCACGGACATGGCGCTGCTGATGCTGCGCGTGGCCGCGGGGGGATTCCTGCTGCCGCACGCACTGGGCAAGCTCTTTGGCTGGTTCAACGGACCGGGGCTTGCCGGGTTCGCCAAAGAACTGCGCGACTTCGGTCTGCCTGCCGCCCCGCCGATGCCGCTGGTGCTGGCGTTGCTGCAGGTGGCCACCGGTGCCGCCGTTCTCGTCGGCTGGCACACGCACGTCGCCGCACTCATCGCGACGGTCTTCATTGCGTTCACTGCAGTGCTTGCCCGCCCACGGGGCTGGTTCTGGATGCACGGCGGGATGGAGTACCCGTTGATGTGGACGCTGCTGCTTGCGGCGCTCGCCCTGACCGGGGCGGGCGCGTTCTCGTTGGATCACGCTTTCATCCCACCGGGAGCGCCGTCATGAGCACCGATCCGTTCCTGCCTGGCCGTCGTAAGGTACTGCTGGGCGCCGGCGCTGCCGTTGCATTCGGCCTCGCCGGAGGCGGCCTGGCGGCGACCCCAACGTCCTCCCCCATCTTTCAGGAGCGTCGCATGAGCACGCTGGTCATCCGCAATGCCCGCATCACCACCCTGGATCCGGTGCAGCCGCACGCACAGGCGCTTGCCGTGCAGGACGGACGCATCGTTGCCGTCGGTAGCGACGCCAACATCATGCGGGACTGGTCCACCGAGGCCACGATCATCGATGCGCGCGGCCGTCGATTGGTGCCGGGTCTCAACGACAGCCATACCCACCTGATCCGGGGCGGCCTCAACTACAACCTCGAACTGCGTTGGGACGGGCTGCGTTCACTGGCTGATGCATTGGCCATGCTGAAGGCGCAGGTGGACATCACGCCCGCGCCGCAGTGGGTGCGCGTGGTCGGTGGCTTCACCGCTGCCCAGTTCCATGAGAAGCGACTGCCGACGCTGGAAGAGATCAATGCCATCGCGCCGGACACGCCAGTGTTCCTGCTGCATCTGTACGACCGCGCGCTGCTGAACCGCGCCGCATTGCGCGCGTGCGGCTACGACAAGAACACCCCGGATCCACCGGGCGGACAGATCGTGCGGGACAAGCTGGGCAACCCGACCGGGCTGTTGTTGGCCAAACCCAACGCGGTGATCCTGTACGCCACCCTGGCAAAGGGCCCCAAGCTACCGGTCGAGTACCAAGCGAACTCCACACGCCACTTCATGCGTGAGCTGAACCGGCTGGGCATCACCTCGGTCATCGATGCCGGGGGCGGCTTCCAGAACTATCCCGAGGACTACCAGGTCATCGAGCAGTTGCACCGCGATGACCAGCTCAGCGTGCGTATTGCCTACAACCTGTTCACTCAGAACAAGGGCAAGGAAGTGGGGGACTTCCAGCGCTGGAGCGAGATCCTTCAGCCACGGCAAGGTGATGATCTGCTGCGCCACAACGGCGCTGGCGAGATGCTGGTGTTTTCCGCGGCAGATTTCGAGCTGTTCAACGAACCACGTCCCGAGCTGCCGCCCGAGCTGGAGCCGGAACTGCACGACGTGGTCCGGCTGCTGGTGGAAAAGCGCTGGCCATTCCGCATCCACGCCACGTACGACGAAAGCATCTCGCGCATCCTGGATGTCTACGAGCAGGTCAACCGAGAGGTTCCTTTCGACGGCCTGCACTGGTTCATCGACCATGCCGAGACCATCACCCCGCGTAACATCGAACGTATCCGCGCGATGGGCGGCGGACTGGCGATCCAGCACCGCATGGCGTACCAGGGGGAAGCGTTCGTCGAGCGCTACGGCGTGCAGGCCGCACGCCATACGCCACCGGTGAAACGCATGCTGGCCGAAGGTGTGCCGGTGGGCGCGGGGACCGACGCCACACGCGTGGCAAGCTACAACCCGTGGGTTGCCCTGTCGTGGCTGGTCACCGGACGCACGGTGGGCGGGCTGGCGTTGTATGGCGATGAGAACCTGCTGGAGCGGGAGCAGGCGCTGCGGCTGTGGACACAGGGCAGTGCATGGTTTTCCGGCGACGAGGACGTCAAGGGCACGCTGAAGGTTGGCCAGTTGGCGGACTTCATCGTCCTGTCGGCCGACTACTTCCGCGTGGACGATACGGCGATTGCCGATATCACCAGCGTGTTGACGGTGCTGGGCGGACGCATCGTGCATGCCGCCGATGACTACGATGGCCTGGCCCCGATGCTGCCGCCGGCGATGCCGGACTGGTCACCGGTCAATCGCTTCGGCGGCTATCACGTAGGCGGGCAGGCTACCGGGCTGGCGGTGGCACACCATCACCACCAGGGCGGTGGCTGCTCAACCCATGGTGCGCATGGGCATGCTGCCCGGCATGACGCCCCTACGGGCGACCTGCAGGCATTCTGGGGCGCATTGGGATGTTCGTGTTTCGCGTTCTGACACCCCTGTTCCTGCTGTCGCCCGGGTCGCTGCTGGCACAGCAGCCGACCTGCACGGTGCCGCACTGTGCGGAGCTCGGCGCCGGAACGCTGCAATGGGATGCAGCGCTGCGCCTGCGTGGCATGTACCTCGATCCCACGCGATTCGGTATTGGGGGCAAGGAGGACGGCTATGGTCTGCTGCGTGCGCTGGGCGGGGCGAGCTATAGCCAAGGCACGTGGACCGCCCGCGTGGAGCTGGGCGTGCACGCCGAGCAGGGCCGCGCCGGCGGCCCCGGTGGCCCCGGTGGCACCGACCGCGGCGCGCTGGATGTGCAGCAGGTCTACTGGCGGTGGCAGGGACCGCAGTCCTGGCTGCAACTGGGGCGGCAGGAAGCGAGCTATGGCAGCTCACGCCTGGTGTCTGTCCGCGATGGGCCGAACATCCGGCTGGCCTTTGATGGCCTGCGACTGGGATGGCGGAGTACGGGCGGCCGTATGGATGTGCTGGCCCTGCGCCCCGTGGACAATCGGATGGGTGCGTTCGATGACCGCAGCGAGCGTGGGGCGCACCTTTGGGGTACCTATGCCACAACCGCAGCCGCCCCGTCCGGGCAGTGGGACGTTTACCTGCTGGACTACCAGCGGGACGACGGCCGCTTCGCCGAGGGCCGTGGTCGTGAGCGCCGACGCATGCTGGGCACGCGCTGGTTCGGCACCCGTGCGGGATGGGACTGGAACACCGAGGCGGTGCTGCAGGATGGCAGCCTGCGCACGCCGGCAGGTGGACTGGACATCCGCGCGTGGACGCTGGCAAGCGACACCGGACGGCGTTGGAACACGGCGCCGCTGCAGCCCCGCCTCGGGGTGAAGCTGGATATCGCCAGCGGCGACCGGCATGCAGGCGACGGTCGCCTGCAGACGTTCAATGCGTTGTATCCCAAGTCGTCGTACTTCAGCGAAGCCAGCCTGTTGGCCCCCGCCAACCTGATCGATGTGCAGCCCACGCTGCAGCTGCAGCTGCATGAGCGTCTCAGCACCGAGATCGGGGTGCAGCTGGCGTGGAAACAGCAGCGGCAGGATGCGGTGTACACCACGCCGGCGCCGCTCTTGCCCCTACCTGGCAGCGCCGGGGGGGCGCGGCGCATCGGAACGCAGTACAAGGCCGAGACACGCTGGCAGGCCAGCGAGCACTGGCAATGGCAGTGGCAGCTGGCTTGGGTGGATGCCGGTCCAGCACTGCGCCAGGCCGGAGGTCGCGACACTCTTTTCGCCTCCATCGTAGGAGCATGGCAATGGTAACTACCTCTTCGCCCACCCCGCCGGGTGCTTGGGCGCCGCTGCAGATCAGCCTGTTCCGCGCGTTGTGGCTGGCGATCATGGGCAGCAACATCGGCACATGGGTCAACGACGTGGCCGCAGCATGGGTCATGGCCGAACGTACCGGCTCGCCGCTGATGGTGGCCTTGGTGCAGTCGGCGACGACGGTTCCCATCGTGTTGTTGGCGTTGGTGGCCGGCACGCTGGCCGACATCGTGGATCGACGCCGCTATCTGCTGGCGACACAGGGTTGGATGTTGGCCGTGGCCGCCACAATGGCCCTGCTGACCCACCTGGATATGCTCAGCCCGACCCTCCTGGTGGTACTGACGTTCTGCATGGGCTGTGGGGCGGCGATGGCGATGCCCGCCCAGGCCGCCATCGTGTCCGAACTGGTGCCGCCGCCGATGCTGGCTTCTGCGGTAGCGCTCAATTCGATCGGCATCAACATCGCGCGCTCACTGGGCCCTGCCATCGGCGGCGTCATCGTGGCGCAGTTGGGTGCCACCTGGGCCTTCGGGTTCAATGCCATCAGCTTTGCCGCGATGCTGGTCGTCCTGCTGCGTTGGCAGCGCGATCCCACGGTTTCCTCATTGCCGGCCGAGGGCTTCGGCGCCGGACTGAAGGCGGGGCTGCGCTATGCCAGCCGTGCCGGCCGCCTGCAGGCAGTGCTGATCAAATCCGCAGGTTTCTTCTTCTTCGCCAGTGCGATGACGGCGCTGTTGCCGGTGGTCGTGCGCGGGCAGATGCAGGGGGGCGCAGGGCAGTACGGCATGCTGCTGGGCTGCGTCGGTGTGGGTGCGGTCACCGGCGCCCTGCTGTTGCCGCGGCTGCGGGCGAAGCTGGACCGGGACCTGCTGGTGCTCTTGGCCACGCTGTCACTGGCGGTCAGCCTGGTGGGCCTGGCGCTGCTGCGCAGCTGGATCTGGCTGCCGGTGGCCATGCTGGTCAATGGCTTTGCGTGGATCACCGTGCTGTCCTCGCTGCAGATCGCGGCGCAGACCGCCGTGCCGGCCTGGGTGCGTGCGCGGGCCCTCGCGCTGTACATCATGGTGTTCTCCTTCGGCATGGCAGCCGGCGGCCTGTGCTGGGGCGCCTTGGCGCAGCGCAGCTCGCCATCGCTGGCGCTGCTGGTCGCGGCGGTGGGATCGGTCGTGGCGGGGTTGTTGGTATGGCGGGTGCGCATTGCCGGCACCGAGGAACTGGACCTTCGGCCGGCCGGCCATTGGCCCGCCCCCGAACTATCGGTGGCGGTGGCACATGATCGCGGTCCGGTGCTGGTGACGGTGGAGTACCGCATCGATGCGGCAGACCGCGCGGCTTTCCATGACTGCATGCGCCTGCTTGGACGGGTGCGGCGGCGCGACGGCGCGGTCCTGTGGGGTGTTGCGGAAGATGTGGCAACGCCGGGCATCCACCTGGAGTACTTCGTTACCGCCTCATGGCTGGAACACCTGCGGCAGCACGAGCGCATCACGGCCGATGACAAGGCAGTGCAAGAGAAGCTGCGCAGCCTGCACCGCGGCGAACGGCATCCGCTGGTCCGCCATTTCGTTGGCGGCACCGACGCGCTGCCGGGCGCGGTGCCCCCTGCCCACAGCGACATCTGAAGCCTGCGGGGACAGCGGCGCTTTGAGCACACGCATGCAAGCCGCCTGCGCGCCGCAGGAGTCTACTGCCCACGACGTTCGCCGCCCCCAGGATCCCCACATGCCTGTCACCCCCACCGACCTGCAGCGCCGGCAGTTCATCGCCGGCAGCCTGGCCACTGCCGCCGCCCTGACGCTTGCACCGCTGGGCAGCGCCTTCGCCGCACCCCGTGGCACGCCTTCTTCCCCCACAACCGGAGCAGACCGCATGAGCAACTTCGTTACCGTCAAAGATGGCGCCCATATCTTCTACAAGGACTGGGGCACCGGCCAGCCGATCGTGTTCGCGCATGGCTGGCCACTCAGTTCGGATGCGTGGGACCCGCAGATGCTGTTCATGGGCCAGAACAACTTCCGCGTGATCGCCCACGACCGCCGTAGCCATGGCCGCTCAAGCCAGACCTGGGACGGCAACAACATGGATACCTACGCCGACGACCTTGCTGCCGTGCTGGAAAAGGCCAATGTCACCGATGCCATCCTGGTGGGCCATTCCACCGGCGGCGGTGAAGTTGCGCATTATGTAGGACGTCACGGCAGCAAGCGCGTGGCCAAGGTGGTGCTCGTCGGTGCCGTGCCGCCGCTGATGCTGAAGACCCCCGGCAATCCGGAAGGCACGCCGCTGGAGGTGTTTGACGGTATCCGCAAAGGGACCGGTGGCGATCGTTCGCAGTTCTTCCAGGAACTGGCTACCCCGTTCTTCGGCGCCAACCGGGCAGGCAACAAGGTGACCCAAGGCATGCGGGATGCGTTCTGGCTGCAGGGCATGCTCGGCGGCGTGAAGGGTCAGTATGACTGCGTGCGCGAATTCTCCGAGGTGGACTACACCGACGACCTGAAGAAGATCGATGTTCCGACGCTGGTCATCCACGGCGACGATGATCAGATCGTGCCCATCAAGGCATCGGCGGAGAAGTCGGTGAAGCTGCTCGCCAAGGGCACGCTGAAGGTCTACCCAGGTGCGCCGCATGGCCTGACCCTGACCCACGCCGATCAGTTCAACGCGGATCTGCTGGCATTCGCCAGGAGCTGAGTCCGGCAGCGGCCAGCGGCCGTCCACCTGTCATGTCGCCCCTCTGGCCGAAGCGCACACACGCTTCGGCCAGTTTCGTTTTCGGTGTCTGGCGGGCTGTCACCGGCGCGTCTTGCGGCACTGCTACAACGTCATCGCCCCTGGATGCTGCTGACTGCGACGGAGCTAAAGTCCTGGAAATGCCGGCCGATACCGATGCGTCATTCTGCCTCGGAGTCTGTCATGTCGGCTGTACCGCATTTCCTGCGAACATTGGGCGCCCGCGTGCGCGGCACCGCTGCGGTTGCCAGCGGACAAATCCACCGCCTGGGCCGCCTGAGTGTAGCTGCCAAGATCAAAGGCAGCCTGCTGGTCTGCGGCATCGGCCTGGTCACCGTTGCCGCGATGTATGCGTGGACGACGCATGTCAGTGATCGGGCCGCGCGCACGTTCGCTGTCCATCAGCAGGGCACCGGTCTTGCCTCCACGCTGGCGGCGGAGGTCGCCGAAGCCCGCAGACTGCAGACGCAGTATGCCCTGACGTTCGACGCGGCTGATCGCTCCGCGCTGCAACGGGCCCAGCAGCGCCTGCAGGCCACGCTGGAGCAGTTACGTGCGCTGCCGATGGACGGTGCACGGAAGAAAGCGCTCGACGAGGTGGCCAGCCATGCGGCCGCATTTTCCGAAGGGATTGCCGGTTTGAACGCCCGCGTGGATGAGATGGGACGCGGTGATGAAGCGCTGGCTGTGCAGCTTGATGCCGCTGCCGACGCCTTGCAGGCTGCCGTGGATGCGACCGATCGTCCTGTACTGGCGATGCACGTGCAGAAAATGCGCCGGCAGGAGAGCCTGTTGCTGTTGAACGGTGACTCCAGCCATGCCGACAAGGCCAGTGAAGAAAAGCTGCCGTTCGATCTCGCGCTGGCGGGCCTGTCTACCGATACGCAACAGCAGCTTCGCGCGCTGATGGATGCGTATCAGGGCGCGCTGCTGTCCTACACCGCGGCGCGTGTTGGACTGGATGTCGAGGCACAGCTGCTGGTGGACACGGCGTCGAGCATCGCGCCGGCATTGCAGGCATTCCAGACGGTACAGGCCAGCAACCTGGAGCAGGCGCGCGAACGACAGCAGGCGCAGGCGTCCCGCTTGGGTGTGATGTTCGCTGCGAGCCTGTTGACGGTTGCGCTGGTGTTGATCGGCACACTCTTGATGGTGCTGCGCGCGGTGCGTCGGCCGATCCAGGACACACTGCGATTTGCGCAGGACATTGCCGAAGACCGGCTGGATACCGAGCTGCGTGTGCACAATCCACATGATGAGATCGGGCAGCTTGCCCAGCGACTTGGTCATATGCAGCAGCAACTGCGCGCGCGCATCGAGCGGGACCGCGCCGTCGCCCAGGAGAACGCACGCGCACGCCAAGCGCTGGACAGCGCGTCCACGGGATTGATGGTGATAGACCCACAGGGCATCGTGACGCATGCCAACCCGGCGCTGCTGCTGACCTTGTCACGTGCCGCCGATGAGGTGGTCGGCGCTTCGGCCCGCGACGTGCACACCGCATTGTCCAGCGCGGGTGGGAGTAGAAGGCGGGACTTTGATATCCAGCACGCCGGCACGACCTGGCACGTGGTGACAACACCCATCTTCGACGATGGACACGCGCTGGGCGAGGTGGTGGAGTGGCGCAGTCGCGCGCTGGAGGTGCTGCTGGAGACCGAGGTGGCGGCGTTGGTCGACGCGGCGGCGCTCGGTGAACTGGCCGGGCGGATTCCGCTGGAGGGCAAGGAGGGCTTCGTGCACCGTTTGTCCGCCAGCATCAACCATCTGTTGGCAACCTTCGAACACAACCTGGGCGACCTGCAAACGCTGCTGGCGGCGCTGGCGCGCGGTGACCTGTGCGCGCGCATGGACGGTGAGGTCGAAGGGGTGTTTGCCCGCATGCGCGACGATGCCAATGCGACGGTGCAGCAACTTGCAGGGATCGTGGCGCGCATCCAGCAGGCCGCGGGTTCCATCGGCGAGGCGGCCGGTGAGATAAGCGCAGGCAATGCCGACCTGTCGACCCGGACGGAGTTGCAGGCTGCCAATCTGGAAGAGACCGCTGCATCGATGCACGAGCTGACCGATACCGTATCGCGCAATGCCGATGCGGCCAGCCAGGCCAGCGTACTGGTGCAGGCCAGTGCGGAGGTCGCCGCACGCGGAGGCGACGCGGTGGGTCGCGTGCAGCGTTCGATGAGTGATATTTCGGCGGCGTCGCGTCGCATCGGCGAGATCACTTCGCTGATCGATGGCATCGCGTTCCAGACCAATATCCTGGCCTTGAACGCAGCCGTGGAAGCGGCGCGCGCGGGGGAGCAGGGGCGCAGCTTCGCGGTGGTCGCCAGCGAAGTACGCAGCCTTGCCCAACGGAGCGCGGATGCGGCGAAGCAGATCAAGGGGTTGATCGAGGATTCGGTGGCGCAGGTCGGGCAGGGTACGCAGGCGGTCGGCCAGGCGGGCGCGACGATGACCGAGCTGCAGGCCAGCGTGCAGCAGGTGGCGGCGATCATGCTGCAGATTCGCGATGCGTCGCTGGAACAACGCAATGGCATCAGCCAGGTCAACCAGACCATCGTGCAGATGGACGCCAGCACGCAGCAGAACGCGGCGATGGTGGAAGAAGCCACGGCCTCGGCCCGTGCGTTGGAAGACCAGGCGGATCTGCTGGCCGAAGCAGTGGCCGTGTTCCAGCTGCGCGCCGCGCCACGCGCCGTGGCCGCGTGACCTGGGCCGCTGCGCTTGGTAGTGACGGCCGCTGGCCGTCAGGTTCTTCCCGCTGCGCTCGCCGAGCGTGGCTCGGCGCTACCGGGGTGCTGCGATTCGCCGTGGCCGCGTGACCTGGGCCGCTGCCCTTGGTAGTGACGGCCGCTGGCCGTCAGTTGGTTCCCGCTGCGCTCGCCGAGCGTGGCTCGGCGCTACCGGGATGCCGCGATTGCGTCGTTTTGACGCGTCAGATGAACATGCCGCCCGATGCTTCCACGCGCTGGGCATTGATCCAGTGCGTGCCCGGTGACATCAGGGCGACCACGGCGGGGCCGATGTCATCGGGTTTGCCTGCGCGTCCCAACGCGGTGGACGAGGCCACCATGGCGTTGGTGCCGGCATCGTCGCGCACCCGGCCGCCACCGAAGTCGGTCTCGATCGCGCCCGGCGCCAGGGTGTTCGCGCTGATCCCGCGTGCGCCCAGCTCTTTGGCCAGGTAGCGGGTGAACACTTCGATGCCGCCCTTCATCATCGCGTAGGCCGAGCTGCCCGGTAGCGAGAAGCGGGCCAGTCCACTGGACACGTTGAGGATGCGGCTGCCATCGGCCAGCAGCGGCAACAGCGTCTGGGTCAGGAAGTAGGGCCCTTTCAAGTGCACGTTGACCAGATGATCGAACGACGCTGGGGTGGTATCAGCGATCAGCGCGTAGTGTCCTTCGCCGGCGTTGTTGACCAGGCCGTCAAGGCGCTCCACGCCCCAGGCTTGCAACTGCAGCTCCAGTCGTTCGCCGAATGCCCCGAACGCGCTGCTGTCGGCCACGTCCAGCGCGAGCGCGGCAGCGCGACGGCCCAGCGCTTCAATCTGTGCCACCACCTCATCGGCCGCAGCGGACTGGCTGCGGTAGGTCAATACGATGTCGGCCCCATCGGCGGCCAGGGCGAGTGCGGCATTGCGACCCAGGCCACGGCTGCCGCCGGTGATCAATACGGTACGGATAGCGGTAGTCATGGCGAACTCCATCAGCGGGTAGGGGTCCAGCGTATTGGGCTTGCAGGCGCGAATAAATCGCGTGATGCTGATATGACTGTTCAATCTGGAACAACAATCAATGGACAGCCTGGCCCAGCTTCGCGCGTTTCTGCATGTGGCCGAGCGCGGGTCGTTCACGCGCGCGGCGGAAGGACTGGGCCTGCCCAAGGCCAGTGTATCGGTCGCCGTGCAGCAGCTGGAAACCGCGATGGGCACGCAGTTGCTGCACCGGACGACGCGCCGGGTGCAGCTGACCGCCGATGGCGAGCAGCTGTTCCAGCGCGCACGCGATCTGCTGGACGATGTGGAGGACCTGCAGGGGATGTTCCGCCGCGACACCGCCACCCTGCGTGGCCGCCTGCGGGTGGACATGTCCAGCGGGCTGGCTCGGCATATCGTCGTGCCGACGTTGCCGGATTTCCTGCAGCAGCATCCTGGGCTGGAAATCGAGCTCAGTGGCACCGATCGCCGCGTCGACCTGGTGCGGGAGGGATTCGACTGCGTGCTTCGGGTCGGCCCGCTCGATGACAACACGCTGGTGGCGCGGACGCTGGGTTGCATGGAGGTGGTGAACTGCGCCAGCCCGAGCTATCTGGCCCGCTACGGTACGCCGCATACCCTGGAAGCGCTGCACGATCATCGGCTGGTGCACTACGTGAGCACGCTGGGCCAGCGTCCGTCCGGCTTTGAGTACTTCGATGGCCAGCAGTACCGCACCCTGCAAATGGCCGGCGCGGTGACGGTGAACAGCGGCGATGGCTACAGCGCAGCGGCATTGGCCGGCTTGGGCATCATCCAGGTGCCGCGACTGGGCGTTCGACAGGCGCTGCATGACGGGATGCTGGTGGAGATCCTGCCGCAGTTTCCGGCCGAGCCGATGCCGGTCACGTTGTTGTATGCACAGCGCAGGCACCTGCCCGCGCGCGTGAGGGTATTCATGGACTGGGTAGCGGCGCTGCTGCAGCCGCATCTGCAGCCGGTCGGCGGGGAACGGTAGACCCGACTGGTAGAGCCGACTGGTAGAGCCGACTTCAGTCGGCTGACGTGGTGCGCCAAATGCCAGCCGACTGAAGTCGGCTCTACCGGGTCGGCGCCACGGGGTAGGCGCCACCGGGTAGGCGCCACGGGGTAGGCGCCACCGGGTAGGCGCGACCGGGTAGGGCCACGGGGTAGGGCCACGGGGTAGGCGCCACGGGGTAGGCGCCACGGGGTAGGGCCACCGGGTAGGCGCCACCGCGCCAGCCCTCGCTCAGTACACGTCGCGGCGGTAGCGGCCTTCTGCCAGCAGGGTGTCCACGGCGTCTTCGCCCAGCGTCTCGCGCAGTACGTCATCCACGCCTTGCGCCATGCCCTGCAGCGAGCCGCAGACATACAGGCAGGCGCCATCAGCGATCCAGTGGCGAAGCTCTGCGCTCGCGGCGCGCAGCAGGTCCTGCACATACAGGCGCGTTTCGCCATCGCGCGACCACGCAAGGTCCACGCGCGTGAGGTGCCCATGTGCCTGCCAGCCCGCGATCTCATCGGCATACAACGCATCGCAGGCCTGTTGGCGCTCGCCGAACAGCAGCCAGTGCCCGTGGTGTCCCGCTGCATGGGCTTCGCGCAACAGGCTGCGCAGCCCTGCGATACCGGTGCCGTTGCCGATCAGGATCATCGGCGGCGCATCGGCATGCCGATGGAAACCGGCATTGCGTCGAACGCGCGCAGGCAGGGGACCCGCCACCGGCGCGTGCTGTACCAGCCAGCCCGAGCCCAGCCCCGCGCGACCAGCGGCGTCGTGCACCAGGCGGACCACCAGTTGCACTGTGCCATCGGCCGCGCACGAGGCGATCGAGTATTCGCGGGGCGGCAGCCGCGGCAGCTCATCCAGCCAGTGCACCGCATCGTGCACGGGCTGCACCTGGGTCGCATCGGGCAATACGCGCAACGCGGCCGCATCGGCGATGCGTACCGTCGCGCCATCCACGTGCACCCACGCACCCGCATCCACGCCAGCGGCGTGCAGGACGGCCTGTACGTGCGCATCGCCCTGCCGGGGAGCGACCTGCAGGATGTCCCCGGCCTGCCAGCCGGTGCCGGGCGGTGGCTGCAGGGTGATCTGCCAGATCGCACCGCCCTGGCTGCCCGGATTGAGCAGCACGCGCTCCACCAGTGACCAGTCCTGCAGGGCGCTCGGGCTTGCATCCGCCGCGAGTGCCTCGATGCCGGTCAACGCTACCAGGTGCTGCTGCCAGCGCTGCAGCGCGCGCGCATCATCGCCATCCACTTCGACGCAGGGGAACAGCGCCGCCGCTCCTTGCTCACCCAGCCAGGTCTCCACCCGGCGCGCGAAGCCACAGAAGCGCGCGTACTGGCGATCACCCAGTGCGAGCATCGCGTAGCCCAGTCCGGGCAATGCCTGCGCCTGCGCGAGCACCTTGCGTTCGAACACGCGCGCGCTGTCCGGCGCTTCGCCGTCGCCGAACGTGCTGACCACGAAGAGCGCGCGTTCGGTCTGCTGCAGGGTGGCCACATCCAATCGGGCTAACGGCTGCACCTGCACGCGCATGCCGGCCGCCTGCAACTGGCCGGCCGCGCGCCACGCCAGCTGCTCGGCCTGCCCGCTCTGGCTGGCGAAAGACACCAGCCACGCCGGCCCGCTGGCATCGCCTGCGGCGTCCGGCACAGGCAACTCAACCCGGGAGGCGCGTACCGCGCGCTTTTTCGCCCGACGATCCAGGTACAGCATCCAGCCGGTGACGAAGAACAGCACCATCATCAGGCTGGACAGCATCACGATCAGGCGGCCGGGCAGGCCGAAGAAGCTGCCCGAATGCAGTGCGAACATGCTGGTCAACACTTTGCCGCCTGCATCCAGACTGCCGTAGGCGCGCTGTTCGAGCAGCGCACCGCTGGAGGGATCAAGCTGCAGTACGTCATGGGCGCGGTCGTGGTGCGTGCTGTCGGCCGACATCACGCGCACGGTCAGCGGCCGGTCGCCGCGGGCCGGCAAGCGCAGGTCGATGTAGCCCTCGCGTACGCCGGGCAGGGCGTACAACGTGGACTGCACGCGCTGCAGGTTCAACGTCCCCGCGCCCTGCAGCAGGGCCGGCGTTTCTCTTTCGCCGCCCAGCACCCGGGTCAGTCCGTCGCGGTACCAGTCGAACGACCACCACAACCCGGTGAGCACGATCAGCAGGTAGACCGGCAGGACCCACGTGCCGATCACCGAATGCAGGCTCCACAGGAAGCTGCGGCCACGGTGCTTCCACTCCACGGCGAACCAGCTGCGCCAGTTCCACCACTGCCGCGGCCAGCGCAGGTAGA
>Ga0247812_10000346_pt1 | contig 35065 bp, 30 predicted proteins | sample UWRJL149409B1_FD_178011 | JGI IMG/M metagenome (GOLD analysis project Ga0247812, IMG submission 178011) | Plant litter microbial communities from Arlington Agricultural Research Station in Wisconsin, United States - UWRJ-L149-409B-1 | ecosystem: Environmental > Terrestrial > Plant litter >...
GACGTCGTGTACAGCCCCATGTTTTTGTAGAAGCTCTGGTCGATCAGGGCGTACCAGTAAGCCTCCTCGACGTGCACCGAGGACATCAGGGTGACCATCTTCAGCAGAAAGTCGGGCACGTCCGCTGCGTTTTCAAATTGATTGCCGAATTCCGTTGCGTAAATGGGCTTCACGGCGCCGTACTTGGCCATGACCTCCTGCAGATGGGTGAGTTCGTCATCCACGTGCTCCGGGGAGTTCCGGTATGGGTGGACGGCGACGCCATCCATGTAGCCAAGCGCTCCCAGCTTGAAGATCGCCTCCAGGGCCCCGACGCCGATCACGTTCACCGATCCGCCAAGAATTTTGACATCCGGGAACTGCGCCTTCACGGTATTCCAGACGGTTTTCAGAAGTTCTGTGTAATAGCGCGCGTCATCTGAGTCCGCGGGCCCGGTGAAGTTATTGGTGTTGAACTCGTTCCAGATCTCGATTTCTTGGACCTGGGCGCCGTACTTGGTCAGGACGGCCACGATATAGTCGGCATAGGCCTGCCGCCCTTCGGCGGTGTAGGGGGTGAACCCACTGTCGTACAAGGTGTTCGCGCTGGCGAACGTCAACAAGGCGTTGACGCCGACGTTCTCGGCCATGTCCATATAACGGACAAGCTTGTCAGTAAAATTGTACTCGCCCGTCTTTGTCTCCACCGAAGCCCACGGTTGAGAGTCGCGGATTTCTGTCACGCCGAGTGCGGACAACTTCGACAGCAGCGATGTATTCCATCCTTGGGAAAAATGAGTCTGTACGCCGAGTTGCATGGATATCCCCTACTAGGGAATATTCTGACGCACAGGCGTTGAAACGCGTCTAACGGGCGTGGTTACGATCGCCGTAACTGTGTTGGCCGCCGCGCGGAGCGAACATTGCAGGCCTGTCGAATTTAGACAGGTATCACTGGCTTGCCAAACGGGTATAAGAAAGCGTCCCAATTTCCGAAATCGGTCGCGTGTTCAACTCCCTGCTTGCCACCAAACCCGGCGCCGAGCCGCTGACCGCCGCCTTCCGCGCGTGCCGGACACATTTTATCTGGGCCGCGTTCTTCAGCGCTTTGGTGAACCTGCTCTACCTCACCCCGACGCTCTACATGATGCAGGTCTATGACCGTGTCGTCCCGACTGGCGGGATCACGACCCTGCTGTTGATTTCGGTAGTGGCCATTTTGGCGCTTGGGACGCTGGCCGGCCTCGACTGGCTGAGAACGCGGCTGCTGATCCGGGCAGGCCTTCGGCTCGACAAGCAATTGGCTCCCGTCATCATGGCCCGCATGGTGGACCAACAGGGCAAGCAACAGTCCACCCAGATCCTTCGCGATTTCGACAATGTTCGCTCCGCAGTGTCGGGTCAGGGCGTGCTTGCGCTGTTCGATGCGCCGTGGACCCCGCTGTATCTCGCCTGCTGTTTCCTGCTTCATCCCGCCATCGGCGTGCTGACTCTGGTCGGAAGCTTGGTCCTGTTCGGGCTGGCCTGGCTCAATGAACGCGACAGCCGTCCGCGGCTTCGCCAGGCGATCCAGTCGACCAACGCCGCCTATGCATCGCAAGAGGGAATGGCGGGACAGAGTGAGGTAGTCCGCGCCCTTGGCATGCGCCAGTCGAGCATCAACCGACAAAGCGCGCAGCGCAACGCAGCGACGAACCAGGTCGCCGGCGCCCAACTCAACGGGGGCAAGTATTCCGGGTCCATCAAATTCCTGCGGCTTGCAATGCAGTCCCTCTCACTGGGGCTTGCAGCCTATCTTGCGGTCAAGGGCGAGTTGTCTCCAGGCTCGATCATCGCAGCGTCGGTGCTGCTTAGCCGGGCTGTCGCGCCCATTGAGCAACTTGTGGGCGCCTGGCCCAGCCTGGCGCAAGCACGGGCCAGCTGGGCGACGTTGACTGAACTCTTCACTTCGACGGCGGGCGTCGAACGTCCGAGGACCGCCCTGCCGACACCTCGCGGTCTTGTGCAGGTCGAGGGGGTCTCCGTCCGTTTGGCAGGGACTGAAGGGGCGCAGCTCAAGGGCGTGTCCTTCAGCTTGGAACCGGGACAGACCCTTGGCGTCGTCGGACCGAGCGGATCCGGTAAGACCACCCTCGCCCGCGTTCTGGCTGGCGCGCAGACGCCCACCGTCGGCACGGTGCGGCTCGACGGTGCGGAGTATCAGGCTCGCGACTCCGACGACCTGGCGCGTCACATCGGTTATCTGCCGCAGAACCCCAACCTGTTTGCAGGGTCGATCAAGGACAATATCTCCCGTTTTGCAGGCTCGATTGGCGCAACGCCTGAACAGGTCGACGCTGGCGCAGTGGAGGCGGCCCAGGCCGCCGGGGTTCACGACATGATTCAGCGTCTTCCGCAGGGTTACGACACTGTCCTTGGCCCGTTCGGGCAAGGCGTATCGGCGGGACAGGCCCAACGGATCGCTCTTGCGCGCGCCCTCTATGGCTCCCCGGCGTTGCTTGTTCTGGATGAGCCGAACTCGGCTCTGGATCAGGAAGGCGAAATCGCCCTGATGAACGCCATTATGAACGCTGCTTCGCGCGGAGCAGCCGTCGTCATAATCGCTCATCGCGCGGGCGTGCTGCAGCGCGTGGATCGGCTGCTGACAATGAAGGATGGGTTCGTCCAGGTCGAAGGACCCCGCGAAGAGGTTCTCGCCAAGATGCGCGCCATCGCCCTGCCCGCAGGAGGGCAAACCAAATGAGCACCGTACCCGTCGTCAAGTCCGGACAGTCGACTGCCGCCCCTGTCGAGGTGACAGATTCCCCCAACCGGGAGATGACCGCGGGCGGCATAATCATCCTTCTGTTCTTTGGCCTGTTCCTGGGTTGGGGAGCCTTCGCTCCACTGGACGCCGGCGCGTACGCCCAGGGCAAGGTGTCCGTCTCCGGCAACCGTCAGGCCGTTCAGCACCGAGAGGGCGGTACGGTGGCGCTGTTGCACGTCAAGGAAGGGGATCGCGTCAATCAGGGCCAGGTGCTCATCGAGTTGTCTACGGGAGAGCTTCGCGCCAGCGAACGCGGCGTGACAGGGCAGATCGTGGCGCTTCTGGCCCAACGTTCGCGCATGACGGCAGAGCGGGACGGAATGGCTGCGGTGCCCACTCCGGCGGAGTTTGCGAACCTTTCCGACGAAGACAGGATTCTCGCCGATGAGGCCATGCGGCTTCAACGCCTGCAGTTCGCGGCCAGACGTAGTGGGCGCGGTACTGAAACCGGCGTTCTAGGTCAACGTGAACTGCAGCTGGAGCAGCAGGTTCAGGGCTACCAGCGCCAGATCGCCGCCAATATTGAACAGCGCCGCCTGATCGGCGAAGAACTGGAAGGCATGCGCAGCTTGGCCGCCCGAGGTTTTGCACCGGAAAATCGGGTCCGGGCATTGGAACGCAACGCGGCAGGGCTCGATGGCGAGTTGGGATCGCTAAGGGCGCAAGTGGCGCGGGCCCGTGAGGCGGTTGGCGAAACCCGTCTGCAGTCTCTCGGCGTCACGACACGACTTAATGAGGACGTCGCGGACAACCTGCGTCAGACAGAGGTCGATCTGAACGATCTGCGACCCAAGCAGACTGAGTTGCGCAACCAGATTGCGCGCGCCCAGATCCGCTCGCCAGCGACGGGCCAGGTCGTGGGTCTCACCGTGTTCACGCAAGGCGGAGTCATTCAGCCTGGTCAGACGCTGATGGAAGTCATTCCCGAACGCGCCGCTCAGGTCATCGTCGCCTCCATCGCTCCCACCGATATCGACGATTTGCTGATCGGGATGTCGACCGAGGTGAAGTTCCCGGGTCTGCGTGATCGTTCGACGCCGATCCTGCATGGCACGGTGACCCTGATCTCGGCCGACAGCTTTGTCGATGAAGCCAGCAACCGCAGCTATTATCGCGCCGAGGTGGTCATTCCGCCTGCCGAACTGGCCAAGCTCGGAGCGGCGCGAACCCACATCCGGCCAGGCATGCCGGTCGAGGTCGTGGTCCTGCTCAAGAAGCGGACGGCGCTGCAGTACCTGATCGAGCCGCTGACGCGGAGCCTGTGGCGCTCCGGGTCCGAACAGTAGGGGGCGGCGGTCCGTTTGGTTGCGGCCGGGCGTCCGCGCCGTCATGTCGCGGACGCCGGAAGCTGATCAACAGACAGCGGTGAGATCCGCCACGATCGGACGGTGATCCGAGCCGAGCGCCGGGCCGCGCCGAACGGAGAGAGCTCGCCAGCATCGCCCGCCATAGATGTGGTCTATCGCCAGGGCGGGCGGGATCGTTCCGGCCAGGGGGCCGGGCAGGGGCCGAACCGGCCACGATGCCGAGGTCCCGGAGAACCGCTGCAACCCCAGAGCCCGCTCCTGTCGCGCCATGGCGTAGGTCCAGGGCGTCTGGTTGAAGTCGCCCACGACGATCAGGCGATCCTTGTCACGCGTGTTGACGAATGCCGCCAGCTGGCCCGCCTGCCGCGTTTGATCCCCGAACGGCCAGGGGCGTCCGAAGTGAACGCCGACGACGGTGGTCCGCGACCAAGGCGATCCCAGACGGGCCCAAGCGGCGGAGAAGGTCTTGCGATTCTCGGGATCGCCCCGAGCGAGGCCGCCGTCCTCCGCGAACGGGGTCCGGGACAAGAGGAGGGTCGAGCATCGTCCGCGTCCGCCCAGGCAGTCAATGGCGTGCGGATAGGCGGGCTGCAGAAGGCGGATGATGCGCGCGCCGTCGCCGGCGGCCTCTTCGAGCGCCACCACATCGGCGTCCTGTGCGAGGATCCAGGCGGCGGCGCGATCCGGCTGGGCGTTGGTCTTCAATACGTTGAACTGCACAATCCGCAGTCGCGGCTGACCCGTCGCGGCTTGGGTTGCGGCGGGCGCCGCCTCCAGCAGCCTGGTGCCGCCTGTGGCCGCGAGCCAGAGGGCCATCAACGCCCCCAGCAGGCGCCCGCGCCCGGGCAGGATCAGCAGGCCGGCGCAGGCCGCCAGACCTCCCGCGACCCAGAAAGGCATGAGGTGGTTGATCCAGTCGGCGGCCTCGTAGATCCGGCCGAACTGGCCGACGAGAGCCGTCAGGCTCGCCACGCCAGCTACGAAAGCCAGGGCGACGACAGCAAGGGCGACGAAGGAGATCCGTCGATGTTGTTGGCCGGTCGGCGGGGTCATCCAAGAAGTCTCTCAATCCGACGGCTCAAGGTCTTCAACCGCCGCCGGCCGAGACCGTGGCGGCTGGGCGGGCTGGGATGCCACAATGCCTGTGGGCGTGTTCCGGCGCCAGATCGTGCGGCGGCTGGGGTCAATGTTGTGGACGTAATCGGCCTCCTCGGTGGCCGTCGCACCCATACACGGTGTTCGGCCAAATGAGATTGGGTGCGTTAACCCCGTTGCACATACTTTTCCCCTTAAGCCTTAGCGTCAGGCGTTGACCCCTCCCCGTCACTGTAAGAGATACAGTCTGTGCGCCAGCCGGACCGCTAATGGGAAGTTGAGCGATGGACGGCAGCAGGGGGCGGGCTGTGATTTCGAGCATCAAGCGATCTCGATCGGGACCGAGGTCTGTCAAGGCGCGAAAAGCGCACGGTTACAGCCGGGGCGGATGATCAACCTCGTCATCAACGGGCGTTTTCTTGCGCAGAGCACGACGGGCGTCCAGCGAGTCGCGCGCGAGATCACGCGTGAGATCGACGCCATCGTCGGCGAAGGCGACAGCGATCTCGATGTCACCCTCGTCTGCCACAACGACGTCTCGCTCGAGGGACTGGACCTGAGCGCCATCAAGGTGAAGCGCGTCGGAGGCCTTCGCGGACAGGCATGGGAGCAAACGTCCCTGCCCATCGCCGCGGGGCGATCGGTGCTTCTGTGCCTGGGCAACTCTGCGCCCGTGTTCTCTCTGCTGACATCGAGAAGGGTCGCGGTGATGATCCATGACCTGTCCTACCGCTTCCATCCCAACGCCTATCGCCCGGCCTATCGTCTGGGGCATTCGGTTCTGATGCCGTTGATGTTCAAACGGGCCAATCCGATCATCACCGTCTCGGAGACCGAGCGGGGCCGGTTGTCGGAACTGGGCGCTCCCGGGCTCGGCCAGAAGATCGTGGTGGCCCAGAACGGCGGCTGGCGAGAAGGCCCGGATTCGCCGCACGGTCCCGAGCCGACGCCCGAGCCGGGCTACCTGCTGTACGTCGGCGCACTGACCCACCGCAAGAATCTCACCGGCCTCCTGGACACGGGAGTCCGTCTGGCGCGCGAAAAGGGGCTTCGCCTCGTTGTCGTCGGCTCGACGACGACGATCCACACCCACGTCTCCCTGACGCTGGACGACGACGTGCGGGACAAGATCACCTTCCTCGGACAGATCGAGAACACCGAAACCCTCGCCGACATCTATCGGGGAGCTTGCTGTCTCCTGTTCCCGTCATTCTATGAGGCGTCGCCGTTGCCGCCCCTGGAAGCCATGCATTTCGGCTGCCCGGTCGTCGTCTCCGACATCCCCTCTCTGCGAGAGCGCTGTGGGGACGCCGCCGAGTACTGCGATCCGACGGACACCGACAGCATCATGCGGGCCGTTCTGAACGTCGTCTATGACGAGGCTCGACGTAACGAGCTGATCCGTCGGGGTCATGAACGGGCGAAGCAGTTTTCGTGGCGCGCCCAGGCCGTTGCGGTGCTGGACGCGATCCGGGACGCCGCAGGCCAACGCGCCCGCGGCTGACGCGCGGGCCGTCGCTCACTGGCGGCCCGCAGGCTCCAGTCTGCCGTCATAGGCCGCGAGCAGCCCGTTGATCCAGCCGTCCAGGCTCAGACCGATCTCGCCCGTGCGTCCGAACGCGTTGTGGCTCATGTCCCGCACGAGGTCGTCATCGTTCATCAGGGTGGTCAGGGCGGCCGCGAAGGCCGTGGTGTCGCGAGGGGCGACCGCGAGCCCGGCGTGCGCTGCGACGATGTCCTCGGACAGGAAGGCCGTGTCCGCCGCTACGACGGGGATGCCGCTCCACAGCGCTTCGGCGGCCACGAGACCGTAGGGTTCCGGATAGCGGCTGGGCATCAGCAAGGCGCGGGCCTGGGCCGCCAGCGGGCCGATTTCCGGGAAGGTGCGTCGTCCCGAAAAGACGACGTCGGGGTAGCGCGCTTCAAGCTCCGCCCGCATCGGTCCGTCGCCTATGATGCGAAGCCGTGCGCCCGCCTGCTCCGCGGCCGCGCAGGCGAGGTCGGGGCCTTTGCCGTCTTCAAGGCGGCCGATGAAGATGAACTCGCGGTTCGTCTCGGCCGTGACGCGTTCGGTCAGGAAGGGCCGTACGGGATTCGGCAGGGCCTTGATCGAGGCGTCTGAAATTCCTCCCCGGACGAGGTAGGAGCGCATGCTTTCGTGAATGGCGAGAACGGGCGGCGTATGGCGGCCGAAATCGAACACGGCGTGCCGGACCGCCTGCCGCGCCACCCTCCACAGCTTGTGAACATAGCTGCGTCGGTCGCAGTTGGAGGCGACGCAGGCGACGCTCATCGGTTTCAGCGGGCAGGGGGCTCCGCTTTTCAGAAACGCATAGGCGCCGTTCGGGCAGACCAGAAAGAAGTCGTGCGCCGACAGAACCAGCCTGTCCGCCACCGGCTTCAGGGCGGCGAACACCGCGGGCGACAGGATCTGCGCCCAGCCGTGCAGGTGGTAGACGAAGCCCGGCCGGTCGTTGGCGGTGATCCAGTCGGCGACCATCTGGTGGGCGGCGCGATTGTAAAGGCCTTCGGCCATGGCGCGCGGACCCGCAGCCATCAGGCGTTCGGCGCCGAGGCCGACGATATCGACGCCGACGTCCGCAAGCTCGGGGGCGTGCCCATTGTCGCCTGTCAGGAAGGTGACAGCGTGGCCGCGTTTGCGAAACTCGATCGCCGAGGCGATGGCGAGACCGGTGGCGCCGCCCTTGGCGTCGACAATATCATTGAGGATCACGATCCTCTCGAGCAGGGTCTTCATGCGACGGCGGAGGGCCGGTCAACGCCGTCGTTCTGCAGGGCGGCGGCCAGGGCGGCGACCTGCGCACGGGACTCGGCGACGATAGCGGCGTGGGCGGTCGGCTCGACCCCTTCGGCCAGGGTTCGATTGACCAGGTCCATGGTGTCGTCGATGGATTTCACCCCGGCTTCGAGGACATAGTCCTGGCGGCCGACGGACTCGAAGAAGCTGTTCAGCTTGCGGTCCCAGGTGAAGCCTATGGTCGGGATCGCATAGGCGAAGGCGCAGATGCAGGCATGCAGCCGGTGCGCCATCACCAGGTCGTGCCGCGAGATGAAGGCCGCCAGTTCGGTCGGCGTGGCGAAGGCGGGCGCGATCTCGACCGCGTCAGGCGAGACGGCGCGCAGGCGTGGCGCAAGGCCGTCCAGATAGGTGCGGTCCTCGGGGCTGCCATTGGTGAAGACAGACACCCGCAGGCCGTCGCTGACCATCCGCTCGACCAGGGCGACGATCCAGTCCGTCAGCGTCGCCCCCGATGCGAGGGGAAGATCGCTGTGATAGCGCAGGGCCAGCGGATCGGTGACGCCTAGAGCGACGTGCGCAGGCCCGGCCTGCCTCAGCGCCGCCGGGAAATGCAGGGCGGTCAGGACAGCGGGGTCGCGGCAGACGACGGCGTCCCGGACGCCGCTGACTGATAGCCGGTCGCGCCAGATACGCTGGGAGCGCTGGTCGCGCACCGCGGCGTGGACCAGCCTCGACTGGCTCAACGCTTCGCGAAACATGGCCTGGCCGGGTTGCGACCAGTTGTCCGCGACCCCAACCCCGAAGACGCCGACAGGCAATCCGGCGTCTTTCGCCTCCGCCAGGGCGGCGCGGATCTTGATCGGAAAGTTGAGATCGTTGTCGGCCATCAGATTGCCGCCGCCCACGACGACGGCGTCCGTCGACTCCATGACCTTGCGCCAGGCCGGGCGCAGGGTTCGCCGCGCCGTTCGGCCCAGAAGAATGCCGACCAGCATCCTGCGGACGGGGCCTGGCATCATGGCCAGGATGGAAAGGGCCGCGCGGCGATTGCGCATCCCGCCCTCGCCATAGGCGGTCCGGCCGGCCAGATCGATGGCGACGGTCTCGAGCCCGGGCGTGGAGGCGCGCAGTTCGGCTTCCAGGCATTCCGCGAGGAGCCCGTCGCCGAGATTTGGGCTGAACTTGACGTTCACAACGGCGACCCGCACCACGCCTCCCGCACTGCAACAAAATAGATGACGCGGTTATGCCTCGCCAGGCTCACAGCGTAAACACAATACACTAATGAACGTTGTCGCTTCGATGTCGCACATCGTTTTGGCGGCGCGGCGCAGCGGCCGTGCCAGGACCGGGGATTCCTCCCCGCCTTCGAAATTCAGCGTGCCTTCGAGCAGGGCCGTGACGTAAGCGGTTATGGTTGACGGACTCCGCCGCTCAAACCCGAGGTGAAAATGCCAAGGCCGATCATTATTTCCTCCGGCGACCTGCACAATGTCGGGGATCTGGCGCTCCTTCTCCAGTGCGCCTACGGCGTCCGGGAGGTGATGCCGGGACGGCCCGTCCTCGTCCGGCAATGGGGCGCGCCGCCGGCCGACGTGCTTGACCAGCTGGGCGAGCACGACATCGGCCTGTTGCCCGGTAAGGATCTGCCGGGCGCCGCAAGCGCTGCGCGGGGCGCCCTCGTCATGATCGGCGGGGGTCAGATGGTTCGCGACAACGCCTCATCGGCCTCGCTGGGGGCCCTCGCGGCCATGATGGAGATCGCCCGGATCACGGGCGGCGAGGCGGCGATTGTGGGATGCGGCGTCGATCGCCTGAAGCGCCAGCCCCATCGCTGGCTCTGGAGCCGGATGATGCGCGGCGCGGCCCTCGTCACAACGCGCGACGCCGCCTCCCACGCAGAGGCGGAGGCGCTGTGTGGTTCCGGCGGGCGCCAACCGGTGCTCACGGCCGATATCGTTTTCACCCCGTCACCCTTCGCGGAGGCGTTGAGACGATCGGACGCCGGTTCCCCCACCGTGGTGGTCGCGCCCTGCGCCGATGCGTCCGAAGGGCGCGAGATCGACGCGGGCCTGGTGGCCGACGCCGCCATTCGTCTGGCCGATCAATTGCAGGTGAACAGCGTGACCCTCGCGTCGCATGACGCCCGGGCAGGGATGGATCCTGATGTCTGTGCCCGCATCGCCGCGGCGATCCGGGACAAGGCCCCGACGCTGGGTGTCGATTTCGTCGCCAGCTATCGCCTGTCGGACTACACCCGCCTTTACGCCTCGGCCGCGGCGGTGATCACCAACCGCTTGCATTCCATCATCTTCGCCCTGCTGGCGGGCAAGGCGATCGTCGTTCTGGACGATGGAACGGCCAAGACGCTGGCGGCCGCTAAACGCTTTGAAATACCGGTGAGTTCCGCGACCCACGCCATGGATCAGGCCATTCTGGACGGACTCTCGGCTGAGGTGCGCTCCGGCGCCGCTTCAGGCCGGCGAGACGCCATAGATAAGGCGTCCGAAGCTGCTCGCTCGAATTTTGAGCGACTGAGTGTGGTTAATAAACAGCACTTTAGTCGCCCGTGAAGGGATAACAACAATCTGTGAGGGTACGCCATTGACGGGGATTGGTTAAGCGCTATTAACGCTCTGCACCACTCAAAAAACACCGATCTGACAGAGAGAAACACCCACATGGCTACCTTGAAAGGTACCTCCGCCGCCGACACGCTCAAGGGCACGGCCGGCGCTGACGTTATTGAATCCGGCGCTGGCGACGATTACATCGATGCTGGCCGCGGCGACGACGTCGTTCGCGCTGGCGACGGCAACGACACCGTCTTCGGCGGCAACGGCGACGACAAGCTTTACGGCGGCGAAGGCGACGACGTCCTGAACGGCGGAGCCGGTCGCGACTCGCTCGAAGGCGGCGCCGGTGACGACGTCCTGAACGGCGGCGGCGGCTTCGATACCCTGAAGGGCGGCGAAGGCGCTGACGAGTTCCGTCTCCGTCAGGTCGAAGTGCAGGACGAAGCCAACATCGCCTTCTATGCTGGTCATCAAGGCACCAATGGCTTCATCAACGGCTGGCTCCGCATTGCGGATCTGGACTATGCTGAAGGCGACAGCCTGCACATCACCGGTTTCAACAACCTGTTCGCCGCCGCCGGAATCGACAACAGCGACAACTCGCTCGACGCGACCGAGCTTCTCAAGCTGCATGACTATCTGGACACCCTGGGCAACACCGCGTCTGACAACCGGGACTTCGTTCTGGAAAACAACGGCGGCCAGGACGGCACCACGCTGATCCTGACGGACGACTCCGGTCGTATCGTCGCGCTGGAGCTGCAAGGCCTCCACTTCGACGCCTCGCCGCTCTAAAAACAAGACGCTATACCTCGACGAACGGCGCGGATTTATCCGCGCCGTTTTTCGTTGCCTGCAAGGTTGCTCCGTCCGCCCCTATACCGGGATGGCTTTCGGGCCACAGCGCTCCGCGGAGCAGAACCCCGATCGGTCTGACTAAGAACCGCCTCTGGCGGCCATCCTCCTCCTCTTGGATTGCAGCAGCTCACCCCGCTCGGAGGGATGAGCCGGGAAGCGCGGCCTTGGCGGCCATCTCGATCAACTCAGCGAGCTTTTACTTCAAGAACCGTGACATCTGCTTCTGGTGTGCTCACCGAGGCGGCGTCCGCGCGAAGCGGATGCAGGATCGGCGTCAGCCCCCGACGCAGAACCAGCACGGCGACAAGCCACAGGCCAACGGCGACCGCGACGGCGATAATCGCCAGCAGGATCGGATCCGGAACCAGCGTCGTTCGCGACAGGGCTCCCGCCGCGAACGTTGAGACCAGCCCCGGGATGGCCGCGACGAGCATCAGGCGGGCGGACGCCGCGGGCGGACTCCCGGCGGTCCGATAGGCCATTCCCAGATAGGCGAGGGCGCCGACGGAGACGGACACCGCCGTGACGATCGCCGTGGCCTGAACGCCCTGTCGCGAGAAGACGACCAGGCCGATCAGCAGGCAGGCGGCCGAGACCAGCTGGACCGGAAGCAGGATCCTGTGCTGTCCGTGAGCGACCAGGAACGGCGTCGCCACCCCGGCCATGGAGGCGAACACCCGGCCGAGGCTGAGCACGGCGACGATGGCGGCCAGATTGGCCCAGGCCGGCCCGAACAGGCGCGGCAGGATCAGGTCTGCGACGGCCGCCAGGCCGCCGAGCGCGGGCAGGGCGATGAACAGGCTGAGAGCCGCCACCGCTGGCCACAGATCGCTGGCGTGCCCCCCCGCGGCCCGTCTCCGGGCGAAGACGGTGGTCGCGATCAGGCGAACGGGCTGGGCGCAGAGATCCGACACCGCGCCCGTGATCCGGCTGGCGGCGCGATACAGACCTGTCGCTGCCGGGCTGAGGATCGCTCCGATGATGAAGTCGGCGCCATAGTTGGAGAACAGACCGGTCAGGGAGGAGGCGTACTGCGGCAGCGACCATCGGCCGACCTCGACGAACCGGCTGGCGCTGAAGGCCGATGACAGCACGGGGCGCAGGATCCAAACGTAGCAGCCGGCCAGGACGATCGCCCTGACATAGGCCATGGGCACCAGCGACATGACCCCGAAGCCGGCGACAAACAGGATGGCGGCGACGCCTCCGCTGAGGAACTCGGTCACCGATGTCACTGCATAGTAGCGGGCGATCTTGCCCGAGCGCAGCACCTGTGCCTCGGACCATGCGGTGAAGGCCGCGATCAGGTTGGAAGGCGCCATCCAGACGAACAGCCACAGCACCCCGCCACCGCCGAACAGGTTTGGAAAGACCAGCAGGATCAGGACAGGGAGCGCGGAACAGATCGCCGTCATGACCAGGCTTACCGCCAGACATTCGCTTGAATAGCGCTTCAGGTCCGGCGTCTGCATCACGTACTGGAAGGTCGCGCTGTAGATCAGCGTCCGGATAATCGTCACCAGCGCGGCGGCGATGGCGTAGACCCCGAAGTCTCCGGGCGTCAGATATCGCGCCGCGATCAGGGTGATCAGCAAGGCGACGATCTGGCTTGAGGCCCGCGACAGCATCCCCGCGCCGAGCGAGGCGACCGGCCCCAGTTTTGCGATCAGTTTCGCGAGCATATGCAGGTGGCATCTTCCGGTGAGGGGGAGGCGGACGGCCCGGGCCGCCGCCGGAAATCTGGGGGCGAGCCTAGCGTTCGAGAAGATCGGCGAGGACGGCGCCGGCGCGGCTCCACGTCAGGTCTCCGGATCGCGCCTGCGCCGCGGCCGCCTTGCCGTCACGGAGCGTCGCGTCGTCGGCATAGGCCCGCACCGCCGCGATCCACGCCTCGGGTTTGTCCACATCGGCGTAAAGGGCGGTGTCGCGGCAGACTTCGGGAATGGCGCCCGCAGGCGAAACCACGGACGGACATCCGACCATGGCCGCCTCAGCCGGAGGAAGGCCGAACCCTTCGGTGCGCGACGGGAACAGCAGGCACAGGGCGCCCTCGTACAACCCGCGAAGGCCAGCGTCGTCGACGCGACCGGCGAAGACAGCTCCCGGCGGCGGCGTCAGCCCAGCCCCGGTCAGGGCCTCCCGGGTCGTTCCAATCAGGACCAGCGGAATGTCGGCCAGCGCGGGATCGGCGAAGGCGTCGAACGCCACGACCGTATTCTTGTAGGCCTTGGCGCTGGCGATGTGCACCGCATAGCGACCGGCAGGCAGGCCCAGCCGACCGACGATGTCAGCGTCGGCGGGCGTGTCCAGCATGTGATCCACGCCATTGTGCAGCACCTCGGTGTTGGCGCGCGGGGCGACGCCCAACAGGTCGAGCATTTGGCGTGAATACTCGGACACGGTCAGGACCAGTTTGCTGGTGCGGGCCATCATCGGCGTCAACAGGCGATAGCCCCACCGCAGGCGGGCCGGATAGGAGCTGTCGGGAAACAGGAATTGGGCGTCGTGCAACATCAGCACCTTGTTCCGGTGCAGGATGGGGGCGAGGTTGCACAGGTTCAGCAACAGGCCGTCCTTCGCCCGCGACGGCAGGATCAACTGCTCCCAGATCTGGCTGTGCCCCCGGGCCTCCTCGACGATCCGGATGGCCTTGAGATTGGGCGTCCAGGTGCGTCGGGTCGGGACGAACAGGACCACCTCGGCCCGACCGTCGTCGGGCAAGGCGGCCAACCGGGCGTCCAGTTCACGGATCAGACGGTCGGCGACGCGGTGAACGCCGTTCAGCTCTCCCGCATAGAATTTGCCGTTGATGTATAGACGCTTCACGTCAGTTCATGTCCAGGATGCGGCGTGGATCCATACGTCCGGTGATGACGTCGGCGATCGCCATCAGATTGCCCGCCGCCCGGCCGCGCCGGTCGATGCTCGGCTCGGGCTTCACGCTGCGTACCAGGTTGGACAGCAGGTTCTGACGCATCAACCGCCAGGCCAGGGTCGGCGGGATCGTCTGCTTGCGGAGCAGATAGACGGGGTTGGCGATCTGAGAATATCCCAGCCGCTTGCCGGGGCTTCTTCCGCCCTTCGCTCCCATGTGAACGCCGCGCAGGACCGTGGACTTGATCAGTTTTCCGCGCCGGCCCAGCTGGTAGGTGAAGTCGATGTCCTCCTGCCAACCGTACATCGGAAGGGCCTCGTCAAACCGCAGACCGTCGGTGGCGCCGAGTCTGACGACCATGTTGCAGCCGTACAGGGCTTCGATCGGTCTGTCGGATGGGGGCGGGGGCTGATCGGCCTCGATGAAGGCTATTGCCTCCTCGACCGAGAAACCCGCCCCGTGAACGCCATCCGCAATGACGCGGCCGGTCACCCCGACCACATCCGGGCGCTCGCTGAACACCTGCTCCACACCGGCGATGAACTCCGGCGCGGCCACATAGTCGTCATCCAGAAACACGATGACATCCGCCCGGTCGCGCAGCAGATCCAGCGACCGGTTTCTCTGTTTGCACAGTCCCTTTTCCGCCAGGGCCACTTCGGGCTTGCTGATCGCCTCGGCCACGCCTTCCACATCGGCCGGACTGGCGCCGACAACGAGGATCCCGTCCGGCTGCCGCGTTTGCAGGGCCAGCCGGCCAACGGTTTCCGCGGTGATCCTGGCGCGACCGACCGTGGCGACGACGACGAAAATTCTCAGGGGCATTGCCTCTCCTTCAACCTGCGCCATTGGCCGCGCCCGGGGTCGCGAACCTTGCGGAACTGTATGGGGGTGTCGTCTGACGCGGGGCGGCCTTGGGCGAACGCCGCAGGGCGATGGCGATTCCGCCCATAACGCCGAACAGCAGTCCGGGGTCGGGTGACGGCGACGCCACGATCGCCGGAATCAGTCCGGCGATCAGCGCCCATCCGCAACTGGCGCCCAGGGCCTGTTCTGGCGACGCCTGACGACCTCCGAATGTCGTGCCTCTCAGCGGTTTCAGGGCGGTCCAGACGTAGACGACGAAGGTGATGAGACCCACGACCCCCATGGATCCCATGATGGCGGTGGCGAGACTGGAAGACCGGAAGCTGCCCGCTCCGACGCCCAATCCCCACGTGACCTTGAAGGCCTCGATCCCCTGTTCGGCCCAGAACCGTCTCTGGCGACCCGATACGCTGTCCGCCTTGTCCAGGGTCATGTGCGAGATCATGTCGGTGAAGGTGTGCAGCAGCCTCGGCACGGCGACCGCGACCGTCAAGGTGACAAGCAGTCCACACAAGGCGAGGAGGACGAGGGTCAGGACCCGACGCGGCGGGATGGCGCCGGGGAACAGGAACAGCCTCAGAATGAGGATCGCCGCATAGCCGCCCACGCCCAGATAGGCGGAACTGGACGTCGACAGCAGCAGCGTCAGCGCGATGCACAGTGCGGCCCAGCCGGTGAGTCGCGGCTGAAGGCCTCTCATCCAGCATTCGACGCAAAGCGCCATGAACACGATGCCGTAGGCGGCATAGGCCGAAGCTTCGGGGAAGAAGCCGGCGATCCGGATGAACGACCCGTACGCCTGATCCAGCTGCGCATAACCGCCGTTGCGGATGAGGTCGATCAGCCAGGTCTGGTTGATCGTGGTCAGGCCCAGGGCCAGCACGCCCAGGCCGACGTGGCTCAGCGTAGTCCACGCGAATATCTTGGTCAGACTTTCGACAGCGTTCCTTGATCGGGCGACAACGGCCGAGGCGAGCGCGGCCAGCAAGGTGCCGAACAGATAGACCGCCGATGTGATGTTCTGCGGCCCGGGCCGCAGCGGAGCCGCCGCGAAGATGTAGTCGCTCAGGTTTCCCCGCAACGGCGTGACCTGCAGCGCGCCGGCGAAGACCCTGGGCAGGATCAGTGCGGTCGCAACGCCGTAGAAGCAGAAGATCGCCAGGGCGACGTTCTCCCTGAGCGCCTCGCCCACCATTTTTGGCGTGCCCCCGCCGTTCAGCAGGATGCGCAGCACAAGAAGGCCCAGGGCCATGTAGGCCGGCGGGATCGACGATCCGCCCAAGGCGGGAAGACTAACGGCCGCCGAACCACCGAAAAGCGAGCAGGCCATCATCAGCCCGAAGGTGGACGTGATCGTGCCCCTCATCAGCAGCAGCGCGCCGATCAGCAAGATCAGCAAGCCGATCCATGTGGGTGTCATGAGCGAAATCCAGACGTCGGCCGGGGCGTCCTGAAGCTTAGCGACCGGGACGCTTGCGGGGAAGCAATGTTCGGGCCTGGGATCATGCCGTGAGGCTCCGGACCACGGCGCGGTACCGGACGTTGTCGCCTCCGGAGGTCGCGTTCGGACCGATACGGAGGTCGATCGCGTCGCCGGCCTGCACGTCGAGGGTTCGTTCGAACGACCAGTCCCGCTTCACGACGGCCGCCGGCTCTGTGATCCGCTCGTTGATCGCGATCGCCACATCGACGCCGTCGCCCGTTCCTGCGTGAGTCACGGCGGCCGAGTATGTGAAGCGCCCTGCAGCCTTCGCCGTATAGCGCAGTATGGCCTTGGTCCCTCTGTCGCCGGCCCCCGCGGGCGCCAGGGTCAGAGCGTTGAAGGCCAGGGGGCGGAACCGTCTGTCACCGATGTAGGACGTCCAGTCCCAGCGCATCCAGCCCAACGGATGGACCTGGCCGTCGGGAGTCTGCGCCATGTAGGACCAGGGCGCCTTGCTGAACTGGTGAAAACTGTCGGCGACGGTCGCAGCAGGCCCCATCTCCACCTCGACGTCGCCCAGCAGAACGACCGGCGTCTCCGCCAGAAGGTCGGGCAAGGCGATCGGGCGCCCCCGGGAATCGAACGCCCCCATCTGTCCGGAAATCTTGAGGGGCCTTGAGACGCCCCAGAGAACGACCCCCGCCCGGCCAAATCGATAGGCATGAGAGAGGTCGTCGGTCACGATCCGCTCGGGCCGGCCCCCCGCCAGGAGGCGGCGTTGCAACCAGGCGAAGGTTTCCCCGGCGGGCTTGAGCGCCTGCCGCTGGGTGAACAGGCCCATGTTCCGAAAATGCGCCTCGTCCGACAGGGCGTACCAGAAGGCGCGGGAGACCCCCGACGCGCCCAGCATCGCGGTCATCTTCAGCATCAGGTCCGGCGCATCCTCGGGTCGGTCGAACTGATCGCCGAACTCCGTCGCATAGACCGGGACGGGCCGCCCGTGGCGGTTCATCGCGTCGTTCAACAGCGTCAGTTCGACGTCGACGGTCTCGGCGAAGGACCGGTAGGGATGCACGGCGACGCCGTCCATCACCTCAAGGCCGCCCGCCGCGAAGATGCGCTCCAGAAAACCGACGCCGATCACGTTCGTGGAGCCGCCCAGAATCGCGACGTGGGCATGTGCGGGTTTCACCTGCCTCTGGATGGCGGTGAGAAGGCCGACATGGGCTTCCGGACGATGACGGGCGGCCTCGCCTGTCATTCCGCGCTCGCCATTGATCTCATTGCCGACTTCGACCGCCGTGATGACGTCACCGTACCGGTCGAGCAGCGCTCTGAGAAATGCGGCGAACGCCTGCTGTGCGGCAGGACTGAAGGCGGTGTCGCCGTTGTCGTACCCGGGGTGCCGGGGGTCGATGCACAGAAGCAGCCGGACGCCGTCGCGTCTCGCCTTGTCGAGGAAGTCGACGCGGTAGGGGTCGAAGGCGAACCGCCCGGGCCGCGTCTCGACCGTGGACCAGGCAAGGCCGTCACGCAGCGTGCGCGCCCCAAGGCTGCGGGCGCGATCCATCCACGGCAGAAGCCACCCGTGGCTGAAATGCGTCTGGGCGCCCAGGTCGAAATCCGGGCCCTGTCCGGCAGGGGCGCGGGGGTTCAGCAAGGGTGTCGCGAGGGCCAGGCTGCTGCTCCCGACGAACGCTCGCCGCGAGAGCATCAGAACTGGCCGATCGCCGCGCGCATGCCTTCGTCGAACCGTTCCGGGGCGAAGAAGCGGGCCCGCTCCACCGCAACGTCCGGATCGAAATGCGGCATCCACGCCTCCAGTCGCTCGACGGCCTCCATCAGGCTTTCCGGTGTCTGCTCGCCGAAGAACTGGCCCGTTTCATTGGCGACGATCGAGTCCAGCGCCCCGCCGCGGCCATAGGCCAGAACCGGACGGCCCGAGGCCATGGCCTCGACCGGGACGATGCCGAAGTCCTCCTCGGCGGTGAACACCAGGGCGCGGCAGGTGGCATAGGCCTCGCGCAGCTGGTCGAAGTTCAGCTTGGACATGATGGTCACGTTCGGCTTGGCGCGCTTGCGCAGGTCCGCCGCCATCTCGCCTTCGCCCACCATCAGCAGCGGCAGGCCCGAGCGGTTAAAGGCCTCCAGCGCGATGTCCGCCCGCTTGTAGGGCGTCATCTGGCCGACCCACAGATAGCGATCGGTGACGTCGCTCCGGGGCTTGAACAGATCCACGGAGACCGGCGGGTGCACCACCAGCGAGTCCCGCCGCCACGCCCGCTGGATGCGCTTCTGGATGAAGGAGGAGTTGGCGACGAACTGGTCGACGCGCGCCGCCGACGTCACGTCCCACTGACGCAGGCCGTGGAACATCAGCGGCATCGCCATCCGCGCCACCCTTCCGGCCGAAACCTTGTAGTCGTGATAGTGGTCCCAGAGGTAGCGCATGGGCGAGTGGCAGTAGCAGACGTGGCGGGCGTCCGGCGCAGCGATGACCCCCTTGGCCGGGCCGGATTCGCTGCTGATGACCAGGTCGTAGCCGCGCAGGTCCAGCTCCTCCAGGGCCATGGGCATCAGGGGCAGATATTTCTGATAATGGCGCGCGGCGCCGGGAAGCTTCTGGATGAAGGTGGTCTTCACCGGCCGCGCCCGGATCACCGACGACATGGCCTCCGGCGCGTACACATGGGTGAACAGGTCCGCATCCGGGAACAGGTGCAGCAGGCGTTCGATCACCCGCTCTCCGCCGCGCATGCCGACAAGCCAGTAGTGAATGATGGCGACGCGTTTCATTCGGGGAGTCCGATGCAGGTTGTCTTAACCAATAGCTGAAGCTCTTTATTAGCGGCCAAATGTTACTGGATCACCGGTAAACGGAGACGGAAATGGCATTGCCAGCGCTAAAGCCTGTAGCCCAGGAAGAACCGATCGCCCTCAAACCGGCATGGTCGTCCTTCGCTGGCGCTCCGTCCGGCGCCAGCACGGTTGGCGACATGCAGCGCGACCTGGAGCGGCGACTTCTAGCCAGGCCCGCAGCCGCCAAATGGTCGAACCGCCGCACCCTGGTCTTCATCGTTGCGACCTGCGGGCTGTTCTGGGCCGCTGTGGCGGCCGTGGTGATCGCCGTCGTCTGACCCTCAGGCCAGGGCGCTTGAACTGACGTCCCAGAACGGAACGATGCTGCTGGGCCCGGTTCGTTTGACCTGCAGGAACCGCCGGCTGGCCCCTTCTATGCAAACGGCCGTCAGCTTGCCGCTGGCGTAGGCGCCGGTGTCCAGGCCTATGCGGCGGTGGTCTTCGTGCGGGTCCGTCGTCACCGTATGGCCATGGACGACCGTCTTTCCCAGACGCCGCTTGTCATCGAGGAAGGCGCTGCGGATCCACATGAGGTCGGAAGCCCGCTGCCGATCGATCGGTTTGCCCGGTCTCACGCCTGCGTGGGTGAAGAAGTACCCTCCTTCGACGGCTGATGGCTCCAGACTGTCCAGAAACTCGCGATGGCGCTGGGGAACCGCGTCCGCGAACCGCGCCTGGGTGTCCCGCCACGCCTGAGGCGAAACCGAAAGAGCCGGTGGCGCGACTCCGTATGATGCCAGCGTCGGGCCTGCGCCCATCCCGATCCACGCCGGTCCGATCTCCGGCTTCAGCAGGAACTCCTGCATCATGAAATCGTGGTTGCCGCGGATGAAAGTCGGCTGGACCCGCTCCAGCGACTGCAGTTCGATCAGCAGGTCCAGGACCGCGCGCGCATCTGGACCGCGATCGACGTAGTCCCCCAGAAAGATGATCCGCGTCGGCCTGTCCATGGAGGCCATGGCGAAGATCTGCACCAGCAGCGCTTTCAACAGATCCGCGCACCCATGGATGTCGCCGACCGCCCAGACCGGCCCGGCAGGCTCAGCCGAAGCCTTCTCCGACCGTCCCCGCCCGAAAAAGCTCAGCATCGACCTGGGCGGTCGAGGTCAACCATAGTAATTCTTGTACTGCTGGTAGTAGTAGCTCGCGTCCCCGTAACCAAAGCGCGATTGTTTGCGCATGTCGACTCGGGTGAGCAGGATGCCGGCGATGCGGGTCTGGTCGCGAGGCAGGAGGCGAAGGGCTGTGCGGACGGCCTGTTCCGCCGTCTTGCGCCAGCGGACGACGAAGACGACGGCATCGGCCTTGGTGGCCAGGCTGCGGGCTTCGGCGATCGGCAGGACCGGCGGGGCGTCGATGACGATCAGGTCATAGGTCTTGCGAAGTTCGATGATCAGGTTGTCCATGGCGGCGCCTGTCAGAAGATCCGCTGTGTCATGGCTCGACCGGCCCACGGGAAGGACCACGACGCCAGTCGCCTCATCCAGGACCAGGGCTTCCCCAAGCGGAACTTCTCCAGCTAGCACTTCAAGCAGGCCGCCCGCCGTTCTGGTGTTTTTCACAAGCCGGTTCAGTCCGCGTTTGCGCAGGTCTCCGTCGATGATCACGACCTTCTTGCCCTGAAGACCGACCGATCGGGCGAGATTGATCGAGGTGGTCGTCTTGCCTTCCTGCGGCAGGGATGAGGTGATGACCACGACCTGGGCGTCGTGTTCACCGGCGAACTGCAACGAGGTGCGAAGGCTGCGGAAGGACTCTGCGAATGCAGACCGCGGATAGTTGACCACCGACTCGATCGGTGCGGAGCCGGCGCCTTCGACGGACGACACAGTCGGTATGGCGCCCAGGTAGGAGCGACCCAGGCGGGACTCGATTTCCTCGCCCGTGGTGAAGCTGGAAGACATCATCTCGGCCAGATAGGCGACCACGACGCCGGCCCCCATCCCCAGGAGGGCGCCCAGGGCGAGGTTGAGCATGACGTTGGGGGCGCTGGGCGACATTGGCGTTCGGGCCGCCGAAATCACGCGCGAGTCCGCGCGCAGGGTGCCCTCGGCCGCTGACGTCTGGCCCAGCCGTGCAAGGTAGCTCTCGTAGAGGCTCTGGGACGTCGCCGCATTGCGGGTCAATTCGTCAAGCTTGACCATGGCCTGGTTGTTGGCGCGCAGCGATCCCCGGGCGCCGCCAAGGCTGCCCTGCAGCGACGCCAGCCGCTCGTTCGACACACGGGCCTTGGCCTCGAGGTTCGAGAGCACCCGATTGATCTCGGCCTGGATCTGGGAGTCGATGTCGGCGAGCTCGCGCTGCGCCGTCAGGATTTCCGGGTGGCGTGGCAGGTAGCGTCCTTGCAGATCCGCAACCTTCGCGCTGACAGCGGCCCGCTGCGAACGCAGCGACTGAACGACCGGCGACCCCAGGGCCTCGCCGACGTCGTCGCCCGCCGATCCGCTGCGGACCTGACCCCGGGCCGTGTTCAGACGTGCGATGTCTTCGGCCGCCTGTGCGCGGGCGGAGGTGACCTGCTGGTTGTAGGCCGAGATTTCCTGTTCCGTCAGCGATGCGCCGGACGAGCTCAGGAGGTTGTTGGCGATCCGGTACTGCTGGACCGCTGCGGTGTCCTGTTCGGCCTGTTGACGCAAGGCCTCGATGCGGCTGTCAAGCAGACCCACGGCCTGCTGGTTTTCGTCGACTTTCTGGCTCAGGGTATAGCGGGTGTATAGGGTCGCGAAGCTGTTCGCGATCCGGGCGGCCTTCTGCGGATCCGGACCGTTGTAGAACAGGTCGATCGCGTAGGTTGTTCCGACGCGCTGCGTGGAGAGGCCGCGCAGGACCCGGTCCACGATATCGTCGATCGCAGGATCGGCCGAGGCCGCTGGCGGCGTGCGGGCGTCCTGCGGCGTGGCGCGATCGAGGCTGTCCCTTGCGGCGTTGACGGCGCGCTGCACCGGATTGGAGGGCGCGTCCGGAGAGGCCACGGCGGGATTGAACTGGGGGTCCCGATCCAGCCCGAGATCCCGGACGACCTGGGCCGCGAGCGCTCGGGACCGAATGACCTCCACCTGGGTGTCGATGGCGGCGTCGCTTGCGGACTGCCCGGGCGTGGGCTGCGCCTGGTTGGCGTCGGTCGGCGCGACGTCCTGACGATTGACGTCCAGCATCACGCGCGCCGTGGCCGTGTAGGTCGGCGTTCTGGTGAAGGTGAAGACGACCGCGATCCCGAAAATAACGGACGCCACGATCAGGAACAGCCACATGCGGCGCTGGAACGTCGTCAGGATCGAACGGAAGTCGAGGCGGTCGTTCGCCGGCGAAACCGGCACCGCCCGAACGTCAATGATCGAGTCGGGCTGATTGCCGCGGTAGACCTCGGGAAGATTCATCAACAGGGACTCTCAAAGGCTCGGCGCTGACGCAACGCTGAAACGACATAGACCGCTCGTCAGCCTGCCCGGTCAGAGTTGCAAGACCAGTGCCAAGCTCAGCGTGCGTTCCGTATAATCGACATTCCTGGCAGCGCCGGATGAATCTTGTGTAAGCTGAGAATACGTCAGGCTTACGCCCGCTCGGCGGTTGAGCAGATAGGTCGCTGTCGCACCCGCGCCGTAACGGTCGTCCGTGCGGTCGATGTCCTGGTAATCATCACGCGAATAGTCCGCGACGCCCGTGACGATGAGGTTTCGCAGCACCTCATAATCGAGCTGCAGTCCCACGGAGTCCGACACATAGGCGGGCGTGATCAACACGCCGCTGTCGTTGATCGTCGTCTCGCCCTTGAGACCAACCGTGAGAAGCTGGGTGGGGTAGTAGTTTAGCGACGCCCGATAGGCGAACTGCTCGACGTCGCTGGTGAGTCCGTCGTCGAAGGCGCGGGTGATATAGCCGGCCGAGACCTCGCCGGTGACCAGATTGGTCAGTTCAAAGTTCACGCCGCCCAGGAGGCGGACGCCGTCCGAGTCCCGATTGGAATTGTCGTAGTCGGCGTTCGTGAAACCGACTTCGCCGAACAGAGCGGTCGCGGGGCTTACCGCATAATCCAGTCGGGCGGATGCGACGTCGGTCTGGTTGTCCCGGAAATCGAAATCGATCGGGGCGCCGGCGAACGACACATTATCCTTGTAGTCGGTGTCGGTGACGCCGAGGCGCCCGCTCAGCCGCACCCGGTTGAAATCCTTGACGCCTGCAAGGGTCGCTGTGACGGTGTCATATTCGATCGGGCTTCGGGTCACCGTGGTGTACCCCGAAGACCCCCGGGATTCGACGGCCGAAACATAGCCGACCGAGCCGGTGATATTGGCGTCGCGCCGGATGTCCAGACGACCGGTGGCCTGCAGCCGGTATTGATCGGTGTCCTCGTTCCCCAGGTCCGCATACCGCTGGATGTTGGCCGCAGCCGACAGGCCGAGCGAGTGCCTCGACCAGGTGCTTTCCACCGATACGGAAGGACTTACCGAATAGATGACATCTTCGATGGCGTCGTCTTCGGCCGCATAGACGTTGTCGTCATAGCCGATGCCGATCTCGACCTTCGGGTAGATCAAAAAGCTGCCGGTGCGGATGCCGAGCGCGTCATATTCTGGATGCGGACGATCCAGAACGCCGACGTTGCCCGAGCGGTCGAAAGCGCTCTGGGCTGAAGCCGACGACACGGCGCCGAGGCTTGCGAAAAGGGCGAGGGCGCTCACAGCGGCCATGCGGCCGGATCGTGATCTAACGTCGAAGCGATGGATCATGTGTTCCTCGATGAAGCCTGGACCGCGACCATGACGCGGATATGTTGGTTAATCGTTACTGACTGACCGGGGGGTGGGTCACACCGCCGCCGCCGCCGCCGGAACCGGTCGAAGGCGGAGCGCCGAGCGCCGCGCCCGCGTTTCCGTCGATCGCGCCGGTCGGTTCGGCCTGGGCCGCTTCAGCCGCGTTCTGGGCCAGGATGAAGGCGAGGGCCACCGCTTCACAGCGCTGGGTCGCGGCGGCGTCGGGCAGGCCGCACATCACGCCCGTGCCGACGAGCGCGGTCCGGGCCTGGCCCACGCCTGCAAGCGCGGCTTCGGGCGATACGTTCGACGACAGGAAGGTAGCCTCGATGCCCTGTTCCAGCAGGGTTTGTAGCTGCACCAGATCGGCCAGGGCTGCGTTCGCCGAGAGCACGTCGTTCACGGAGGCCACCAGAGAGGCCGCGAACGCCTCCGCCGTTGGCGATTCCGCCGCCGGTTGGGCCTGGACAGGCGCCGCGGTCTGCAACAGCGGGGCCGCAAGAGCGGCTGCGGCGGTCAGGCTTACGATGCCTGCCACAAGAAGTTTACGCATCATCTCGGAGCCTCCGGTCGAAGGCGATTAAATCCCTTCGCGAGCGAAATAGAGTTACTAACATGTAAATGTAGCTGTTATTCAGCTTTGCAGCAACGGCGTTATCAAGCCGCCGGGTGTGATGGCGAGATCTGAGCGGTATTAACGATCTCGATCCATGTTTCGCGCGATGCTGGACTGCCAGAGCGCCGCGACGACCCTGCCCTGTCGATTGGTGACCCGCGCCAGTCTGGCGCGTAGCGGCCACCGATGGCCGGGTTCAGATGCGATCCCCCGAACTTCGTTCTGCACCGCGGTCCTGATTTCCACAGGCAGACGATCCCAGTTCTCCAAGCCAAAGCTGATGCGCCACAGGGCGACAGAACGATCGAGGGGAACCCTGCGATAGGACTCGCCAAGCGCCGCGACCCCGACGGCGGTCAGACCATCATGTTCACGCAGGTCGATCATGGCGATGCGTAGCAGGGCGGTCGTATCGTATGGGGCGTGGGCGAGGGCGGACCGGCTGGCCTCTGCAGCCTGCTGAAGGGCGTCTGGTTCACCCTGTCGGAGCAAGGCGTCGGCGCGCCGATCTTCCCCCGCGGCCAGTCGGGGCGCGAAAGACCGGAACGGAGAGGGAACCGAATTCAGGGCGCTGAAGATGAGGATCGCCGAGGCGATGGTGCTTATGCCCGCTGCGGCCACGGCCACACGAAGCGCGCGCATCATTGGCCGATCTTCCGGCGATAGGAGGTCGCACTCCAGGAGAGCTGGAGGCCAAGGAGGAAGCTCCAGAACACAGCGACCGAATAGGTCTGCAATGCAAAATCGACGACCCCGTGCAGCAGGAACACCAGGTCCACCGCCAGAAGCGCATGGAGAGGGCCTAACATCGCCCGCCGGTCGAACGTCTGCACCGTGGTTCTGTAAATGACGAAGCCGATCGTGGCGAACATCGGGAGGGCGGTGAGCACGCCGCCCTCGACCAGCCATTGGAGATAAACGTTCTCGGCGGAACGGATATTCCAAAGCGAGGCGTAGTTTTCCGTCGTCAGACGGATCCTGTTGAGCGTGTCGAAGCTGCCGAGACCGTATCCCAGCGCCGGGGCTTCGCCGAACGCCTTCCAATGACTGTCGAAAATGTACCGCCGGAGCAAGGCGTCGCCGGCCAAGGCCGACAGCCTGTTGGTGAACTGCACATTGACCAGCAGGAGCAGGGCGCCGCCGACGGCGAATATTCCGAGCCCTATGCCGAGTTGCCGAAGGGTCCAGCGCCGTGCGAACGCCCGCACCACCATCATGACGACGACAGCGACCGCGGTCGCTGAGAGCGCGCCGCGTGAGAAGGTCAGAACAAGTGCGACGAAGGTCACGGCGGATCCGCCGACCGAAAGGGCGAAGCCCATCCGTCCCGACTTCTGGCGTGCCTGCCGAAAAGTCCTGAGGATTTGCCCGATACACAGACAAAGCACAGCTCCAAACAGCGCGCCTGCCGTGTTCGGGTTCAGGAAGGTGGCCTCAAGGCGGCCCGCCTGTGTTTTCGGTCCGATTTGGGCCAGGTGCATGACGATCGCCACCGCAGCGAAGACCGCGCCGGAGTAGGCGGCGGCCTTGAACGCCCTCAAGGCGGCGGTGTCGTTAGTCCCCAGACCCCATCCGACGATGAAGGTCATTCCAAGACCGCAGAGCTTCAGGATCTCGAGGCGGGTCTCCGAGCGATCCAGCGTGGCGGCCGGATCCAGTCCCAGTTCCGCCCAGATCGGCTGGGACGTTCCGGGAACAATGGCGGTGAGTGAGGCTGATGCAAACAACAGCACGACCACAAAACCGCCCGCCGACACAGCAAGCGGCAAGATCATCCGGTTGTCCAGCCGGGCGAGCGAGAAGGCTCCGACAAGCGCCAGCAGCGACCATCCGGCCGCGACTGCAGCCGACGCCTCCCCGGTCAGGGCGCCGAACATGAGATGTCCGCCCAGCAGCAAGGCTGCGCAGGCCAGGAGAAAGACCGCCTCTCGCGGAGAGGCCGGCGCACGAAACTTCAATCAGCCCTCCCGGACCCGCTTGACGCTGGTCTTTAGAGCCGTCGGCTGCGAGTTCCGCGTGACGGCGTTTGGCCAACCCTATCAACGCTCACGATAGCGCGCCAGTCGTTCGCATCCCCGTGATTCTGTCGCATGATCCACTGATAAGGAACGTCGGCCCAAGGGCGGATCCAGTAGGACAGATTATCAAGCACCACGTCGCCCTTGTCGGTGGAGACGACCAGCACCGCGTGCGACTGACCGCTGGTGTTTCTGGCCACGGCGATCGAAAGCGCCTGCGTCGGGACGCCTTCGGCGATCAGGGCAGTCCGCTTGGCGAGAACATAATCTTCGCAGTCGCCATAGAGGGCGCCGTCTTCGCCGGCGCGCGCGCCCCACACGTCAGCGCCCTGGCCGAAATCTTCATCCTTGGCCGGACGGATGCGGGCGTTCTCTGCGCGGTTGACCCGCTGCAGCAGCCGGCGATTGTCAGCTGTGAACGAGAGGGTCGCCGCCTCTGGTGCCATATCCGCCTGGCGGGAGGCGGCCTCGGATGGTGTCGACCTGTCGAAAGGTTCATCGATCGACGACGCAACTGCCAGGGGGGCGCTTTCCGGGCGCAAGCGCGCTCGCCAGTTCTGAGGCGTGAAGGTGCCCTGACGCCGAAGTCGCACCGACCCGGTGGGGAACTCGCGCTCGGCGCGGACTTGCAGAAAGGCTGTCTGCCACAGGGAGCCCGCACGGGGCGAGGCGCCCGTTTCCGCCGTCTCGGTTGCAGGAGCGGGCAAGTGCGCCGAGACGCATTCCGACGGGGTCGCGCGGCAATAAGCCCGGAAGCCGGCGGGCGCGATCACGCGATACCCCAGCGGCATTGTGGCGGGTTTCATGTCCGCCGCGCTGGCGTTCGACCCGGTCGCCAACGTCGTCAGGAGCGCCGAAGCGACCGCCGCGATCAGAGGATTGCGCATTTCAGTATTCCTAATCCAGAATATCAGATTAGGCCGTACACACTAAGGTCTGGTCACCCTCTATGGTTTCCAAGTTGTTGAGAGTTCGGGTTATCAACCGCCAGCGCATCTGATGGTTACTTACATACTTACGTCGTCGGTTAATGCACCCTTTATGCGACGACCTTGCGATGGATCAGCAAATTGGGCGGATGGGATGTCGTTGCGCGGCGTTTTGATGGCTGGCGGCGCGCGGCCGGTGTTGTATAGCGAGCCTGCAGTAACCCTCGATATTTTGGGAGACCGACGATGCAAACATGGTTTTCGCGGCTGGTCGTCGCCACGGCGATCCTCATGGGGTTCACAGTCTGGGGCTGTGCGTCCGGTCCCGCCCAAGGCGTACCGGCCGGACCCGCCCAGGTGTTCGCTGCCGCGGACGCGGCCGGCTACCAGCTCGGCGCCGGCGACAAGTTGCGGGTCACAACCTTCGGCGAGCCGACCTTGACCGGCGAATTCACCGTCGGCGGCAACGGCGTGGTGTCCCTGCCCCTGGTCGGCGATGTCTCGGCCCAGGGAGTGACTGTATCGGAGTTCCGGGATCGCTTCGTCACGGCTCTGAAGGACGGGTATCTGGTTGATCCGCGCGTCAGCGTCGAAGTCCTGACCTACCGCCCCTTCTACGTTCTGGGCGAGGTCAACCGGCCTGGCGAGTACCCTTACACGAACAGCCTGACTGTCCAGAACGCGGTCGCAACGGCAGGCGGCTTCACCTATCGCGCCAACACCCGTCGCGTCTTCATCAAGCACCAGAACGAAACCACCGAACGGGAGTATCCCCTCACGGTGGGCGCCACGGTCGCTCCGGGCGATACGGTCCGCATCGGAGAGCGCTTCTTCTAGGGCGAGCGGCGGCCTGTCCTGAACCTAAGACTGACGGGCTGAAGTTTCGGTCCCTGCCCGAGGTCTCACGGCGCGCGGCCATCCGTACGCCTTGACCAATCCCCCGGTATGGATCGTCGGTCGAAAGCCTGACGGCCATCGTCGCGACGTCCGGAAGACGGGTCGCCGGGATTGCTGTCAGGAGGCGGGTCCTTCTGCCCGTCGTCGGGAGCATCTTGGAGTTACGACTTCGCAAGTTTTCCAGCCTAGGGTTGAGGAAAAGCGGGGAGACGATCCATGCCGGCCTTGAATGTTCACCTGCCGCCGCCGCCGAAGCCTACCGGCGGCCGACCGCGGTTCGTGTTTTTCTTTCTGGTGACCTTCATCGCCGTTTTCCTTGCGGCGATGCTTGTCATGGAGTGGCTCTAGCTCGGTTCGCCAGCGCCGCGACCTCGTCGCGCGTAGCGGGAATCAACTCGTTGCATGTCCGACGTTGTGCAAAGCAGGCGCTGGTGGGGCCTGGTGGGCTCACAAGGGGGATCGGCGGCGCCATGATTGCGGGATTGGTGGCGCGCCGCCTTGAGACCCTTCGTTCGTGGCCGCGGAATTCGACCGGCCTGGCCTCAAGATGAGAATTCGCGACCGAGCAATCATCAGCACAGCGCTCGCGCTGCTTTCGGCCGCGCAGATTGGGCCCTTTCAGCTTGTCGACGGCAAGGTCGGGCTCTTTGATCTCCCGGTCCACGCATTCGCCTACGGCGCGGTGTCGGTCTGGCTTCTGACCCGATGGCGACTGACCCGATGGAAGGTGTTTTTCCTGGTGGCTGTTTTTGCTGCGGCCACTGAAGCTACGCAGCGCCTTTTAGGCGGGGCGGAAAGTGTCCTTGACCTGCTCGCCGCCGTTATCGGCGCCGCCGCCATGACATTGACCTGGCCCAGCCGCCGACGCCAACGCCGCGGCTTTATCAGCATATAGTCATCGGGCAATCGCAGGCGAGCGCCTGCTCAGCCCCATTTTCACGGGCGGAGGCGGCAGGTGTAGCTGCGCGTCGTCCGTTAGCTCACGACCCGGTTATCGCAGATTGAAAGCCATTGTTCTCCGGCATCGATGATGTATTGTTGCATTGCACCATTTGTGAGCAAACGCACATGACGGATCAGGTCTCAAATATCCTCAACGCGCGTGGATCCGCAGCCAGCGAAGCATCGGCTGTGGACCTTGGTCGGGCTCTCAACGCCATCACGGCCGGCCTCCTCATCGTCTTTATCGCACCCCTGCTGGCCGTGCTGGCTCTGCTGGTGCGTGCGCAAGACGGCGGGCCGGCGATCTTTCGACAGGAGCGTATCGGTCGCAACGGACGGATCTTTCGTTGCCTGAAATTCCGGAGCATGGCCGTGGACGCTGAGTTGAGACTGCAGCGCCTGCTCGCCGCCGACCCGGAAGCGCGCGCCGAATGGGCTGCCCAGCACAAGCTAAAGTCCGATCCGCGCATTACGCGGCTTGGCGATTTCATGCGCAAAACCAGCCTCGACGAACTGCCCCAGCTGTTCAACGTCCTCGTGGGGGACATGGAACTCGTCGGACCGCGTCCTGTCGTTCAGGCGGAAGCCGCTCGCTATGGCCGCCGATTCCGCAACTACTGCACGGTGCGGCCAGGAATTACGGGCCTTTGGCAGGTCAGCGGTCGCAGCAACACGACCTATCGCAGACGGGTCGCCATGGACGTCGTGTACAGCCGCGCCAAATCTCCCTCACTCGACCTGCGCATCCTGCTGGCCACCATCCCCGCTGTCCTGCTGCGCAAGGGCTCTTGCTAGCCCCTCCTTGGGCGTTGGACCGTCGCGCGAAGCGCAGGCGTGCACCAAAAGAAAACGATCTCGGCTGATACTGTCGAGACAGGCTGTCGAGGCCTGTCTTTACGCGGCGGGGCCTTTTTGTCGGAACAGCGCTCGTCCAGCGGTATGCGATTGAAATCGATCGACGGCCTCCGGGGCCTCGCGGCGCTTTCGGTGATGCTTGGCCACTGGGCCGAGTTCGTCGAGGCCCAGGGCGCTCCCCCCGCATGGCAAGACGCGATCAGACGGGTGTTTCTGGAGGACTTCAGCTTCGGTCGAATGGGGATCGTCGCGTTCTTCTGCGTCAGCGGCTTCGTCATACCGTTCAGCTTCCGAGGCCCGCGCCCCATGACGGACTTCCCGATCAGCCGGGTGTTCAGGCTCTATCCGGCCTACTGGGCGTCCATCCTGGCGGCCGTCATTGTCTTTCCGCTCATCGGCGCAGATGTCTTCACGCCCGCCCAGATCGCGGCGAACCTGACGATGATCCAGGTCCTGCTGGGGCAGGATCATCTCCTCGAGGTCTACTGGACCCTTTTCATCGAGATCCTCTTCTACGCCCTGTGTTATTGCCTCAACGGTCTGGGGCTCCTGAGGGAGAGACGAACGAATCTGATCGCCCTGTCGGGGTTTGTCGGGCTTGCGCTGATCATGGGCATTGTCCGCTGGAACGATCCAAACAGTGATCTTTCGGTCGGCACGCCGACCTATCTGGCGGCGATGCATCTCGGAGCCCTCGCGCGTCTCCGGTTTCTTGAGGCTGATCCCCAAGCCGGCAAGGCCTACCGCATTGGACTGTTCATCCTGCTTTTGGGCGCAACGGCCGCGAACACCCTCGCCTATCGCCACGCGCCTCACGAAGCGCTGGGATGGCTGGCGTCAGATCTGGGCTATCTGGCGGGCGTCCTGCTGTTCGTCCTGTGCATCGAGCGCGGTTGGTTCTCGGGACGCATCCTGCCGTTCCTGGGTCTGATCAGCTATTCGCTCTACCTGTTCCATATGATCGTAATCGCGACTCTGGGCGCCGTCTGGCCGCAGTCCATGGGCTGGGTGACGGCCTTCTGGGTGACGACCCCGGTTTATTTCGCGGTGACGGTGGCTTTGGCCACGCTCGTGCACCGGTGGATCGAACGGCCGGGCATAGGGCTCGGTCGCCGGGTGGAAGCCCGGGTGAATCGTCGGCTGACGCGGGCTGTGGGTGTCGATCGACGGGCGCTCCCATGAGAACCAACGCCGATAGGGATAACGGGCCGGGCCCAGCTTTGGATGACATCTCCGACTTATCGACCCCATCGGAGCGGAATCCTGTCAGCTCGTCCCTTTCTGGCACAGCCGAGGGGCCTCCATCATTCGTCGAGTCTTGATATCGCTGATTTTTGAGGCATAAGGCGCAGCTCTCGCAACCTATCGCTGGCGCGGGCCTTGCACCGACAGAACCGCGCCGGGGCCATTTGGGCCAGCGTGGGAGATTCACCAATGGCGTACGAACAAATGCTCGGCCAGGGCGGAATGGATGTCACGACTGCAACAGTTAGCCATGGTCCTGCCACTGTCAGACCCTCTCTCTCCCGCCGCGGCGCACCTCTCCCGCAGCCCCGGGTGAAGAACGCTATGATCCGGACGATCGATATCGTCGTTGCAAGTGTCGCACTTGTCTTCATCTCGCCGCTGATGATCGTCGTGGCCGTCCTTTGCCGATTGCAGGACAGCGGGCCCGTGATCTTCGCCCAGTCGCGCTGCGGGCGGGGAGGGCAAATGTTCAAATGCCTCAAGTTCCGCAGCATGGTCGTCGATGCTGACGTTCGGCTGGCGAAACTGCTTGAGAGCGATCCGGAGGCCCGCGCCGAATGGACCAGCACTCACAAGCTGGTGAAGGATCCTCGTGTCACCGGGCTCGGCCGTTTTTTGCGAAAGTCGAGCATTGATGAGCTGCCCCAGCTCATCAATGTGCTGAGGGGCGAGATGAGCCTGGTGGGACCTCGGCCGATCGTTACTGGCGAGATCGGTCGCTATGGTCATTATATGGACGACTACAACAGCGTCCTTCCGGGCATCACGGGCCTCTGGCAGGTCAGCGGCCGGAGCGACACCGACTACCGTCGCCGCGTGGCCCTGGATGTGCTCTTTATTCGCAAACGATCACTTGGCCTGTACCTCTATATTCTGTTCATGACCGTGCCTGCCGTGCTGTTGCGCAAGGGCGCGCACTAGGCAGACCGGCGCGAGTCGACCCTACGATGGCGTTATCAGCTTAATGACAAACCCCTCGATCCCGTCCCCGCCATCCGATCCGGATGGCGAGCCCAAAGCGGGAGCACTGACCCGCGTTCGGGTCATCGTGGGCGCCGTGCTCGCCCTTGCGGTCTGCGGCGTGGTGGCGCTCAGCTATTCTTCGGGCCGGGCGAATCTGACGTCCGAGCCCGCTTCCCGAACCGCGCCGATCCCTGATACGCCCGCGCTCGCCCAAGCCCAGATCGATGATCTGACAGTTGCGGCGGACGCCCTGCAACCTCTCGCCCCGGAAGAGGCGCGGGCCTGGAACAAGGCCCTGCCGTTCTCGTCGGAGGCGCTCCGGCCGGCCCCGACCTTTATCGCTCCGGTGGACAGGGTCGCCGACTACCATCGGGCCGTCGATTGCCTGGCCGCCGCCGTCTATTACGAGGCGGGTCAGGAGGGCGTCGACGGAAAGCTGGCCGTCGCCCAGGTCGTTCTCAACCGCGTGCGCCATCCAGCCTATCCCAAGACGGTCTGCGGCGTCGTGTTCGAGGGTTCGCAGCGCCAGACCGGATGCCAGTTCACCTTCACCTGTGACGGCGCCATGGCCCGACTGCCGTCCGCCGCGGGCTGGGCGGGCGCCGTCGCCGTGGCCGAGGCCGCGCTCAACGGGATGGTGTCTGCACGCGTCGGCGCGGCGACCCATTATCACGCCAACTACGTAGCCCCTTACTGGGCGCCCCGCCTGACCAAGCTGGCCGAGGTCGGGGCGCATATCTTCTATCGCTTCCCGGGGGCCTGGAGCGCCGCGTCCGCCTTGAAGAACCGTTACGGCGGCATCGAGCCTGTAATCGCCAAAATGGCTCGCTTCGCGCGCCCGGCCGATGATGCGACGCTGGTGATCGATACGGTTCCCCTGGAAGGTCTGACGCCCCTGCCCGAAGTTGGAACCGGTCTGGCGGACAGTGGTCTGGCGCCGCCGCAGCCCGCGATCGGCCCTGTCGCTTCGCCGCCTCCGGTGGCCGTCGCCTCCGCTCCCGCCGTGGCCACTCCAGCAACGCCGACGGCTCCTGTCGTTCAGAACCCGCTGACCACCGATCCGACGCAGCCTCGCCGCAACAGGATCGCTCGACCCAGCGGCTGGTAGGTCGTTAGTCCTCGGCGTTGCGCAGCGGGTGGGCGCTCTGGTGCCAGCGCCAGGCGGTCGAGACGATCGACTCAAGTGAAGAGCGCGACGGCGCGAAGCCCAGTTCGGCGCGAGCCCGTCCGGCGTCGGCCACCAGTTGAACCGGATCACCATCGCGACGGGCGCCCTTTGGCGTCGCCATCTCGCGGCCGGTGATCTGCTCGACCGATCTCAGGACCTCGCCGACGGAATAACCTTGGCCGGTTCCCAGATTGAACACGCCGCCTGCGCCGCCATCGAGCAGACGCTTCAGCGCCAGAACGTGAGCCTCGGCCAGGTCGCTGACGTGGATATAGTCGCGGATCGCAGTGCCGTCCGGTGTCGGGAAGTCGGAACCGAAGACCTGGAAGTCCGCGATGTAACCCTGCAGCGCCATCATGGCGCGGGGGATCAGATGGGTCTCGACCTTCCGGAACTCGCCGATCTCGGCGTCCACGTCGGCGCCGCTGGCGTTGAAGTAGCGCAAGGCGATGGCCTTCAGCCCATGGGCGACAGCGTGATCAGCCAGGATGGTCTCGCACATTAGCTTGGTGCGGCCATAGACATTTACCGGCTGGGTCGGAGCGTCCTCGGTGATGAGCTGGTCTCCAGCCTCGCCATAGACGGCGGCTGTGCTGGAAAAGACGATGGTGTTGCAGCCACCATCCGCCATGCCGTCCAGCAGGCCCAGAAGGCCGCCGACGTTGTTGCGGTAGTACATGCGCGGCTCGAGACCGGACTCGCCGACCGCAGACAGAGCGGCAAAATGGATCACGGCGGCGATATCGTGCGTCCGGATCGCTTCCGCGACCGCAGCCGCGTCACCGGTCTCGCCTCGGACCAAGGGGCCCCACTGGACGGCCTCGGCACGGCCGAGACTCAGATTGTCGTAGACGACGGGGGTGAAACCGGCACGGGACAGGGCCTTGCAGGTGTGAGAGCCGATATAGCCGGCGCCGCCGGTCACAAGCACGTTTTTGGTCATGACGTCACAGTAGCACGGGTTTACGAAGAAATGCTGTCGGCGGCGTCGGCAAATCACACCGCTTCGCTGTCATGGGGTGGCAACGGCGCAGTCCGGCCAAGCCGACGCTCCTGTTTGTCCCGACCGAAGTTTCCCTCCTGCAAGCTGCCAGTCGCGAAGTGCGATCCCGCATCCGAAGATCGCCCCGGGATCAGACGTCTTGATCTCTCCCACCGGGGCGGACTTGGCCCAGTACGGCTTTTCAAAGCGGATCATCGGCCGTTCTCAAGGTCGTCGGATTGTGCAGGCCGCGGCATACCGGGCTGCTCTGGTCCTTCACGACGAGGGCA
>Ga0247812_10000347_pt1 | contig 34990 bp, 29 predicted proteins | sample UWRJL149409B1_FD_178011 | JGI IMG/M metagenome (GOLD analysis project Ga0247812, IMG submission 178011) | Plant litter microbial communities from Arlington Agricultural Research Station in Wisconsin, United States - UWRJ-L149-409B-1 | ecosystem: Environmental > Terrestrial > Plant litter >...
GCACGGGAACGACCGGCCAGGAGAATTCGCCTAGTGGCCTATGGCGCCAGCTTGGAAAGTTGGTTGGGTGCAAGCCCTCGGGGGTTCGAATCCCCCATTCTCCGCCAAAGTAACAAAACGGTTGGGTGCAAGCACAGCACTGTTTGGGAGTTCGAATCCCCCATTCTCCGCCAAAGTAACAAACGGTTGGGTGCAAGCACAGCACTGTATGGGGGTTCGAATCCCCCATTCTCCGCAGAACGACAACAATCAGCCCGCGCGGACAGCCGGGCTGATTGGCTTTTAAGGGCACCGCCTCCGGCGCCCGCCGGGCCTCAGCGCAGGTCGAACCGCACGACTCCGGCGGGCGCGACCCGGCCGAGCAGCTCGACGAACTCGTCGTAGTCGGCGAACGCCTGCACGCCCTTGACCGGCGCCGCGCCGAGCGCGTAGACGGTGCGCGTGCCGATCTTCTCGACCAGGGCGAGCGTGCGCCGGTTGCCGCTGTAGCTCGGCGGGGTGAGTTCGATGCTCGCGAGCTGCCCGTAGTACAGGGTCGTGTCGTCGATCTGCAGCGTCGACGGGGTAACGGTGATCGCGGCCGGCATACGCGCCGCGCGGCGGCGGCCCGAGATCCACACGATGATCACCACGATCGTGACGAACAGCGCGATGGCGAGCACGAACACGAGCGCCTCGGGGTCGGAGGTCGGATCGCTGACGAGGAACCACGCGAACACGGCGAGGGAGAGGAACACGCCGACCAGCAGCACGATCACCACCGAACGCACCGTGCCCTGCAGGCTGCCCGCCTTCGGGTCCAGGGCGAAGGTGCGCGAGCGTTCGGTGGTCGACGCCGTCGCCGCCGCGTCGGCGGGGAGGGCGCCGACCGGTGCCAGGTCGGCCATCAGGTCGTTGAACGTGCGGGCGCTGAACCAGGTGGCCGGCACCTCGGTGCGCTCGCCCGCGGTGGTGGCGAAGATCTTGCGCAGCGATCCGGTCGGAATACCGTTCGTGCTCTGGCGCGTGACGAGCGACCCGAACACGGTGCCGGCCCGCTGCCATTCGTTGGTCACCCGGAATCCGCGGCGCAGGCGTACCGTCTGGGCATCCGTATCGAATCTGACCGGACCGGTCACGAAGACGTGCACCAGCACCCAGATTCCCCCGACCACGAGGATGCCGACGCAGACACCGATGAGGATGCGCTGCTCTCTGATGCCGAGGATCTGCTGCAGCACCACGAGCGGCAGGCCGATCGCGACGAGGGGAACGGCCACGGCTCCGCCCACCAGCGCGGCGATGCGCCCGGCGATGCCGCTCGCGTAGACGCGCGGCTGCATCGTCAGCGGGCCGCGCCGGCGAGGGTGCCGGTGGTCTGCACCGAGTCGAACACCGAGCAGATGACCTCGCGGTCGCCGGTCTCCCAGGTCTCGGCGGCCGGGTAGATCGGGAAGAAATCGAGCGCGGAGGTCTCGTAGTCGTGGCCGACGAACGTCGCGAACTGGTCGTAGCAGCCCTGGTCGGCCTGCACGTCGACGTCGGTCGGGAACTCGTCGCCGGCGATGTCGAACAGGTAGTAGATCTCGTTGTCGTGCGGTTCGGCGCAGGGCACGGCGGCGACCGCCGAGACTCCCTCGGTCAGCTCGTCGGCGCCGTCGTTGAAGCAGTCGCCGACGCTCACCTGGAAGACGTCTTGTTCGCCGGCCTCGGCGATCTCCTGCGTCTCGGCGTCGCGCTGGGCCTGCGCGGGGAAGACGGACTCGAGAACCGAACACCCGGAGAGGGCGGCGACCGCCAACGCGGATACCGCGGCTGCGATGGCGATGCGGCTGAACGGGCGCGGACTGCTCATGGTGCTTCTCTCCAGTCAGGTCTGTGCGCCCGATCTGAGGCGACAGCAGAATCCTAGCGATCATGAGGTGCGCTCCGGTTACCTAATTTCCGCAGTCCCGCTAAAGTGAAAGAGTCTTGGGAACGCCGCATCGGTGTGCCCGCGGGGAGACGACGGGAATCAGGCTGCACATGGGATTGGGAAGATCCGAGGTCGACAGTGGCGCGCGCGCGCGACGTCGGCGGCGCCCACCGCAGGGCTACCGCCTGCTGCGCCCGCACCGCTGGCTGTTCCGCCAGGGGCTGGTCGCCACACTCGTCTTCCTCACCCCGATCTTCGCTGTGCTGTACTTCCTCACGGTGCCCGACGGACCGTGGCAGGTCGTGCTCGTCACGCAGGTCGCCGCGAGCCTGCTCTTCGGTCTCGCCTGCGCGGGCTACTTCGGCGTGGCCGTGTGGGTCGACAGCCGCGGCATCGTCGAGCGCGGTTTCTTCGGCGGACTCATCGAGATGACGGCCGACCAGATCGGCTCGGTCGTGATCGTGCGCACCTACCAAGGGGGCAGCGCCGACACGGTGCCCCAGCTGTTCGTCTGCGACCACGACGGCAACCAGGTGATCCGGTTGCGCGGACAGTTCTGGTCGGTCGACGCTATGCGTCAGGTCTGTGATGATCTGGATGTCCCGATCACAGAGTTGAACGAGTCGGTGTCGCCCCGCGAACTGCTCGAGCGGTACCCGGGTCTGCTCTACTGGTTCGAACGACGCCCGGTGCTCGCCGCGGCCCTGTTCAGCCTCTGTGTGGTGACGGGCGGAGTGCTGCTCTATCTGGCTCTGATGGGCCTCGGTGTGGCCTGATTCAGCGCACCGTGATCGGCGCGCGCAGCGCCCAAGCGGCCAGAAGCTCTTCCCGCACCTGGACGCCGCTGCCGGCTCCGGTCGGAACCGCCAGGCGTCCGTCGACGAGCACGAACGGCTCGGTGAGGTCTTCGGCGAAGTAGCGGCTCGACCCCGAGGTGTCGCCGGGCAACGTGAAGTTCGCCATCGCGGCGAGCGCCACGTTCGCCGCGCGACCGATGCCCGTCTCGAGCATCCCGCCGCACCAGACCGGCACACCGAGCTCGGCGCACACATCGTGCACCCGCACGGCCTCGAGGTAGCCGCCGACGCGGCCGGCCTTGATGTTGACGATGCTCGTCGCCCCGCGCTCGATGGCGTCGAGCGCGACCTCGGCGTTCACGATCGACTCGTCGAGGCAGACCGGGGTCGTGATGGCGCGGGCGAGCGCGATGTGGGTGAGCATGTCGTCTTCGACGAACGGCTGCTCGATGAGGAGCAGGTCGAATTCGTCGAGCCGGGCGAGATGCTCGATGTCGGCCCGGGTGTACGCGGTGTTCGCGTCGACCTGCAGCGCGGTCTCCCCGATGAGGTCGCGCACCGCCCGCACCGGCTCGATATCCCAGCCGGGCTTGATCTTGAGTTTGATGCGCCGGTAGCCCTCGGCGATGTAGCCGTCGACCTCGTCGAGCAGCTCGTCGATGCCCGGGGCGATGCCCACCGACACCCCGCAGTCGACGGCGTCGCGGTCGGCGCCGAAGTACTCGCCGAAACTCACGCCCTCGGCGCGGCACTGCGCGTCGAGCACCGCGGTCTCGAGCGCGGCTTTCGCCATGCGGTGGCCGATCACGAATCCGAGCACGTCGGCCACGGATTCGGCGGTGACGTCGGGTGCGGCGACCAGCGCCGGCGCGAGGTACCGCGTGATCACGGCCTCGCAGCCGTCGACGTACTCGCTCGAGTAGACCGGGTCGCTCATCGCGACGCACTCGCCCCAGCCGTCGCCCACCGACGTGCGCGCACGCACGAGCAGCACGTCGCGCGACACCTGCCGCCCGAACGAGGTCTCGAACGGGCGCACGAGCGGCATCGCCACCCGGTGCAACTCGATCGCGACGATCTTCATGATGCCTACTCGACCGCCGTCACGGCGTCGATCATGGTCTCCCACATCGCGTCGAGATCGACCTCGGGAGGGAAACGGCCGATGATCTCGAGCACGAGGATGCCGTGTCCCCACGCCCAGAAGCTCATGCCGGCGGTGAGACTGGGGAAGAGCGCGCCGTAGTCGATGCTCGTCACCTCTCCGACCGACCGGATGAGCTGCACTCCCAGGAAGGGTCGCTCGTTCATCAGCCGGAACAGCTGCGGGTGGTCGAGCCCGAGGTTGCGGTAGGCGTACGCGAGCGCGGAGACGTGCTCGCGTCGGCCGGCCGATTCGGGAAGCGCCGCAGACGCCTCGGCGATCTGGGTCGCCCACATGCGGAATCCGAGGTCGGCGAGCTGCTGTTCGATGTCGGCCTTCGAGGCGAACTGCTTGTAGAGCGAGGGCGGTTTGATCCCCGCACGCCGCGAGATGGTGCCGACGCCCAGGTTCTCGAGTCCCTCGTCTTCGAGCACCTCGAGCGCGATGGCCAGCAGTTCGTTGACGCGGGGCTCGCTCATCGCGACGCCGTACGGTCGTCGAGCCCGAAGGGTTGCCCGTAGCCGCCGTCGGCCACGGGGCGTCCCATGAGGTCGAGGAACGGAGCGGCGTCGAACGCCTCGGGCCCGAGCACACCCCGGCCGCTCCACACGCCGGTGGCGAGCAGCTCGAGCGCCACCACGGGGTTGAGCGCGGTCTGCCAGACGACGCACTGGCTCTCGTACTCGGCCATCGTCCACTCGTTGTCGGCCACGTGGTACAGGTAGACCGCGAGCGGCTCCCCGTCGAGGCCGCGCCCGGTCACCCAGACGCCGGCGCAGGTCTTGCCGGTCATACGCGGACCGATCGAGGCCGGGTCGGGCAGGCCGGCGGCCACGACGTCGCGGGGGGCGACCCGCACCGGGCCGTCGGGGCTGCGCACGGTGAGCGGCTCGGTCTTGTCGAGACCCAGCTGGTGCAGCGTCTTCAGGATGCCGATGAACTCGTTGCCGAGCCCGTACTTGAAGGTGACCCGCTTCGCGTCGATCCAGCGCGGCATCAGCAGCACTTCCTCGTGCTCGACGTTGACGCACTCGACGGGCCCGATGCCCTCAGGGAAGTCGAAGACCTCGGGTTCGCTGAACGGCTCGGTCGTGGACCAGCCGCGGTCCTTCTCCCAGACCACCGGCGGGTTGAGGCACTCCTCGATGGTCGTCCAGATCGAGAACGACGGAGCGAAGATCTCGTTGCCCGCCTCGTCGCGCACCACGAGGTTGGCGCCGTCGCGCGTGCCGAGTTCGTCGATCTCGCTGAACAGGTGGTCGGCCGCGTACCGGGCGAGCACGTCGCTGAGGCCGGGCTCCACGCCCATGCCGACGAGGGCGAGCCGGCCCGCCGTCTCCCAGTCGGGCGCCTGGGCGAACTGGTCGTCGCCGAGCTTCACCCCCGTCTCGGTGTGCGGGTAGGTGTGGTGCGGTTCCGACAGGCTCATCGCCATGTCGAGGTAGTCGGCACCCGCCGCGAGCGCTCCGGCGAAGACGGTCGGGACGAACTTCGGCTCCACGGCGTTCATCACGTGGGTCACCCCGTGCTCCAGGGCGAGCGCGGCGACGCTGTCGGGATCTGAGGCGTCGATCCGGGCGGCCGCGAACCGCGACGCGACCTCGGCCCCGTGCCGGTCGGCGATCCACGCGACGGCGCTCTCCGCGCGGGCGAGATCGAAGTCGCTCACCACGAGCAGATCGAAGAACGACCGGCGGGCCGCGATCTTCGCGATCGCATTGCCCACCCCTCCGGCACCGACGACAAGAATTCTCATATCCACGACGCTACAGCGTCAGCCCCCCGATTCGACCCTGAGTTTGCGGGCGAGCGGCGCCCACACGATGAGGGCGACGGCGACGCCGACGAGCGCGCCGCCGATCGTGTCGCTCACCCAGTGCGCGCCGAGATAGGTGCGGCTGACCATCATCAGCACCACGTAGGCGGCCCCGGCCGCCCAGACCCATGCCCGGTGCACGATGATCGCGAGGCAGACCATGAGCGTGGCGGCGTTCGCGCTGTGGCCGGAGGGGAACGACCCGAAGTCGGAGACCACGAGCATGTCCTCCGGCCGTGGCCGCCCGACGATCTCCTTGAGCAACTGCACGATGCCCGCGCTCAGGATGCACGACACCGCGAGGAACAGGGCGCTCCAGAACCGGCGGAGCACACACAGCACCACCACGATCGCCAGCGGCACCAGGTAGGCGAACCAGCCGCCGCCGAGGAAGTTCATCACGAGCGACGGCAGCTCCCACACCGGATTGCGGTGCTCGATGATCTCTTCCATCCACTCGGCGTCGGCCTCGAACGGCAGGTTGCCGCGGATCAGGATGATGACCCCGAGCAGCACGGCGGCGACGATGGCGACGATGCCGCTGACCACCGGCCAGCGTCGGGAGACCTTGTCGGATACCGGGAGTTGGTCGGTCACAGATCTCTCTCGTCGTTCGCGTCGGGGTCGAAGGTCAGGGTGATCGTCAGCAGGTTGTCATGCGACAGATTCCACGCGACCATTCCGAACACACTACGGCCCACGGCGACGTAGGGCGCCAACTGCACCCGGGGGTTGTGCGCCGCGCGGCAGGGAACCACGATCGTGCACGTCGCCTCCCACTCGCTGCCGTGCAGCGCGAGGCGCATCCGCTGGTCGTCGAAGGCGTCGCTGCCCCGCAGGTGGGCGACGAGCGCGCGGATGTATCCCCGCTCGGCCTCGCTCATGCGGTCGGCGAACCGGTGGCGGTCGTCGGTGTCGCGAACGATGCGCGACAGCCAGCTGCGTTCCGCGTCGATCACGAGCAGGGTGCGCAGTTCGCGGGCGAGAATCCTCGCCCGTTCGCCGTCGGCCTCGGTCAGCTCGGGTTCGCGGGCGACCCGCTCGAGAAACGGGTAGACCTGCTCGTCGAGGTGCACGAGGTGGCTGGCTTTCGAGGGCACCGCCGAGTGGGCGTCGGGGGCGGATGCCACGGACCGTGTCGCCTCCGACCGCCAGGCGAGCAGCGTGTCGACGAGGCTGCGGGAGAACGCACTCGCGGCCGCGCCCGTCGCGAGCACCGGGGTGGCGGGCAGCACCGCGAAGACGAGAGCGGGCACGTCGGCGGCGAACGTGGCGGCCTGCACGAACGCGAGACCGCCGATGACGAGCGCGCAGACCACCGTGCAGGCGAGGATCTCCCACCCGGGACGCCACGACCCGAAGGTGAGCGTGAGGATCGCGAGGGCGATCGGTGCCCAGTCGTCGCGCACCACGGTGTTGGTCCCCCACTGGGCCGCAGACTCGAGCACCACGGCGAGCAGGGCGAGCAGACACACGACGGCGTGGGCGGCGCGCGGGAAGGGGGCACGGAACGGGCTCACGGCCCTGATGTAGAAGGCGCCGGAGGCGGTGATGGCAGCGAGCGCCGCGATCTCGAAGCCGACGTTGTCGGTCTGCTCCATCGTGATCACGCTCATCGAGTACGCCACGACGAGGGCCACGGCGACCGCGCCGATCGCGAAGAGCCGCGCGGTGATGCCACCGAGCGGATCGAGTTCTTGCGCCGTGTCGTTTCTCACGAGCGGGGCACCAGCATCGAGACCGCCGTCCCCGCGCCGGGCGACGACCAGACCTGCACCGAGCCGCCGACGGCGTCGATGCGCGCGCGCACCGACTGGCGGAGGCCGAGGCGGTCGTGGTGCAGCTCCGACACGACGAACCCGACCCCCGAGTCGATCACCATGACGCAGACCTCGGTGTCGGTCGCGACGACGGTGAGTTCGACCGCGCTGGTCCCGGCGTGCGCCGCGACATTGGCGAGACACTGCAGGACGGCGAGGCTGAGCGCCACCGAGACGCGCGGGTGCAGCGATTCGACCGCGCCGACCTCGCCCGCCACCGACACCTCGAGACCGAGCCCCCTGGCCTGTTCGACGGCAGCGGCGAGATCTCCGCCGAGAACGACGGCCGTGGCATCCGACGACCGCACGCTGACCAGGCGGCGCACCGCGAGACTGCGCCTGATCTGGGTCTTCGCGCCCTCGGAAAGCGCACCGGGGGCGACCGTGCCCACGACGGCGAGCTCGTTGAGGATGGTGTCGTGCACCATCGCCGACGACACGTGCTCGGCCCTGGCCTCCTCGGTCGCGACCCGGTCGTCGACACTCGCCTGGCTCAGGCCGGGCTCGCTCGCGCGTGTGCGCCGGCGGCTCACCTTGAGCAGGGTGATGATGAGCACGAGCGCGGCGAAACAGCTGAAGGCGGGCACGTCGAACGCGTACCCGTGACCGACCGACAGCGAGACGGCGACGACCGGGATCTCGCCGAGGAAGAACGCGACCACGATGCTCGCGATGCCGGTGAACTGGCGTGCGACGACCATGCCGAACACCACGATCGCGATCTTCGGCAGCGAGAGGAAGATGGCGTCGCTCGAGTCGATCGGGCGCAGGTTCGGCAGCAGCATGGCGGCGTAGGCGCCGATGGCAAGGAACGCGACGACGGCCGACGCCGCGATGACCGGCGGGCGTGTGCCGAGTCGCGACGCGACGATCACACCGAGCGCCGCGAGTACGGCGAGGGCCAGCAGGGCGGGCAGGGCGCGCACCTGCCCGCGGTCGACCTGGATCGCGGTCAGGCTGATCACCACGGCCGAGATGCAGACCATTCCGAACCAGAACGATCCCTTCGCCAACGCGAGGCTGGTGGTTTTCGCCGCCAACGCGTTAGGGAAAACGAGGGACATAGGCCACAGACTACTGGCCAGCCGAGCAGCGGAATTGCGACTAGACGGCCCGGCACGCGGTTCGCTACGGCCGCAACGGCGGGCGCCGCCCGGTCAGCGCGCGAGCGCCGGAACGGTGCGCGGGCGCACGAGCGTGATCATCACGACGACCGATACGACGGCGAGGATCGCCATCACCCCGCCCATCGGAACCGCGTCGTGGATGCCGAACAGACCGACGATGGGCGAGATGATGCCGGCGAAACCGAAGTTCACCGCGCCGAGCACCGACGCGGCCGTCGCGGCCTCTCCGCCGTGGCCGGCGAGCGCGAGCACCTGCTGGCAGGGGAACGCGAAGCCGCACGAGGTGATGAAGAAGAACAGCGGCACGAGGATGCCGACGAGACCGACGTTCGCGAGGTCGAGGGCGACGATCGTGACCGCGCTGACCAGCATGCCGAGGATGGCCCCGCTGAGGATCCACTGCGGGCCGACGTACTTCGCGAGCCGCGAGCTCACCTGCACTCCGACCACGATGCCGATCGAGTTGACGGCGAAGAGCAGACCGTACTCCTGCGCGTTGAGCCCGTAGACGTCTTGGAACAGGAACGACGACGACGAGAGGTAGGCGAACAGGCCGGAGAAGGTCATGCCGCTGATGAGCACGACGCCGACGAACACGCGGTCGGTGAACAGCGCCTTGTAGCGCTCCCCCACCGAGCTGTGGCCGCGGTCGGCGCGACGGGCGGCCGGCAGCGTCTCGACGAGGAAGAAGCTGGCCGCGACGAGCGCGAGCACGCCGTAGGCGGCGAGGAACCAGAAGATGCCGCGCCAGTCGAGCACCAGCAGCAGCTGCGATCCGATGAGCGGGGCCAGCACCGGCGCGAGTCCGCTGACGAGAGCGAGGCGCGAGAGCATACGCACGAGCGGGAGGCCGCCGAACAGGTCGCGCACCATGGCCATGGCGACGACTCCGCCGCCGGCGGCCCCGATGCCCTGCAGCACCCGGAAGATGCCGACCCACATCACGTCGGGCGCGTACGCGACGCCGATGCTCGCGGCGATGTGCAGCGCCGTCGCGATGATCAGCGGGGTGCGGCGCCCCACCTTGTCGCTCCACGGGCCGACGAGCAGCTGGCCGAGCGCGAATCCGATGGTGGTCGCCGTGAGCGTCAACTGGATCGCCGCCGCCGACACCCCGAGCTCGTTCGAGACGGCGGGGAACGCGGGCAGGTACAGGTCGATCGTGAACGGGCCGAGCGCGGTCAGGGCGCCGAGAACGACGATGTAGACCAGTTTCTGGCGCGGGGTGAGAGAGTCTCCGGGATGTACAACCGTGGTCACGAGCGAGGTTCCTAGCAAACGAGATCGAGCGGGACAGAGCGCTCATGGCCGCACCCGGGTCGGCGCGCGGCAGTGTGAAGGCACCCGACGCCGCGAACCCCCACGATCAGCGTATAACTCGGATACGCGGTGGCGAATTCCCTAGAACGACGCCGGGTCGTCGAGCACGCGCTCGAAGGCGAGCTCGGCCGCGCCGATCATCAGCAGGTTCGAGCCGAGAGCGGCGCGGCCGATCGTCACGCCCTCCCGCGAGGCACGCAGCGGCTGGTGGGCGACGAGCGCGTTCAGGTGGGCGGGCGCGACCGCGTAGAGCGCGCCGAGAAAGCCGCCGAGCAGGATCGTCTGCGGGTTGAGCGTGTTGATCGCGTTGCGCAGGGCGACGGCGAGAAAGTCGAGTTGGCGATGCACCTCGGCCGACACGTCGGCGGATTCGGATGCGACGAGCGCGTTCTCGAGTTCGTCGCCGTCGGCGTCGGTGAGGTTCACGAGATCGAGCAACGGCGCACGGGTGACCTCGGTTTCGAGACATCCGACCCCGCCGCAGTGGCAGACGACGCCCATCGAATTGACCAGGGTGTGCCCGAACTCGCCGGCGTACCCGGCCGCGCCGGTGAGGGCGTCGCTGCCCGCGATCACTCCCCCGCCGATGCCGCTCGCGCCGCCGTTGAGGTAGATGAAGTCGCTGAGGTCGCGGCCCGCACCGAACGTGCTCTCGGCGAGCGTGCCGAGCCGGGCGTCGTTGCCGGCGACCACGGTGTAGCCGGTCGCTTCGGCGAGCATCGCGGCGACCGGTTCGTCGACCCAGCCGAGGTGCGGCGCGAGCCGCACGACGCCGTCGGACGACCGCACGAGACCGGGCACGGCGAGGCCGATGCCGACGACGCGGTGGGTCGCCTCGAGTTCGCCGCGCAGGCCCTCGATGACGGCGGCGCAGATGTCCACGGCCTCCCGCGCGCTGGGTTCGTGGTCGGTGGCGTGACGGATGCGCTCGAGCACCTCGCCGCCGAGACCCACGACGGCGATGGTGATCGCGTCGATCTCGGGGTTGATCGCGATGGCCACGGCGAGCGGGCCGGGCTTCACGACGGGGCTCGGACGCCCGACCTGGCCCTGCACGTCGGCGTCGACCTCGAGCACGAGCCGGCGTTCGACCAGTTCGCCGACGAGCGCGGCGACGGTCGACCGGTTGAGCCCGGTGACGCGGGTGAGCTGCGAGCGGGAGATGCCCTGCGAGCGGTGCACCAGGGTGAGCACGGTCGAGAGATTGTGCCGCCGCACGTGGTCGGTGCTGTTGCCCCGGCCTGCAGGCTCGGTCTGCGTCACGTTCCCCCCGTCCGTCGTGCTGGTCGTCGGCTCGAGGGCCGCGAATGGTGCAATGGGCAACTTACGGCATTCGCCGGGTCGCGAAGAAAGGCGCTGGCATTTTCCGTCGAGCGTGCGATATGTTGTGTGCCTAAACAATTTATCGACTGGAGTCTCACATGGCAACGACGCCTACCCGCGCTGACAAGTTCTCTTTCGGACTGTGGACCATCGGCTACAACGGGGCCGACCCGTTCGGCGGCCCGACCCGCGCCCCCCTCGACGTGGTGCACGGTGTCGAGAAGCTCGCCGAGATCGGCGCCTACGGCCTCACCTTCCACGACGACGACCTGTTCGCGTTCGGCTCGACCGACGCCGAGCGACAGACGCAGATCGACCGGCTCAAGCAGGTTCTCGCCGACACCGGCATCGTCGTGCCGATGGTCACCACCAACCTGTTCAGTGCGCCGGTGTTCAAAGACGGCGGCTTCACCTCGAACGACCGCGCCGTGCGTCGCTTCGCGCTGCGCAAGGTGCTGCGCAACATCGACCTCGCCGCCGAGCTCGGCGCCGAGACGTTCGTGATGTGGGGCGGCCGCGAGGGTGCAGAGTACGACGCCGCGAAAGACATCCGCGGGGCGCTCGAGCGTTACCGCGAGGCCGTGAACCTGCTCGGCGACTACGTCACCGACAAGGGCTATAACATCAAGTTCGCGATCGAGCCGAAGCCGAACGAGCCGCGCGGCGACATCCTGCTGCCCACGCTCGGTCACGCGCTCGCCTTCATCGAGACCCTCGAGCGTCCCGAGCTCGTCGGCGTCAACCCCGAGGTCGGCCACGAGCAGATGGCGGGGCTGAACTTCACCGCCGGCATCGCGCAGGCGCTGTACCAGGGCAAGCTGTTCCACATCGACCTGAACGGCCAGCGCGGCATCAAGTACGACCAAGACCTCGTGTTCGGTCACGGCGACCTGCAGAACGCCTTCTCGCTCGTCGACCTGCTCGAGAACGGCGGCCCGAACGGCACCCCCGCCTACACCGGCCCGCGCCACTTCGACTACAAGCCGAGCCGCACCGAAGACGAGACCGGCGTCTGGGACTCGGCCAAGGCCAACATGCGTATGTACCTGCTGCTCAAGGAGCGCGCGGCCGCCTTCCGCGCCGACCCCGAGGTGCAGGAGGCGCTCCTCGCCTCGCAGGTCGAGCAGATCAACGTGCCGACCCTGAACGCGGGCGAGAGCTACGACGACCTGATCGCCGACCGCGCGTCGTACGAGGAGTTCGACTCCGGCGCGTACTTCGACGGCAAGGGCTTCGGCTTCGTGCGCCTGCAGCAGCTCGCCCTCGAGCACCTGCTGAACGCGCGCTAGGCCCCTCACCCGCCCCGCCCTCACCCCCACCCGGTAGCGCTACAGTTCGTGCGTCGGGCGCCAGCTCGAGCTGGCGCCCGACGCACGAACTGTAGCCGCACCGGGTCTCACCGCAGAAAGGTCACCGATGACCCTCGTCGCCGGCGTCGACTCGTCCACCCAGAGCTGCAAGGTCGTCGTGCGCGACCTCGACACCGGTGCCACCGTGCGCACCGGGCGCGCCGACCACCCCGACGGCACCGAGGTCGATCCCCAGGCGTGGTGGCTGGCGCTGGTCGAAGCGGTCGCCGACGCGGGAGGGCTGTCGGATGTCGCGGCGATCGCCATCGCGGGCCAGCAGCACGGCATGGTGGTGCTCGACGACGCTGGCCGCGTCATCCGCCCCGCTCTTCTCTGGAACGACACCCGTTCCGCCCCCGCGGCGGCCGCCCTGATCGACGAGATCGGCGCCGCGGAGTTCGCCCGGCGCACCGGTTCGGTGCCGGTGGCGAGCTTCACGCTCACCAAACTGCGCTGGCTGGCCGACGCCGAACCACAGAACGCGGCCCGCGTCGCGGCGGTCGCGTTGCCGCACGACTGGCTGACCTGGCGGCTGCGCGGTTACGGCCCCGAGGGCGAGAGCCCGCTCGGCCCGGTGCTCGCCGAGCTGACGACCGACCGCTCCGACGCGAGCGGCACCAGCTACTTCGACGCGGCGACCGGCGAGTACGACCGCGCGCTGCTCGCCGCCGCTTTCGGAAACTCAGGAATCGGCGACCGGGTGATCCTGCCCACCGTGATTCCTCCGGGGGGCCGAGCGGGTACGGTGACCGCGTCTCCTGAATTTCCGAACATCGCGGGGCAGGGCGTCGTGGTCGGCGCGGGCGCGGGCGACAACGCGGGTGCTGCCCTCGGGCTCGGGGCCGCGGCGGGCGACGTCGTGGTCTCGATCGGCACGAGCGGCACCGTGTTCGCCGTGACCGATCGTGCGGTCGTCGACCCGGGCGGCACGGTCGCCGGGTTCGCCGACGCGACGGGCAACTTCCTGCCGCTGGTCGCCACCCTCAACGCCGCGCGTGTGCTCGACGCGGTCGCCGGCCTGCTCGGCGTCGGCCACGACGAACTCGGCGAGCTCGCGCTGCAGGCCGAGCCCGGCGCCCGCGGCCTCGTGCTGCAGCCGTACTTCGAGGGCGAACGCACGCCGAACCTCCCGGATGCCACCGCCACCCTCTTCGGCCTGACCCTGGCCAGCACCACCCGGCCGAACCTCGCGCGCGCCGCGATCGAGGGCATGCTCAGCGCCCTCGCCGACGGTCTCGGTGCCGTGACCGATCTCGGCGTCGAGGCGACCCGCGTCCTGCTGATCGGCGGCGCGGCGCAGAACCTGGCCGTGCAGCAGATCGCGGCGCAGGTGTTCGGGCTGCCGGTCGATGTTCCGCGGCCGGGCGAGTACGTGGCGGCCGGCGCTGCCCGCCAGGCCGGCTGGGCGCTGACCGGCGAGCTGCCGGCGTGGTCGACCGAGATCGCGGCGAGCCTGCCCGCGGCGACCGCGGCCGTCATCGGCGAGCAGTACGCCGCCCGCCGCCGTGCCTAACCCGGTCCTGTCGGGCTGCTACCCCGACCCGAGCGTCACCAGGGTCGGCGGCGACTACTACCTCGTCACCTCGAGCTTCGAGTACTTCCCGGGGCTGCCGGTGTTCCACAGCACCGACCTCGAGACGTTCACCCAGATCGGCAACGCCGTCGACCGCGCCGACCAGCTCGACCTCTCGGGCGTGCCGTCGTCGGGCGGGCTCTACGCCGCGACGATCCGGCACCACGACGGTGTGTTCTTCATCGTCTGCACGCTCGTCGGTTCCCCGGTCAGGGGCGGCCACTTCCTGCTCACCGCGACCGATCCGGCGGGCCCGTGGAGCGACCCGGTCTGGCTCGAGGGCGACGGCATCGACCCGTCGCTGTTCTTCGACGCCGACGGCCGCGCCTGGTTCACCGCGACCCGGCCGGCGCGCACCCCGGCCTGGCCCGACCAGACCGAGGTCTGGCTGCGAGAGTTCGACCCCGTCGCCCAGACGCTCGTCGGCGACGAGCACGTGCTCTGGACCGGCGCCGTCGTCGGCGCCGTCTGGGCCGAGGGGCCGCACCTCTACCGCCGCGACGGCTGGTACTACCTGCTCGCCTCGGAGGGCGGCACCGAGTTCCACCACGCGGTGACGGTCGCGCGCAGCCGCGTCGTGACCGGCGGCTACACGGGCGACCCCGCGAACCCGGTGCTCACCCACCGCACGCTGGGCCACGGGCATCCGGTCACCAATGTCGGCCACGCCGACCTCGTCGAGACCCCCGACGGCGGCTGGGCGGCGGTGCTGCTCGGCTCGCGCGGGCTCGACTCGACGCTCGGCCGCGAGTCGTTCCGGGTGCCCGTGGTCTGGGAGCACGGCTGGCCCGTCTTCGCCCCGGGGGTCGGCCAGGTGCTGCTGGGCGAACCGGCCGCACCCGCGCGCGCGATGCCCGGCCCGCTCGAATGGAGCCGCCCGCGCACCGGCCCGCTCGCGGCGATCGACGGCGACACCGTCACGATCGCCGGCGCCGGATTCGCGGGCGTGCGCCAGAGGCATCCGACGTTCGCCTTCGGCGCCCGCGTCGAGAGCGGGGCGGATGCCACGGGGCTGATGGTCCGGCAATCCGACGTCGACCACCTGCGGCTCACGACGGGCGCGGCGGGCGCGGTCGCGACCCGCACCGCGCACGGTGTCACGACGACACTCGCGACCGCGCCGGCCGCCGACCTGCTCGAGATCCGCGGCCACGACGGCCTCGTCGAGCTCTGGGCGGGCGGCGCACTGCTGGCGACCGTCGACGGCGCGTTCCTCGGCTCGGCCGAGGCCGGCGGGTTTCTCGGCGTCTGGCTGGCGCTCGTCGCCGACGCGGGCGGGCGCTTCGGCGGCGTGTTCTACGCGGGGTAGGCCGCGGTGCTCTCGCGCACCACGAGGCGGGTGGCGAGATCGACCCGCGGCACCTGGTCGAGTTCTTCCTCGCTCATGCGGATGATCAACCGCGCCGCCTCCTCGGCCATGCGCTCGAGCGGCTGGTGCACGGTGGTCAGCGCCGGGCTCGACCACTGCGCGAGCTGCAGGTCGTCGTAGCCGACCACCGAGAGCTGCGCCGGCACCTGGATGCCGAGCGAGCGAGCGGCGTCGAGCACCCCGAGGGCCTGCAGGTCGCTGCCGGCGAAGATCGCGGTCGGCCGGTCGTCGCGCTCGAGCATGGCGCGCGCGTTGTCGCGGCCGCCGTCGACGTGGAAGTTGCCGAACGCCACGAGCGTCTCGTCGACCGTGAGCTTCGCGGTGTTCATCGCCGAGCGGAACCCGTCGAGGCGGGCGTGCGAGCACATCATGTCGTCGGGTCCGGTGATGGCGGCGATGCGCGAGTGGCCGAGCTCGATCAGGTGCCGGGTGGCCATGAGCCCGCCCGACCAGTTCGCCGATCCGACCGAGGGCACGTCGGGGGTCGGGTCGCCGGCGGGGTCGACGATGACGAACGGGATCGCCCGCGAGCGCAGCTGCGCCTTCGCGTCGGCCGAGAGGTCGGAGAACACCAGCACCACTCCGACGGGGCGGCGGCGCAGCACCCCGGTGATCCAGTCGGGCGACGGCGAGTGGCGGTTGCCCGACTCGGTGACGACGACGCTGAGCCCGTGCGCCTTCGCGATGTTCTCGACGCCGCGGATGAGCTCCATCGCCCAGACGGTGTCGAGGTCGGGGAAGACGAGCTCGATCAGGGTGTTGCGGCCGGGCAGGCCGGCCCGGCGCTCGTAGCCGTGCTCGTCGAGGATGTCCTCCACCCGTTTCCGGGTGCCTGCCGCCACGTCGGAGCGACCGTTGAGCACCTTCGAAGCGGTCGAGAGCGAAACCCCGGCCTGGTCGGCTATTTCCGCGAGCTTGGCCCGGCCGACCGTGACATCCGAATCGCCCATCGTTTTCTCCGAATCCTAATTTGTTGCGCAAAACAACTTGTGCCCGCGGCGATGCGCCTCGTAGACTCCAGCCATCCTAATCACTTTCGACGTAGATGTCGAAACTTTCGAGAGGCGTTCAACGATGAACACACGCAGCATCAGGAAGTACGTGGCGGTGGGTGCGGTCGCGGCGATGTCGATCGGCGCTCTCGCGGCCTGCGCGGGCGACGGGTCGGGGTCCGCCGACGGCAAGACCACCCTCACCTTCTGGCACAACGGCACGGCAGACCCCATCCTCAGCATCTGGCAGGACGCGGTCGACGAGTACGAGAAGGCCAACCCCGACATCACGATCGACGTGGTGCCGATCCAGAACGAAGACTTCGCGACCAAGATCCCGCTCGCGCTCTCCTCCGACAGCCCGCCCGACATCTACTTCAACCAGGGCGGCGGACTGCTCGCGACCCAGGTGCAGTCGGGCCAGGTCGCCGACATCACCGAACTCACGAGCGACTGGATCGGCGACCTCGGCGCCGCGGCCGGCAACTGGAGCGTCGACGGCGTGCAGTACGGCGTTCCCTACGCCTCGCAGGTGGTCGGGTTCTGGTACCGCACCGACCTGTTCGCGCAGGCCGGCATCACCGCGACGCCCACGACGCTCGACGAGCTGAACGACGCGGTCGACAAGCTCAAGACGGCGGGCATCGCGCCCATCGCCGTCGGCGGCAAAGACCGCTGGCCCGACGCGTTCTACTACAACACCTTCGCGGTGCGCGAGTGCGGCGAAGACGTGCTGAAGAAGGGCCTGGCCGAGGCCGACCTCTCCGACGACTGCTTCACCCGCGCCGGCCAGGACGTGATCGACTTCATCGCGACCGAGCCGTTCCAGGACGGCTTCAACGGCACCCCCGCCCAGCAGGGCGCGGGCAGTTCGGCCGGACTCGTCGCCAACGGCGGCGCGGCCATGGAGCTGCAGGGCACCTGGGACAAGTCGGTCATGCAGGGCCTCACCGACACCGACCTCGACCCGCTGCTCGGCTGGTTCCCCTTCCCCGCGGTCGAGGGCGGCGACGGCGACCCGAGCGCGACGCTCGGCGGCGGCGACGGCTTCTCGTGCACGCAGAAGCACGCGCAGGAGTGCGCCGACTTCCTCGAGTTCCTCTCCGGCGACGACATCCAGACGCAGCTGGTCGAGAGCGAGGTCGTCGCGATCCCCGTGAAGGAGGCCGCGTCCGCCGCGATCTCCGACTCGGTGATCAAGAGCGTCTACGACTTCAATTCGGATGCCGCGTACGTGCAGACCTACTTCGACATCGCACTCCCCACCGGGGTCGGCTCGGCCCTGAACGACGCCGTGGCGAACCTGTTCTCCGGGCAGGGCACGGCCGAGTCCGTCGCCGAGGCAGTCGCGGCGGCCAAGTAACGATGACCACGACCACCGCCGTCGTGACGCCGCCCGTCACGACGGCGGCGGGCCCGCCTTCCCCGCAAGGCACGACCCGCCGCCGGCGTTCCTCCCTGCGCAAGCGCCTCGAACTGCTGCTGCTCCTCGGACCGGCCACCGTGCTGTTCGTCGCCTTCGTCTTCTTCCCGCTCATCGCGGCCTCCTACTACAGCCTGTTCGACTGGAACGGCTTCGGTCCGCTCACCCAGTTCGTCGGCTTCGACAACTACGCCAAGGCGCTCGGCGACCCGCTGTTCCAGGGCGCGATCGGCCACAACCTCTTCATCGTGATCGCCTCGCTCGTGGTGCAGCTGCCGCTGAGCATCGCGCTCGCGCTGCTGCTCAACGGCAAGATCCGCGGCCGCACCGGCCTGCGCCTGCTCGTCTTCACCCCGTACGTGCTCTCCGAGGCGGTCACCGCGGTGATCTGGCTCTCGCTGCTGCAACCGCACGGCGTGATCGACGGCCTGCTCGAGGGCGCCGGGCTCGGCGGACTGGTGCAGCTCTGGCTGGCCGACCAGAACATCGTGATGTTCACCCTGTTCGCGGTCATCACCTGGAAGTACATCGGCTTCGGCATCATCCTCTTCCTCGCCGGCCTGCAGGGCGTGCCGGAAGAGCTGCGCGAGGCCGCCCAGATCGACGGCGCGACCGGCTGGCAGACCACGCGGCTGATCGTGCTCCCGCTGCTCGGCCCGACCATCCGCATCTGGATCTTCCTCTCCATCATCGGGTCGCTGCAGCTGTTCGACCTGGTCTGGATCATGACGCTCGGCGGTCCGGCCGGCGCGTCGACCACGATGGCGAGCTACCTCATCGACCGCGGCTTCCGCCGCTACGAATTCGGGTTCGGCAGTGCCGTCGCCATCATCCTGTTCGTCGTCTGTTTCGTCTTCGCGCTGTTCTACCAGCGCTTCGCACTGCGTCGCGACACGCAGGGCGCGCTCACCGGAAGGGTCGAATAGATGACCGCCACCACCGTCGCCCCGGCCGAGGTCAAACGGGCCTTCAGCGTCATGACCCCGGTGCGCTACCTGTTCGCGTTGCTCATCGTGGGCGTCACCGTGGCGCCGCTGCTGTTCGTGATCCTCGGCGGGTTCCGCACCAACGCGCAGATCAACACCGACCCCGCGGGCCTGCCCTCGCCGTGGGTGTTCTCGAACTACGCGAACATCCTCGCCTCCGAGTCGTTCTGGCGGTTCCTCGGCAACAGCGCGCTCATCTCGGTCTCGTCGACCGTCATCGCGGTCGGGCTCGGCTCGATGGCCGCGTTCGCGCTGTCGCGATACCGGTTCAGGGGGCGCGAGGCGTTCTACTCGATGTTCACGGTCGGGCTGCTGTTTCCGCTCGGCGTCGCGATCCTGCCGGTGTACCTGCTGCTGCGCCAGCTGCACCTGCTCGAGTCGTGGGTGGGCGTCGCCCTGCCGCAGGCCGCGTTCGCGTTGCCGGTGACCATCATCATCCTGCGTCCGTTCATGGCCGCGATCCCGACGGAGATCGAGGATGCCGCGGTCGTCGACGGTGCCACCAGGCTCGGGTTCTTCTGGCGCATCCTGCTGCCGCTCTCCCGCCCGGCGCTCGTGACCGTGTCGGTGCTCGCCTTCATCACCAGCTGGAACGGGTACCTGCTGCCGTTGCTGGTGTTCAACAACCCGGCGAACTTCACGCTGCCGCTCGGGGTCGCGACGTTCCAGTCGCAGTACTCGCAAGACACGGCGTCGATCCTCGCCTTCACGGCGCTGTCGATCGTGCCCGCCCTGCTGTTCTTCATTTTCGCCGAACGCCACATCGTGGGCGGCCTCACCGGATCGGTCAAGGGATGACACCCGCACTCTGGAACGACGACACCGCCCCCACCGCCGACCGGGTCGAGGCGCTCGTCGCCGCGATGACGCTCGAGGAGAAGGTCGCCCAGCTCTACGGCGTCTGGGTGGGCGCCTCCTCCGACGGCGGCGAGGTCGCCCCGCACCAGCACGACATGGACGACGCCGTCGACCTCGACGAGCTGCTGCCCCGCGGGCTCGGCCAGCTCACCCGCCCGTTCGGCAGCGCGCCGGTCGAACCCGCGATGGGCGCGGCCTCGCTGCAGCGCACCCAGGAGCGCATCGTCGCGGGCAGCCGCTTCGGCATCCCCGCGATCGCGCACGAGGAATGCCTCGCCGGGTTCGCCGCGTGGGGGGCGACGGCCTACCCCGTGCCGCTCGCCTGGGGCGCGACCTTCAATCCCGCGCTCGTCACCACCATGGCGGGCCGCATCGGTAGCGACATGCGGGCGGTCGGTGTGCACCAGGGCCTCGCCCCCGTGCTCGACGTCGTGCGCGACGCCCGCTGGGGCCGGGTGGAGGAGACGATCGGCGAAGACCCGTATCTCGTCGCGACCATCGGAACCGCCTACGTGCGCGGGCTCGAGGGCTCGGGGCTCATCGCCACGCTCAAGCACTTCGTCGGCTACTCGGCGTCGAAGGCCGGCCGCAACCTCGCGCCGGTGTCGATGGGCCGGCGCGAGGTCGACGACGTGCTGGTCCCCCCGTTCGAGATGGCGCTGCTCGAGGGCGGCGCCCGGTCGGTGATGCACTCGTACAGCGACATCGACGGTGTGCCCTCGGCCTCCGACCGCACCCTGCTCACCGGGTTGCTGCGCGAGACGTGGGGATTCACCGGAACCGTGGTCGCCGACTACTTCGGGGTCGCGTTCCTGCACCTGCTGCACGGGGTCGCCGGCAGCTGGGGCGAGGCCGCGGCGCTCGCCTTGGGCGCCGGCGTCGACGTCGAGCTGCCCACCGTGAAGACGTTCGGCGAACCGCTGCTCGCGGCCGTCGCCGCCGGCGCGCTCGACGAGTCGGTCGTCGACCGGGCGCTGCGCCGGGTGCTCACACAGAAGGTCGAGCTCGGCATGCTCGACCCCGGCTATTCCCCCGCCCCGGCGAGCGCCGACATCGACCTCGACTCGGCGGGCAACCGGGCGCTCGCGCTCGAACTGGCCGAACAGTCGGTCGTGCTGCTCGCGAACGACGGCACACTGCCGCTCGGCCGCCCCGCACGCATCGCGGTGATCGGCCCGAACGCCGACGACCCGTTCGCGGTGCTCGGCTGCTACTCGTTCCCCTCGCACGTCGGAACGCAGCACCCCGACTGGCCGATCGGAATCGCGCTGCCGACGGTGCTCGACGCCGTGCGCGCCGAGTTCGATTCGAGCGAGGTCGGGTACACGATCGGCACGACGGTCGACGGCGGAGAGAGCGACTTCGCCGACGCGGTCGCGTTGGCCGCGGCATCCGACGTCGTGGTCCTGGCTCTCGGCGACCGGGCGGGCCTCTTCGGCCGGGGCACGAGCGGCGAGGGCTGCGACGCCGAATCGCTGCGGCTGCCGGGGGCGCAGCAGCAGCTGGTCGACGCCCTGCTCGACGTCGGCACCCCCGTCGTGGTGACCCTGCTCGCCGGACGCCCGTACGCGCTCGGCCGGGCGGTGACCGAGGCGGCCGCGATCGTGCAGTCGTTCTTCCCGGGCGAGGAGGGCGCGACCGCGATCGCCCGCGTGTTGAGCGGCGCGGTCAACCCGTCGGGGCGTCTGCCGGTGAGTGTTCCCGCCCTCGCCGGAACCCAGCCGACCACCTACCTCGCCTCGCCCCTGGCCCGCGCGAGCGACGTGTCGAACATCGACCCGACGGCCGCGTTCCCGTTCGGCCACGGGCTCGGCTACACGACGTTCGAGTGGACGGATATCGAGATCGCCCGCGACGAGCTGACGACGGATGACACGGTCGAGGCGACCCTCACGGTGCGCAACACCGGCGACCGCGCCGGCGTCGAGGTGGTGCAGGTCTACCTGCACGACCCCGTGGCGTCGGTCGTGCGCCCGGTGCAGCGGCTGGTGGCGTACGCCCGTGTTCCGCTCGAGCCGGGCGCGAGCGCCGAGGTGCGCGTCGCGGTGCCCACCGACCTCGCCCAGTTCACCGGTCGCGAGGGCCGGCGCATCGTGGAGCCCGGGGCGCTCGAGCTGCGGTTCGCCCGCTCCTCGGCGGTGACCGAGTCCACCGCCGCGGTGACCCTGTCGGGCCCGGTGCGCACCGTCGACCACACCCGGGCGCTGCACGCCGCGGTGACGGTGGCGCCGGCGACGGAGGCCGCGCGGCTCTAGCGGCCGACTAGGCGCGCGGCGGTGCCGACGACTCGCGGGGCACGAGCGTCGGCACCGGGTGCGGCGCCTCGGCCAGCGACTCGTCGATGATGACCTCGAGCAGGGTCGACATCACGGTGCGGCCGAGCTCGGCGAAGTCCTGGCGCACCGTGGTGAGCGGCGGGGTGAAGTGCTCGGCCTCGGGGATGTCGTCGAAGCCGACGACGCTCACGTCCCCGGGGATCGAGACGCCGCGGGTTCCGAGCGCGTGCATCAGCCCGAGCGCCATCTGGTCGTTGGCGCTGAACACGGCGGTGAACTGCGGCGCGAGCGCGAGGCCGGCGGCGAAGCCGCTCGACGGGCTCCAGTCGCCGCGCAGCGGTTCGTGGGCGACGAGACCGTGCTCCGAGAGCGCGGCACTCCACCCGCGCACGCGCTCGGTGGCGTCCATCGAGTCGTCGGGGCCGGCGACGTGCGCGATCGTCGTGTGGCCGAGGGCGATGAGGTGGTTCGTGGCGTCGTACGCCCCGCGGAACTGGTCGATCGACACGCTGTGGAACCCCGAGCGCCCGCTCGACTCGACGGCGAGAAGCGGTACGCCGAGGTCGATGCCCTGGATGGCCTCGAGCGCGCCCCGGTGCGCCGCGATCAGCACCACCGCCTCGACGTTCTGACTGAGCAGCAGCTCGACCGCGGCGCGCATCGACGCGACATCCGTCTCGAGCATGCTCGAGATGCTGACGAGGTACCGCGCATTGCGGGCCGCCTCGGTGAATCCGAGCAGGATACTCGACGGTCCGTAGTCGGGGTTGCCGGTGGTGATCAGGCCGATGGTGCGCGAGCGGCGGGTGACGAGCGAGCGCGCGGCGGTCGACGGCCGGTAGCGCAGCTGCTTGATCGCGTCTTCCACCCGCACGCGGGTGGCGGGCCGCACGTTGGGCAGGTCGTTGAGCACTCGCGACACCGTCTGGTGCGACACTCCGGCGAGGCGGGCGACGTCGAAGATGTTCGCGACGCGGGCCTTGTCTTCCGTACTCACTTGCCCATTATGGATGGCGCCGTCACCGTCGCCGCGCCGTGAGCAGGCGCTGCAGCACGATGAACACGAGCAGGAGCGAACCGATCACGATCTTCGTCCACCACGAACTCAGCGTGCCCTCGAAGCTGATGATGGTCTGGATGACACCGAGCAGCAGCACCCCGATGAGGGAGCCGAGCACGAAGCCGTAGCCGCCGGTGAGCAGTGTTCCGCCGATGACCACGGCGGCGATCGCGTCGAGTTCCATGCCCACCGCGGTCAGGCTGTAGCCCGAGAGTGTGTAGAAGGTGAACAGGATGCCGGCGATGCCGGAGCACAGCCCGCTGATCACATAGACCAGCACCTTGGTGCGCGGCACGGCCAGGCCCATCAGCATCGCGGAGTGCTCGCCGCCCCCGATCGCGTACACGGTGCGGCCGAGCCGCGAGTAGTGCAGCACCACGAACGCCACGATCACGACGACCGCGGCCACGATGACGCTGGGCGAGATCGACAGGCCGGGCGCGAGCGGGATGCGCGTCTGCGCCATCGCGGTGAACCACGGCTCGGTGATCGAGATCGAGTCGAGGCTGATCACGTAGCAGAGCCCGCGGGCGAGGAACATCGCGGCGAGGGTCGCGATGAACGGCTGGATCTCGAAGTAGTGGATCACGAGACCGACGAGCAGACCGAGCGTCGACGTCGTCACGAGCACCACGAGGATGATCGCGACGGGCGGCCACCCCGCCCTGGCCAGCGACGCGGCGATCATCGTCGACAGCGCGACGACCGAACCGACCGACAGGTCGATCCCGCCGGTGAGGATGACGAACGTCATTCCCACCGCGAGCACGATGAGGAACGCGTTGTCGACGAACAGGTTCGCGATCACCTGGCCGGAGGCGAAGCCGCGGTACTGGCTGGCCCCGGCCGCGAACACCAGGATCAGCAGGCCGAGGGTCACGAGCACCGGCGTGTAGCGCGAGCCGAGCAGGTCGCGGCCACGGCGGGCGGAGGTCGAGACGAGGGTCGTCATGCGAGCACTCCCTTCTTGTCGGAGAGATCGGTCGAGACACGGCGGGCGCGCAGTCTGGCCTGCAGCGCGGGCGATTGCAGCAGGCACACCGCGATCACCACGAGCGCCTTGAAGACGAGCGTGATCGACGGGGCGATGCCGACCGTGTAGACGGTGGTGGTGAGGGTCTGGATCACGAAGGCGCCGATGAGCGTGCCGGTGAGCGAATAGCGGCCGCCCGCGAGGCTGGTGCCGCCGATCACGACGGCGAGGATGGCGTCCATCTCGATGTAGAGCCCGGCGCTGTTCGCGTCGGCTGCCGTCACGTTCGACGAGATCATGAGCCCGGCGATCGCGGCGCACAGGCCGCTGAACACGTAGACGACCCAGATGATGCCGCGCGAGCGCACACCGGCGAGCCGCGACGCGACCGGGTTGATGCCGACCGACTCGATGAGCAGTCCGAGCGCGGTCTTGCGGGTGACGAGCGCCGCGATGGCGAACATCGCCCCGGCGATCACGATCGAGGCGGGCAGCCCGAACCAGTAGCCGGCGCCGATCACCTTGTACGGCGCGCTCGAGATCGTGATGATCTGCCCCTCGGTGATGAGCATCGCGATGCCGCGGCCGGCCGTCATCAGGATGAGCGTCGCGATGATGGGTTGGATGCCGAACACGGCCACCAGGAGCCCGTTCCAGGCACCGAGCACGAGGGAGAACGCGAGCGCCACCGCGACGGCGGCGAGCACCGTGCCCAGGCTGCCGGGTGTGGGCGAGTCGGCGATGATCGTGCAGGCGAGCGCCCCCGAGATCGCCACGACGGCGCCGACGGAGAGGTCGATGCCGCGGGTCGCGATCACCACCGTCATACCGAGCGCCACGAGCAGCGTGGGGGCTCCGTTGCGCAGGATGTCGATCAGGCTGCCGAACAGGTGCCCGTTCTGAAAACGGATGGCGAAGAAGCCCGGCGACACCGCGAAGTTGAGCAGCAGCAGCGCGACCAGCGTGACGATCGGCCAGAACAGCCGGGCCCGTGGCAGGTCGCGCAGGGTGGTCAGGGTGCTGCTCATGCTTCGGCTCCGCTCGCGATGAGGCCCATGATCTGGCCCACGGTGACGTCTTCGTTCGGCAGGTCGGCGACCTTGCGCCGGTCGCGCATCACGGCGATGCGGTGGCTGAGGCGCAACACCTCTTCGAGCTCGGCCGAGATGAACACCACGGCCATCCCCTCGTCGGCGAGGTTCGACACCAGCTTCTGGATCTCGGCCTTCGCACCCACGTCGATGCCGCGGGTCGGTTCGTCGAGCACGAGCAGCCGCGGCGCCACCGCCAACCAGCGGGCGAGCAGCACCTTCTGCTGGTTGCCGCCGCTGAGGTTGCGCACGAGCGCGTCGGGGTTCGCGGGGCGGATGCCGAGCGCCGAGATGTAGCTGTTCGCGAGCTCGTCCTGCCGCTTTCTCGAGATGCGCCTGAACCAGCCGCGGTCGGCCTGCAGCGCGAGCACGATGTTGTCGCGCACACTGAGGTCGTCGACGATGCCCTCGCGCTTGCGGTCTTCCGACGAGTAGGCGATGCGGTCGCGCAACGCGACCCGGGGTGTGCGCAGCCGCCGCCTCGCGCCGCGCACCAACACCTCGCCGCTGTCGGGCCGGTCGGCGCCGGTGATGAGCCGGGCGATCTCGGTGCGTCCGGAGCCGAGCAGCCCCGCGAGCCCGACGACCTCGCCCTCGTGGATCGCGAGGTCGGTCGGTTCGATCGAGCCCTTGCGCCCGAGTCCGACCGCCTCGAGGTACGGCACGTCGACGGTGTCGCCCTCGACGGCCGCCTGCCGGGTCTTGCTCTCCAGGCTCTCGAGCGTCGCGAGCTCTTTGCCGATCATCTTGTGCACGAGTTCGATGCGCAGGATCTCGCGGGTCAGGTACTCGCCGACGAGCGCGCCGTTGCGCAGCACGGTGAGCCGGTCGCTGATCTCGTAGACCTGGTCGAGAAAGTGCGAGACGAAGAGGATCGCGACTCCGTCGTCTTTGAGACCGCGGATGACACGGAACAGCTCCGAGACCTCGTCGGCGTCGAGGCTCGAGGTCGGTTCATCCAGAATCAGCACCTTCGCGTCGACGTCGGTCGCCCGCGCGATCGCGACGAGCTGCTGCACGGCGAGCGAGTGCGCGCTCAGCAGCGACGCCGGGTCGATGTCGAGGTTGAGCCGCGCGAGCAGCTCGGCCGCCCGCCGGCGCATCGCGCGCCAGTCGATGGCGCCGGCCCTGCGCGGCTCGCGCCCGAGCATGATGTTCTCGGCGACCGAGAGGTTGGGGAGCAGGTTCACCTCCTGGTAGACGGTGCTGATGCCCGCGGCCTGTGCCTGTGCGGGGCTGCTGATCACCAGCGGCCGGCCGCCGAGCGTCATCGTTCCGCTGTCGATCGTGTAGACGCCGGTGAGCGCCTTGATCAGCGTCGACTTGCCCGCGCCGTTCTCGCCCATGAGCGAGTGCACCTCGCCGGGGAACATGCGGAAGCTCACCGCGTCGAGCGCCTTCACCCCGGGGAAGCTGATCGAGATGTCGTCCATGCGGATGATCGGTTCGCCGGCCGGGGTGGGCGCCGCGGCCTGCACGGCGGTGCTTGGGGTGGTCGTCATGCCTGAAGTCCTCGTCTGTGGGTACGGGAGGTCGGGCCCGGCGGGGAGCCGGGCCCGACCGTTGCGCTGTGCCTAGTACTGGCGGTCGGGCAGGGCCTCGATCGCCTCCTCCTGCGTGAAGGTGCCCTCCTCGGTGACGATGCGCTTCTCCACGGTCTCGCCGGCGGCGACCGCCTCGGCGATCTCGACCAGCTGCGGGCCGAGCAGCGGCGAGCACTCGACGATGAAGTTGATCTTGCCTTCGCTGAGCGCCGTCATGCCGTCTTTCACCGCGTCGACCGTGACGATCTTGATGTCGGTGCCCGGCACCTTGCCCGCCGCCTCGATCGCCTCGATCGCGCCGAGGCCCATGTCGTCGTTGTGCGCGTAGACGAGGTCGATGTCGGGGTTCGACTGCAGGAACGCCTCCATCACCTGCTTGCCGCCGGCGCGGGTGAAGTCGCCGGTCTGGCTCGCGACGATCTCGAATTTCGGGTCGGTGACGATGTTGCGGAAGCCCTCGGCGCGGTCGTTGGCCGGGGCCGCACCCGTGGTGCCCTGCAGCTCGACGATGTTGACCTGGTCGGCGTCGGCGAACTCGGTGTTCACCCAGTCGCCCGCGCGTTCGCCCTCGACGATGAAGTCGGAGCCGAGGAACGACTCGTAGAGCGAGTCGTCTTCGGAGTCGACCGAGCGGTCGGTGAGCACGACGGGGATGCCGGCCTCTTTCGCCTCCTTGAGCACGGTGTCCCAGCCGGATTCGACGACCGGGGAGAACGCGATCACGTCGACCTGCTGCTGGATGTACGAGCGGATCGCCTTGATCTGGTTCTCCTGCTTGCCTTGTGCGTCGGAGAACTTGAGTTCGATGCCGGCGTCTTCGAAGGCGCTCTGGATCGACTTGGTGTTCGCGGTGCGCCAGCCGCTTTCGGCGCCGACCTGGGAGAAGCCGACGATGAGGTCGCCGCCGTCGCCGCCCGCTTCGCCGCCGTCGCCTCCCCCGGCACAACCGGTGAGAGCTATGAGCAGCGCGCCGACAGCCGCAGCCCCAATGAGTTTCTTCATCGAACCAAACCTCCTTGTTCAGTGTTCCGGGCCGCGTGGATCGTTCGTCACGCGGGATGCACCCGGCCAACCAGTCCGTTCTGGTTGGTTGTGATGTTAGCGCTCACATTCCGCGGGCGACAACCGGTGGATGTAACGGTTGGGTAACGCGCGGGCGGTCGAGCCCGGGGAATCCGGGGCTGGCAGGAAATGCCCGGATGTCACGGCTCCCGCCGCGCGCGCCCCGATGTGAGGGTTCTCAACCGGCAGCGCATGCCCGACGCCGAGCGGATCGCCGCGGCCGCGACATCCGCAACCCCCTTTGCGGCCCACGACCACCTGCGGAAGCGTGTCGGGCATGAGCGTGCCCTATTCGGGGGGTGCGCGCGAATCAAGGAGACATCGTGCGAGGAAAAGCAACGCTGCTTGCCGGCCTGGTCGTCGCCGCGGTCGCGATCCCGTCAACAGCGGCGGTCGCCATCGACGACGTGAACACGAACAAACTCGAGAGGGCCGTGACGGTCAACGGCATCCTGCAACACGAGCGGGTGCTGCAACGCATCGCCAACAACAACGGGGGAACCCGCGCCTCGGGCACACCGGGCTACGACGCCTCGGCCGCCTACGTGGCGAAGAAACTCACCGACGCGGGCTACGAAGTGTCGACGCAGCAGTTCGAGTTCCCGTTCTTCCAAGAACTCGCTCCCTCGGCGCTGGCGCAGGTCTCGCCCGTCGCGGCGCCGATCGAGTCGGCCACGTTCGAGTACTCGGGCAGCGGCGAGGTGACGGGCACCCTGGTCGGTGCGACCAACCTCGTCGTGCCGGCGACACCGGAGCCGAGTTCGTCGGCCGGCTGCGCGCCGGGCGACTTCGTGCCCGCGTCGGCGACCGAGCCGCAGGTCGCGCTCGTCCAGCGCGGCAGCTGCGACTTCGCCGTCAAGGTCGCCAACGCCGTCGCGGCGGGCTACGACGCGGCTGTCATCTTCAACGAGGGCAACCCGGGCCGCACCGATCTGCTCACCAGCGTGACGCTCGGCGACCCGGCGGCGGTGCCCGTCGTCGGCATCAGCTACGCCGACGGGGTCGCTCTCTACGAGGCGGCGTTGGCCGGCCCGGTGACGGTGTCGGTGGCCACCGAGACCCTGTCGGAGACGCGCACCACGGTGAACGTGCTCGCCGACACCCCGCGCGGCGACCCGAACCGGGTCGTGGTGGTCGGGGCGCACCTCGACTCGGTGCTCGACGGTCCCGGCATCAACGACAACGGCAGCGGCACCGCGACGATCCTCGAGACGGCGATCCAGTTCGCCCGCGAGGGCAAGAAGCCGCAGCAGCAGCTGCGCTTCGCGTTCTGGGGCGCGGAGGAGAACAACCTGCTCGGCTCGACGCACTATGTCGACTCGCTGACCGACGACGAGCTGGCGACCATCTACGCCAACCTCAACTTCGACATGCTCGGTTCGCCGAACTACGTGCGGTTCGTCTACGACGGCGACGGCTCGGAGAACGCCGACGGTCTCGGGGGCCCTCCCGGATCGGCGCAGATCGAGTCGCTGTTCACCGACTACTTCGCCGGCAAGAACCTCGCGACGGCGCCCACCGCGTTCGACGGACGGTCGGACTACGGGCCGTTCATCGAGGCGGGCATCCCGGCCGGCGGACTGTTCAGCGGGGCCGAGGGGGTCAAGACGGCGGAGGAGGCCGCGGTCTTCGGCGGCACCGCCGGAGCGCCCTACGACCCGTGCTACCACCAGGCCTGTGACACGATCACGAACCTGAGCACCGCCGCGCTGAACGAGCTCGGCGACGCGGTCGCCCACTCGGTCGGCACCATGGCCCGCACCAAGACGGGCTTCTTCGAAGACGGCAGCCGCATGGCGGTGCCGCCGCAGCTCACCGGCGACGACCTCGACTACCGGGGCAACCACCTGGTGCGCTGACGACGGAAGGGCGCCAGTTCGGGCGGACGGCTACAGCGCGCGCTGTAGCCGTCCGCCCGAACTGGCGCCCTTCTGTGTCGTGGAGGCTAGCGGCCGCCGGCGCGACGCTTGTTGAACACGTCGAAGGCCACGGCGAGAAGCAGCACGAGGCCCTTCACCGTCTGCTGCCACTCGATGCCGATACCGAGGATCGACATTCCGTTGTTCAGCACACCGATGATGAGACCACCGATGATCGCGCCGCCGATGGTGCCGACGCCGCCCTGCACGGCCGCTCCACCGATGAACGCGGCGGAGATGGCTTCGAGTTCGAAACCGTCACCGGCCTTCGGACCGGCGAGGTTGAGCCGCGCGGTGAAGACGAGTCCGGCGAGCGCGGCGAGGAAGCCCATGTTCACGAAGATGAAGAAGTCGACCTTCTTCGTCTTCACGCCCGAGAGCTCTGCCGCGTGGCGGTTGCCGCCGATCGCGTAGATGTGGCGGCCGAAGACGCTGCGGTTGGTGACGATGCCGTAGACGAGAACCAGCACGGCGAGGATGATCAGCGTGACGGGGATGCCCTTGAAGCTGGCGAGCGCCCACGAGATGCCGAAGATCGCGACACCGACGAGAACGAGCTTGGCGATGAACCAGGCGATCGGCTCGACCTCCTGCGCGTAGCTCTGGCGGCCCGAGCGGGTGCGGAACTGCTGTACGACGAAGGCGACGATCGCGATCACGCCGATGCCGAGCGTGAACGGGTCGACGTCGAACTCGCCGAACAGGTCGGTCAAGAAGCCGTTGCCGAGCGCACGGTAGCCCTCGGGGAACGAACCGATGTTCGAGTTGCCGAGCACGACGAGCGCGAGTCCGCGGAAGATGAGCATGCCGGCGAGCGTCACGATGAACGCCGGTATACCCACGTACGCGACCCAGAAGCCCTGCCAGGCTCCGACGAGCGCTCCGATGAGCAGCGAGATGATGATCGCGATCCACCACTCGATGCCCATTTTCACGGTGAGCACACCCGAGATGGCGCCGACGAACGCCGCGACCGAACCGACCGAGAGGTCGATGTGGCCGGCGACGATCACCATCACCATGCCGATCGCGAGGATCAGGATGTACCCGTTCTGCACGATCAGGTTCGAGATGTTCTGCGGGCGCAGCAGGATGCCGTCGGTGAGGATCTGGAACAGCACGACCACGGCGATGAGCGCGAGGAAGATGCCGTTCTTGCCGAGGTCGGTGACGATGTGGCTCAGTGACGAGCCGACCTTGCTCACCGCCGAGGGGGCGGTCTTGGTGTCAGTCATTGGAGGTCTCCATGGTCATGAGCTTGATGAGGGATTCGGGTGTCGCTTCGGCGATCGGGAGCTCGCCGGTGATGGTGCCCTCCGAGAGGGCGTAGATGCGGTCGCAGATTCCGAGCAGCTCCGGCAGCTCCGAAGAGATGACGATGATGCCTTTTCCGGATGCCGCGAGCCGGTTGATGATCGTGTAGATCTCGTACTTCGCTCCGACGTCGATGCCGCGGGTGGGCTCGTCGAGGATGAGCACGTCGGGATCGGAGTAGATCCACTTGCTCAGCACGACCTTCTGCTGGTTGCCGCCCGAGAGCTTGCCGGTCTTGGCGAGCACGGTCGGCGCCTTGATGTTCATGCTGGTGCGGTACTCGTTGGCGATCTTGAACTCTTCGTTGTCGCTCACCAGCCCGCCGCGAACGAGCTTGCCGAGCGAGGCCATCGAGATGTTGCGCTTGATGTCTTCGATCAGGTTGAGCCCGTAGGTCTTGCGGTCTTCGGTCGCGTAGGCGAGGCCGTTCTCGATCGCCTCCGACACGGTGCGGGTCTTGATCTCCTTGCCGCTCTTGAAGACCTTGCCCGAGATGCGCGAGCCGTAGCTGCGGCCGAAGAGGCTCATCGCGAACTCGGTGCGACCGGCGCCCATCAGGCCGGCGATGCCGACGATCTCGCCGCGCCGCACGTTGATGTTGACGTTGTTGACCATCACACGCGACGGGTCCTGGGGGTGGTGTGCCGTCCAGTTCTCGACGCGCAGGATCTCCTCGCCGATGTGCGGCGTGTGGTCGGGGTAGCGGTGTTCGAGGTCACGGCCGACCATGTCCTTGATGATGCGGTCTTCCGTGACATCCGCCTTGGCGATCGTCTCGATGGTCTTGCCGTCGCGGATGACCGTCACCGTGTCGGAGATCTTCTTGATCTCGTTCAGCTTGTGGGAAATGATGATCGACGTGATTCCCTGCTCCTTGAGGTGCAGGATCAGGTCGAGCAGGTGTGCCGAGTCTTCGTCGTTGAGCGCCGCGGTCGGCTCGTCGAGGATCAACAGCTTCACGCGCTTCGACAGCGCCTTGGCGATCTCGACGAGCTGCTGCTTGCCGACGCCGATGTCCATGACCTTAGTGGTCGGGTTCTCGCGCAGGCCGACGCGGGCGAGCAGTTTCGCCGCCTCCTGGTTCGACTTGTTCCAGTCGATGAGCCCGAGCGGGCCCTTGACCTCGTTGTTGAGGAAGATGTTCTCGGCGATCGAGAGGTAGGGGCTCAGGGCGAGCTCCTGGTGGATGATGACGATGCCCTTGGCCTCGCTGTCGCGGATGTCGCGGAACTCGACGGTCTCGTCTTCGTAGACGATGTCGCCCTCGTAGGTGCCGTGCGGGTACACGCCGGAGAGCACCTTCATCAGGGTGGATTTGCCCGCGCCGTTTTCGCCGCAGATCGCGTGGATCTCGCCCCGCGCCACCTCGAGGGTGACGTCTTGCAGGGCTTTCACGCCGGGAAAGGTCTTGGTGATCGACCGCATTTCCAGGATGTTCGTGGTCACTTCGTGTGCCGGCTTCCTTGAGCTGAAGAGTGAGAGTGGTGGATGCCGGTGCCGGGGATCGCTCCCCGGCACCGGCTGTGATGCAGAACCGCGGACTTAGCCGTTGACCTCGGCCTCGGTCCAGTACCCGGTGTCGACGAGCGCCGACTGGATGTTGTCCTTCACGACGATGACCGGCTCGAGCAGGTACGACGGAACGTCCTTGACGTTGTTGTTGTACGTGCTGTCGTCGTTGGTCTCGACCTCGTCGCCGTTCAGCGCGGCGATCGACATGGCGGCCGCCTGCTTCGCGAGCTCACGCGTGTCCTTGAAGATGGTCGCGTACTGCTCGCCGTTGTTGATGGCCTTGACCGAGTCGATCTCGGCGTCCTGGCCGGAGATGGTCGGCCATTCGTCGCCCAGGGTGTAGCCGGCGTCGGTGAGGGCGCCGATGATTCCGCGGGAGATGCCGTCGTAGGGCGAGAGTACGGCGTTGACCGTGCTGCCGTCCGAGTAGTTGGCCGTGAGGAGGTCCTCCATGCGGCTCTGCGCGGTCTCGCCGTCCCAGCGAAGCGTCGCCGCCTGCTCGATCGACGTCTGGTTGCTCTTCACGACGAGGGTTCCCGAGTCGATGAAGGGCTGCAGCACGTCCATTGCTCCGTTGAAGAAGAAGAACGCGTTGTTGTCGTCGAGCGATCCGGCGAACAGCTCGATGTTGAACGGGCCGGTGGGCGCGCCCTCGATCGGGGTTCCGTCGAGTTCGACGAGTCCGAGACCGTTGAGCAACGACCATGCCTGCTGGTTGCCGACGAGCTCGTTGTCGAAGGTGGCGTAGTAGTCGACGTTCTCGGTGTCCATAAGCAGACGGTCGTAGGCGATGACCGGGATCTCGGCATCGGCGGCGTCGGCGAGGATGTTCGTGAGCGTGGTGCCGTCGATCGAGGCGATGATCAGGGCTTCTGCGCCCTTGGTGATCATGTTCTCGATCTGGCTGACCTGGGTGGGGATGTCGTCTTCGGCGTACTGCAGGTCGACCTTGTAACCCTGGTCTTCCAGCGCCTTCTTGACGGCGTCGCCGTCGGCGATCCAGCGCTCAGACGACTTGGTCGGCATCGCGACGCCGATGAGGGCTCCGCCACCGTCGCCCGAACCCGAGTCTCCGCCGGATCCGCTGGAGCAAGCCGCGAGGCTGGCGACCATTGCGCCTGCTGCGACGAGCGAAAGAATAGCTCTCTTCTTCACTGTGTGTTCCTTTCAATTGATGGACTTCGTTGTCTGGTGCATCAACCCGGGCTGTCCATTGCGTCCGGGTCCCGCCGGGGCCGAAAGGGCCGTCCCTGGCAAGTTCTTGGGGGGTGACTAGATGGCCTGGGCCAACCGGTAGTACGCGGCGTTCCACTTCACTTCGTGGGCGAACGAACGCTTCGTGGTGTTCTCGTCGATGATCAGCAGTTCGGTGCGCGCGATCTCGGCGAAGTCTTCCCACGCCTCGACGCCGATCGCGGTGGAGAGCACCGTGTGGTGCGCGGCTCCGGCGGTCAGCCAGGCGGTGGCGGATGTCGCGAGGTCGGGTGCCGGCTTCCACACTGCCCGGGCGACCGGGAGGTGCGGAAGGGGTGCCGGCAGGTCGACGACCTCGACCTTGTTGGCGACGAGCCGGAAGCGGTCGCGCATGTCGGAGAGGGCGACGACGACGCCGGCTCCGGCGTCGGTGTCGAAGACGAGGCGCACGGGGTCTTCGCGGCCGCCGATGCCGAGCGGGTGGATCTCGAGGCTCGGCTTCTTGGTGGTGAGCGAGGGGCAGATCTCGAGCATGTGGGCGCCGAGGATGGTCTCTTCGCCGGGCACGAGGTTGTAGGTGTAGTCCTCCATGAGCGAGGCGCCGCCGGGGAGGCCCGCACCCATCACCTTCGCGGCGCGGATGAGCACGGCGGTCTTCCAGTCGCCCTCGCCGCCGAAGCCGTAGCCGTCGGCCATCAGCCGCTGCACGGCGAGGCCGGGCAGCTGGCGGAGGCCGCCGAGGTCTTCGAAGCTCGTGGTGAACGCGGTGAAGCCGCCCTCTTCGAGGAACGAGCGCAGGCCGAGTTCGATCTTCGCACCGTAGCGCAGGCTCTCGTGCCGGGCGCCGTCTTTCCGCAGCTCGGGAACCACCTCGTACAGCCCTTCGTACTCGGCGACGAGCGCGTCGACGTCGGCCTCCGAGGCGGCGTCGACCCGTTCGACGAGTTCGTTGACACCCCAGGTGTTGACGCTGACGCCGAAGCGGATCTCGGCCTCGGTCTTGTCGCCCTCGGTGACCGCGACATTGCGCATGTTGTCGCCGAAACGGGCGAGCTTCATGCCCTGGGTGGCGACCCAGCCGGAGGCGGCGCGGGTCCACGTGCCGACCTGCTGCGCGACGACGGGGTTCGACGCGTGGCCGACGACGGTCTTGCGCGGCACGTTCATGCGGCTCGCGATGTAGCCGAACTCGCGGTCGCCGTGCGCGGCCTGGTTGAGGTTCATGAAGTCGAAGTCGATCTCGGCCCACGGCAG
>Ga0247812_10000348_pt1 | contig 34884 bp, 31 predicted proteins | sample UWRJL149409B1_FD_178011 | JGI IMG/M metagenome (GOLD analysis project Ga0247812, IMG submission 178011) | Plant litter microbial communities from Arlington Agricultural Research Station in Wisconsin, United States - UWRJ-L149-409B-1 | ecosystem: Environmental > Terrestrial > Plant litter >...
CTGATGAACATGCCGGTGTCGCGGCTGGAAACATGTGCCTGGAAATAATCACGGTCCGCGAAGTTGCCAGGCTTTGGCTCGATCAGGGAAGAGTCGGCCAGTACCTCGCCATGCTTGTCCAGCAGCAAAATGTCACCTTTGAAACGCGCCGTGGTGGAACGGTCGAACAGGACCAGATGGCGAATTTGTGCAGACACCTGTTTCAAATCGTCCCGTTGCGCTGCCGCAATCAGGCCTTGCAGGGACAGGTCATAGAGTTCCACGGTGCGCAGCACGTCGGCATCGATGAGTTGAGCGATGGTGGTCGCGCTGCGTGTCGCGGCTTCTTGGGCGCTGGCGTGTTCGCGAATCAGCAGGAAGGTGACGATGCTGATGATCGCGATGACGGTCAGGGAGCTGCCGAGGATCACCATGATTTCAGGTCGACGGTTCTTGCCTGAAACCTGCGGCAGGCGGCTCGTGATCATGGGAATGATGTCCGCATATACGTCCAGAACAAAAAAACCGGCACTCGTGCCGGTCCCTGATTGATTGAAGCTTAGAAGACATTAGCGGGGTAGTCGACGATCATCCTGAAGCGTTGACACGTCTACTCAGGCACAGCGAGCCAGGGAAGTCTAAATTCGCGACGAAAAAAAGCCGCTGATAGCAGCGGCTTGAAGACAACTTTTCAAAGGGAAGAGCCGATGAAAAGTGTCGAGGGAAACAGAGCGGATTCGGTTGATCAGCTGTCTTTCTCAATCGTTTGGCGGGACTGAGCATTCGACGCTTGTGGGGTTTGCGCGGCATCTTGCGCTTTGGCCGTCATTTCGCTTTGGTACGCTTCGAACGCGGCGGCACGCTCGTTGTTGTGCGCAACGAAGGCCTGGGACTCTTCGGCAAAGGCGAGCGGGGAAAGGAACAATGAGGACAAAACGAAAGCGCTGGCAATACCCATGGTGTTGGACATCTTTAAAACCTTCTTGCTTGGCAAGTGCTGTTTGGTGGCGCAACGATAAGGGGGAATGGAGGGGGGAAAAAGAACGGATTCATGAAAGGACTGTTGCGCTTAAAGCAATAGTTGAAGAGCGGCGCCCTACCTGTAATTGGATGGACTCGCCCAAGCCGGTGGTGAGGGGATTTATCCCCGTTCGGCTGCGCAGCAGTCGTAAAGTTTTTGGGGCCGCTGCGACGTTTCGCCAAATCCCCTCACCACACCGCAGCCGGACGCAGGTTTCGCCAGCTGCTACAGGGGTGTTTGGGACTTGGTTCAGACAGGCAGATGAATCCCGAAGGTGTTGACGCCCTGATCACTGCGCACGAACACATCCCCACCATGCATCAGTGCAATCGCCTTGACGATCGCCAACCCCAACCCATGGTTGTTTCCGCTGTTGCTACGCGAGGCGTCGACCCGATAGAAACGTTCGAACAACCGCGACAGGTGCTCGCTGGCAATCGGCGATCCCGGATTGGCGACGCCGATACTCACCTGATGCGCCTCGACCTCGATCCTTACCTGAATCACCTGTCCAGGCTCAGTGTGCTGCACCGCGTTGCTCAGCAGATTGATCAGCGCCCGACGCAAATGAGCGATCTCGATCCGCACTTGCGCATCGCCACTGACCTGTACCCGAACCTGTGCATCTTCAAGGATGAAATCCAGATATTCCAACGTGGTCGCCACTTCATCCGCCAGGGAGGTTGACGTCAGTTTGGTGGCCTTGCTGCCCTGATCGGCACTGGCCAGGAACAGCATGTCGTTGATGATCGAGCGCAGTCGCTCGAGCTCTTCAAGGTTCGATTGCAGTACCTCGAAGTAATGCTCCGCCGACCGGCCGCGAGTCAGTGCCACCTGGGTCTGGCCAATCAGGTTGGTCAGTGGTGAGCGCAGTTCATGCGCCACGTCGGCGTTGAAGGATTCAAGGCGCGAGTAAGCCTGTTCGACCCGCTCCAGCGTGGAATTGAAAGAGTTGACGAATTGATTGAGCTCCGGCGGCAGTGGCGATAACTGCAGGCGCCCGGACAACAAGGGCGGCGCCAACCGTTGCGCTTCCTGAGACAGCTTGATCAGTGGCTTGAGGCCGATCCGCGCCACCCAGTAGCCCAGCGCCGAGGCCAGCAGCACACCAATGATCGCCAGGCTGATCAATGCGATCAGCAGGTGATGTTGCGTCTGGAAAAACGTCTCGGTGTCGATTCCGATCATGAAACGCAGCGGCGGTCGCTGGTCCTTGGCCGGGAACTGACTGACCAGCACTTTCAGGGGGTAGGGCTGTTCGGGTAATTTCAAGTCGCGCATGCCCAGCGGACCTTCGGCAAACGCGCGAATATGCGGTGTCAGGTTGCCGTATTCGTAGTGGGGGGCGCCGCTGATAATCCAGAAGCTGATGCGTTTGTCTTCTTCGCCAAGCAGCTTGAGCTTGTTATTGATCTTCACCCAATGCTCGGGCGTGCCGTAACGGCCGACGGTGGATTCGAGCACGCTGTAGCGCGCGTCCAGTTCCGCTTCCGGCAGCAGGCCCAAGCCCTTGTCGACTTGTTGATACAGCGCCCAGCCAATCAACAGGAACACCAGCAGCGCCACCAGCGTGAACATTCCGCTCAAACGCAAGGCAATCGAATTACTGGACACCACGGCTCTCCAGCACATAGCCCATGCCACGAATCGTGTGCAAGAGTTTCTCGTCGAATGGCCCGTCGAGCTTGGCGCGCAGGCGCTTGATCGCCACTTCGACAACGTTCGCATCGCTGTCGAAATTGATGTCCCAGACCATCTCCGCAATGGCGGTTTTCGAGAGGATTTCGCCTTGGCGGCGGGCCAGCACGCTGAGCAGCGAGAATTCTTTGGCCGTCAGGTCCAGGCGGGTGCCGGCGCGGGTGGCCTTGCGGCTGATCAAATCGATCCACAGGTCGGCGATGCTCACCTGCACCGGTTCATGGCCGCCGCTGCGCCGGGTCAGGGCCTGCAAACGCGCGACCAGTTCCAGGAAGGAAAACGGTTTGCCGAGGTAATCGTCGGCACCGTCGCGCAGACCTTTGATGCGGTCTTCGACACGCTCGCGGGCGGTGAGCATGATCACCGGGGTTTGCTTGCGCGCACGCAAGGCGCGCAATACGCCGAAGCCATCGAGGCCCGGGAGCATGACGTCGAGGACGATCACCGCGTAGTCGCTTTCCAGCGCCATGTGCAGACCCTCGACGCCATCGCGCGCGCGATCCACGGTGTAACCCTGTTCCGTCAGGCCACGGTGCAGATAATCCGCGGTTTTTTCTTCGTCTTCGATAATCAGAACGCGCATGACCCCGCCTCAGTCTGTGTTCGCCAACCCCGGCATCGCTGCGGGTGCTGGTGTGGGTGCTGGAGTGGGTGAGCCCCGGTGGAAAACCCGCTCAAGCCACAAGTATATGACCGGAGTGGTGAACAGCGTCAGCGCCTGGCTCACCAGCAAGCCACCGACCACCGCGATACCCAATGGCTGGCGCAGCTCGGCGCCGGTGCCGTAGCCAAGCATCAGCGGCAAGGCGCCAAGCAGGGCGGCGAGCGTGGTCATGATGATCGGCCGGAATCGGGTGATACAGGCCTCATAAATCGCTTCTTCCGGCGGTAAGCCACGATTGCGTTGTGCGTCGAGGGCGAAGTCGATCATCAGGATGCCGTTCTTCTTCACGATCCCGATCAGCAGCACCAGGCCGATCAGCGCCATGATCGAAAAGTCCTGGCCGCAAATCCACAGCATGATGACCGCTCCGAGCCCCGCAGAAGGCAGCGTCGAAATGATGGTCAACGGATGGACGAAGCTCTCGTACAGCACGCCGAGAATGATGTAGACCGCCAACAGGGCGGCAAGAATCAGCCATGGCTGGCTGGCCAACGAACTCTGGAACGCCTGGGCCGCACCCTGGAAGTTACCGCTCATGGCCGCCGGCATGCCGATTTCCGCCTTGGCCTGGTTGAGCATGATCACCGCATCGCCCAGCGCGACGCCGGGTGCCAGGTTGAACGACAGGTTGGCAGCGGGAAACATGCCGTCATGGGCGATGGACAGCGGGCCGACCGTTGGCGCATCGAATTTGGCCAGGGCCGACAGAGGCACCATTTCACCGCTCAACGGCGACCGCAGGTAGAAGTAGTTGAGGCTTTCAGCTTTGCCGCGTTGCTGGGTGTCCAGCTCCAGGATCACGTTGTACTGGTTGATCTGGGTCTGGAATTCATTGATCTGCCGTTGCCCAAAAGCGTCGTACAACGCTTCGTCTACATCGCTGGCGGTCAGCCCGAAACGCGCAGCGGCGCTGCGGTCGATATTGATGTGCGTAATGCTGCCGCCCAGTTGCAGGTCATTGGAAATGTCGCGGAATGCCGGGTTGCTGCGCAGTTTTTCCGTCAGGCGCTGGGTCCAGGTGCTGAGGGTCGCGCCATCGTTGCTCTTGAGTACGTACTGGTACTGCGCGCGACTCGGGCCCGAGCTGAGGTTGATGTCCTGCCCGGCGCGCAGGTAAAGCACGATACCCGGGACTTTCATCAGTTGCGGGCGAATCCGGTCGATGAACTGACTGGCCGAGACATCGCGGTCACCACGCTTTTTGAGGGAGATCCAGAATCGGCCATTGGCGATGGTCTGGTTGCTGCCGGAGACGCCCACCGAATGGGAAAACGCCTGAACGGCAGGATCGGCGGCGACGATTTCGGCCATCGCCAGGTGTTTTTTCACCATGTCGCCGTAGGAAATATCGGCGGCGGCTTCGGTGGTGCCGAGGACAAAACCGGTGTCCTGCACCGGGAAGAAGCCCTTGGGAATGAAGATGTAGCCTGCAACTGCCAAGCCCAGTGACAGCGCAAATACACCGATCATCAATTTCTGATGGGCCAGGGCGCGGCGCAGCAGTTTTTCGTAGCCGGCCAGCAAACGTTCGCCGAACGTCGGTTTGCTGTGGGCGTGATGCACAGGCGCACGCATGAACAGTGCAGCCAGCGTCGGTGCCAGCGTCAGCGAAACCACCACCGAAATCATGATGGTCGACGTTGCCGTCAGCGCAAACTCCTTGAACAACCGCCCGACCACGCCGCCCATGAACAGCAGCGGGATGAACGCTGCCACCAGCGAGAAACTGATGGACACCACGGTGAAGCCGATCTCGCCGGCGCCCTTGATTGCCGCCTCGCGCATGCCGTCGCCGGCCTCCAGATGGCGGTGAATGTTCTCCACCACCACGATCGCGTCGTCCACCACAAACCCCACGGCCACCACGATCGCCACCAGCGTCAGGTTGTTCAGGCTGAACCCCATGATGTACATCAGGGCGAAACTGGCGATCAGCGATACCCCCAGCACCGCCGACACGATCAACGTTGCTGACCATTGGCGCAGGAACAAAGCCATGACCGCCACCACCAACAGGACGGCGATCAGTAGCGTGATTTCCACTTCATGCAGGGAGGCGCGAATGGTCTGTGTGCGGTCGACCAGCACCTTGACCTGGACCGAGGCCGGCAACATGGCTTCCAGCGCCGGCAGGGCCGCCTGAATGCGGTCCACGGTCTCGACGATGTTGGCCCCCGGTTGACGGGAGATCACCAGGTTGACCCCCGGCTGATCGCCGGCCCAGGCCTGAACGTAGGCATTTTCAGAACCGTTGACCACTTTGGCCACGTCCTTGAGGTGAACTGGCGCACCGTCCTTGTAGGAAACGATGAGCTGGCTGTATTCCTCGGGATGGAACAACTGGTCATTGGTGGACAGCGTCGAGATGCTCGACTCGCCGTACAAAGCACCTTTGGCCAGGTTAAGACTGGTCTTCTGGATCGCCAGGCGAATGTCCGCGAGCGTCAGGCCGATGGCGGCGAGTTTATCGGCCGAAGCCTGCACGCGAATCGCGGGACGTTGCTGACCGGTAATGTTGATTTGGCCTACGCCGTCGATCTGACTGATCTGACGGGCGAGCAGGGTTTCCACCAGGTCGCTGAGTTCGGTGCCGGGCATCTGGGTCGAATTGACGCTCAGGATCAGCACCGGGCTGTCGGCCGGGTTGACCTTCCTCCAGGTCGGCAACGTCGGCATGTCTTTAGGCAGTTTGCCGGCGGCGGTGTTGATCGCGGCCTGAACTTCCTGCGCGGCAGTGTCGATGCTTTTGTCGAGGGTGAATTGCAGGGTCAGGTTGGTCGAGCCCAAGGCGCTGCTCGAGGTCATCTGGGTCACGCCGGGGATGGCGCTGAATTGCACTTCAAGTGGGGTGGCAACCGATGAAGCCATGGTTTCCGGACTGGCGCCGGGCAACTGCGCGGCCACCTGAATTGTCGGGAACTCGGCTTCCGGCAGCGGAGCGATCGGCAAGCGCGGAAAGGCGATAACGCCGAGCAATACCAGGGCGAAGGTCAGCAGAATCGTCGCCACCGGATGATCAATGCACCAGGCGGAAACCGAGCCATGACCCTTCATGGCTTAGGCTCCGATTGAACCACCTGCGGTGGCTCGGTCAGCACCTGAACCGTCGAGCCTGGCTTGAGCCGAGACTGACCATCACTGACCAACACATCGCCCGGGTTCACGCCTTTGATGATGTCCTGGCCGCTGCCTTGATAGACCATCTGTACCTGGACGGTTTCGACCTTGTCGCCTTTGACCCGGTAAACGAAATGCTGATCGAGCCCGCGTTGTACGACGGTAGGCGGGACCACCAGCGCATCTTTATCCAGCGCTGTCTGGATTTTTACCGTCACCAACAGACCGGGCCACAGCTTCTGTCCGGCATTGTTGAATTCCGCCTTGGCGCGGATGGTCCCGGTGTTGGCGTTGATCTGGTTGTCGATGAGGGTCAGATGGCCTTCGCCCAGTAGGTTGTCGGTCTCACTGTCGGTGTCGGCGCCGATGTACGCCTTGACCTGTGCATGCTCCGGGTCGTTGATCAGGCCTTGCAGGGTCGGCAGCATTTGCTGCGGTAGCGAGAACTCCACCGCGATCGGATCGATCTGGGTCACCGTAAACAACCCTTGGGTATCCGTCATGCGCAGGAAGTTACCTTCGTCCACGGTACGAATACCGACGCGACCGGTCACCGGGGAGCGAATCTGGGTGTAGGAAAGTTGTACCTGTGCCGCGTCGATCGATGCCTGATTACCCTGTGCCGTGGCCTTGAGCTGGTTCACCAACGCTTGTTGCTGATCGTAGGTCTGCTTGGAAACGCCATCATCGACGCTCAACAGTTTGTAGCGCTTGAGGTTTACCAGGGCCACCTGCAGCTGCGCCTGACTCTCGCCCAGTTGTGCCCGGGCCTGATCGAGGTTGGCGCGAATCGTGCGGTCATCGATGGTGGCCAGCAGGTCGCCGGCCTTGACCAACTGACCTTCCTTGACCAGCAATTTGGTGAGGACGCCGTCGATCTGCGGGCGCACGACAACGCTATGCAGCGACAGGACCGAACCAATACCGGTGACATAGCGAGGGACGTCTTTTTCGGCGACGTTGACCACCCGCACGGGGATTGCGGTGGGTGTCGCGAGTTTTGCCGTGGCCGGTTTTGTCACGTACCAGACGCCCAGCGCTAACAGCGCGATCAGAAGGGTGGCGAGCAGGACGGGTTTTTTCTGAATTCGCATGCGAGTCGGGCGCCGGGCAGAAGAGACGGAGGGACGGTCAGGTTTATACCTTCCTTATAGCCCTGTTACACCGTCAGGAAAGTGACTGCTAACTGACGGCGCTGTCAGTTTCGTGCGCGCCTGCGCGAAATATCCGCGTACAACGCGGTCCCGTGTGTGGACAGGGCTGCTAGCGACAGGAACTACGCTGACTAAAGATCTTTTCCTGCGGGCAGATACAAAAGGTGTGACCTCAAAACAATAACGGAGTGGCCTTGAAATGAAGCTGAAATTTCTATTTTCGAGTGTGCTGTTATTTATACCGCTGGCGGTGACTGCCGCGCCCAGGAGTGAGTCGGGGCAGATCAGTTTTGTCGGTCAGATTGTTGAGGCCGGATGCGCGGTAGAGCAGGCCGGGGCTGTGCAATTCACCGAGTCCCGACGTCTTCAGGTTACCCCGGGGGTGAGCATAGAGGTGAACACCTACCGAAATGCTTGTGCTCGCGGCTCGATGCCTCTTACGGCGACGTTCGAGCGCTTGAGTTCAGACGGGATCGGCGTGGTGACAACGTCTGAAAAGGGCATCGTCACCATCACCTACCTGTAGGAAGCAGCGGGCAGGGTCGAGGGGAAATTCTTTCACGGCCGACCGAAGGTGCGCGTGCGTGTGTCGGCCGTGCAGGTATACTGCCGCCTTTCGCGGCTCGCTGACCGGGCCCGACTCTATTGCATCACCCCGGAGCTTTCATGACTTCCCCGACACAACCGCCGGTTGCCGCCGCTTTGAGCGACGACCAGGCAGACCTGCCAGACAGCGTCGACTCCAGCGCAGACAGCGAAACCAAAGCCGCCATCCCGGCGTTCAAGTTCCCGTTCAAACCGGGTGACCTGGCAGCGGCCAAGAGCGCCAGCCAGCCGTGGTACAAGAACGGCGCTAAGAACGGCCACACCAAGACGCCAGGTGCCGCGCCTCCGGGTACTCGTCGTTCGATGGGCAAGCGTTAGGTTTCAGATCTTTGTTATCCGCTGTACCGCTATCGTCGGAACGCCGCCCGGAGCAAGCTTTGCTCCCACAATTAAACCGCGCCAGGCGCGGTTCGGTGTAGGAGTGAGCCTGCTCGCGATGAGGCCATCTCAGGCACAGCACTTCTGGCTGAATCAAGCCGCCCGCAACGAGATGAACGCATAGTTCGGCGTCATCTCGCGTGCCACTTCCGCCCCCGCCGCCAGCACCTGCCCGGCGACGTCTTCACCTGACAGATGAAACTGCCACTCACTGCCCCATTCCGGTAGCGTTTGCCCGATCACCTCATCGAGGGTCGTGGCAAACGCCGTCATGTCCGGCAGATAGGCGGTGAATCCGTCACCTTTGAGCGCGGTGGTGCGAATCCCCAGCAACGCGCAAATCGCATCCTTGGTTTGAATCTCGTCACGATCCGCCTGACGGGAACGATGGATCAACCCTGCCAGTTCCTGATCCACCAATTCACCCCCCACAATCAGATCCGGTCCTTTTTCCCACGACTCCGGCGGACATTCCTTCACCGCGGTGTTCAGGGGGATGTGCGGATTGATTTCCATCGGGTAGATGCGGCACACCAAGGGGCGACGTTCATAGATGCGACAAAGGTTGTCTTCGTCAAGATTCCGGCAGCGACCGGCGTTGTACGCAGCAAAGGTGATGGCGACGTACGCGTCGGACTCGCCGCTGCGAACCACCGCCGAGCGGCGTTCGGCGTGTTCGCGTTGCTGCAGGGGCAGCCCGAGGCCATTGCCCAGAAAACCTTCGACCAACACGATCACCTGGCCGCCGTCATTCGCCCACATGCGGGCTTCTTCCAGGGTCAGGGGGACATGGTGGTCGTTGCAGCATTTGCCGCAACCTACGCAGGAAAACGTTGTATTCATTGAGCAGTCAGTCGCATCCGGAAGCAGGAATCGGCGACAGAAAGCCACCGCGAAGACCTGCGTCGAAGCAAGTTATGCGCCACACATCCGTGTTGATGGCGAGAACCGGTCATGCACGGCGCGCAGCATTATCCGATCTGACCGGTCACTGCGCCTTAGTGGTTGGGCGAATGGAATCCCATTCGGTGACGTAGGCGGTTTTGGTTTTCTTGTTGTAGAGGCACAACTCGGTCCCTTGCTGGCCTTTCATGTGTTTTTGCGGGTATTGGCCTTGCAGCAGGAGGGCGGTGTAGTCGACCCGGTCATCGAACTGCGCGGACTTGCCGACGGGTTTGACGTTCTTCAGGCCGCTGGCCTTGGTGCAACTGGCGATCACGGCCTTGTCGTAGGCAGTCCAGGCGTCGGGGCTGGAAGCGTTGGCGTGGGTGGCCAGAGCCGTGAGGCAGAGAAGGGTCAGAGTGCTGGCTTTCATGGTTCAGGGGTCCTTGGGCTTTTGGTGGCCAGTATGCCTGATGGGGCGATAGCGGTATCAACCCGGAACCAGTTCCCGGCGAACGACACGCATCCCGACACTTTCATACAGATGCTGCGCCCGAACGTTGTCCTCCAGCACCTTCAAATCCACAAACCCTTCGCGCCGCTGTTGAAACACGTTGAACGCATGCAGCAGTAAAGCACGTCCCAATCCCCGGCCCTGGGCTCGAGGATGCACCACCAGGTTCTTGATGAAGGCGCTGGTCCAGCACTGGGCCACGCCCACGACGCCTTGAGCATCCAGCGCAATAAAGCACAGGCTCGGATCGTACTCGGGGTCGGTTTCAAAGCGCCGTTGCCAGAGATCCAGCGCCGGTACTCGCCCGCCGCCTTGCTGATAACCCATTTCCATCAGCTGATGAACGGCCTCGGCCAGTTCAGGACGGTAGTGGGTCAACACGATGTCCTGCGGCCAGATGAAGTCAGGCACAGCCTCGGTGAGGTTGCGCCGCATCAAGAAACAGAATTGCTCAGCCAACACTCAATGACCCTGTTCTGCGACAGCCTTGGCCGCTGTGATCAGGCACTTGGTCAGGTCGGGTGAGGAAAACTTCGTCAGCACGGCATTCGCGCCCGCCAGTCGCGCCTTTTCGCTGTTCATCGCGCTGTCCAGCGACGTGTGCAGCAGCACGTAGAGGTGCGAGAAGTCAGGTGTTTCGCGAAGGGTCCGGGTAAAGGCGTAGCCGTCCATCTCGGACATTTCGATGTCGGAGACGATCAGGTTGATCTGCTGATCAGTGCCTTGCAGGTCCAGCAGGCAGTCGATGGCTTCCTTGGCGCTGCGGGCGGTATGGCATTGCAGGCCGAGGTTGCGCAGGGTGTGTACCGATTGTTGCAGCGCTGTCTGGCTGTCATCGACCACCAGAATTCGCGCGGTGCCGAGTATTTCGGCGTCTTCCATGCTGAGTTCGGTCGGGGCTGATTCGATTTGGGCCGGGGCAATGCCGTGGATGACTTTCTCGATGTCCAGCACCTGCACCAGCGTACCGTCGACCGACGTGACGCCGGTAATATACGAGCGCAGGCCGCCAGAGCCATAAGGTGGTGGGCGGATGTCAGTGGTCAGGCAGTGGACGATCTTGCTCACCGCCTGGACGTGAAGGCCCTGCTTGGAGCGACTGACGTCAGTGACGATCAGGCAACCACCGTTGGGGTCCTCAAGCGGACGTTCGCCGATGGCCCGGCTCAGGTCGATCACCGACAGGGACATACCGCGCAAGGTGGCGATGCCTTTGACGTGTGGATGCGATTCCGGAAGCCTGGTCAGTGGCGGGCAGGGAATGATTTCACTGACTTTCAGCAGGTTGATTGCCATCAGCTTGCCGCTGCGCAAGGTAAACAGCAGAAGCGAAAGTGAGTCTGCGCGGGCTTTGTTGGAAGACATAAAAACCTTCTGTGGAAAAAGGTGGCAGGCGATCGCGGGATCGCCAACAGCTATCGATGCCGGGTTATCGACTCGTAAAGGGCAGGCTTTAAGTTAATTACCCGGCATCACCGACCGACGCGACCTATGTAGCAGCTGGCGAAGCCTGCGTTCGGCTGCGCAGCAGTCGTCTATATAGTCGACCCAGTGACTCAACGGGACCCGATACTCAGGTTTCACGACTGCTTCGCAGCCGAACGCAGCCTTCGCCAGCTGCTACATGAAACGTGGTGAATGGAGGGTGTGTTATTTCATGCCCAATCGCTTGGCCATCCGCCCGAGATTCGCCCGGTCCAAGCCTAGCTCACGCGCTGCGCTTGCCCAGTTGTTGTGGTGGCGCTCAAGGCAGGCGCCGATCAGTTGGCGTTGATACTGCTCGGTGGCTTCGCGCAAATCCCCCGACACCAGTGGCACCGGAGCGGCGGCGGAGGGGTGTGCGGTCACTTCAATGCTGCCGTTGGGCAGGTCCAGGTCCGCCGCACTCAAGCTGAGAATCTTCGGCCGTTCCTTGCAGTTGCCCAGCGCCTTCAAGGCACTGCGGCCAATCAAGTGTTCCAGCTCTCGCACGTTGCCAGGCCAGTCGTACGCCAGCAATGCAGCCTGGGCATCGCTGTTCAGGCGCAGGCTGTTCAAGCCCATGCGCGAGCGGTTCTGTTCGAGGAAGAAGCCGCTGAGCAACAGCACGTCGCGGCCTCGGTCGCGCAGGGCGGGCACCAGCAGCGGGTAGACACTCAGGCGGTGATAGAAATCGGCGCGGTAGCGACCGCTGCGTACCTCTTGCGCCAGGTCACGGTTGGTCGCCGCGATCAGGCGCACGTCCACCTGATGCTCCTTGTCCGACCCCAGGCGCTGCAGTTGGCCACTCTGCAGAACACGCAGCAGCTTTGCCTGCACCGTCAGGGACAACTCGCCGACTTCATCCAGAAACAGTGTGCCGCCATTGGCCAGTTCGAACTTACCGCGTCGATCATTCATCGCACCGGTGAACGCACCTCGGACATGGCCGAACAGTTCGCTTTCCACCAAGGTGTCCGGCAGTGCGGCGCAATTGAGGCTGATGATCGGTTTATCGGCGCGGGCAGACGCGGCGTGGATGGCTTGGGCGACCAGTTCCTTGCCCACCCCGGTTTCCCCGGTGATCAACACGGTCAGGTCGCTGCCGCCCACTAGGTTGATTTCTTCGACCAGGCGCTTGTGGGTCTTGCTCTGGCCGATCATTTCGCGGTTCTGCTGCCCGCTCGCCTGGCGATAAACCTCGGCGCGCTGATGCTCGTCTTCGACACGATTGGCCAGGCGCTCGATGCGTTCGGCAGCGTTGACCGTGGCGGCGGCGAGGCTGGCGAAGGCTTGCAGGGCGTCCAGTTCGATCGGTTCAAAGCGTTCTGGATCAAGGGCGTCAAGGGTCAGCAAGCCCCACGGGCGCTCGTCGATGAACAGCGGGCAGCCCATGCAATCGTGGACTTCAAGATGCTCATCCAGGCCAGCGACCAGACCGTCGTACGGATCGGGCAGTTCGCTATCGGCGGCGAACCGGGTCGGTCCGGGGCTGCTGAGCAGCGCCGCGAAACGTGGATGTTCACTGACCTTGAAACGTCGACCGAGGGTGTCGGTACTCAAGCCGTCGACTGCCAGTGGCACCAGCCATTCGCCATCAAGGCGCAACAGCGCTGCTGCATCACAGGGCAGCAGGGCGCGCATGGCTTCGAGCAAGCGCCGATAGCGCTCACCTTCCGGAAGTTCGCGGGACAGGTCAGCGACCAGTGGAAGCAATGTCGTCAGCAGGGATTTTGCAGTCATAGTGACTCCGTGTAGTCGGTATGACTATACAGACGCGAGTGTCTAAATGACTATAGCTGTTTTAACATGTTGATTTATAACGATAAATAATCTGGCACGAATACTGATAAGCATAGGGTAATCAGTTGGTAATCCACGTCGCTCAGGAGTCACCCTATGCTTAGCGTTCAAGACCGCGCAATCGTCAAATCCACCGTGCCGTTGTTGGAAAGCGGCGGCGAAGCGTTGATCACTCACTTCTACCGCATGATGCTCTCCGAATACCCTGAAGTGCGCCCGCTGTTCAACCAGGCCCACCAGGCCAGCGGTGATCAACCCCGCGCCCTGGCGAACGGTGTGTTGATGTACGCGCGGCACATCGATCAGCTTGACCAGTTGGGCGACCTGGTGGCCAAGATCATCAACAAGCACGTGGCCCTGCAGATCCTTCCGGAACACTACCCGATTGTGGGCACCTGCCTGCTGCGCGCGATTTCCGAAGTGCTTGGCGACGAGATTGCGACCCCCGAAGTGATGAGCGCCTGGGGTGCGGCTTATGGGCAACTGGCTGACATTCTGATCGGTGCCGAGACCGCTATCTACGACCAAAAGGAGCACGCACCCGGTGGCTGGCGCGGCGCGCGGGAATTCATCGTGGCGAGCAAAGTGGAAGAGAGCGCGGAGATCATTTCGTTCTACTTCGAGCCGGCTGACAAGGGCCCGATTCTGGCGGCAGAGCCCGGCCAGTACATCGGCATGAAGCTGGTCCTCGACGGTGAAGAGATCCGTCGTAACTATTCACTGTCGGCGTTGGCCAACAATGGTCAGTACCGCATCAGCGTCAAGCGCGAACAGGGTGGTCGCGCTTCCAATCATTTGCACGATCAGCTGCATGTCGGCGCAAAGATCCAGCTGTTCCCGCCATCGGGTGAATTCACGCTGAGCGCCAGCGACAAGCCGCTGGTGCTGATCAGTGGCGGCGTCGGCATCACTCCGACACTGGCGATGCTCGAAGCGGCGTTGGCGACCGAACGGCCGGTGCATTTCATCCACTGCGCGCGCAACGGTAGCGTCCACGCGTTTCGTGACTGGATCGACGGGCTGGCTGAACGTCATCCGCAGCTGCAGCGCTTCTACTGCTATGACGAAGATGATGGTGTGAGCCCGGCGGCGCACCGCGTCGGGTTGTTGAATCAGGAGCAGTTGGGCGAATGGCTGCCGCAGGAGCGCGATGTAGATGCCTATTTCCTGGGGCCTAAAGGCTTCATGGCAGCGATCAAGCGCCACCTCAAAGCCTTGGGCGTACCCGAGAAGCAAAGCCGCTACGAGTTCTTCGGCCCGGCTTCGGCGCTGGAATAACCTCCGCCCTCGCCAGTCCTGACGCAACACCCCTTGTAGCCGCTGGCGAAGCCTGCGTTCGAGGACGCAGTCCTCGCCAGTCCGGTCGCTGCGTTGCAACAGGTCGATCACGGTTATCTTGCAGGCGAGGACTTCGTCCTCGAACGCAGGCTTCGCCAGCTGCTACACGGATCGCGGTGCAGCTCTTAGCCTTTGAGTTCCTTCAAATGCTTGTACACCGTTGCCCGGCCCATGTTCAGGACGTTGGCGACGTAGTTGGAGGCGCTTTTGCCCTTGAAGGCGCCTTCGGCGTGCAGCGCCAGCACCAGTTCGCGTTTATGGTCCCGGGTCAGCATGCTCAGGCTCAGCTGACGCTCGCGCAGCCAGGCATGCAGGAAGGTGTTGATCCGCTCCTGCCAGTCATCGCGAAACAGTGAATCCGGTTGTGGAATCAACTTGCTCGGCGACAGAAACAAATCCAGTGCCGCCTTGGCATTCTCGAACAAAGAAATATTCAGATTGATGCACAGCACCGCCAGCGGTTGGCCCTCGCTGTCACGCAAAACACTGCTCAGGCTGCGAATTTTCTGACCGTCCCAGTTGAGCTTTTCGTACGGCCCGATGTTTCGCTCGCTGATGTCTTCGCTGAGCATGTCTTCCAGGGATGAGTCATCACCGATTTCCCGCTTCGACAGGTTGTTGGCGATGTAGTCGACCTTTTGCGTGCGCAGATCGTGCAGCACCACCTCGGCGTGGGGAAAGAACAGGGTGGCGATTGCATCGCTGATGGCTCGGTAGTTGTCCAGGGCCGGGTCTTTTTCGGGTGCGTTCATCAAGTAGAGCTCCAGGCCACGTCAGCGCCCGTCAAAAGGGGCGCCGGGAGTTTGCCGCAAACAGTCTGAAACGTCACTTCAGTGCCGCATCAACCGAGGCGTGCCGGGGAAAGCATCTCGGCGTTCAAGCCAAAACGCGTGAGGGATGCGGGCAGCGCTTCACCGCGCACCAAAGCGGCGCTGGCCTGGCCCATGGCGGGCGATGTCTGGATGCCGTAACCGCCTTGAGCTGCTACCCAGAACAGGCCTGGGACCAGGGGATCGAAGCCCGACAATAAATCACCGTCGCTGACAAAACTGCGCAAACCGGCCCAGGTGCGGGTCGGGCGGCGGATGGTCAGGGTGGTCGCTTCTTCGATCTGGTAGATGCCCATGGCGATGTCCAGTTCTTCGGGCTGAACGTCGTGGGGTTCCACAGGATCGGCGTTCGCCGGAGAGCCAAGGAACATACCGGCGTCGGGTTTCATGTAGAAGGATTCGTCGAGGCTGACCAGCATGGGCCAATGATGGATATCCACACCTTCAGGGCCGGCGAAAATAAAGGCCGCGCGGCGCTTCGGTTGCAGTCCCAGCGTTTTGGCGCCAGCGAGCTCACCGATCTTGTCGGCCCAGGCGCCGGCGGCGTTGATGATGATCGGGGCGCTGAAGGTTTGATTGCGGGTTTGCACCTGCCATACACCGTCGGCATCGCGGGTCAGGCTCAGGACTTCGGTATCGGTATGGACTTCGCCTTTATTGCGACGGATACCGCGCAGATACCCCTGATGCAGGGCATCGGTATCGATGTCGCTGGCGGTAGGGTCATAAATGGCCCCATGTACTTTTTCCCGACGCAGGATCGGCAGGCGCACGCAGGCTTCTTCTGCACTGAGCAGCTGCATTTGCGGCACCGTCGCTTTCGCGCTCAGGTACTGGTTTTGCAGCTCGGCAGGGTCACCGGTGAAGTCCACGGTCATCTCGCCGCGCGGCGTCAGCAGCGGGTGTTCACAGAAACCGGCGGGCGGCGCGTCGAAGAAGTCGCGACTGGCCTGGGTCAGCGCCCGCACCTGGGGCGTGCCGTAAGCGGCGGTGTACAGCGCGGCGGAACGTCCGGTCGAGTGATAGGCCGGATGGGATTCGCGTTCGAGCACGATGACCCGGGCATGCTGCGACAGCCAGAAACCGGTGGAAGCGCCGGCAATCCCGCCGCCGATGATGATGAAGTCTGCCTGGCTCATGAACGTCTCCTGATGGGGCGTAAATGCCATTGTTATATAGGAACCCTGTGGGAGCCGGGCTTGCCCGCGATTGCATCAGCGCGGTGTGCCTGACAAACCGTGGCGCCTGCATCGCGGACAAGCCCGGCTCCCACAGAGGGGCGGTGGTGTTAGTGCTGCAATTGGTAAATGGCGTTTGCCAGTGCAATGTCTTCCAGTCCCAGGCCGATCGAGCGGAAAAACACGTGACGGTCGTAGTCCGGGCGCTGCACTTTTTCGCTGAGCAGATCGGGCAGGTCGCCCACGATGCTGTTGCTGTCCCAACCATGTTGCTCACCGGCGATCAGCATTTCACCGGCCGAGCCAGGGGTGCTCAGACGATAGTCACAGAACACCTGCATGTCATTGAGGCTTTGCGGCGGTACTTCGTGGGCACGGGGGGCGTTAGTGCTGATCGATGTGATCAGCGCCGGTTTGCTCAGCGTGGCCGGATCGATCACCGGGCCGGCGGACGAGGTGCAGAGCATGATCACATCGGCGTCGTGGACGGCGGCCTCGCGACTCTCGACAAGGGACAGGCGCGGATCGAGGCTTTTGAGCTGCGCCAATGCCTGTGGATCAAGCGTGCTCAAGCCTGGCGAATAGAGGGTGATGCTCTGCCAATCGCGCAGTCCCTTGACGTAATGCAGGTGTGCCTGGGCCACTTTGCCGCTGCCGATAATCGCCAGGCGTCGCGCGTTCAACGGCGCGAGCGCGTCGATGGCGACGGCGGTGGTCGCGGCGGTGCGCGCTGTCGTCAATTCTCCTGCATCGCACAGCAGCAAGGGCTGCCCAGTCTGCATCGACATCAGCAACGTCCACGCTGTGACCAATGGGCCTTGTTCGCGCACGATATAGGGCGAGGTCTTGACCCCATAGACACCGTCTTCGGCCAGTACACCCAGATAATTGATGAAGTCGCCCGCCCCTTGAGGGAACTCGACCAGCTGTTGTGCCGGTTGCACGGCCTTTCCAGCAGCCAGGTCGCGAAACAGTTTGCGCAGGATCTGCGGCACATCGACCTGTGCCAGCAGGTCTCGAGCCTGGGGTTGGGTGATCACGATAGGCGAACTGGACATGGTCGGCTCCGGGGGGCTTAAAATAAACTTATTTGTCCATTATGGACTTTTAGTTGTCTCTAGCAAGCCTCTGATAAATTCCCGGGCGAAAAAAAAGCGCAGTCCGTTTCCGGCTGCGCCTTTTTTACTCGACCCGTGTTACGGGCGCTTGCGCTCAACGGCCCGAAGCAGATGTGTCGGCGGCGTTTCACAGCTGATCTTGCGCCCCAGCAGCGTCTCGATGGACGGTAGCTGGTAGGAGTCGTCTTCACCGGCAAAACTGATGGACACGCCTTCAGCACCGGCACGACCGGTCCGACCGATACGGTGCACGTAATCGTCCGGGACTTCCGGCAACGTGAAGTTGATCACGTGGCTGATGCCGTCGATGTGGATGCCACGGCCGGCAACGTCGGTGGCGACCAGCACGCGGATCTTGCCTTCGCGGAAACCTTCCAGGGTCTTGATGCGCTTGTGCTGCGGCACATCGCCGGACAACTGCGCAGCGTTGACGCCGTCACGTACCAGGCGCTCTTCGATGCGCCGTACTTCATCCTTGCGGTTGGCGAAGACCATCACTCGCTCCCAGCCATTGTCGTTGACCAGGTTGTAGAGCAGTTTGTATTTGTCGGCGCCGGCCACTGCATAGATGTGCTGCTCGACGTTTTCGCTGGCCACGTTCTGCGACTCGATCTCGACGATCGACGGCTCGGTGGTCCATTGCTTGGCCAGGTTCATCACGTCTTCGGTGAAGGTCGCGGAGAACAGCAGCGTCTGGCGCTCGTTCTTCGGCGGAGTCTGGCGAATGATCTGACGCACTTGCGGGATGAAACCCATGTCGAGCATCCGGTCGGCTTCGTCCAGCACCATCACTTCGACCATGTCCAGGTGCACGTCGCCGCGCTGGTTGAAGTCGAGCAAGCGACCCGGCGTCGCCACGAGGATGTCGCAGTGTCGGGCTTCGAGGTGCTTGAGTTGCTTGTCGAAGTCCATGCCGCCCACAAACGTCATGACGTTGAGACCGGTGTACTTGGTCAGGTCGGCCGCGTCCTTGGCGATCTGCACCACCAGTTCCCGGGTCGGCGCAATGATCAGTGCCCGCGGTTCACCCATGTAACGCTCTTTCGGCGGCGGGGTTTGCAGCAGTTGGGTAATGATCGAGATCAGGAACGCGGCGGTTTTGCCGGTGCCGGTCTGGGCACGACCGATGGCGTCTTTACCCGCGAGCGTAAAGCCCAGCACCTGTGCCTGGATCGGCGTGCAGTACGGGAAGCCCAGGTCCTGGATGGCATGCATCAGTTCAGGGGCGAGTTTGAAATCATGGAAACGGGTTTTGCCTTCCTGGGGTTCGACAACGAAGTCTTCGAGTTTCCAGGGAATGACCGGCGCTTTCGGCTTCGGTTCGCGACGGGGTTTGACAGGTTTCGGCGCTTCGTTGCGCGGCTGTTCAGAGGCAATGGCCTCGACAGGAGGAGTGGCCGGTGTGGTCATCGGCTCGTGTGTCGGTACCGCTGCGGTTGCGGTCCGGCCAGACTGATTACCGTCGGTGCGGTGGCTGGGGTTGTGAGACGGAGCGCTGGAGACTGGCGCGAGCTGCTCAGTCTCGCTTTTACCGAACATTTTCTTGAGTGCTTTGAGCACGGTCATCTCATCAATTGATTAAGGAATGTACGCCGGCCAGTGTAATGCAAGAATCGGGCGCGGCGTAGTGTGATGATTAAAGGTGCTGTTTTTCACAGGGTGTTTAACGCAAACGCTCGGCGATCCAGACACCGATATCGCGAATCTCCTCAGGTAACACTTCGTGACCCATTGGGTATTCCTGCCATGTCACGGTGACACCACGGGTCTTCAAATGCTCGTAGGCGCTGCGACCCATCGAATTTTGCACCACGTCATCGTACTGCCCGTGCAAGGACAACACCGGTGTGCGCTGCTGACTGGCAGAAAGCTCCAGTTCATCACTGAAGGTCGGCGCATAAGTGGAGAGGGCGAGTACGCCACCCAGCGGACCCTGCCATTTCAAAAAGGCGGTGTGTAATACGACAGCGCCACCCTGTGAAAAACCGGCCAGAAAAATCCGCGAGGCGTCTATTCCGATGGCGCGCTGCACTTCGATCAAATTAATCACCCGCTGCGCTGATTCCTCCAGCTGGTCGCGGTTGATCGCGCGCGCCGGGCTCATGGCCAATATGTCGTACCAGCTAGGCATCTCGTAGCCACCATTAATGGTCACGGCGCAGGTCGGTGCCTGAGGCAAAACGAAGCGAGTGGTCAACAGGGTTTCCTGCAGGGCTTCGGCCACCGGCAGGAAGTCGTAGCGGTCGGCGCCCAGGCCGTGCAGCCAGATAACGCAGGCATCTACTGGCTTTACAGGTTCAAGAATCAAGGGCTCGGTCATGGTCGCTCCAAATGTGTGCGTGCGCGCTCATTGAGTGCGAGATCTGAGTGCGCGTCTGGTGGATCAGTTAAGAAGATGTCGCAAGGCTGCAAGTTTTGATCTTGACCTGTCGCTGAATCGCTTTCACGAACGGTCTGGTACGGGCTTTGCTATGGAAAAGCGAGTACGAAAAATCCCACGCCTGTCGGTAACACTATCAGGCCATTGTTCCTGGTGGGATAGCAAAAAAATCCGGTGATGGATGTTCGCCAATGGCCGCTACGGGCTTAGCGAATGTGAAAGGGCTACAGCCCGTTCGGCCGATTGGTGAGAAGTGAGTGATCCATGATGTGGATTTTCTCCTACTAGACTCATAGCTAAGGTCTTACGTCGCTTGACCCTAAAAAAAGCCAACACGGGTCAACAACGCCTCATAAGGGTGCGACTGGACTCACGCTCCGACACAACAAGAGCAAAACTGGAGGTTTGAATGAAGATGTTGAAATCCACCCTGGCCATCGTGACTGCAGCCGCAGTACTCGGTGTCAGCGGGTTCGCTCAGGCGGGTGCAACCCTGGATGGCGTACAGAAGAAAGGTTTCGTACAGTGCGGTGTGAGTGACGGCCTGCCGGGTTTTTCGGTGCCGGACTCCACTGGCAAGATCGTGGGTATCGATGCTGACTACTGCCGTGCTGTAGCGGCTGCCGTCTTCGGCGACGCAACCAAGGTCAAGTTCAGTCAGTTGAACGCCAAGGAGCGCTTCACCGCGCTGCAATCCGGCGAAATTGACATCCTGTCGCGCAACACCACCATGACCAGCTCCCGCGACTCGGGCATGGGCCTGAAATTCCCGGGCTTCATCACTTATTACGACGGCATCGGCTTCCTGGTTAACAACAAACTGGGCGTGAAAAGTGCCAAAGAGCTGGATGGCGCGACCATCTGCATCCAGGCCGGTACCACCACCGAGCTGAACGTTTCCGACTACTTCCGTGGCAACGGTCTGAAATACACCCCGATCACGTTCGACACCTCTGATGAAAGCGCCAAGTCGCTGGAATCGGGTCGTTGCGACGTGCTGACTTCCGACAAGTCCCAACTGTTCGCCCAGCGCAGCAAGCTGGCTGCGCCGAAGGACTACGTGGTTCTGCCGGAAACCATTTCCAAAGAACCTCTGGGTCCGGTCGTGCGTAACGGCGACGACGAGTGGCTGGCCATCGTGCGCTGGGTTGGCTACGCCATGCTCAACGCTGAAGAAGCCGGCATCACGTCGAAGAACGTTGAAGCTGAAGCCAAAGGCACCAAGAACCCGGACGTCGCTCGTCTGCTGGGCACCGACGGTGAATACGGCAAAGACCTGAAAGTGAAGAAAGACTGGGTCGTACAGATCGTCAAGCAAGTCGGTAACTACGGCGAAGTGTTCGAGAAAAACCTCGGCAAAAGCACGCCTCTGGAAATCGACCGCGGCTTGAACGCCCTGTGGAACAACGGCGGCATTCAATACGCACCACCAGTGCGCTGATGGTTCTATCACCCGGTGGGCCAACCACCGGGTGATGTTCTGTTCCATTACATCCGGGGCACTTCATGCAAAATTCAATCGGCGCACCAAAGCAGAGGCTCAGCCTCAGCGATCCCAAAGTGCGTGCGTGGCTGTTTCAGATCATCACCATTGTGGCGGTGGTCTCGATGGGCTGGTATCTGTTCGATAACACCCAGACCAACCTGCAACACCGGGGTATTACCTCCGGCTTCAGCTTTCTGGAGCGCAGTGCCGGTTTCGGCATCGCTCAACACCTGATCGACTACACCGAATCGGACAGCTATGCCCGGGTGTTTGTCATCGGCTTGCTCAACACACTGCTGGTGACATTCATCGGCGTGATCCTGGCGACGATCCTCGGGTTCATCGTCGGCGTGTCACGGCTGTCGAAGAACTGGATCATTGCCAAGCTGGCGACTGTTTATGTGGAAGTCTTCCGCAACATTCCGCCGCTGCTGCAAATCCTGTTCTGGTACTTCGCGGTATTCCTGACCATGCCGGGACCGCGCAACAGCCACAACTTCGGCGATACCTTCTTCGTCAGCAGCCGCGGCCTGAACATGCCGGCCGCACTGGCGGCGGACGGCTTCTGGCCGTTCGTGGTCAGTGTCGTCGTTGCCATCGTCGCCATCGTGCTGATGTGCCGCTGGGCCAACAAGCGCTTTGAGGCCACTGGCGTACCGTTCCACAAGTTCTGGACCGGGCTGGCACTGTTCCTGGTGATCCCTGCGTTGTGCGTCTTGATCTTCGGCGCACCTGTGCACTGGGAAATGCCCAAGCTGCAAGGCTTCAACTTCGTCGGTGGCTGGGTGCTGATCCCGGAATTGCTGGCGCTGACCCTGGCCCTGACCGTTTACACCGCGGCGTTCATCGCCGAGATCGTGCGCTCGGGCATCAAGTCGGTCAGCCATGGCCAGACCGAGGCGGCGCATTCCCTGGGCCTGCGCAACGGTCCGACCCTGCGCAAGGTCATCATCCCGCAAGCCCTGCGCGTGATCATTCCACCGCTGACCAGCCAATACCTGAACCTGGCGAAAAACTCTTCGCTGGCGGCCGGTATCGGTTATCCGGAAATGGTTTCGTTGTTTGCCGGCACGGTGTTGAACCAGACCGGTCAAGCCATCGAGGTGATTGCGATCACCATGAGCGTGTACCTGGCGATCAGTATCAGCATTTCCCTGCTGATGAACTGGTACAACAAGCGCATTGCGCTGATCGAGCGGTAAGGAAAAGCGCATGAGTACTCATACTTTCAAACCTGACATGCCGCCACCGAGCAAAGTCTTCGGACCGATGGCGTGGATGCGCGCGAACATGTTTTCCAGCTGGCTCAACACCCTGCTGACCCTGTTCGCGTTCTATCTGATCTATCTGGTGGTGCCGCCGATCCTGCAGTGGGCCATCCTGGACGCCAACTGGGTCGGCACGACACGCGCCGACTGCACGAAGGAGGGCGCCTGCTGGGTGTTCATCCAGCAGCGTTTTGGCCAGTTCATGTACGGCTACTACCCTCCGGAACTGCGCTGGCGCGTGGACCTGACCGTGTGGCTGGCGGTCATCGGCGTGGCGCCGTTGTTCATCTCGCGCTTCCCGCGTAAAGCGGTGTACGGGCTGAGCTTCCTGGTGCTCTACCCGATCATTTCCTGGTGCTTGCTGCATGGCGGCGTTTTCGGCCTGCCCCAAGTGGCGACCAGCCAGTGGGGCGGTCTGATGCTGACCCTGGTGATCGCGACGGTGGGTATTGCCGGTGCGTTGCCGCTGGGTATCGTCCTGGCGCTGGGTCGTCGTTCGAACATGCCTGCGATTCGTGTGGTCTGCGTGACCTTCATCGAATTCTGGCGCGGCGTACCCTTGATCACCGTGCTGTTCATGTCCTCGGTGATGCTGCCGTTGTTCCTGCCCGAAGGCATGAACTTCGACAAACTCCTGCGAGCGCTGATCGGGGTGATCCTGTTCCAGTCGGCCTATGTGGCTGAAGTGGTGCGAGGTGGTCTGCAAGCGATTCCAAAGGGTCAGTACGAAGCGGCTGCGGCGATGGGCCTCGGGTACTGGCGCAGCATGGGCCTGGTGATTCTGCCGCAAGCCCTGAAGATGGTGATCCCAGGCATCGTCAACACCTTCATTGCGCTGTTCAAGGACACGAGCCTGGTGATCATCATCGGCCTGTTCGACTTGCTCAACAGCGTCAAGCAAGCCGCCGCCGACCCGAAATGGTTGGGCATGGCCACTGAAGGCTATGTGTTTGCAGCCCTGGTGTTCTGGATTTTCTGTTTTGGTATGTCGCGCTACTCCATGCATTTGGAACGTAAGCTCGACACTGGCCACAAGCGTTAGGAGTTCTTTTATGAGCGAAGCGATCAAACAGCCTGTGAGCCCTGAAGGCATTATTCAGATGCAGGGCGTGAACAAGTGGTACGGCCAGTTCCACGTGTTGAAAGACATCAACCTCAACGTGAAACAGGGCGAGCGTATCGTCCTGTGCGGCCCGTCGGGTTCCGGCAAGTCCACGACCATTCGTTGCCTCAATCGTCTGGAAGAACACCAGCAAGGCCGCATCGTGGTCGACGGCGTGGAGCTGACCAACGACCTCAAGCAGATCGAAACGGTACGCCGTGAAGTCGGCATGGTGTTCCAGCATTTCAACCTGTTCCCGCACCTGACCATCCTGCAGAACTGCACCCTGGCGCCGATGTGGGTGCGCAAGATGCCCAAGCGCAAGGCCGAGGAAATCGCCATGCATTACCTGGAACGCGTACGCATTCCAGAGCAGGCGCATAAATTCCCGGGGCAGCTGTCCGGCGGCCAGCAACAGCGTGTGGCGATCGCCCGCGCGCTGTGCATGAAGCCGAAAATCATGCTGTTCGACGAACCGACTTCGGCCCTCGACCCCGAGATGGTGAAAGAGGTATTGGACACGATGATCGGCCTCGCCGAAGACGGCATGACCATGCTCTGCGTTACCCACGAAATGGGTTTCGCGCGCACCGTGGCCAACCGCGTGATCTTCATGGACAAGGGTGAAATCGTTGAACAGGCTGCGCCGAATGACTTCTTCGATAATCCGCAGAATGAGCGCACCAAACTGTTCCTGAGCCAGATTCTGCATTGATCTGATTCAAGCACTAAAAATAAACCCGGACGTGTTCCGGGTTTTTTTTCGCTTACGCAAATGCAGCCCTTTGCAGCAGCTGGCGAAGCCTGCGTTGGCTCCGGGGTCGCGCTCGACTGTAGCGGTCGTTCTCTGGACGCCGCGATGTCCGCTTGAAAATCGGGGCCGCTTCGCGTCCCAACGCAGGCTTCGCCAGCTCTACAGGGTTTTGTGCGCCGTGGTTGCTCTGTCGGACAAAGCTGACTACCATGTCAGAAAATTCATCCTATGATTGGATGACAGGGCGAATAACATGTCAGAAATTTCTCCATTGGTTAAACGATCCCTGGTCGATCAGGCCCTGGATCAATTGCGCCTGCGCATCACCCAAGGTGCCTGGACCGTTGGGCAGCGCCTGCCCACCGAGCCGGAGTTATCCGCTGAGCTCGGCATCAGCCGTAATACCGTGCGTGAAGCCATGCGCGTACTGGCGTTTTCCGGGTTGATTGAAATTCGCCAGGGCGATGGCAGTTACCTGCGTGCGGTCGTCGATCCGCTGGACACCGTAAAAGCGTTGTCCCGCTGCTCCCATGAGCAGGCACGTGAGACCCGGCACATTCTCGAGGTCGAGGCCATCGGCCTCGCGGCCCTGCGCCGCACCGACGAAGACCTGGTGGCGTTGCGCGAGGCATTGGGCGTCAGCGGCAGCCATTATCACGGTGATCTCGACAGTTACATCGCGTGCGACCTGGTGTTCCACCGCCGTCTGGTCGACGCCGCGCACAACCCGACACTCAGCGAGCTTTATCGCTACTTCTCCAGCATCGTCGGCGCGCAATTGCGCCAGACGTTAAACATCACCCCACGACGCCAAGAGGTGTTCGATCTTCACATCGAGCTGCTTGATGCCGTCGAGCAACGTGACCCGGAAAGGGCCAAAGCCCTGTCCAGGCAGTTGATCAATGAACCTTGAAACCGAGAAATCCATGTCCAGCAGCAACAGCAGCATGAATGAACCCAAACGCACCGCAGAGCTCGATGAGCTGCTGATTGACGCCGAGGCCGATGACGAAGAGGTGCAGAAAAGCCGACCGATCCTGGGGCGGCCCTGGCTGTTGCTGCTGGGATTGATTCTGGTGGCACTGAACTTGCGCCCGGCGTTGTCGAGCATGGCGCCGATGCTCAGTGAAGTGTCGAAAAGCCTTGGCTTGAGCGCCGTTCAAGCGGGTTTGCTGACCACCTTGCCAGTGCTTTGCCTCGGCCTGTTTGCGCCATTGGCACCCGTACTGGCGCGTCGCTTCGGTGCCGAGCGGGTGGTGTTGGGTATTTTGCTGATGCTGGCGGGCGGGATCATCGTGCGCAGTTCGTTCGGTGAGATCGGTTTGTTTGCAGGCAGCGTGATGGCAGGCGCCAGTATTGGCGTGATCGGCGTATTGCTGCCGGGCATCGTCAAGCGCGATTTCCCAAAGCAGGCCGGCACCATGACCGGTGTCTACACCATGGCCCTGTGCCTGGGTGCGGCCATGGCGGCAGGCGCCACCGTGCCGTTGAGCGAACATTTCGACAAGAGCTGGGCGCTGGGGCTGGGCTTCTGGGTGGTGCCGGCGTTCGTGGCGGCATTGTTCTGGTTGCCGCAAGTGGGTGGCCAGAAACACGGCGCGCACAACGTGGCGTATCGCGTTCGCGGCTTGTTGCGTGACCCGTTGGCATGGCAGGTGACCTTGTACATGGGCCTGCAATCGTCCCTGGCGTACATCGTGTTCGGCTGGTTGCCGTCGATTTTGATCGGCCGCGGCCTGACCCCGACCCAGGCGGGTCTGGTGCTGTCGGGTTCGGTGATCGTCCAGTTGGCCAGTTCACTGGCCGCTCCATGGCTGGCCACACGCGGCAAGGACCAGCGACTGGCGATTGTCGTGGTCATGCTGCTGACCCTCAGTGGTTTGTTCGGTTGCCTGTATGCGCCGATCAATGGCCTGTGGGGCTGGGCGATCCTGTTGGGCCTGGGGCAGGGCGGTGCATTCAGCCTGGCGTTGACCCTGATCGTGCTGCGTTCGCGCGATGCGCATGTGGCGGCGAACCTGTCGAGCATGGCCCAGGGCTTCGGTTACACCCTGGCGTCCATGGGTCCGTTCGCGGTCGGTATCGTGCATGACTGGACCGGTGGCTGGAACGCGGTGGGCTGGATTTTCGGCGTGATCGGTCTCGGCGCGATCATTGCCGGTCTCGGGGCCGGTCGGACGTTGTATGTTCAGGTGGTCAGCGAAAAAGTCTGACGGCCTCGCACTGTCGGTATTCGGCACACGAATGCCGATGGTCCTGCGTGCATTTGCAGACTATCGTGCAGGCAATCTTTTCTGACGCCCGGAGTCTGCCCATGAGTGATGCCCACGCCCTGTTGATCACCCGGTTCTACCAAGCTTTCCAGCGCCTGGATGCCGAGGCCATGGCCGCCTGCTACACCGACGACGTGGTGTTCAGCGATCCGGCCTTTGGCGAACTGCGCGGGCGCGACGCGGGTGACATGTGGCGCATGCTCACAACACGGGCCAAGGATTTCTCATTGACGTTCGATAACGTTCGAGCCGACGAGCGCACGGGCAGCGCTCACTGGGTCGCGACCTACCTGTTCAGCCAGACCGGCAACACCGTGATCAACGACATTCAGGCGCGCTTTGTTTTTCGCGACGGAAAGATTTGCGAGCATCACGACAGCTTCGACCTCTGGGCCTGGTCCCGTCAGGCGCTGGGTTTCAAAGGGTTGCTGCTGGGGTGGACGCCGCTGGTGCGCAATGCCGTTCGCGCCCAGGCATTGAAGGGGTTGAAGGCATTCCAGGCCAGTCGCTGATAAGATCGCGGCTTGTTTCCCTTCAAGCCCTGATCGTCACGTGACCACCCTCAGCGAAAGCCCTGTCGACGCCGACACACCCGTGAGTAAAACCTGGTTCGTCTACCTCGTTCGCGCGGCCAACGGTTCGCTCTATTGCGGGATCAGCGATGATCCCGTGCGGCGTTTTGCCAAGCATCAAAGCGGCAAGGGCGCCCGGTTCTTTCTTTCCAGCCCGGCAATGGCGTTGGTCTACACCGAGCGGTGCCGCGACAAGAGCGACGCATTGCGTCAGGAACGACTGATCAAAAAACTCAGGAAAAGCGCCAAGGAATGCCTGGTGGCGAGTGTCGCGCACGTGTCATCAATTTGATTGATCTGTTCTCATCACGGTAGATGGATACGCGGCTCATTGATTGCGCGCTAAGCTGCGGACTCCTTAACCGAGCGGCGGAGCCGAGCATGTCCGAGTTGATTCTGCATCATTACCCGACTTCCCCTTTCGCCGAGAAAGCCCGCCTGTTGCTGGGCTTCAAGGGCTTGTCCTGGCGTTCGGTGAAGATTTCGCCAGTGATGCCCAAACCGGATCTCACCGCGCTAACCGGTGGCTATCGCAAGACGCCGGTGTTGCAGATCGGTGCAGATATCTATTGCGACACGGCACTGATCGCCCGGCGACTGGAACAGGAAAAAGCCTTGCCGGCGTTTTTCCCCGAAGGTCAGGAAATGGTCACAGCATCGTTCGCGTCCTGGGCGGATTCGGTGGTGTTTCAACACGCAGTCAGCCTGGTGTTTCAGCCGGAATCGATCGCCGTGCGCTTTGGCAGTCTGCCGCCGGAAGCGATCAAGGCGTTCCTCGCCGATCGTGCGGGACTGTTCAGCGGTGGCAGCGCGACGCGTTTGTCCGCCGAGCAAGCGCGGCACCAGTGGCCGACGATCATGGCGCGACTGGAGCAACAGCTCGAGCGCGAGCAGGGCGACTTCCTGTTTGGCCAACCGTCGATTGCCGACTTTGCCTTGGCTCATCCCCTGTGGTTTCTCAAAGCCACGCCGGTAACGTCACCGTTGGTCGATGCTTATCCGGCGGTCAGCGCATGGTTTGGGCGGGTGATGGGCTTCGGTCATGGCGCGTCGAGCGAGATGACTTCCCAGGAAGCGCTGGAAGTGGCGCGCACTGCCACCCCGGCGGCGTTGCCGGACGATCAGTTCGACGAGCCGAACGGGTTTGAGCCAGGCCAGCAGGTGACCATCGCCGCGACCGATTACGGTGTCGATCCGGTGGCGGGGGAGTTGCTGTTTGCGGGCGCTGAAGAGCTGATTGTGCGCCGTGAGGACGAACGCGGCGGGGTGGTGCATGTGCACGTTCCGCGGTTTGGGTTTCGAATCGAGTCCTGCTGATACATGCACCTGTGGCGAGGGGATTTATCCCCGTTGGGTTGCGAAGCGGCCCCAAAAAAAGGGGCTGCTCCGCAGCCTAACGGGGATAAATCCCCTCGCCACGGGCAATTACCCCGAGCAAATTATTTCAGTGCCGCAAGAATCGCATCCGGGTCATACCCGCGAATCAACGTGCCATTCACATCAATGATCGGAATCCCGCCGCCGCCCAAGGCCTCGTAGTCCTTGCGCGCCACCGCGTCCTTCTCGATATCGAATTCCTTATACGCAATGCCCTTCTGATCGAGAAAACGCCGGGTCAGCTTGCAGTAGCCACACCACTCGGTGGCATAGAGCACGACATTGGCCTTGGCTTGAGTCTGCTCGGACACGACCTGAGAGGGATTGAACACCCGCTCGATCTTGCCCCAGTTCTGATAAACCACGACGACCAGCAAGATCAGCAGGCATTTTTTCAGCACGCCGCCCAGCATCAGTTGCGTCGCTTGAGCTGATCAGTGAGCTGAGTCGGCAAGCCTTTGATGATCAGCGTGCCGGCTTCTTCGTCATATTCGATCTTCGAGCCCAACAGGTGGGCTTCAAAGCTGATCGACAGCCCCTCGGCGCGCCCGGTGAAACGGCGGAACTGGTTCAGGGTGCGTTTATCCGCAGGGATTTCCGGCGAGAGGCCGTAGTCCTTGTTGCGGATGTGATCGTAAAACGCTTTAGGGCGTTCTTCGTCGATCAGCTCCGAGAGTTCTTCCAGGCCCATGGGTTCGCCCAATTTGGCCTGGCTGCTGGCGTAATCCACCAAGGTCTTGGTTTTCTCGCGAGCCGACTCTTCCGGCAAGTCTTCGCTTTCAACGAAGTCGCTGAAGGCTTTGAGCAGGGTGCGGGTTTCGCCGGGACCATCAACACCTTCCTGGCAGCCGATGAAGTCGCGGAAATACTCCGAAACCTTTTTCCCGTTCTTGCCTTTGATGAACGAAATGTATTGCTTGGACTGTTTGTTGTTCTGCCATTCCGAGACGTTGATCCGCGCTGCAAGGTGCAGTTGGCCAAGGTCCAGATGCCGGGAGGGCGTGACGTCCAGTTGATCGGTCACTGCGACGCCTTCGCTGTGGTGCAGCAGGGCGATGGCGAGGTAATCGGTCATACCCTGCTGGTAATGCGCGAAAAGCACGTGGCCGCCCACAGAGAGGTTCGATTCTTCCATCAGCTTTTGCAGATGCTCGACCGCTACCCGGCTGAAGGCGGTGAAGTCCTTGCCGCCGTCCAGGTACTCCTTCAGCCAGCCGCTGAACGGATGCGCCCCGGACTCGGCGTGGAAGAAACCCCAGGCCTTGCCTTGTTTGGCGTTATAGCTTTCGTTGAGATCGGCCAGCATGTACTCGATGGCGCTCGACTCGGCCAGTTCGGAGTCTCGAGCATGGAGAACTGCAGGGGTGCCGTCGGGTTTTTTGTCGATCAGGTGGACGATGCAATGGCGGATCGGCATGGGCTTCTCGGCTGATTGTAGAGAGGAGGGCGTGCTCCCCGAAAAAGGGCTAAGTGTACCCCAGCGTGTCCCCTGTGGGCGCTGCGGAAGGCTGCGATCTTTTGATCTTGATCTCACAAAAACAAAGTCAAAAGATCGCAGCCTTCGGCAGCTCCTGCGGGGGTATAAGGGTAATTTGGGCCTGCCGGATGGCCCTTATGCTGTTTTTTACCGGTTTAGAGCAATAAAGCTGACCAAATGGGTAGCTAGAGGCGGATATTTCCCCGTCTCTGTGCTAGTTTTGCCCCGTCTTGCGCGAAGTCACTGCGTTAAGCGTGCATTCAGCATTTGTCAGGTCGAACCAAACCCTGATTTCGGTATCTATAACCCCGATCCCGTGGTTATTGGCCGAGGGTGCCAGATCCAGAAGATCGGGCTCGATGGCTGACACTGCACTCTGCAATCCATATGAATTTGATAGGGAAGGAACACTACATGGCTCTTACTAAAGACCAACTGATCGCCGACATCGCTGAAGCTATCGACGCGCCAAAAACCACCGCGCGTAACGCTCTGGACCAACTGGGCCAAATCGTTGCCGATCAGCTGGAAAACGGCGGCGAAATCACTCTGCCAGGTATCGGCAAACTGAAAGTGACTGAGCGTCCTGCCCGCACTGGCCGTAACCCTTCGACTGGCGCTGCCATCGAAATCGCGGCCAAGAAAGTTATCAAGCTGGTTGTGGCCAAAGGCCTGACCGACGCTGTTAACAAGTAAGACGTGTAAAAAAAACCGTGCTCCGGAGTGATCCGGGCACGGTTTTTTTGTGTCTGTGATTTGGTGATTGAGCTACAACACCACTAAGTCAATGTAGGAGTGAGCCTGCTCGCGATGGCTGCGTGTCAGTTAACGATGATGTCGACTGATGCAACGCCATCGCGAGCAGGCTCACTCCTACAGTTGATCTGCGGTGGTCAGTTACTCAGCTTTTTTTAACCCAGCGCTGGCGCCAGACTTGTTGTTCGGATTTTGTCTGGAACGTCCAGGCGACAAACCGGCTTTTCTTCTGCCCCTGGGACATTTCCACGACCTGGCTTTCCAGTACGCCGGCCTTTCTCAGGGCTGTCTCGATCGCCGGCAAGTTCGATGCCTTGGAGACCAAGGTGCTGAACCACAGCACTTTGTGTTGGAAATGCGCGCTCTCGGCGATCAGTTGCGTCACAAAACGCGCTTCGCCACCTTCACACCACAGTTCCGCAGACTGACCGCCGAAGTTCAGCACCGGCAGTTTGCGTTTAGGGTCGGCGCGGCCCAGGGCGCGCCATTTACGCTCGCTGCCTTTGGTTGCTTCGTCCATCGACGCGTGGAACGGCGGGTTGCACATTGTCAGGTCAAAGCGTTCGCCCGGTTCCAGCAAGCCCAGCAGAATGTGCTTGGGGTTGGACTGCTGGCGCAACTGGATGGCTTTGTTCAGCCCGTTCGATTGCACAATGGCTTTGGCTGCTGCCACGGCTGTCGGGTCGATTTCCGAGCCAAGGAAGTGCCAGCGGTAGTCACTGTAACCGATCAACGGATAGACGCAGTTGGCGCCCATGCCGATATCGAGCACCTTGACCGACGCGCCCCGGGGGATCTCGCCGTCGTTGACGCTGGCCAGCAGGTCCGCCAGGAAGTGCACATAATCGGCACGACCCGGAACAGGAGGGCACAGGTAGTCAGCCGGGATGTCCCAATGGGCAACGCCGTAGAACGACTTGAGCAATGCCCGGTTGAACACGCGCACCGCGTCCGGGCTGGCGAAGTCGATGCTTTCCTTGCCGTACGGGTTGATGATCACGAACTTCGCCAGTTCCGGCGTGGTTTTGATCAGCGCCGGGAAGTCGTAGCGACCCTGATGGCGGTTGCGCGGATGCAGGCTGGCCTTTTCACGAGGCTCCACGGCGTTGGCCGGGGTCGCGGATTCAGGCTTTTTGCGCGCAGGTTTGGGTGTGCGGGGGGCGTTCATGGGCGTTGTCGATTCGGGTATGGCTGAAAGTGGCGGGTATTGTCCCACATCCAAGCCTTGTGAACCCAATTGTGACAAACACCGCTGTCCCCTTGTAGGAGTGAGCCTGCTCGCGATGGCTGCGTGTCAGTTAACGATGATGTCGACTGATGGACCGTCATCGCGAGCAGGCTCACTCCTACAGTGGATTTTGGTGGATTAAGGGAGCGTCGGGGACAAAAAAGGGAGGCCGTTGCGGGCCTCCCTTTTTTATTGCGATTTGCCGTTACAGGCTGGCAATCCGCGCATGCTGCTCGGCCAGCTTGCCCAAAGCCTGTTCGGCTTCAGCCAGTTTGGCGCGTTCCTTCTCGATGACTTCGGCCGGGGCCTTGTCGACGAAACCAGCGTTGGACAGCTTGCCGCCTACGCGCTGAACTTCACCCTGCAGACGCAGGATTTCCTTGTCCAGGCGTGCCAGTTCGGCGTCCTTGTCGATCAGACCGGCCATCGGCACCAACACTTCCATCTCGCCTACCAGCGCGGTGGCGGACAGCGGTGCTTCTTCGCCGGCAGCCAGTACGGTGATCGATTCGAGACGAGCCAGCTTTTTCAGCAGGGCTTCGTTCTCGGTAAGACGGCGCTGATCTTCGGCGCTGACGTTTTTCAGGAACAGGTTCAGCGGCTTGCCCGGACCGATGTTCATCTCGGCGCGAATGTTGCGCGTGCCGAGCATCAGTGTCTTCAACCACTCGATGTCATCTTCGGCGCCCTGATCGATACGCGCTTCATTGGCCACTGGCCAAGGTTGCAGCATGATCGTCTTGCCTTCGATACCGGCCAGCGGTGCGATGCGCTGCCAGATTTCTTCGGTGATGAACGGCATGAACGGATGCGCCAGACGCAACGCAACTTCCAGCACCCGAACCAGTGTGCGGCGGGTGCCGCGCTGACGTTCGACCGGCGCATTTTCGTCCCACAGCACAGGCTTGGAGAGTTCGAGGTACCAGTCGCAATACTGGTTCCAGATGAATTCGTACAGCGCTTGTGCCGCCAGGTCGAAGCGGAACTGGTCGAGCTGACGCGTTACTTCGGCTTCGGTGCGTTGCAGTTGCGAGATGATCCAGCGATCCGCCAGGGACAGCTCGTAAGCCTCGCCGTTCTGGCCGCAATCTTCGCCCTTGTCCAGCACGTAGCGCGCGGCGTTCCAGATCTTGTTGCAGAAGTTGCGATAGCCCTCGACGCGACCCATGTCGAACTTGATGTCACGACCGGTGGACGCCAGCGAGCAGAACGTGAAGCGCAGGGCATCGGTGCCGTAACTGGCGATGCCGTCGGCGAACTCGTCGCGGGTCTGCTTCTCGATCTTCTTCGCCAGTTTCGGCTGCATCATGCCGGAGGTGCGTTTCTGCACCAGATCTTCCAGCTCGATACCGTCGATGATATCCAGCGGGTCCAGGACGTTACCCTTGGACTTGGACATCTTCTGGCCCTGGCCATCACGCACCAGACCGTGCACATAAACAGTCTTGAACGGGACTTGAGGGGTGCCGTCTTCGTTTTTCACCAAGTGCATGGTGAGCATGATCATCCGGGCAACCCAGAAGAAAATGATGTCGAAACCGGTGACCAGCACGTCGGTAGAGTGGAATTTCTTCAGGAACTCGGTCTGCTCAGGCCAGCCCAGGGTGGAGAAGGTCCACAAGCCGGAGCTGAACCAGGTATCGAGAACGTCGTTGTCCTGCTGCAGCGCAACGTCCGGCCCCAGGTTGTTCTTGGCGCGTACTTCGGCTTCATCGCGGCCCACGTAAACCTTGCCCGACTCGTCGTACCAGGCCGGAATCCGGTGGCCCCACCACAGCTGACGGCTGATGCACCAATCCTGGATATCGCGCATCCACGAGAAGTACATGTTTTCGTACTGTTTAGGCACGAACTGGATACGGCCGTCTTCAACAGCGGCGATCGCAGGTTCGGCCAACGGCTTGGTGGACACGTACCACTGGTCGGTCAGCCACGGCTCGATGATGGTGCCGGAACGGTCGCCTTTCGGCACTTTCAGGGCGTGATCGTCAACACTGACCAGCAGGCCCGCTGCGTCGAATGCCGCAACAATTTGCTTGCGCGCTTCGAAACGGTCGAGGCCGGCGTATTCGGCCGGGATCTTGCCGTCGATGCTTTCGTTCAGCGTGCCATCGAGGTTGAACACCTGGCAGGCAGGCAGCACGGCCGCGTTCTTGTCGAAGATGTTCAGCAGCGGCAGGTTGTGGCGCTTGCCGACTTCGTAGTCGTTGAAATCGTGAGCCGGGGTGATTTTCACGCAGCCGGTGCCGAATTCAGGGTCGCAATAATCGTCGGCGATGATCGGGATGCGGCGGCCGACCAGCGGCAGCTCGACAAATTTGCCGATCAGGGCCTTGTAGCGTTCATCGTTCGGGTTAACCGCGACGGCGGAGTCGCCGAGCATGGTTTCCGGGCGAGTGGTCGCGACGATCAGGAAATCGTTGCCTTCAGCGGTTTTTGCGCCATCGGCCAGCGGGTATTTCAGGTTCCACAG
>Ga0247812_10000349_pt1 | contig 34769 bp, 37 predicted proteins | sample UWRJL149409B1_FD_178011 | JGI IMG/M metagenome (GOLD analysis project Ga0247812, IMG submission 178011) | Plant litter microbial communities from Arlington Agricultural Research Station in Wisconsin, United States - UWRJ-L149-409B-1 | ecosystem: Environmental > Terrestrial > Plant litter >...
GGAGTGGAGAACGGGGTCGCCAGTGATTCGAATGGGGAGTACGGCCATTCGTCAAGAATATCTGGGCGACAGCGGGTAGATTCGACGGGTGCCGCCAGAACTCAGCGACCTGACAGACCAGATTTCACTGACTCCTCATGAGGCGATCGGTATCCCGATCGCGCTCATCGGAGCCGTGTTCCTCGCTTTGGGAACCCAATTCCAGCACCGAGGTGTCGCCAAAGTCGAACACAACCTCGGATCGGCGAAGACCGGACTCAGCATGCGCCAGCTGATGGCGCTGCTCAGCCGCCCCTCGTGGGTCGCCGGAACGGTCATGCTCGGCCTCGCGATCGTCTTGCAGCTCACAAGCCTCGGCTTCTCACCGCTCATCGTCGTGCAGCCGCTCGGTGCCGTCGCGCTCGTCATCACCGCGATCGTCAACGCGCGCATCAGCAAGGTGAAACTGACCCGCAAGGCGATCCGCGCGATCCTGTTCTGCGTCGTCGGTGTGGCCCTGTTCGTCACCATCGCCGCGTTCAACGCACACTCCAAGCCGATCACCCAGCAGCAGCTCATCACCGTGCTCATCCTGCTCGGCATCGTGCTCGTCATCTTCGGCGTGTTCTTCGTCGTGCTGCGCAAGAAGTTCAAGGCGGTGTTCTACATCGTCGGCGCGGGCGTGCTCTTCGGATTCGTCGCCACGCTCGCCAAGACGGTCATCGACCGCATCAAGACCATCTCGCTGGAGAGTTTCCAGACGGGCGAGTTCGAGTGGCTGACCATCTTCTGCGTGGTGGCGTTGCTCGCGGCATCCGTTCTCGGCTCCTATTTCGTGCAGTCCGCCCACTCGCACGGTCCGCCCGACCTCGTCGTCGCCGGACTCACGGTCATCGACCCCATCGTCGCGGTCACCATCGGTATCGTTGTGCTCAACGAGACCGCCGGCGCACCGCTGTGGACGATGTTCGCCTTCTTGATCGCGGGAGGAATCGCCATCTACGGCGTGTTCCTGCTCTCCCGCGTCCACGTGCCGTCACCAGAGGAAACCCCCAAAGTTGTCTGATTCCCCGCTGTCTGAATCCCCGACAGGGCCGGCCGCCGAGAAGCCGCTGCGCGTTCTCATCGGCGCCGACACCTTCGCCCCGGAAATCAACGGTGCCGCGACCTTCGCCGCGCGCCTCGCGGCCGGCCTCGTCGAGCGCGGCCACGACGTGCACATCGTCGCGCCGGCCCCGAGCCGCAAACACGGCACATGGACCGAGACCCTCGAGGGCCAGCCGATGACCGTGCACCGCCTGAAGAGCTGGCGCTGGTACCCGCACCCCTGGCTGCGTTTCGCGCTGCCGTGGAACATCGAGCAGAACTCGGCGCGCATCCTCGACGCCGTGAAGCCCGACGTCGTGCACTTCCAGTCGCACATCATCATCGGGCGCGGGCTCTCGAACCAGGCGCAGAAGCGCGGCATCCGGGTCATCGGAACCAACCACTTCATGCCAGAGAACCTGCTCGAGCACACGCTGCTGCCGAACTTCCTGCGCGCCCCAGCCGTGCGCGCCGCCTGGGCCGCGGCCGCCCGCTCGTTCGGCCGCGCCGAGGTCGTCACCACCCCGACCCGCAAGGCCGCCGACTTCCTCGAGCACTACACCAAGATCCGCGACGTGATCGCGATCTCCTGCGGAGTCGACGCGCACCATTACACGCCCGACTTCACGCCCCGCACCGAGAACCTCATTCTGTTCGTCGGCCGCATCACGAACGAGAAGCAGCTCGACAAGCTGCTGCGCGCGTTCGCGATCCTCGATCCGTCGTTGAACGCGAAGCTCGAGCTCGTGGGCGGCGGCGAGCAAGAGAACAGCCTGAAGTCGCTCGCCAGCCAGCTCGGCATCCGCGACCGCGTCACCTTCACCGGATACGCCGAAGAGGACTACCTGCGCAACGCGCTCACCCGGGCGACGGTGTTCGCCATGCCGTCGATCGCCGAGCTGCAGAGCATCGCGACGATGGAGGCGATGGCCTCCGGTCTGCCCGTCGTCGCCGCCAACGCGATGGCACTGCCGCACCTCGTGCACGACGGCGAGAACGGGTTCCTGTTCGAGCCAGGAAACATCGACGAGTTCGCCGCCAAGCTCACGCAGGTGCTCACGATGCCCGAAGACGAGTTGCAGAAGTTCAAGCGCGAGAGCCTGCGCATCGTCGCGGCCCACGACATCCAGCGCACGATCACCACGTTCGAGGCGATCTACCGCGGCGAGCCGATCCCCGAGGTCGAGATCGACATCCCCGAGACCAAGCCGGCCCCGTAGCGTTTTTTCTAGTCGAACGGATGCCACGTGCCTGACGGTTCCCGCGTCGCCGCCCTGCGGGCCGACCTGACCCGCTGGGCACCGGCCGACCCCGCCCAGGGCGCGCTGCGCGACGAGTACCTCGACTTCGTCGCCACCGGGTCGCTCGACCGCGGATACGGGCCGCAGCACGTCACCGCGTCCTGCTTCGTGCTCAGCCCCGACCGCACCCGGGTGCTGCTCTGCTTCCACCGCAAGGGACAGTTCTGGGTGCAACTCGGCGGGCACATCGAGCCCGGCGATCCCACGGTGGCTGCGGCCGCCCTGCGCGAGGCGGTCGAGGAGGGCGGCATCGCGTCCTTGACAGCCGCCGACCCGTTGCCGTTCGATATCGACCGGCACGTCCTCGGCGACGGATTCGGCGCGTGCGCCGTGCACTGGGACCTCGGCTTCGTGGCGTTCGCGCCGTCGGCCGCGGTGCCCGTCGTCAGCGACGAGAGCGAAGAGGTGGCCTGGTGGCCGGTCGACGCTCTTCCGGCGAACGTGCCGCCGGGATTCCCGGCGCGGTTGGCCGGGGTATTGGTCGAGCTGGCTTCCCGCCGTTAGCTAGCGGCGGGCCTTGTCGAGGTTGAACAGTTCGCCCACGAAGGCGAGGGGTTGCTGGCCCTTGTCGCGCGCGGGGTTGAGGTAGAACAGGTCGAGAACGGTGATACCGAAGCGCGCGGCGATCTCGTCGAGTACGTCTCCGTCGACGACCTCGTAGGTGGCTGGTCCGTCGGAGTTCTGTGCGACCGAACCCATGGCACCGCCCGTGGCGCCGTTGTCGACGACCGTGAGATCGGGGCGCAGGTCGGGCATCGTCCACGCCAGCTGCGCGGTCGCGACCACGGAACCGAAGCAGCCGGTGAGCGGCGCGTTCGCGTCGTTCAGGGTGACGACGAGAGTGTCGAGGAAGTCGGGATTGCCGAGGGTGATCTCGCCGAAGTGGATCGCGCTCGTGACCGAGGGCGTCGACGTGAAATGCTCGAGCACGAACGCCATGAATCCGCCGTCGCAGTAGGCCGCCTCGGTGAACGGTTCGGCCGTCAGGTTGGCGATGAGATCGGTGCCGGGCGGCGAGACGAACTCGTCGATCTCGAGCCGGAACTCGCCGGCCGGGGCGGCGACGATGCTGACGTCGCCGGTCGTGAGCCCGTCGACCGACACGAGCTCGCCGGTGGCCACGACGGTGCCCGCGTCGAGGTGCAGCGGGGCCGGTGCGCTGTCGCTGACGAAATCCGCATCGGTCTCGCGCGCATCCGGTGCGACGACGGTGCAGCCCGCGAGCAGCGCGACGGACAAGACCGGCACCAGCAGGCGACGTGAACGCATGTACGCGCCCCTTTATCTCTGAGCAAACATCAACGACGTCTACCCTGCCACAGATCGACACGACTGCGGCGTGCGGACGCGTCGTGGGCGACGCGGTATCGTGGATGCGCGGCGACCTCCGGGTCGCCTGCGTTTCGTCCGGTGACCTGGGCGGCGCGCGGGGTGGTAGCTCAGCTGGTTAGAGCAGCGGACTCATAATCCGTCGGTCACGGGTTCAAGTCCCGTCCGCCCTACTGCAACATGCTCGTGACCCCGCATTTCCTCCGGCGATCGCGACGTTTTCTAGCCTGTGGCGACCGGCGGGTACTGCGAATGGCGAGCACCGCATCCGAATCGCGCGTATTTCCGGATCCGGCAATCTTGTCGACGGACCAAGCTCGAGTGCCCGACGTCCCCTGAGCACTCTCCTGCGCCGCAACCAGGCGTTATATGGAGATTCGCGTTCTAAAAGTTGATGATACGATCAGAAATGTATTCATAATCAACCCGGTGGGTTCCGCCCGCCGAGATGGAGCTCACCATGACGCCGAAAAACAGCCCGGACGGCGACGAGACCGCCGGTCCATCCCGGCGGACGGTCATCAAGAACATCGGCTTCTCGGCCCTAGCGCTCGGTGCGGTCGCCGCATCGGGAGGGCCGCTCGTGTCGAGCCTGACCGGGCAACGACTTCCTCCCCGCTCGACGGCCGCCGACGCGCGCCCGCTGCGGATCGACCACGTGACCGTCGTCGATCCCCGCGACGGTAGCTCGCGTCCGGACATGTCTGTGCTCGTGCGCGGAGAGAAGATCGTCGCGGTCGATGTCACTCCGGAGACAAGCGCAGCCGACATCCGTGTGATCGACGGAGCCGGCCGATTCGTGGTGCCGGGCTACAACAACATGCACACGCACGTGCTCCAAGAGCCGCGGGCGGAACTGTTCATGGCGACGATGCTGCGGGAAGGATCGACGGGGATGAGGCAACTGGCGGGACCGGATGCGCTGCTTCAACGCCGTGCCGAGCGGCGCCTCGGGCTCGGCACCGACACGCCGCGACTCCTCGCTATGGCCGGCGCCCTCGTGATGCCGTTCAACTCGCCATCGATCGAGCGCGTGCGCCACGAGATCAACCGGCAGAAGGCCCTCGGCGCCGATTTCATCAAGCTCATCATGGTCGAGCGCGACGTGTTCTTCGCGGCAGTGAGCTGGGCGCACAAGCAGGGGCTGAAGATCGGCGGCCATCTTCCACCGGGGGTGACCCCCTCCGAAGCGTCGGACGCGGGCTACGACTACCTCGAGCACCTCGGCACGAGCGCCAACATCTGGATCGAGACATCCAGCGAACGTATAGCGCTCCGCAACGAAGCCGACACGGCGCTCGCCCTGCCGAACGTTCTCGGCTACGTGCCGTTCGCCGAGCAGCTCTTCGCGAGCGAGATCGTCAGCAAGGCCACGGCGGCGACCCTGATCAACCCCGCGCTGGCGGATCCCCCCGAAGCGATCCCGGTACTGCAGCGGGCGCTCGACACCTTCGACGAGGGAGCCGCGAGGAGACTGTCGGCCACCTTCGCGCGAAACGGTACGTGGCAGACCCCGACGCTGTCCCGGCTGCGCACCGAATACCGCATGGACTCACCCGAGTACGAGAACCACCCGTGGATGAACATGCTGTCGGAGCCGTCGCGGCGCAACTTCCTAGATTCCCGTGCCACCTTCCTCGACCTCCCCGACGCACGTCGCAGCACCTATCACCAGTACTACGACACGGCTCTCCGCCTCGTGGGGATCATGCATGCCGCCGGGGTGCCGATCATGACGGGCACCGACGGCCCCGCGGGCAACCCCGGTCAAGACATGCCGTCCGAATTCCGAGAGCTGGCCGCCGCGGGACTGGCGCCGCTCGACGTACTGAGGTCGACGACAACGGTGCCCGCCGCGTTCCTCGGACGCTCCGACCGGATGGGGGCCGTCGACGCGGGTATGGAAGCCGACTTCCTCCTCCTCGACAGCGACCCGCTCGCCGCCGTCGACAACCTCACCAGCATCAGCGCCGTCGTGAACGCGGGCAACTACCGCACCGCCGCGCAACTCGACGACTCGATCGACCGACTACTCGCAACCGCGGAGGCATCATGACGAACGACACCGCGACACCACACAGCACGGACGCACCGAAGAGCCGCAGCACGTCGCGGCGACGATGGATGCGCGCGGCCGGGTGGGCGCTCGTTGTGTGCGGCGTCGTCGCCTCATGGGTATGGTCGGTAGAACTCACCATCCTGGGCGCATCCACCGAGGCATCCATCGCGGGTGCCTCCGCGATGCTGCTCTTCTGCGCGGGCATCGTCGTGATCCGGCTGGTGTCCCCGCACCGCGGCCGTCGGGCGACGCTCGCCTTCCGGGGTGCCGTCATCGCGACCGCGGTCGGCGCGGTCGTCGCCGGCATCGTTCCTGTCGCGGTGAGCGCGCAGACCACCGGGACGGTGACGGCGGAGGTGACGTCGGGCACGAGCGGTGGCGGATACCGGGTCGCCGGTGTGGCCGTGGCCTCGAGCGATCGGTACCAGGCGACCACTCTCGACCTCACCGTGGGTGCGAACGACCGGACAGCGCCATTGCTTCTGGCGACCCTGTCGTTCTCCGACGGAACCGACGACGTGACCTGCGCGAACACGCGGCAGACCTGGATCCACGACACCTCGACCGTCACGCTCACCTGCGACAGCTTCACGCCCCTCGACTCCCTCGAGGCCGTCACCGGTATTTCCGTCACCGAGCGGTGAGAACCGGGCCGATCCGCGCTGTAGCGTGAGATGGTGGACGAGATGACGACGGGGCCGACCGAGGGGCGCAATGCGCGCCGTAAAGAGCGCACGCGCGCGGCCCTCATGCACGCCGCGCAGGAACTGCTCGTCGACGGAAGCGCCCAGGACGCGAGCATCAAGGCGATCACCGAGCTTGCCGACGTCGGCTTCGGTTCGTTCTTCAACCACTTCGACAGCAAGGCCGACCTGTTCGATGCCGCGGTCACCGAGGTCGCCCAGCGCTACGAAAACTGGCTCGACGAACGGCTGATCGGCGTCGACAGCCCCGTGCGGCGTCTGTCGCTGAGCATCCGATACACCGGCAGGCTCCATCTCTCGCATCCCGCCGAGGCGAATCTGCTCATCGGCCAATTCACGCTTCTGTACGCCGGCAAAGCGCCTCTGGCTGGCCGGATCCATGCCGACGTCGTCGGCGCATTGACGGCACTCGCACCGCACGCCGTCGCCAGTCCGTCGACGGTCGTCGCGGCCACAGGGGCGATCGCGGCGGTGTTGGCCGCGGCCTCTACGCTGCCAGAGCAGGACCGCGCGCACCTGGCCGACTCGCTCGTCGCCGACGTGATGCGTCTGCTGGGCGCCGACGACGTGGTGATCGGCGAGCTGGTGGACGAACCGCTCGCTTGACGTCGCCGCGGGCGCCGGTGCGGTCGGTGTGCAGCGGTAGCGACCGTCAGCCCAGGATCGTCCGCCAGAAGAGCTCGCCCCGCTCGATCCCTCCGCTTGCGCCGAACCGGGCCGCCTCGGACCGCGGTTTGCGGTGTGCCTGCTCGTGTACGGCGGCGCCGAATTCGCGCGCGAAGTCGAGCCGCGGTACCGCGCGGCCGACGCCGACGATGAACGCCCGGTCCCAGTTCTCCTCGCCGCTGCCGGAGACATCGAGCGAGGTCGCCGCTTCGAGGAGGTAGCCTTCCGCGTCCTCCTCCGGGTCGACGACGGCCCACGCGTGTCTCTGGATGACCTGCTCGACCCGGGTGCGCCGGGCGGGTGGCCATCCGGCCCCGGCGGCGAACGACCAGGCGACCGCCCCGCCCGCGTCTTCGAATGGAACTGTGAGCGCGTCGAAGTGGGGGACCACGCCCAGATCGTGCAGCATCGCTGCGACGTAGAACAACTCGGGGTCGTAGTCGAGGCCGAGTGTCTCGGCGAGGTCGCATCCCCACACCCACGACCTCAAGCAGTGGTTGACCAGCGCGGGACCTGCCCACTTCTCCGCCACTTCACGAGCGAGGGCAGCGGTCGGGGTGGGAGGGGCGAAGAGCTCGAGATCGGTCACGTCACGACCATAGGGCTCCGCTGCGCGCGATCATGGCGGACCGGGTGATCGTGGGCGGGTTTGGCGGTTTCGTAGCGACTACTGGCAGTCCTGCACGCTCGTCGACCTCAGCGGTCAGCAGCAGTCGCAGGCGTCGACGTCGCGCTCGCCAGTGAGCGCCGAGACCGGCACGGCGCAGGCGTCGCCGCGCCAGGCCTCGAGCCCCTCGCGCACGGCGAACGCGGCGATCACGAGCGCCGCGACCGAGTCGGCCCACGCCCAGCCGAACAGGGTGTTCAACAGCAGGCCGACGAGCAGCGCGGCCGAGAGGTAGCTGCAGATGAGGGTCTGCTTCGAATCGGCGATCGCCGAAGCGGAGCCGAGCTCTGTGCCGGTGCGGCGCTCGAACCAGCTGAGAAACGGCATCACCGCGAGGCTCACGGCAGCGAGCGCGATGCCGACCGGGCTGTGTTCGGCTCCGCGCGGGCCGAACAGCGACAGCGCGGCATCGACGACGACGTAGGCGGCGAGGGCGAAGAACGCGAAGGCGATGACGCGCAGCGCCGTCTTCTCGCGCTTCTCCGGATCGGGTGCCGCGAACTGCCAGGCCACCGCAGCGGCCGAGAGCACCTCGACGATCGAGTCGAGCCCGAAACCGATCAGTGCAGCGGACGATGCGACGGAGCCCGCCGCGAGAGCGATGATCGCCTCGACGACGTTGTAGGCGATGGTGATCGAGACGATGAGGCGGATGCGGCGTTGCAGCACCCGTTTGCGCGCGGCGCCGAGCAGGCGGGGTCGCGCGTCGGTCGCGGCGGTCACGCGCCGTCTCCGCAGCAGAAGGGCACGTCGCAGTCGGCGTCGGAGCACACCTCGCCGTCGTCGACCGCGAGCACCACGTCGACCAGCGCGCCGAGGGCCTTGGTCAGGTGCGGGTCGGCGATCTCGTAGCGGGTCTGCCGACCTTCGGGTATGGCTGCAACGATGCCGCATCCGCGGAGGCAACTGAGGTGGTTGGAGACGTTGCTGCGGGTGAGGGCCAGGTCCCGGGCGAGCGTGGCCGGGTAGCCCGGAGCGTCGAGCAGGCTCATCAGGATGCGCGAGCGGTTCGGATCCGCCATGGCGCGCCCCAGGCGGTTCATCACATCGACGCGGCTCGCAATAGTCAGCATGCACTGACTATACAGTCCTCGCTGACGTATGAGGCGGGGCTGGTACCGCCAGCGATCGCGTTGCCCATGGTGCCGGTGCCGACGACGGCTTAACCTGCCGTTCGCGGGCGGGTGTTAGCATCCGAATCTTCGGGTGGGTGTGGACGGCACACAGTTTAAGACAACACGGAGGAGAGGTGTCGTGATCGCGAGAGAGATCGCCCATGCACCCCTCACGGCGCCTGGGTCGCACGCGCACCGGCGCACGTTCCGACCACACATCCAGGGCCTTCGCGCTGTCGCGGTCGTCCTCGTGCTGCTCGACCACGTCGGCCTCCGGGTCTTCTCCGGCGGCTTCGTCGGGGTCGACGTCTTCTTCGTGATCTCCGGTTTCCTGATCAGCGGGCACCTCGTCGAGGGGCTCCGCCGCACCGGGAGGGTGCGGTTCCGCTCCTTCTTCGCCGCCCGGGCCCGCCGCATCCTGCCCGCGGCCTTCGTCACGATCGTCGCGACCGCGGTCGCTTCTTTCTTTGTCGTCTCGCCGCTCCGCATCGGGGAGATCCTGAACGACGCGATCGCGTCGGCGTTGTACGTTCCGAACATCCTGTTCGCGATCGAGGAGACCGACTACCTCGCCGGCACGGCGCCGTCGCCCTTCCAGCATTTCTGGTCGCTGGGCGTCGAAGAGCAGTTCTACGCGGTGTGGCCCTTCCTCCTGCTCGGCGCATTCCTGCTCACCGCGGGGTCGCGGCGAGGGTGGATCGTGGTCGTCGCCACCGTCGGCCTTCTCTCGCTGGCGGCGGCCGTCGTCACGACGCCGGACGCCCCGTCGCTCGCCTTCTTCTCGCCCTTCACCCGCGCGTGGGAGTTCGCCGCGGGAGCCCTCGTGGCCGCAGCAGGCCCGGCTCTGTCCCGGGTACCGACGCTGCTCGCCCAGTTGCTCTCCTGGTTGGGTCTGGCCGCCATCGGGTATGCGGCGCTGTCCTTCTCCTCCGATACCGCGTATCCGGGAGTCGCCGCGGTGCTGCCGGTGGCCGGCGCCGTTCTCGTCGTCGCGTTCGCCGACCGGGGACGCGGGGGAGCGGGCGTTGTGCTCTGCCTCCGGCCCGCGCTCTTCATCGGCACGATCTCCTATTCGTTGTATCTGGTGCACTGGCCCCTCCTCGTGCTCACACACGAGGCTCTCGGCCTCGACGAGCCGCTTCCGCTCCAGACGGCGGTCGTGCTCGCGGTCGTCTCGATCCCGCTCGCGTGGATCCTGCACCGCCTCGTCGAGTCCCCGTTCCGAGTGGTCGGTGTGACGACGTCCCGCGGCAACACGAGAACACTCGCGGTCTCGGCGGGAGCGACGCTCCTGTTGGTCGCCGCGCTGATCGCCGGCAACGCTGTCGCGGCAGGACTGCCTCTGACGTCGTCGCGCGACGCCGAGAGCCCCGCGCTGTCGGTGCTGCCGGCCGGCACCGACTTCGTGCCGGCGAACATCACCCCGTCGTTGCCCGCGGCGACCGGTGACACGGGCATCATCTACACGAACGGCTGTCAGCAGGGCCTCGGTAGCAGCGAGGTCGTCTCGTGTGCGTTCGGGGCGACCGACTCGCAGAAGACCATCGCGCTCTTCGGCGATTCGCACGCCGGCCGCTGGTTTCCCGCCCTCGACAGTGCCGCCGAGCAGCTCGGCTACCGCCTCGACACGTTCACGAAGTCCGGCTGCCGGTCGGAAGAGACCGCGAAGGCGTGGCACGATTCCGAGAACGCGACGTGTTCCATCTGGAGAAACGGGGTGGTCGAGCGGTTGAACGAGAACCCGCCCGATGTCATCGTGCTCGCCAACCATCTCGGCCCCGCCCCCGGCCGCGACGCCGACAAACAGCGCGCCGACTGGACCGACGGCCTGTCCCGGCTGCTCGACCGTCTGCCGGCCTCGAGCCAGGTGGTCACCCTCGCCGACTCGCCCCAGTTCGCCAGTTCCCCGGTTCTCTGCCTGTCGTCGAACCTCGACGACGCCTCGCAATGTACCTCTCCCCGCGCCTCGTCGCTCAATCCCGCGATCCGCCAGGCGCAGGCCGATGCCGCAGAGAACCACGGCGCGGCCGTCGTCGATCTGACCGACTACTTCTGCAACGAGACCGACTGCCCGGCGGTCATCGGGTCCGATCTCGTCTATTCCGACGAACACCACCTGACCGCCACGTTCTCGCTGGCCCTCGCCGCCCCGCTCGCCGAGCGGCTGACTCCGATCCTCGCGGACCGCTGATGGCCGGGAGAGCCGCCCGGGCGGTTTACGCCATGGTCCTCTCCGCGGTCGTCGGCGCGGCGATCGCCGGGTGCGCTCCGGGCACGGTGCCCGGCGTCGCGGTGCCCGGGGTCACGGTGTACGACGACCTCGACTTCGGTGCACCCGAGGGCATCCGGCTCGACGTCTGCGCACCGGCCGAACGCGCACCATCGGGGCCCGCGATCATCGCCGTCCACGGCGGAGGGTGGAGCCAGGGCGACAAACGGGAACGCCCGTGGCGTGAGGCCTGCGAATGGCTCGCCTCGGAGGGCTTCGTGGTGTTCCAGGCCAACTACCGGCTGTCTCCGGCGCATCCGTACCCCGCGGCCATCGACGACATCGTCTCCGCCGTCGAGTGGATACGGGGCGCAGACCAGGTCGAACGCTTCGGCCACGATCCCGGGCGTCTGGGCGCCTTCGGCGACTCCGCCGGAGGAAACCTGGTCGCGCTTCTCGGAACCCGGGGCGACGGCCCCACCGCCGTGGGTTCGCGCGTCTCGGCGGTCGTCGAGCTCAGCGCCCCGATCGATCTGACCCTCGCGGGAACCGCGCTGGGCGACCTCGGAACCGGGTTCCAACGGGTTCAGCTCGACTACCTGGGCTGCGACTCCTACGACCTCTGCCCGCAGGCCGCCGACGCGTCACCGTCGCGCCATGTCGATGCGAGCGACCCGGCGTTCTTCATCGCCCACTCGTCGCACGAGTTCATCCCCGTCGAACAGGCTGCCGCGTTCGCGCACTCCCTCGGCGAAGCGCGCGTCGACGTCACCTACGTCGAACGCGCGGGCAGCGGCCACGGGCTGGCGCTGCTCGACGATGCGCTCCGCCAGCAGATCAGCGCCTGGCTGCACTCCACGCTCTGACCGCGCCGCGAGCCGTGGTCGCCGCGCTCCGCGGTTCCGGATGTCGCGGCCGACCGTCACCCGTCGGCGAGGTCACGCGTCGGTCATGCGATACCGGTGGTGCCGAGCAGGCTGCCGATGAGGAACGTCGCCGCGAGCGCGAGCGCCCCGCCGACGGTGACCCGCACGGTGGCCCGCAGCAGGGGACTGCCGCCGATGCGGGCGCCGAGGGCCCCGGTGCCGGCCAGCACGAGAGCCACGATGACGAAGGTCAGGGGGATGCGCACGCTCTCGGGCAAGAGCACGATGGCCAAGAAGGGGAGCACGGCGCCGCAGACGAACGCGATCGCCGACGAACCGGCGGCGGCCCACGGGTTCGCCACCTCCGATTCGTCGATGTTGAGCTCCGCAGAGAGGTGCGCGGCGAGAGCGTCGTGGGCGGTGAGCTCGACCGCCACCTGTTTCGCCGTCTGCGCGGTGAGTCCTCGGGCCTCGTACAACCCGGCGAGTTCGGCGAGTTCTTCGTCGGGGCTGACACGCAGCTCCTCGCGCTCCTTCGCGATGAGCGCCCGCTGACTGTCGCTCTGGCTGCTCACCGAGATGTACTCGCCGACCGCCATCGACAACGCCCCGCCGACCAACGCGGCGAGACCGGCCGTGACGATCGGGCCGAGGTCGGGGGTGGCGGCCGCGACACCGACGACCACCGCCGCGACCGACACGATGCCGTCGTTGGCGCCGAGCACTCCGGCGCGCAACCAGTTCAGCCGTGCCGCGACGCCTTGGCCGTGGGGTTCGTGCGCGTGCTGCAGGGGTGCTGTCGTCATGGGGTCAGTCAAGCACTGCGGTCACGCGGCGTCGACTCTCGGCAGTGCGGCCGGCTGTGATCGCCCGCGAGAGCCACCCGCCCAGGGGGTTGACGCCGACAGCGGGCGCGACGAGAGTCGCCGATCAACCGGCCTTCGGGGTCGACAGAGCGGCGGAAGCCGGGAATGCGAGGACGCAGATGAGCACCGAGACCACCGATCGGGCACCCGACGACCCGGTCGTGACGAACCCCGACTTCTATGCCGTGCTCTGGGAGAACGACGACGTGCGTGTACTCGAATACCACGACGTGCCCGGTCAGGAGACGACGCCGCACACGCACCCGAACACGGTGATGATCGCGCTCACGAGCTTCCAGCGGCGGCTGTCACTGGGCCCGCACGTCCGCCACGTCGCCCTCGACGCGGGAACCGCCCAGTGGCTGCCCGCCCAGTCGCACAGCGGCAAGAACACCGGCACGACACCGACGCACACGATTCTCGTCGAACTCAAACACGGCCGCCAGGCGGCACCCGCGGGCGACACGGTGGGACCGGCGCCCGATCGGACGGCCTCCGCTTGACGGCGTCGCCGCGGGCATTCAGCTCGCGGAAGCCCGCGCGAGGATCGCGGCGATGACGTCGGTCTTCGCGTCGGAGTACGCGTTCATGTCGTCGAAACCCCGGTCGATGAGCGCGCGCTTGGTGCTCGCGTACAGCTCGCGGTCGTTCGCGTCGACGCGCAGCCGGTCGCGCAGCAACAGGTAGTCGACGACCGCCCGCGCGTCGCGCTGGTAGACGTGCACGTGCACGTCGAGCGCGGCGGTGCGCACCAGACGGTGCCCGGGCTCGCGCACACGCAGCAGGTAGCCGGCGGCGAGGAGCGCGTCGAGGTAGTCCTCTTCGGCGGTGATGTCGTCGACCGTCACGACGATGTCGATGATCGGTTTCGCCGCGAGACCGGGAACCGACGTCGACCCGATGTGCTGGATGTCGACGGCGGCCGCGCCCAGCGCGTCGCCCAGGCGTCGCCGGTGCTCGGCGAACAGGTCGGGCCATGCGCCGTCGTAGTCGACGACTTCGAGCAGGCGCACCTCGGTTCCGCCGACGAGGTCGACTGTCTCGACGTCGGGGCGCCGCGGTAGACGTCGCGCGGTCATCTACTCGCCGCCCCGGGTGCGGTCGTCGCGCACCGGCCCGTCGACGACGTCGTCGAACCGCTCGCGGGCACGTTCGACCTCGGCCATGTTCATGGTCGTCCAGCGCAGCAGCGACTCGAGCAGTTCGTTCAGTGTGTTGCCGATCGGCGCGACCCGGTACTCGACCGCGAGCGGACGGGTGCCGACGACGACCCGTTCCACCATGCCGTTGCGCTCGAGTCGACGGAGCGTGGTCGTCAGCGACTTCTGGCCGACGGCGGGAATCTCGCGACGCAGCTCGTTGAAACGCATGGGCCGGCCGCAGAGCGAGTCGAGCACGCGCAGCGACCACTTGTCGAGCACCTGGTCGAGAAGTTCGCGGTGGGGCGCGTCGACCGCGAGAAGGGCGGCGTCGGGGTGTCGGGTGTCGTGCATAACACCTAGTCTCGTTGAAGTTCCCTGAGAGCACCAGGTAGACAAGGGGTACCTGATCCCGACCCCTAAGGAAAACCATGACCGTGCAGCTCTTCTCGCCCGAGGGAATGTTCCAGCCCGTGCCCTACGCGCACGTCTCCGTCGCCACCGGCAGCCGCCAGGTTCATGTCGCCGGCCAGATCGCCCGCGACGCCGAGGGCAACCACATCGCGGTCGGCGACCTCGCCGGCCAGGTCGCGCAGGTGCTGCGCAACACGGCCGTCGGTCTCGCCGGAGCCGGCGCCACGTTCGCCGACGTCGTGCGCCTGCGCTTCTTCGTGACCCAGTGGTCGCCCGAGAAGATGGGCGACTTCATGGCGGGCGTCGAGCTGGTCGCCGAAGAACTCGGCCTGCCTCTCCCGCTTCCGCCGGCCTCCCTCATCGGTGTCGACATCCTGTTCGAAGAAGACGTGCTGGTCGAACTCGAGGCCTACGCGATCCTCGACTGACGCTCGTCAGTGGTCGCTCGCCTCGTGCGCGTCGTGCGGTCGCACGACGAGCACGGGGCAGTGCGCGTGACGGGTGCACTGCTCGCTGACCGAACCGAGCCGCAAGTGCGGGAATCCGCCGCGGCCGCGGCGACCGACGACGAGCATCAGGGCCCCCGTCGAAGCCCCGATGAGCACCGACGACGGCTGGCCGTACTTCGCCCTGAACTCGACCCGCACCTCCGGGTGCGCCGTGGCGCGGGCCCCCGCGTCGCGTTCGAGCAACCGCGCCACCTTCTGCGACGCTTCGCCGAACGGCGACACCCCGCCGTCGGAGAACAGCGTGCCCCGGGGTGCCGTGTCGACCGTCCACGCGCGCATGACGAGCACCGGCGCGCCCAGCCGCTGCGCGAGCGAGAGCGCGTACGCATAGGCCCCGTCGGCGTCGGCCGACCCGTCGTGCCCGACGACGATCGTGTCGGCGATATCGGTGCTCCCGGCCCCTCCGTGTGTTGCAGCGTCCATGTCCCTAGCGTGCACCCGCCCGCCACCACGGTGGAAGGGGGGTCGCGTGATAAAGCGACACGCGCTCGTTAACGGAACGAAACATTTTCTCGCTAACGTGGCGGCATGGGAGCGATCATCAGGCCTGCGGAACTGTCGGACGCGGTATCCCTCGGGGTGCTGCACTCGACCTGTTGGGCGGAGTTGTACTCCGCGACGCTCAAACCCGAGATCCTCGACCAGCTCGACTCCGGCACGATGACGCTGCTCTGGCGCAAGTTCGTCAAGCGCGGAGCGGCCTACCGGCAGTGGGTCGCGGTGCTCGACGGCGAGCTCGTCGGGTTCGTCGGCATCGGACCCGGCCGCGAGCAGGGCCACGAGGCATCCACCGAACTGTATTTCCTCTATGTCTCGGCGCACCATCGACGACAGGGAATCGGCGGCGAGCTGCTCGACGTCGCCGACGCCGACTACATGTGGATCTGGGAAGGTCTCAAGAAGACGCGCAAGTACTACGAGCGGCGCGGCTACCGGCCCGACATCGTGCGGGCCACCCGCGGAATCGCGACCCGCAGCCGGGCGAGCAAGATGTTCGGCGCCTACCACACCGAATTCAAGCTGATGCGGCCCGCGGTCGTCGCCGAGCCGGCGATAGCGGATGCCGCGGAGCCCGTCGCCGGATCTTTCCCGTAGGCGGTCTTGCGCCGCCCGCGGGGCCGGGTCATACAATCGCGCATGAAAACTCTACGATTCAGCGTCGATGTCGACGCGCCGGTCGACCGTGTCTGGCACGTCATGCTCGACCTCGAGACCTACCGGCAGTGGTCGGGCAGCTTCAACCCCGGCTCGACCTACGAGGGCGGGTGGGACGAGGGTGGCGAGATCCGGTTCACCGGCCCCAACGACGACGGCACGTCCAGCGGTCTGTTCGGGGTGATCGAAGAGAACCGTCTGCACGAGCGCGTGCGCATCCGCTACCTCGGCGACATCGAGCGTGATGTAGAGAACCGGTCGGGCCCCGCTGTCGGGCTCCACGAGACCTACTCGTTCAGCGAGGCCGGGGGAGTAACGACGGTCGTCGTCGAGCTCGAGGTGCCCGACGAGTGGGCGGAGATGATGGGCGGCATGTGGTCGCAGGCCGTGCTCGAGATCAAGCGCCTGGCGGAAGGCTCGTAGCCCCGCGCCCGTCGGAATGGCGGGAGTCCCGCTAGCGTTGTGCCGGATGGTGCGAACGAGAACACCACCGAGGAGACACCACCATGCCGGTCATCACCTGGCTGTTCGACGCCCAGCTCGTGATCGGCGACCAGACGGTTCTCTGGCGCGAGATCGTCGGCAACGTCTTCGGCCTGCTCAGCGCGCTCGGCGGAATGCGGCGCAGGGTGTGGGCCTGGCCGGTCGGCATCGTCGGCAACGCCCTGCTCTTCACGGTCTTCCTCGGCGCCGTCTTCGACACCCCGAACCCCGTCAACCTGCTCGGCCAGGCCGCACGCCAGGTGATGTTCATCGTGGTGTCGATCTACGGCTGGTACCGCTGGAAGCACGCGTCCGACGTCGGGGGAGCCGCCGTCGAACCGCGCTGGGCCGGAGCACGCACCCGGGTTCTGCTCGTCGTCGCCCTCGTCGCCGGTACGGCCGTGCTCACCCCGATCTTCACGGCTCTCGGCTCGTTCGAGCCGGTCTGGGCCGACGCCTGGATCTTCACCGGCTCGCTGCTCGCCACCTACGGCATGGCCAAGGGGTGGGTGGAGTTCTGGCTCATCTGGGTCGCGGTCGACATCGTCGGCGTGCCGCTGCTGTTCAGCGCCGGCTACTACGCGTCGGGGCTCATGTACGTGTTCTACGGCGCGTTCACCCTCGCCGGATTCTTCGTCTGGGCGCGCGCCCGCCGGCGGGCCGCCCTGCCCCCAGTTCGGGTGACAGGCATCGAAGGCCTCGGTAGTGCCGACGGGCTGGTTCCGGGCAAAAACCAGTAGTTTTCCGGGGTATTTCTTTCAAAATTCAGTATTCGGGACCCGAGAACGAATAGGGTTCATCTTGTGTGGCTTGCACGGACTCGCTAGCGGCTCGGTATTTCTACCAATCCGCAAAGTCCATGTCTACGTATCAACCTCGTAGCTTCCGCACCCGATCTCCCTGATCCGGTGCACCACGTCCGGTCCTAGTCGGGCGAAACAGAGCGCTGCCGCCTCGAACCCGAACCCGGAGTACACCATTTCTGTCACCACCCGAGCCCGCATGATCGCGCGGCCGCTGATAATCCTGATCGCCCTGGCGCTTCTCGCCGGCATCGCCATCGCCAACCCGGCGACCGCGTCGGCCGCGACGAAGACCAACACCCTCGCCGTCACCGCGGTCGTCGCCATCCCGGCCGACATGACCGCCGCCGACAACACCTGGACCACCGCGAAGATCACCGCGCTGCTCAAGGCCGCCAACACCCGGTGGTCGACCGAGAGCTCCGGCGCCGTGAAGATCGGTGTGCCGAGCAAGGTCGCCGTCGTGCAGACCGCCGCCCTCTCCACCGACCCCGCGAAGAACTTCGCTGCCACGGTCGCCGCGGAACAGAAGTTCGTCACCGGCCCGTGGAAGGGCCTCGTCGTCTTCACCCCGGCCACGAGCGTCGTCTCGCTCGCCGAAGACAACGTCGGCGCGGCCGCGTACGGCAACGGAACGAAGAACGGCGGCAGCATGGTCGTCAGCGCACGGTCGAAGACCACGGCACAGCTGCAGATCACCGTCGGCCACGAGTTCGGCCACTTCTTCTCGATCGCCCACGCCAACCGTCTCGGTTGCGCCGACGGCAGCGTCGACTCGCTGCCGAACGCCGCCGGGTCCGGCTGGGCCAACACCACGTGCGCGTCGATCGAATACGACGACACCAACGACATCATGTCGAACGGCTATTCGGCCGGTGCGCTCAACTCGGTGCTCGCGTCATCCGCGGGCTTCGTGAAGAGCACCGATGTCCTGGATGTCACGGCCATCGCCACGACGACCGCCTACACGCTCCTTCCGTGGGCCGACAAGACCGTCTCGACGAGCAAGGCGATCCGCATCGCCGACCCGGCCACCGGTATCCCCTTCTACGTCGAACTGCGCCAGCCCGTCGGGCTCGACGCGGGCGACGCCACGGGCGTGCGAGCCGGCGTGAAGATCCTGAAGAAGAACAGCGACGGCTCCGGCTCGGTCGTTCTCGACCCGACTCCCACCATGAAGACCTTCAACACCGACGGGAAGCAGACCTGGGACAAGGGCAGCGTGTTCGTCAACGCGTCGAAGACCATCGCCGTCTCGGTCACCGACGTCGGCGCCACGTCGGCCACCGTCGCGGTCACGAGGGTCACCCCCGCCACCTCGGCCGCGTTCCAGAAGGCGGCCGAAGCGCCGCAGGTCGTCGCGACCGCGACCACCGGAAACTCCTACTACGGCGCCGCCGGTTCGCTCGCGCTCGCGGCGAAGACCCCCTCGGGCGCCGGCATCCCCGGCACCGTGGCGATCACCGAGGGCACCACCGCCCTCGGCACCGCGACACTCGCGGCCGACGGCACCGCGACCTTCGCTCTGCCGAAGACCACCACGGCGGGAACACACAACTACACGCTGGTGCACTCCGACTCCGACGTGCGCTCGAGCGACGTGACGTACACGGTCGCGAAGGCCGTGAGCACCGTCGTCGCGACGGCCGGCCCGACAGCGATCGCGGTGAAGGTCGTCATCCCGACCAACACGGCACTGCTCGGCACCCTCGCCGTCACCCGTGACGGAGCCGCCGCCGGTACCGTCGCCCTGACCAAGGCGAACGGCGGAACCGGCTCGTTCGACACCGGCACCCTCGCCCCGGGCGCGCACGACTTCGTGTTCTCCTACCCGGGAGCCGCCAGCACCGAGCCCGCCGCGGCCACCGTCACGGTGACCGTGGTCGACCCGACCACCGTCTCCACCGTCACCGGCACCTCGAGCGGCCCCTCCGTCTACTACGGCCCGCAGGCCGTCATCGCGATCACCGCGAAGAGCGCGGCAGGGGTCGCCTTGCCCGGCACCGTCACGATCAGCGAAGGCGCGACGGTGGTCGGTTCGGTCGCCGTGCCGGCCTCCGGCGTCGCGAGCTTCACGCTGCCGAAGACCGTCGCCGCGGGCAGCCACACCTACCGTCTGGTGCACTCCGACGCCGCGGTCCAGCCGGGTACCGTCGTGCAGACGGTCGACAAGGCCGCGACAGCGACCTCGGCCGTGGCATCCGCCACCACCCTCGCCGCGGGCGACGCGAGCGCCACCGTCTCGCTGACCGCCTCGATTCCCTCCTCTGCCGGACTCGTCGGCACCGTCACGGTCACCGACAACGGCCAGACCATGCCCGCGGTCAAACTCACCAGCGCGACGAAGGGCGTCGGCACGTACGCCGTCGGCGCTCTCGCGCCCGGCGTTCACACGCTCGTATTCACCTACAGCGGCGGCGCGAACACCCAGCCGTCGAGCACGCAGGTCGTCATCACGGCGAACTGACCCCGGTCCGCCGGTACCGCCTCGCCGCGGTACCGGCGGATTCACGGCGGAGTACTTCTTTCGGCGTACCCGGATATCGGCTGGAGGGACGATGCCCGCGGCCGGTGCGACGACGATGCTGGAGGCATGAACATCGCCGACGCAGCGTCAGCCGCCACACCCACCGCGATCACGATCTCGCCCGATGCGGTGGATCTGCCTCCGACGACGAGTGTGAGTGTGACCTGGTGACGGGCGCACCGGATACCGGCGTCATCGACCGCCTCGGGCCGGCAGGTCCGGCGCGACGCCGCAACCGCGTGCTCGTCATCGACGAGGAGGTGCCGCTCACCGACCTGCTCACCCTCTCGCTCACGTTCGAGGGGTGGGAGGTCGAGACCCTCGCCAACGGACGCGACGCGGTCGCGGTGGCGCAACGCTTCCGGCCCGACGCGATCCTGCTCGACATGATGCTGCCCGACCTCGACGGCGTCGCCGTCGTCACGCGGCTGCGCGAGAGCGGCATCGTGACGCCGGTGATCTTCCTCACCGGCCGCACCTCGCTCGAAGACCGGCTCGCCGCGTTCGGCGCGGGTGGCGACGACTACATGACCAAACCGTTCGGACTCGAAGAAGTGAACACGCGCCTGCGCGCCGTGTTCCGTCGCAGCGGGCTCACCGGGTCGAGCATTATCTTCGCCGACCTCGTGATCGACGGCGAGAGCGGGCAGGTGTGGCGGGCCGGCGAGCCCGTGCTGCTGACGGCGCTCGAGGTCGAACTGCTGAAGGTGCTGGTCGCGCGGGCGGGCGAGCCGATCGACGGCACGACGATCGTGCGCGCGCTCGGGCTCTCCGGCCACTCGGTGGTCGACTCCGCGGCCACACGGGCGCTGGTGAGCGTGCGGGCCAAGATCAACGCCGATGCCGCCCCGCTCGTGCACCTCGCGGACGGAGCGGCATGGATCACGGCCCCGCTAGCTGACGACTGACCGAAAAGCCACCCCGAACGGCGATCCGCCGCGGCTGGTAAACCGGTTAGATGACAAAGGACATCACGACTCCGCAGAATCCGATCGACCTCTACCCGGGCCCGCCCTTCAAGAAGCAGCAGCAGCCGAACCCCGGCACGGCGCCCGCGATGGACCCGAAGCCCGACCACGGCGAAGAGAGCTACGTCGGCCACGGTCGTCTCGCCGGCCGCAAGGCGCTCGTCACCGGCGCCGACAGCGGCATCGGCCGCGCCGTCGCCATCGCCTTCGCGCGTGAAGGCGCCGACGTCGCGCTGAGCTACCTCGAGGTCGAAGAGCCCGAGGGCGACAGCACCGCCGCGTGGGTCGAGAAGGCCGGCCAGAAGGCCGTGCAGCTGCCGGGCGACCTGTCCGACGAGCAGACGAGCATCGACGTCGTCGACCAGGCGGCAGAGCAGCTCGGCGGCCTCGACATCCTCGTGATGGTCGCGGGCGAGATGCCCACCGTCGACAGCATCGACGACTTCGACACCGAGACGTTCGACCACCTCGTGCGTCTCAACCTGCACAACCTGTTCTGGATGACCAAGGCCGCGAAGAAGCACTTCGCGCCCGGCGCCACGATCATCACCACCTCGTCGGTGCAGGGCTTCCACCCGTCGCCCGCGCTCACCGAGTACGCGGTCACCAAGGCCGGCATCCTCAACTTCACCCGCGCCATGGCGCAGCAGTTGGCGCAGGACGGCATCCGCGTCAACGGCGTCGCACCCGGACCGTTCTGGACCCCGCTGCAGCCCAGCTCGGTGCCGAACGAGAAGATCGAGGTCTTCGGCGAAGAGACCCCCTACGGCCGCCCCGGCCAGCCCGCCGAGATCGCTTCGACCTACGTCTACCTCGCCGAGCAGTCGGCCAGCTACACGAGCGGCGAGACGATCGTCGTGAGCGGCGGAGAGCCGCTGCACTAGCAAGCCATACGGTCCCTGAGCCTGTCGAAGGGCCTCTCACGAGGAACCCTTCGACAGGCTCAGGGACCGTTGTTCTGTCTCGGAGACCGATGTCGTCAGATCGTCGCGACCGACCCCGAGTCGACGCGGTAGTTCGAGCCGTTCACGAAGCTGGCGAGATCGCTGCACAGGAACGCGATGACGTTCGCGACCTCGTCGGTCTCGCCGCGGCGCTTGAGCTCCATGTACGGGCGCTCCTCGTCGAGGAAGCTCTCGATCGCTTCGTCCACCGGCACTCCGAGCTTGTCGGCGCGCTTCTCCATCATCGCGTCGGTCATCGGCGTGTGGATGAAGGCGGGGGAGACGGCGTTCACGAGTAGCCCCTCGAGGGCGTAGCTTCGCGAGAGGCCCTTCGCGAGCGCGAGGATCCCGGCCTTCGCGGCGCAGTAGGGCAGCTCGTCGTCGTAGGGCTGCACGGCGTCTTCCGACGCGACGAACACGAGGCGGCCCCAGCCGCCGGTGCGCAGCGCGGGCAGGAACGCGCTGACCAGCCGCACGGGGCCCATCAGGTCGACCTCGAGGGTCGAGGTCCAGCCCTCGTCGTCGATCTCGTGGAACAGGCCCTGCGCCCCGGTGATGCCGGCCGACTGCACGAGGATGTCGATGTCGCCGACCGCGCCGCTCACCTTCTTCTCGAGCGCGGCGATCGATTCGATGCTCGTGATGTCGGCGGAGAAGGCGAACAACCGGCCCTCGGGTGCACCGAGCTTCGCTGCCGCCTCGTCGAGCGACGACTGGTCCTGGTCGGTGATGACGACGGTCACGCCCTCGTCGAGGAGGATGCGCGCGGTCTCCCAACCGATTCCCGAGTCCGCGCCGGAGATGAGTGCTTTTTTGCCTGAGATTTTGAGATCCATTCCTCCACCGTAGGTTTGCGCTTGCGAATGCGGCGGGCCTTGACAAGGCCTTGCCCCGCCGACAGCCGGGTGATGGTCTGGGGTGATGAACCCCACCCCTTCGGTCTTCCGTGACGCGCGCGCGATTCTGGGCGAAAGCCTGGTTCTGGATGACACGGCGGCAGCACCCGCGATGCTCTGGTGCGACATCAGCGCGGGTCTGCTGCACCGCAGTGTGCTCGCGGGCGATCCGGCCGGCGCCGACGACAGCGTGCTCGCCCTTCCCGCGCCGCTCGCGTCGTTCCACCTCGCGTCGATCGGGGGCGAGCCGGGCTACGTCGCCTCGCTCGGCGACCGGGTCGTGCTCGCCGACGCGAGCGGCGCGATCGTGCGCGAGCTCGCGGCAATCGACCACGCGCATCCGGGTCTGCGCCTCAACGAGGGCAAGGTCGACCCGGTCGGCCGTTGGGTCACCGGTTCGATGGACCTCACCCGCGGCGAGCCCGACGGCGCCTTCTACTCGGTCGGGCCCGAGGGCGGCGCCCGGGTGATCGCGGGCGGGCTCGGCACGGCGAACGGGCTCGAGTGGTCGCTCGACGGTTCGCGCGTCTACTTCACCGACACGGGTGTCGAGACGATCTACACCGGCGACTACTCGGCCGACGGCGAGATCACCGACGTCGAGGTGTTCCACCGCGGCGAGATGCACGACGGCCTCGTGATCGACGCCGACGGCTGGTTGTGGAGCGCGGTGTACGGCGGCGGTGTGGTGGTGCGGTACGACCCCGACGGCGTCGAGCGCGAGCGGCACGTGTTCCCGGTGCCCAACCTCACCTCGGTCGCGTTCTCCGGCTCGACGCTCTACGTGACGAGCGCCCGCGAGAACCTCACGGAGGAGCAGCTGCGCGCGCATCCGCTCTCCGGCGCGGTCTTCGCCCTGGAGACGACGACGACCGGCCGGAGCGCGCGGGTGTTCGTCAGCGCGTGAGCTCCTCGATCGTGATCGCGGTGTTCACGAGCGCGAGGTGGCTGAGGCCCTGCGGGAAGTTGCCGAGGAAGGCGAGCGAGTCAGGGTCGATCATCTCGGAGTAGAGGCCGACGTCGTTGGCGAGGCCGACGAGCTCGTCCATCATCGTGATCGCCTCGTCGTGGCGGCCGACGCAGGCGAGCGCCGATGCCGCCCAGAAGGCGCAGGAGACGAAGGTCGCCTCCTCCGACTGCACACCGCTGTAGCGGTACATCAGCGCACCCCGGCCGAGTTCGTCGCGGATCGCGTCGATCGTCGAGTCCATGCGCGGGCCGCGCTCGAATCCGCTCGGGGCGTGCAGCAGCACCGAGGCGTCGAGGTCGTCGCTCCCGGCGTAGAACACGTACGACTGGCGCGCTTCCGACCAGCAGTTCTCCTCGACCCATTCTTTGATGGCGTCGCGTTCGGCCGCCCAGCGGTCGCTGCTCCCGGGGATCTGGCCGAGCTCGCAGAGCCGCACCGCGTTGTCGAGCGCGCTCCAGCAGCCCATCTTCGACGAGGTGTAGTGGTGCACGTCGGGCAGCTCCCACATGCCGTGGTCTTGCCGGTGCCAGGCGTCGCAGGTCTTGTCGGCGACGCTGGCGAGCAGGCGGCCGGTTTCGGCGTCGAGGATGTTGCCGGCCTCGACGTAGCGCCGCATCACGTCGAACAGGTCGCCGTAGACGCCGAGCTGCAGCTGGCCGCCGGCCGGGTTTCCGGTGACGACGGGCTTGTTGCCGCGCCAGCCGGCGATGTCGTGCTCCTCGGTTCCGCCCGGCAGTCCGCCGTCGAGGTCGTAGAAGATGTGCAGCTCGGGGCCATTCGCGCGGATCGTGCGCAGCAGCCACGACACCGAGCCGTGGGTCTCTTCGCGCAGGCCGAAGCGGGAGAGCGCGGTCACCGTGTAGGCGAGGTCGCGCACCCAGGCGTACCGGTAGTCCCAGTTCTTGCCGCCGGCGAGCGACTCGGGCAGCGAGGTCGTCGCGGCCGCAGCGATGGCGCCGGTGGGGCTGAAGATGAGCAGTTTGAGGGCGAGCGCACTGCGCTGCACGGCGTCGGCCCACGGGCCGTCGTAGCTGAACTCCTTCGACCACGCGCGCCAGTTGTCGATGGTGCGGTCTATGCCGCGGTCGACGTTCTGCGGGTCGGGGATGTGCAGCGGCTCGTTCGAGGTGCCGACGATGGTGACCTGGTGCATCGAGTCCGCCGACGTGGTGAACGCGCCGGCGATGGCCTGGTTGCCGCTGCGCCGCGCGCCGTTGTCGATGCCGCGCACCGCGATCGTGACGCCGTCGATGCGCACGACCGGGCCGTGCGTCGTGACGTCGATCCACGGGGAGGCGCTGCCGAGCATCGAGCCGGGCGCCACCTTCCAGCGGAACTTGACCGAGCCGGAGACGCCTTCGATGCGCCGGGCGAGCTCGACCCATGGCAGGCGGCCGGCGACGCCGGTGACGAGAGCGTCGGTGACCTTCGCCACGCCCGACGCGGTGGTGAACGTGGTCTCGAGCACGTTGGTCGCCGAGACGTAGCGGCGTTTCACCGTGAACTCGTCGACGGGGGCGAGCGCGATGGCCCCGCCCCCGTCGGCGTCGAGGATGCGCGCGAACACCGGCACCGAGTCGAGGTTCGGGATCGGCAGCCAATCGACCGATCCGTCCTCGGCGATCAGCGCGACCGTGCGGCCGTCTCCGATCGCCCCATACGAACGCAGGTCGACGTAGCCGTCGGCCCTGCTGGCGGGAGGGGTGCTGGTGGTGCGCGGCAAGCGTTAGCCCTTCTTCGACGGCGTGGTAGCCGGTTTGCGGTTTTCGGCCGAGACCATCCAGGCGAACTGCTCGAGTCGCTCGATGATGCCGTGCAGGATGTCGGCGCTCGTGGGGTCTTCGTCGTCGACCTCGTCGTGTACCTCGCGCATGGTGCCGACCGTGGCCTCGAGGCGCTGGGTGATGAGGTCGACGGTCACGGCCGTGTCGATCTCGCCGTTGGGGTACTCGGGCAGGGTGGTTCCGGCGGCGACGGTGTCGCTGCGGCCGTCGGGCACGGCGTGCAGGGCGCGGAGGCGCTCGGCGACGGTGTCGCTGAACTCGCGCACCTCCTCGACGATCTCGTCGAGCTGCAGGTGCAGGTCGCGGAAGTTCTTTCCGACGACGTTCCAGTGCGCCTGCTTGCCCTGCAGGTGCAGTTCGATCAGGTCGACGTGCACGGCCTGCATGTTCGCGATGAGCTCTTTCGAGGCCGTGAAGCCCTTCTCGGCGTTCTGGCGCCGGGTCGGCTTGGCGCCGCCGTCTGCGGGGGCCTGCACGTTGCGTTCGATCGTGGTCATGGTTCTCCTCTTTTCCTATTCGGTGCGCTAGTGCGCGGGGTTTGCAAAAATCTCGGACTGCACGAGGTCGTCGCGCAGGTAGCGGGCGAAGCCGCCGGGGGTGCGACCGACCTGCCGCCCCGAGGTGGTCACCTCGCAGCTGTCGGTGGCCACGATCCGGGCGCCGAGGGCGACACAGCGGTCGACGAATCCGACGTCTTCGTGCTCGGGCAGGCCGGGGAAGCCGCCGACCGCGAGGTACACGTCGCCGCGCACACCGAGGTTGGCACCGTGCACCTCGCCCACGGCGTCGGCCGGGGAGTGCAGCTCGCCCCACGCCGCGGCCTGCTCGGCGCTGAGGTCGGCGAAATCGGGGCGTACGGTGCCGAGCACCACTCCGGCGCCGCCGTGGGCGAACGCCGCCTGTCGCTGCAACCAGCCGTCGGGCACGACCGAGTCGGCGTCGGTGCTCGCGATCCAGACGCCGTGGGGAGAGGAGCCGGATGACTCGAGGGCGAGCAGCACCCCGGTGGAGCGTGCGACGCCGACGTTTCCCGCGTCGATCTCGACCACGGTCACGCCGGGAAACCGGCGGGCGACGTTCGCCGTGTCATCCGTGCACCGGTCGGCGACGACGACCACCGACACCGACGGAGCGTGCCGTGCCGCCTCGACGACGCCGCGGGCGGCGAGAACAGACTCGAGGCAGCGCCCGATCAGTTCGCTCTCGTCGCGCGCCGGGATCACCACGGCGATGTGCTCGACGGCGGTCACACGAGCCCCGTCCGTGCCGCGACCGAGCGGGTGTCGGCCGAGTAGACCTCGAGCACGAAGTCGGCCTCGTCGTGCCGCACCAGACGGGTGAGGACGCCGGCGAACACCGAGGCCGCGATCTCGTGCACCTCGTCGCCGCGCAGGGCGTAGTCGGCGACCTCGTGCCGCCAGTGGCAGAGCACGACCGTCGCGCCGGGGGCGAGGGCCGCGATCGCGTCGGCGAGCACACCCTCGAGCACCTCGCGGTCGAAGTAGTAGCCGACTTCGCTGATCAGGACCAGGTCGAAGGGGCCGGCGGGGAACGCGGATGCGACGTCGGCGAGTTCGACCCGCACGCCCGGCTCGTCGGAGAGCCGCGCCCGGGCGCTCTCGACCGCGGCGAGGGAGACATCGACGGCGAGCAGCGCGTCGCTGCGGGCGGCGAGCTGCTCGGTGAGCACGCCGATCGAGCAGCCGACCTCGAGCACCGCGGCATACCGTTCGTCGGGCAGGCTCGCGAGGGTGACGGCGCGCTTGCGCTTCTCGTACCAGCGGTCGGCGAACCCCCACGGGTCGTCGTGGCGCGCGTAGATCGCGTCGAAGTAGTCGGCGCCGAGCGGGTTGGTGCCGGTATCGGCGGGCTCCTCGTCGGCGCGTGTCCCTGCGACGGCCACGACCGGGCGCTCGTCGCGCACGAACAGCTCGTGTTTGCCGCGGAAGTTCTCGAGAAACGACTCGAGCAGCATGGCTTCGTCGCCCGGCTGGTCGCTGAGCGGTTCGGCCTGTGAGGCATAGGCGGCGATGGCGTTCTGCTTGTGTGCGAGCGCCTCGCCGCGGGGCGAGAGCGACACGAAGTCGCCCCACGGCACCTCGGCGTCGTCGGGCGACGCCCAGTGCCAGAGCCAGATCGGGTACTCGAGCAGGGAGAGCGACCCGCCGGCGGCGAGCTCGGCGGCGATCTCGCCGACGATGCGGTGGTCGATGTGGCCGTCGCCGCGCCACGGGGCGACGAGCAGGCCGGGGCCGTCGGGCAGCAGGTCGCCGAGCGCCACGGCGATCGCGGCGCGGTTCTCGGCGACGGCACCGTCGGGGAACCCGAGCAGGTGCACCTCGGCGTCGGGAGACAGGCGGTGCACCGCGAGGCGTGCTTCCGACGCACGCAGGCGGCGCAGCTCGTCGGGTGTGATCGTGGGGGAGTCGGGGTGCGACGCGGCGCCGTCGGTGACGACGACCACCGTGACCGGCACCCCGCGCAGCGCGGCCTCGGCGATGAGGGCACCCGCACCCAGCGACTCGTCGTCGGGGTGCGCGGCGACCACCACGAGCCGTTCGACGATCGTGAGATCGAGGGCGGGGAGCGTGTCGACGCGGTCGTCGCCGAGCCAGAGAGCGGCAGGGGTGCCGGGCTGCGCGGCGTCGAAGGTCACCACGGGGCGTCTCCCGACGCGAGCAGCGATCGGCCGAGCGCGTGCTGGTCGCGTTCCGCGTGGTGTTGGCGCACGTAGAGCTGCAGGTCGGCGACGCGTTTGGCGTGCGCCGCGTCGAGGGCGAGGGGTGCGGGCCCGAGCGCGTGGGCTGCGCGGTCGAGGATCTCCTCGCACGCGCGCGCCACGGTCGCGCGCACCCGGGAGGCGAGCACGCCGCCGTCGACGGGTTCGCCGCCGTCGACGATCGCCGCCGCCTCGGCGAGCGCCCGGCGGCTCGACTCGAGCAGCTCGTCGATCGCGCCGAGGTGCATGAGCGAAAAGGGCTTGTCGTCGCGGGCCGCGGCGAACACGGTGCGGCCGATGCCGACGGCTCCGCCGAACCAGCACGCGGCGACGCCGATGCCGCCCCACGCGAACCCGGGGCGCGCGAGATACCAGCCCGGCGCACCGACGGCGGTCGCGGGGGCGGCGGCGAAGCGCACCGGGCCGCTCGGGATCTCGGCGAGACCGCGCGCATGCCAGGTGTCGCCGTCGGGCGAGACGCCGCTTCCGGCGAGGTCGACGGCGAACAGGCCGCGGTCGCCGTCGCCGGTGTGCGCGCTCACGAGCGCGCGGTCGAGCCGGTCGGCGAGCGAGCACCACGGCTTGGTTCCGGTGAGCGTCCAGCCGTCGCCCGCACGCGTGGCGGTCAGGGGATCGTCGCCACCCTCGGCAGCGAAGACGCCCCACGTGCGGGTCGCGGGAGCCGCGTCATCCGCCCTGTCGGTCTCGCCGGCCTGCTGCAGGATGGCGAGGGCGTCGAGGTGCGGCTCGACCGCGCGGGCCGCGCCGAGGTCGTGCGCGGCCAGGGTCGCCAGCGCCGACCAGAGATCCGCGGTGAAACCCGAGGCCGGAGACGGTGCGACGGCCCCGAGACGCAGTGCCGCATCGAGCGCCTCGGCCGCGGTGCCCGGCGCGAGTTCGGCGGCGAGACCGGTGAGGGGCCCGGCGGGTTGTGGGTTCGGAACGAGGGAGACGGGTACCGCGGGGCGCTGGAGCATGACGGTCATCAGGCTACGTTCGTGTCGCGGGCCGACCAAGGCCTCGACCATCGACACTCGACGTGGTATTCGTCGTCGGCGCGCACCCCCGTACCATGATGGCGACGAGTGATTTCCGCAACCGGGAGGCCCGCCATGAGGTACCTGTTCGTCGTCCTGCGCGTCGCCGTGGCGGTCGCGATCGTCGTCGCCGTCGTCGCGCAGCTGTCGGCGAGCCTCGGGTTCTGGCGTGGAAGCGGCATCACCGACCCGACGACCCAGGTGGTGAACTTCTTCAGCTTCTTCACCGTCGAGTCGAACATCGCCTCGGCTGTCGTGCTCGCTGTCGGTGCCGTTCTGCTGGTCGCGCGTCCCGGCCCCGACTCCTCGGGATTCACCCTCGTGCGCGCGAGCGTCGTCACCTACATGGTCGTCACCGGCATCGTGTACAACCTGCTGCTGCGCGGCATCGAACTGCCGCAGGGGTCGACGGTCGGCTGGTCGAACGAGATCCTGCACGTCGTGGCGCCCGTCTACCTGCTGCTCGACTGGCTCTTCGCCCCGGGTCGGGTGCCGCTCGCCGCTCGCTCGATCTGGCCGGTCCTGGTCTTCCCCGTCGTGTGGGTGGTCTACACGCTGGTGCGCGGCCCGTTCGTGGTCGACGCCGTGTACGGAAACGACTTCTGGTACCCGTACCCGTTCTTGAACCCGGTTGACTCGGCGAACGGCTACCTCTCGGTGCTGTTCTACGTCGTGCTCATCGCGGCGGTGATCGGGCTGGTCGCGGCGGGTGTGCTCTGGATCTCCCGACGTCGCCCGATCACCGCCTGACGGTCACTCCTTGTTCTCGGGATCGCCGGGGCGCACCGCGGCGGTCTCGGCGATGTCGATGCGCTTGACGCCGTCGTCGGTCTCCTCGACGGTGATGCGGGGTGCCGCGTCTTCCTCGGTCGAGCCCGAGAGGCGCAGCAGCTGGTCGCGACGTTTTTCGTCGTCAGTCATGTCGGTCATGCGACGACGCTAACACCGGCGCCGGATCATCCGAGGGCCTTGCAATATTCGCGTGTCCGAATTGGTTATGCCTCTGACCTCGATAAGGATGGACCCATGACCGACACGCAGACCCCCACGCCCGAATCCCTGCTCGCGACCTACCACGAGCGTCGCGAACTGAGCGTGGTGCAGCCGAAGGGATCGCTCGCACTCGTCAACACGCAGTGGATCGACTCCGAGCAGACCATCTACGGCGTGCCCGGAACCTGGGCCCCGCTGCCCGCCGGCGAGTCGGGACTGCTCGTGAAAGCCGTCGCCGCCGACGGCATCACGGTCGACGGTGTTCTCGTCGACGGCGAGGCCGTCGTGCGCGGCAAGGACTCGGATGCCCCGGGCGACATCGACTTCGGCGCCGGCAAGACCGGCTTCGTGATCGCGAGCGAAGCGGGCAACTACGCCCTGCGCGTCTGGGACGCGAACTCCGAGGAGATCCAGAAGTTCGGGTCGATCGACGCGTTCCCCTACAACCCCGACTGGGTCGTCACCGCGAAGTTCACCGAGATCCCCGGCGGCAAGACCGTCGGCTTCGAGCACCTCAAAGACGACGCCAACACCCGCGACGAGGTCGTTCCCGGCGAGATCACCTTCACAAAAGACGGCGTCGACTACGACCTGGCCGCGTTCAAGTCGGGGCGGGCGCTGCAGCTCGTCTTCGCCGACGCCACGAGCGGCGACAGCACCTACAGCGTCGGCCGCTTCCTCTTCGTCGCACCGCGCCCCGACGGATCGATCACGCTCGACTTCAACCTCGCGGTGCTGCCGCCGTGCGCCTTCAGCTACAACTTCAACTGCCCGATGCCGCCGAAGCAGAACCGTTTCGCCGTGCCGATCGAGGCCGGCGAGAAGAACGTGCTGCAGAAAGACGGCTCGCTGCTGCACGCCGAGTAATACCCGCGGGGACCGTGCCGTCGGCACGGTCCTTTTCGGCGTGCGAACAAGTACGCTGGTGCCATTCGACCAATGATGATCGGAGAAGCACCGTGACCCTCGCCCGCGACACCGGCTCGCCCGAGCGCTCGGTGCGCGCGCGCCTCGCGGCCGCGCATGACGCCGTGGTGGGCGACCGGCAGTCCGCGGTCGGTGTGCGCGCCCTCGTGCGCGAGTCGTGGCAGCGCTCGCTCTCGCTGAAGATCGACCCCGACCATCCGCTCGTGCGGCTCGACCTCGATGCCGACCGGCTGCGCGACTACCGCGACGCGCACCCGCTCGCCCTCGCCCTTCCCACGATCCAGCGGCTGCTGGTGCGGCACACGCTCGACGCCGGGCTCATCGTCGCGATCGGCGACCAGGCGGGCCGCCTGCTCTGGGTCGACGGCGACCGCGAGCTGCGGCGCAAGGCCGAGGGTATGTTCTTCGTCGAGGGCGCCGACTGGTCGGAGCGCCGGGTCGGCACGAGCGCGCCGGGTACAGCCCTCGCCCTCGACCGCAGCGTGCAGATCCGTGGCGCGGAACACTACGCCCGCCTCGTGCATCCGTGGAGCTGCAGCGCGGTGCCGGTGCACGATCCCGACACCGGGGCGGTGATCGGCGTGATCGACATCACCGGGGGAGAAGACGCGACCGCCCCCGCCACGCTGCCGCTGCTCGAGGCCGCCGTGGCCGCCGTCGAGGCAGAACTGCGCATCAGCAGGCTCGACGAGCTCGCCCGCTCCCGGCCGCGCAGACGGCTCGCGGCCGAGACCCCCGCGCTGCCCGTGCTCCACGTGCTCGGCTCCGATGTGGGCCGGCTCCAGGCGGGCGGCCGCAGCATCGATCTCACCACCCGGCATGCCGAGATCCTCGCGCTGCTCGCCTGGCATCCCGAGGGGATCTCGGCCGAGCGCCTGGCCACCCTCGTCTACGGCCGCGACGACGCCGTGGTGACCCTGCGGGCCGAGATGGTGCGGCTGCGGCGGGTGCTCGAACCGGTCGACACCGGCCTCGTGCCCGTGTCGCGCCCCTACCGGTTGCCGCGCAGGCTCGACCTCGACGCGACCCGCTGTCTCGCGTTCCTCGACCGGGGTGCCCACCGCGTCGCCCTCGGCGCGTACGCCGGACCGGTTCTGCCCGACTCGCAGGCTCCGGGCATCCGCATGATCCGCACGGAAGTGAGCGCCCGCCTGCGCGAGGCTCTTCTCTCGGATGCGGCCGCAGACACGCTGCTCGTGTACGCCCGTACCGACGAGGCGGCGTTCGACGCAGAGGTCTGGCGGGCCTGCCTGAGGTTGCTGCCGCCACGGTCGCCCAAACGCGCCTCCGTCGTCGCCCGGCTCGAGCACATCGACCGCGAGCTCGCGCAACCTTCTGCAACCCGGCCCGGCCTAGCCTGAGCGCGGCGACACCCAACGCCGATCGGACAACGACGTCACGAGGAGATCCACATGACCGTATACGCCGCCCCGGGAACCCCCGACGCGAAAGTGACCTTCAAACCCCGCTACGAGCACTGGATCGGCGGTGAGTGGGTCAAGCCGGTGAAGGGCCAGTACTTCGAAGACATCTCGCCGGTCACCGGCAAGCCGTTCGCCGAGGTCGGCCGCGGCACCGTCGAAGACATCGACGCCGCGCTCGACGCGGCCCATAGGGCCGCACCGGCGTGGGGCAAGACCAGCTCGACCGAGCGCGCCGCGGTTCTGAACAAGATCGCCGACGTCATCGACGCCAATCTCGAGCTGCTCGCCGTCGCCGAGACGTGGGACAACGGCAAGCCGATCCGCGAGCCGCTGAACGCCGACCTGCCGCTCGCCTCCGACCACTTCCGCTACTTCGCGTCGGCGATCCGGGCGCAGGACGGCGACCACGCCGAGCTCGACGGCGACACGGTCGCGTACCAGTTCCACGAGCCGCTCGGCGTCGTCGGCCAGATCATCCCGTGGAACTTCCCGATCCTCATGGCCGTCTGGAAGCTTGCGCCCGCGCTGGCCGCCGGCAACACGATCGTGCTCAAGCCCGCCGAGCAGACGCCGGTGTCGATCCTCGTGCTGATCGAACTCATCGGCGACATCCTGCCGCCCGGGGTGGTGAACATCGTCAACGGCTTCGGCGTCGAGGCGGGCAAGCCGCTCGCCTCGAGCCCGCGCATCCGCAAGATCGCGTTCACGGGCGAGACCAGCACCGGCCGGCTGATCCTGCAGTACGCGAGCGCGAACCTCATCCCGTCGACGGTCGAACTCGGCGGCAAGAGCCCGAACCTGTTCTTCTCCGACGTGGCCGACCGCGACGACGCCTTCTACGACAAGGCGCAGGAGGGATTCGTGCTCTTCGCGTTCAACCAGGGCGAGGTGTGCACCTGCCCGAGCCGCGCGCTCATCCAGAAGCCGATCTACGACTCGTTCCTCGGCGCGGGCATCGAGCGCACCAAGCTCGCGGTGCAGGGCAACCCGCTCGACACCGACACCCGGGTCGGGGCGCAGGCGTCGAACGACCAGCTGGAGAAGATCCTCAGCTACATCGACATCGGCAAGCAGGAGGGCGCCAGGCTGCTGCTCGGCGGGGAGCGCGTCGACCTCGGCGGCGATCTCACCGACGGCTACTACGTGCAGCCGACGATCTTCGAGGGCGATAACAAGATGCGCGTCTTCCAGGAGGAGATCTTCGGCCCGGTGGTCGCCGTGACCAGCTTCGACGACTACGACGACGGCATCGCGATCGCGAACGACACCCTCTACGGGCTGGGTGCCGGTGTGTGGTCGCGCAACGGCAACGTGGCCTACCGTGCGGGACGCGACATCCAGGCCGGCCGGGTGTGGGTGAACAACTACCACGCCTATCCCGCGGGCGCCGCGTTCGGCGGCTACAAGAGCTCGGGCATCGGACGCGAGAACAACAAGCTCGCGCTCGAGCACTACCAGCAGACGAAGAACCTCCTCGTCTCGTACTCGGAGGACAAGCTCGGTTTCTTCTAGACCGACACCAGCGGTGGCCGGCCCGTCCGTCCGGACCGGGCCGGCCACCATCGAAGGAGCATCCCATGATCGAAGCCAGCGTCGTCATCCCCGGCGAGACCCTTCCGCGCGTCGCGGCCACGGCCGAGACCGTCGACCTGCTGCGCACGCTGTGGTCCGCCAACGGACCGCTGATGTTCCACCAGTCGGGCGGATGCTGCGACGGCAGTTCGCCGATGTGCTACCCCGACGGCGACTTCATCACGAGCGACAACGACATCCGGCTCGGTGTGCTCGACATCTCCGACGGGGGCGAACCTCAGCCGATCGACTTCTGGATGTCGCGCGAGCAGTTCGAATACTGGAGCCACACCTTCCTCACCGTCGACGTGGTGAAGGGCCGCGGCAGCGGGTTCTCGCTCGAGGCGCCCGAGGGCGTGCGGTTCATGATCCGCTCGCGGCTGATGGAGACGGCCACCCCGTTCGAATGACCCGTGTGGGTAAGGTAGTCGCATGAGCATCCATCAGCGATTGCCTGTCATCACCCCCGCATCCGGTGCCCGCGCGGTGAAATCGAGATACCTCGTCGCCGGCGCCGCGATCGTGGTCGCCGCCTTGACCGGCTGTACTACGCCCGCCGCCCCCGCCGAATCGCCGAGCGCGACGCCGTCGCCGTCCGCACCCGCGGGCCCGGGGGCCGCCGCGAGCGTCGTGATCGGTGGAACCGCGATCTCGGTGC
>Ga0247812_10000350_pt1 | contig 34691 bp, 28 predicted proteins | sample UWRJL149409B1_FD_178011 | JGI IMG/M metagenome (GOLD analysis project Ga0247812, IMG submission 178011) | Plant litter microbial communities from Arlington Agricultural Research Station in Wisconsin, United States - UWRJ-L149-409B-1 | ecosystem: Environmental > Terrestrial > Plant litter >...
GTCGCAGACCGTCGAAGAAGGCGACATCTGGCGCATGTGCCAGGTCAAGGACGCGCCGATCCGCGACTGGGTCAAGCTGGCCGTCACCCGCGCCCGCAACTCCGGCATGCCTGCCGTGTTCTGGCTCGACCCGTACCGTCCGCACGAGAACGAAGTCATCAAGAAGGTCCAGACCTACCTCAAAGAGCACGACACCAAGGGCCTGGACATCCAGATCATGTCGCAAGTGCGCGCCATGCGCTACACGCTCGAGCGCGTCGCGCGCGGCCTGGACACCATCTCGGTGACCGGCAACATCCTGCGCGACTACCTGACCGACCTGTTCCCGATCCTGGAACTGGGCACCTCGGCCAAGATGCTGTCGATCGTGCCGCTGATGGCCGGTGGCGGCATGTACGAGACCGGCGCCGGCGGTTCGGCGCCTAAGCACGTCAAGCAGCTGGTCGAAGAGAACCACCTGCGCTGGGATTCGCTGGGCGAGTTCCTGGCCTTGGCCGTGTCGCTGGAAGACATGGGCATCAAGACCGGCAACGCCAAGGCCAAGATCCTGGCCAAGACGCTGGACGAAGCGACCGGCAAGCTGCTGGACAACAACCAGTCGCCATCGCCACGCACCGGCGAGCTGGACAATCGCGGCAGCCACTTCTACCTGTCGCTGTACTGGGCGCAGGCGCTGGCGGCCCAGTCGGACGACGCCGAACTGCAAGCCCACTTCGCGCCGCTGGCCAAAGTGTTGGCCGACAACGAAGGCAAGATCGTCGGCGAGCTGAAGGACGTGCAAGGCAAGGCGATGGACATCGGTGGTTACTACTACCCAGATCCAGCCAAGACCGAAGCGGTGATGCGTCCAAGCGCCAGCTTCAACGCGGCACTCGATTCGATCTGATCGTAATGTAGCGAGCAGCGCAAAGGCGGCCATTGGCCGCCTTTTTTACTTACGCCTTCCAAGGATTGATAAAGGAGACGCCAGCGGCGTCGTAGGCAGATGTGTCGCGTGACGCCACAGTGAATCCGCGCGAAGCGGCGATAGCGGCAATGTAGCCGTCAGGCCTTGGAAATCCCCGCCCAGCGGCTCTAGCCGCAACGGCAAGCTTGGCAAAGTGGTGCGCCGCTTCGGTATCAAACGGAAGCACACGATGCCTGAACATCGCCATCAGATCGTCAAACGCATGCGCCAACCTGTCCTTGCGCTTGCCCGTCGGCAGCACGCCAATACCAAACAGCAGTTCAGCCAACGTGACGCTGGACAGATACACTGTTTCAATAATTTGATCATTGAGCCAAGCCCGCACCGCCGGATGTTGGCTCGGCTTCATTGCCTCTGATATGACGTTGGTATCGAGAAGAATCATTTGAATCTCAGCGGCTCGACAGGCATCTTGTCTCTTAGTTGATCGAAGACTTCGAAGTCATCGTCCGTAAGACCTATCCTCGATCCCAACGCTGCAAGAGCATCTCCTAAGCGTTGACGCGATTCCGGCTTCACTGCGGCCGCAATAATTTCGCGGACTTCAGCTTCGGTGCTGCGCCCATGTTGCGCCGCACGCGCCTGCAATGCTACGTGCACATCATCAGGCAAATCACGCACTGTCAGCATCGCCATAGCATCACTCCATAAAAAACGCCGTCGCTTGCATCCATCATAACTCATCGGATGCCAACTGCAAGGATGGAAAAGGCAAATTTTTACAGTGTAAGGTATAATTCAGCCTATGCCTATCAATACCCCGGAAAACCAGCGCCTGGCTCACTTGCTGGCGCGCGTCGCGCAGAAGGACCATGTGTCGTTCAAGCGGCTTTATGATCTGACCTGCTCCCGCCTGTACAGCGTCGCCATGCGCCTCGTGCAGCAGCCCGCCTTGGCCGACGCGGTGCTGCAAGACACCTACATCAGCGTCTGGGAGCGCGCCGACAGCTATGCCTCCGCCTCGACCGCGCCGCTGGCCTGGCTGGTCGCCACCGTCCGCGAGCACGCCCTACGGCGCGACCGGCGCAAATAATTTACCGCCGCTGCGTCCAAATCGGGATCTGGCGCGTAAGTAGCCATATACCCCGAAACCACCCTGATTTTGACCTATGGATACGCCCGACCGAAACACCCGGACCGGCGGCGCGGCGGCGACGCGGGCGCTGTTGCTGGCCGCGCTGCTGGCGCCCGCCGTGCCCGCGCTGGCGCAGCGCGCGCTGCTTTCCCACGCCGAGCAGCCGGCCAAGCTGATCCGCAAGACCACCGTCTACGACGCCCCTGCCGGCGCCGGCCTGCAGCCCGGCGACATCGTCGAATCCGGCGCGCGCGGCCTGCAGATCGAGTGGCCCAACGGCGCGCTGATGGCGCTCGGGCCATCCAGCAGCGTGCAGCTCGACGCCGCCGCCGGCGCGCCGTCGGTCAACCTGCTGCGCGGCTGGATCAAGGTCGCGGCCAACAAGCCCGCCAGCCGGCTGACTGCCGCCGCCGGCCCGCTGGAAGTGCGCGCCGGCGGCGGCAGCGGCATCCTGCATCTGGCGGCCGACATGACCGAGCTGTTCGTCGAGCAAGGCACGCTGTCGGCCGTCGACAAGGACAAGGCCGCCGCACCGCCGCTGCCGGTCAACCGCGAGCAGTACGCGCTGCGCCGCGGCGCGCTGCCGCTGCAGCTGATGCCCCGTGCGCCGAAGCTGTTCGTCTCCGGCATGCCGCGCACCTTCTTCGATCCGCTGGTGCCCGTCGCCAACCGCGCCAAGGCCGCCGAGGCGGCGCCGCTGCGCGAGGTCGACGCCAGGGACCTGGCCGACTGGAACGACGTGCCGGCCATCGTCAACAAGCGCCTGGTGGCGCAGTTCGCGGCGCGGCTGGCCGACCCGGCCTTCGCCAAGGATGCCGAGACGCTGCTGAACAATAACGCCGATTGGCGCCAGGCCGTGCAAAACATCAAGAAGCGCAACACCATCACCAATTACCTGTTCTGATCCATGAAAAAATTTTCCCTTGCCGCCAAGTTCAACCTGGTGTTCCTTGCCGTGGCGGTGGTCGGCTTCGCCGCGTCCAGCGTCGTCACCAACGCCCTGTTGGTCAGCAACGCCCGCGAGGAAACGCTGCAAAACGCCCGCTTGCTGATGCAGGCCTCGTCGGCGGCCGGCAAATACACGTCGGCCCACATCGTGCCGCTGCTCGACAACCGCATGAAATTCGAATTCCTGCCGGAAGCCGTGCCGACCTTCGCCGCCATCGAGCACCTCAACGAGCTGCTCAAGTCGTATCCGGATTACAGCTACAAGCAGGCCACGCTGAACCCGACCAATCCGCGCAACCGCGCCAACGCCTGGGAGGCGCCGCTGGTGCAGCGCCTGCGCGCCAGCCCGTCCACGCCGGAACTGGTCGGCGAACGCAACACGCCAGGCGGCCCGGCGCTGTACATCGCGCGGCCGATCACCATCACCAACGCCGCCTGCCTGGCCTGCCACAGCACGCCGGACGCCGCGCCCAAGACCATGACCGACATCTACGGCGCGGCCAACGGCTTCGGCTGGAAGCTCAACGAGACCGTCGGCGCCCAGGTGGTGTCGGTGCCGATGACGGTGCCGCTGCAGCGCGCCAACACCCTGCTGCGCACCTACATGTGGTCGCTGCTGGGCATCTTCGCCTTCCTGTTCGTCGCGCTCAACGTCACCGTGCACCTGTTCGTGACGCGCCGCATCAGCACGCTGACGCGCATCGCCGACGAGGTCAGCCTGGGCCGCTTCGACGCCGCCGCCTTCGACACCCGCGACGGCGACGAGCTGGCGCAGCTGGCGCAATCGTTCGACCGCATGCGCACCAGCCTGGCCAGCGCGATGAAGATGCTCGATGACTGACGCCGGCACGCCCACCCACATCGGCAAGTACCGGCTCGACGGCCTGCTGGGCAAGGGGGCGATGGGCGTGGTCTATCGCGCGCTCGATCCGCTGATCGAACGCACGGTGGCGCTGAAGACGGTGCGCCGCGACCTCGGCGACGACGAGCAGGCGCGCGAGATCGTCGAACGCTTCCGCAAGGAGGCGCAGGCGGCCGGGCGGCTGATGCATCCCAACATCGTCGCGGTGCATGAGTATGGCGAGAGCGACGACATCGCCTACATCGCGATGGAGTTCGTCGACGGCACGCCGTTGTCGGCGCGGATCGGCGAGCGGCCCTGCGCCTTGCCGCAGGCGCTGGAGTGGTTTAGCGACCTGCTGGCGGCACTCGACTATTCGCACCAGCGCGGCGTGGTGCATCGCGATATCAAGCCGGCCAACCTGCTGGTCACGCGCGACGGGCGCATCAAGATCAGCGATTTCGGCATCGCCCGGATCGAGTCGTCGACGCTGACGCAGACCGGCGCCATGCTGGGCACGCCGAGCTATATGTCGCCGGAACAGTTTCGCGGCGAGGCGATCGACGGCCGCAGCGACTTGTTCTCGGCCGGCGTCGTGCTGTATCAGCTGCTGACGGGGCAGCGGCCGTTTTCGGGGTCGGCGGCGACGGTGATGCAGCAGGTGCTCAACCACACGCCGTCGCAGCCGTCGCAGCTCAACGCCACGCTGCCGCCGGGGTTCGACGCGGTGATCATGCAGGCGCTGGCCAAGGATCCGCGACAACGGCACGCCACCGCGCGCGCCTTCCAGCAGGCGCTGAACGCGGTGCTGCGCGACGGGACCAACGCGGGAGCCGTCATCGCCGCTGCGGCGCCGGAACAGGAACAGGACAGCGACGCCACAATCTTGGCCGCGCCGGCGTCGCTTCAAGCGCTGGCGTCGCAGCCGGGCTGGGCCGACCGATCGCGCGCCGGAACGGACACGGGCACCGGCACCGGCAACCAGCCCGCCTGGCTGCAAGCGATGCTGCCGTCACTGGAAAGCCTGCTGACGCGCCAGATCGGCCCGATGGCCAAGCTGCTGCTGCGTAAAATCTCCGCCTCCTCGCCCGACTTCGACAGCCTCAGCCGACAATTGTTGGAGCACATACCATCGCCGGCCGCAAAGACCCTGTTCGGGCAGCAACTGGCGGAGATCGGGGCCGACTACCTGCCCGCCACCGCCACCAAGGCCGGCGGCACGCATCACAGCATGACCGGCCAAGCGCCGGCAGCTGCGCAAACAACAGCGACGTTGCCGCCGTCCGCGCTGCAACCGGCCGCAGCGTCGCCCGCGCCTGCGCCGTCCCCAGCGCCATTGACGCCGGAATTCGCCACAGCGGTCACGCCGGTGTTGGCGGCAGCCATCGGCCCGATCGCCACCATCGTGGTCAAGCGCGCGACGCGCCAGGCCGACAACCGGGACGACTTCATCGCCCTGCTGGCGACGCACATCGACGCCCCGGCCGCACGCAAGCGCTTTTTGCAATCCGCCGCACAGATCGATTGACCGCTCAATGCCTGGCGGCGTGCGCCACCTCGCCCAGCGCCTTCCAGTACTTCGACATGAATTCCGGATAGCGATCATGAAATGGCACGCTGGCGGCGCTATAAAAATACGTGACGCCCAAACCCGGGCTAAGCTTCTCCATCAACATCCGCGTGTTCTCGGGCGCGCCCTGCACGACCACATCCGCCACCAGCACGACCGGCACCCGGCCGGCGACCAGCTTCTCTATCGACTTCTGTGAATTCACAGCCAGCTCGACATCCCAGCCATGCAGCGCGGCCATATCATGCGCGACCGAACCGGCGGCGACGCCGACCCGGAATCCAGGCGGGCCGACAAGCTGCTTGCCGGTCCACGCAACCTGCCGCTCGCCGCTACGCACCCAAAGCGAAATTTTCAATCCCGCGAGCGCCATGCGCTGATCGATCCGGCCATTGACCGTCGGGAAGACCAATGTGCCGTCGCGCCCGGCGGTGGACGTCACCGGCAACAACAGATCCGCCTGACTCTGCGCCATCTCCACCAATCCGCGTTTTCTCGGCCGCCGGTTGAACACCGGCGTCGCCGCACAACCTGTTTTAGCGATAGCCTGTCTGACCCAATCGACCAGCCGCCCCGGCGGATCGGAAAAATTCAAGCCGGTGCCGTTGATGAAGGGTGGAACGGAAAAATCCGGGAACGTGACCCTGATCTGGCCGGGGCATGCCTCCCTGCCGACGGCGGGATTGAGCAAAAGACAAAACAACAACACCGCGACGAATTTCATCATTCCTCCGCATATTCATGCAGCTCAACAGTCTACCCGATCCAGGCCGGCGAATCGCGGCTGGCGCATCTTGCATTGATTTTGGCGCGATCCGCTGTCGACGACGCATGACGGCGAGCCGATAATTCCACGCTTACATCTCAAGGATCGCATCATGCTCAACATCGACAAAACAAAACCTGTGCTGGTGACCGGCGCCACCGGCTACGTCGCCGGCTGGATCGTCAAACGGCTGCTGGAGGAAGGCGTGACCGTGCATGCCACCGTGCGAAATCCCGCTGATGCGGCAAAGCTCGCCCACCTGAACCGCCTGGCGGCGGAACTGCCGGGCACCATCCACTACTTCAAGGCGGACCTGCTGGACCAGGGCGCCTATGCGCAAGCGATGCGCGGCTGCGCCATCGTGTTCCATACCGCCTCCCCGTTCAAGCTCGACATCGCCGATCCGCAAAAAGACCTGGTCGACCCGGCCGTGCTGGGCACCCGCAACGTCCTGCAGACGGCCAACCGCACCGACTCGGTCCGGCGCGTCGTCCTCACCAGCAGCTGCGCGGCGATTTATGGCGACTGCGCCGACGTCGAGGACACCGCCGGCAAGGTGCTCACCGAAGACGTCTGGAACACCAGTTCATCGCTGAGCCACGTGCCCTATTCATACTCGAAGACGGTCGCCGAGCGCGCGGCGTGGGACATCGCCAAACAACAGGACCGCTGGGATCTGGTGGTCGTCAACCCCAGCCTGGTGCTCGGTCCCGGCCTGAATCCGGAGGCCACTTCCGAGAGCTTCAACCTGCTGCGCCAGCTGGGCGACGGCCGCATGAAATCGGGCATGCCCGACATCGGCTGCGGCGCCGTCGACGTGCGCGATGTCGCCGAAGCGCACCTGCGCGCCGCCTACCTGCCCGGCGCCAGAGGGCGCCACATCATTTCGGGCCACGACACCTCGCTGCCCGGGCTGGCGGAACTGCTGCGGCAGAAATACGCTGCCTATCCGGTGCCGCGCCGGATTCTGCCAAAATGGCTGCTGTGGCTGGTCGCCCCGCTGGCCGACAAAAACACCACGCGCAAGTTCATCGCCCGCAATGTTGGCTATACTTGGCGAGCCGATAACAGCAAAAGCCGCCGGGAACTCAAGATGTCCTATCGTCCGCTGCAGTTGACGCTCCAGGAGATGTTCCAGCAAATGGTCGACAGCAATCAGATTCCGCGACATTAAAGCAATGAAACGAGCCAGCGAATTTGCCGTCCAGCCGTCATGGCGCCTGCTGTTGTGTGATATGGGGCTTAACCCTGATCACCTGCTGCGGTCGGCGCAACTGCCGGCCGATCTGTTCTCGCGCAACGGCGGCAGCGTCACGGCGGCCCAGTATTTCCGGCTGTGGCAGGCCATGGAGGATTGCGCCGGCGCCGAGTCCTTGCCGCTGCTGCTTGGACAATCCGTATCGAGCGAGGCCTTCGACCCGCCGATCTTTGCCTGCCTGTGCAGCCCGAACCTGAGCGTCGCCATGCAGCGCCTGTCGCTGTATAAACGCCTGGTCGGCCCGATCGCGCTGACGGTCGATGCGCAGGCGTCCGGCTGTGCGATCACGCTGGAATGCTACGGCAACGAAGGCGCCATCCCGAAAAGCCTGGCGCTGACAGAGCTGGTTTTCCTCACCCAGCTGATCAGGCTGGGAGCGCGGCAACGCCTGGTGCCGACCGAAGTGGCGCTGCCCGATCCCCCGGCAGACCTGGCGGGATACACCGCCTACTTCGGCGTGACGCCGCTAAGAAGGCCGCAGATACGCCTGGTCTTTTCACCCGAGGATGGCGTCCGCCCGTTTCTCACAGCGAACGACGCGATGTGGGCATATTTCGAGCCCGGCCTGGGCAAGCGGCTGTCCAGTCTGGATACCGCCGCCACCATGAGCGACCGGGTGCGGGCCGCCTTGATGGAAGGCCTGCCCGCGGGCCGGTATTCGGTCGAGGACATCGGCAAATCACTGGCGCTGAGCACGCGCACCTTGCAGCGGCAGTTGCGCGAGGAAGCCACGACGTTTACCGACCTGTTGAATGCAACCCGGCGGCAGCTGGCGCAGCATTATCTGAGCACCTCCAGCGTTTCCCATGGCGAGATCGCCTTCCTGCTCGGCTTCCAGGAAGTCAATTCCTTCCTCCGCGCCTTCAAGGATTGGACCGGCATCACGCCCGGCACTTACCGGCAAGAGATCGCGTTGAAACGCTGATGGCGCATGCGATGTTCAACAACGAGCGCTTGCTTGCGCTGCTGAAGCGGATCGCGCAGCGCGATCACCACGCGTTCAAGCAACTATACGACGCCACCAGCGCGTACTTATACGGTGTCGCGATACGCCTGGTCCAACGGCGCGACCTGGCCGACATTATTTTGCAAGACACGTTTATCACGGTCTGGGAGCAGACCGGTCGCCGGCCGGTCGCGCCAACCATGCCCATGACCTGGCTCGCCAGGATGGTGCGCAAGAAATCGCTCGATTATTTGCACCTGTCGGCCAGCATGGCGCAATACGCCTCCGGCGACGGCAACGTCGCGCACACCATCAGCGATGGCGCCACCCGGGGCGATCCCTCGGTCCAGAACACTGCCCGTCCCTCCAGCGCATCGGCGCATCGCGGTGCGCGGTCCGGCGCCAATGCCGCCAGCGTCGCATCCATCTGCTCCAGCGAAAACCCATCCACCAGGCTGCCCAGCGCCAATTGCTCCAGCGCGTCGAACCAGGCGGCGCCGCGCTCGAATAATTCAGGCAGCATCTCACCGCCGTCCGCCATCACGCCGGCCAGCGTCAGCGGAAAATAGCGGCCGACGCGATCGACGCTGGGAATCATCACCCCGGCCACGGCCTCGTCGCCGCACAAGCCGGCGGCGATGGCGAAGTGCCAGATCGGACTACTCAGATACACCTCCAGCCAACGCGGCCCCAACTGCTGCCGGCTGTGCTGCAAGCCCGCCTGCAGCCAGCCGTCCCAGCCGAGCACGAAGCCCGGCGACAAGCGGCGGGCGACGAAATCGCCGTGCGTGAGCACCTTGCCGAAATAACCGTTCATAAAGCGGCCGGGCAGCGGAACTGCTCCAGCGCATCGCGGCGGAAGGGATTGATGACGCTGCTGGCGGTCAGCTCGTAGACGGCCTTGCGCCCGTCGAAATCGAAGGTCAAGCGGAAGCGCTCGCCCTGGATGGTTTCCAGCGCGCCGCGATCGACCATGCGCAGCCACGCCCACGGCCCTTCGGTGCGCAGGTCGGAGCGCAGCGCCGGCGACGCCTCGAAGCGCACCTGCCCATTGCCCTTGCCGCTAGGCAGCAGCATCGGCGCCGAGCGCGGCGCCTGTCCGGCCTGGAACGCCAGCGGCTGGCCGTCGATCTCGAGCGTCAGCTGCGAGAACGCCGGGTCGATGTTGGCCACTTTCAGATCGAAGCGCAGCGACGGCTGGCGGCCGCCGGCGCCGAAGAACATGTCGCGCAGCCGTGCGCCGCGCTGGAACTGGTCCAGCGCCTCCTGCGACACGCCGGCCGGACCGGCCGTGCTGCGCCAGCGCCACTGGCCGCCGCTCATGTCGACAAAGGCGGCCAGGTTCTTGCTGAAGAAATCGTCCATCAGGCCGCCGGGGCCGAAGAACTTGCCGAAGTCGTCGGCCGTCGCGTCGCGCGCGCTGGTGCGCGACAGCGGGTAGCGGCCGGCGATGGCGTCGCGGCAGAACGGCGCGCCGCTGCCGGCCCACAAGGCGTTCAGGCGGGCGCGCTCGCTGCCCAAGGCCAGGCCGTTGCCGCCGTTGTCGATGTTTTGCAGCAGCGTCGACAGCGGCGCCGGCTGGCCTTCGCCGCCGCGCTTCAGGCGCACCAGCGCGTCGCCCGACGGCGCCGGCGTGCCGCTGCGGCGCGCGCTCTCGGCCGCGTCGAAATACAGCGCCACATCCTTGAGCAGGGCCAGCGTCTGATCCAGCGGCGTCGGCGCGGCGCCGCCGGCCAGCTTGTGCAGCGCCGCGAAGTGCTGGTCCACCGGATGCAGCGGCGCCGCCGCCGGCGCAAGCTCTTCGGCCGAGCCCAGCGCCGATTCCAGCTGGCGGCGCGCCGCGTTCAGCTTGTCGCGCACCAGCTTGTCCACCGCGCCCTGTGCACCGGCCGTCTTGACGCCCTCCAGCGTGGTCTCGCGCGCGGCCGCCTGCAGCAGGGCGCGCAGCGGCGAATCGGCGCCGGCCAGCGCATTGGTGACGCGCGCCGCCTGGTCCAGGCTGCCCAGCGGCACCAGCCGCACGTCGGCCAGGAAGCCGTCCCACTGGCGGATGTAGTCGGCGAAATACAGCTGCATCACCGCCGCCTTCATCTGCTCGATGCCGCCGAGGCCGGCCGCCGATTCCTGGCGGTCCAGCACCCACTGGTCCTTGGCCACGTCGGCCACCGCCTGGCCGCTCTGGTCGGCCAGCTTGCGGTAGCCGGCCACGCTGTAGACGCCGCTCACGCCGCGCGACAACGGCGCGCCGCTGGCGCGCGCGAACACGCCGGAGCCGTCGCGCCCCAGCGCGCCGTTGATGCTGAACTCGGGCAGCCGCGCCGCCGACGCCACCCGCTTGAGGCGGTTGTAGATGCGCTCGGGCAGCGGCATGCCGGCCAGCGTCAGGCGCACCTGCGCCACCAGCGCGGCGTCGAGCTGCACCGGCTCGGCGTCTTCGTCCTCCAGCAGGGCGGCGGCATGCGCCAGCAACTGGCGGCGCTGCGTCTCGTTGGCTTCCGGCAGGCTGCGGCGCCAGTCGAACTCGACCCACGCCTGCACCGAGGCGGCGTCGAAGTATTTGCGCTGGCCCAGCATCAGGTAGACGCGCAGCGTTTCATACAGGAAGTCCTGGTTGTTGGCGTCGCCACGGCGCAGCGCATGCTCCATATTCGACACGATGCGCGGCAACAGCGTGCTGCGCAGCATGCGGCGATAGGCGGTGACGGCGCCGTCGCCCAGCTTCTCGCCCTGGTACAAGCTCATGCGGCTGAGCAGGGGCACGCCGTCGTCGCGCTCGGCGTAACCGGCAGGCAAGGCCCGCGCCGCGTTCAGCAGCGGCAAGGCGCCCAGCACGTTGCCGCTGGATGGCGTCGCGGCGGCCAGTTGCGCCAGCTCGGTCGCGGCGGCCGACGAACGCGCCACCAGCTCGCGGTTGCGGCCGTAGCTGACGGTCAAGGCCAGCGCCAACAGCAAGGCCAGCAGGCCGGCGCCGGCCAGCGCGCCCCACTCCATCAGCTGGCGGCGCCGCTCGGCGCCGCGGTTGACGCCGGCCAGTCCGGCCTCCTTGAAGATCACCTCGCGCAGCAGCCGCGTGATGAAGTAGCTGCGGCCCGCACCCGCGCCCGCCGGCAGCACCTTGCGGCCCAGGCCGAAGGACGCGGCCAGCGACGCCATCACGCGGTCGATCGGGCTGCCCTCCTGCGTGCCGCTGGTGAAGTAGACGCCGCGCAGCAGCGCCGGCTGTTCGTAGCGGTTGGGCTCGAACACGGTGTGGAGGAAACGTCCCAGCACGTCGCCGATGCCGGCGAACTGCTGCGGGAAGCTGTACAGCAAGGCGCGCCGTTGCAGGTCGCGCTCCTGGTGCATGCGCTCCAGCACGCGCGATTGCAGCTGCCGCTCCAGCGCCTCGAACTCGGCCGGGAAGCTGGCCAGCGCCGCCTCCGGCGTGCCGTCGGCCGGCAGCGGGAAGGTCATGCCCCACACCTGCGAACGCTCCTCGCGGCCGAAGGGTTCGAAGAACTCGGCGAAGCCGGCCAGCAAGTCGCTCTTGGTGACGATTACGTACACCGGGAACGCCAGGCCCAGCTGCTCATGCAGCTCGTGGATGCGGGCGCGGATCGCCTGCGCTTGCGCCTGACGTCCCGCCTCGCCCTGCTGCAGCAGGTCGGCGACGCTGATGGCGACGATGACGCCGTTGACCGGACGGCGGCGGCGGTGTTTTTTCAACAGGCCGAGGAAGCCGGTCCAGGCCGCCTTGTCGACTTCGGTGTAGCTGTCCTGCGTGGTGTAGCGGCCGGCGGTGTCGAGCAGCACCGCCTCGTCGGTGAACCACCAGTCGCAATTGCGGGTGCCGCCGACGCCGCCGATGGCGCCCGCGCCGAGCGCGTCGGCCAACGGGAATTGCAGGCCCGAGTGCGTCAGCGCCGTGGTCTTGCCGCTGCCGGGCGCGCCGACGAACATATACCACGGCAACTGGTACAGGTATTGGCCGCTCATCTTCCAGCCGGGATTGGCCTTGCGCAGCACCGCCATCGCGGCGCGCATGCGTTCGCCCAGCACGGCGACCTCGGCGGCCGATTCGGCCGCGCCGGGAACGGGCGCCGCGTCGGCAGCCGCCACGCCGGCGGCCAGCCTGCCTTCGCTGCGGCGCGCGCGCCACACGCGCCAGCCGTAGCAGGCGGCGGCCAGCAGCAGCACCAGGCAGATCAGCGTCCAGCGGGCGCCGGCCGAGGCCAGCGGCTCCTTGCCGTCGAAGGCCAGCAGCGGGCCTTCAAACCAGATCAGCAGGGCCAGCAACAGCAGGCCGATCGCGGACAATACCCAAGGCTTCAACAGCGAGCTTAATAATCGTTTCATGGCGTTCTCTTTTTATTGCGGCTGCGGCGGCGTCAGCACGACGATGTCGACGCGGCGGTTGCGGGCGCGGTTGACCGCGCTGTCGTTCGGCGCGACCGGTTCGGTTTCGCCGCGGCCTTCGCTGGTGTAGCGGGTCGGCGGACCGGAGCGTTCGGCCAGCAAGGCGGCCACGGTGCGGGCGCGCGCCTTCGACAGGTCGAAGTTCGACGGCAGCCGCGCCGACAGCGCCGGCTGGGTGTTGTCGGTGTGGCCGATGACGAGGACTTTGCCCGGCACGGTTTTAAGCGCGTCGCCGATGCGCAGCAGCACCGGCTCCAGCTTGCGCGCCACCTCGGCGCTGCCGGAGGCGAACACGCCGTCGCCGCGCAGCGTGACGGTGGAGCGGTCGGCCGTTTCGGTGACGCTGACCAGGCCCTCGGCGATCTCCGGCGCGAGGAAGCCGGCCACACGCACCGGCGCCGGTCCGGGCGCCGGTGCGACGGCGATGCGCGGCGGCGGCGTCACGCGCAGCGCGCCGAGCCGGGCGTAGACCGGATCGGAGCCGCGGTTCAGCAGCCAGCTGTAGCTCAGCTGCAGCACCAGCAGCACCACGCCGGCGCCAGCCGCCAGCACCCACAGCGGCACCCGCCACAGCATCGAGCGTTGCGGCTCCGGCGTGCCGCGCCAGCGCGGCGACAGGTCTTGCTCGCGCCTGCCGCGCTGTTGCTGGATCATCAGCAGCAGGCGTTGGCGCAGCGTCGCCAGTTGTTCAAAGCCGCGCTCGAGCACGCGGTAGCGTCCTTCCAGCCCGAGCGACAGGCACAGGTACATCAGTTCCAGCAGGTCGAGATTGGCGCGCGGGTCCTGGCTCAGGCGCTGCAGGATCAGGAAGAATTTTTCGCCGCCCCAGGCCTCGTTGTGGAACGCGACCAGCAGGCTGCGGCTGTTCCAGACGCCACCGCCCCACGGCGTGCTGGAGATGGTCTCGTCGAGGAAGGTGCACAGCGCATAGCGGGCGGCCGCCACCGTTTCGGCGTCGGCATGGCCGGCGCGGGCGGCCGTCTCGAAGGCGCGCATTTCCAGCGTCAGGCGTTCGCGCAGCACTTCCATGTCCGGCGGCGTGGTGACGAAGCGCAGCGGCACCACCAGGTCGAGCATGGCGTTGGCGGCGCGCACCAGCGGATTGAGGCCGGCGCCGTGCAGCGCGACCGCGCCGCCGGCCTGCGCGCGCCAGCTTGCGGCCTGCTCCGCCAACGCCTGCTGCTGTTGCAGCGACGGCGGCGGCGATTGCGGCGATTGCGCCGGTTGCGGCGGGCGGCGCCCGCCCGGCGTCGGGATCAGGATGGTGCGGTCGGGGTCTTGGCCGTCTTCAAAGACATTCATTTTCAGGCGCCCTTCCTGATCGCCCAGAACTGCATCTGCAGTCCGGGGAACTCGCCCGCGATGTGCATGGCGAAGCCGGCCGAGTTGCTCAGCTGGTGCCAGTACTCGCTGTTGCGGTCAAGCTCGAAATAGGTATAGCCGGCCAGGAACGGCAACTGGCGCGGCGCCACCGGCAGCGGCCGCAGCGCGATGCCGGGCAGCTGCAGGTTGACCAGGTCGCGGATCTTTTCCACCGAGCCGATCTTGACCTGCGGCGGGAAGCCGGCGCGCACCGCTTCCGGCGGCATGCTGGCGTTCACCGCCAGCACGAAGCTGGCGGCGCGCAGCAGCGACTGGTCCGGCAGCACCGCGACGCGAATGCCGAACTGGCGCTCTTCGAGCGGAATCGCCACCGCGTGCGGGTCCATCACCGCCGACAGCGAGCGGCGCAGGTCCAGCATCAGCGGCGCGAAGCTCTCGGCCAGCGCGTCGTGGCGGTAGCTCGGATAGTGCGCGGCGCGCTTGTCGGGGCGGGTGAAGGTGGCCAGCTCGCCGGCCAGCTGGCAAAGCTCGCGGTACAGCGTTTCGGGATGCAGTCCGGTCATCGCGGCCAGGTGCGCCACCAGCGGCTGGCTGCGGTTGAGCAGTTGCAGCAGCAGGAAATCGGCGATCTCGGCGGCGCCGGCGCTGCCCGGCTGGGCCAGTCGCGCGGCCAGCGCTTCGCCGCGCTGGCGCAGCAGGCCGAGCAGTTCGTCGATGAAGCCGCCCAGCGCCGGCGCGGCGCGCACCTCCAGCACCGGCGGGCAATACGCCGGATCGAGCACCACCCGGTTGTCGGCGCGGCGCTCGACGATGCGCGCCACGCCCAGCGTGGCGTAGGCATCGGCGACGTCGCGCTCCAGCGCCAGGCGCAGGCGCAGCTTGCCCACGCTCATCAGCGCACTGTTGTCGAGGCCGTTGCTGTCCCAGGCTTCGTACTCGGCGCTGCGGTGGCGCGCGAAGTTGTCGTGGCCGGGGCGGTCGTCGACCTCGGCCACGCCGTGGCGGCGCGTCGGCAGCGCCAGCACCACCGTGACGTCGCGCACGTCGGCGGGAATGTCGAGCGGCAGCGGCATGTCTTCCTCGGTCGGCGAGCCGACCGGGGTGCCGTCCGGCAGCACGGCGCTGAACGAGCGCAGCGCCAACTTGCCCAAGGCCAGCTGTTGCTGGTCGATTTCCAGCCGCGACACGCCCCAGGCGTAAGGCCGCAGCGCGCCGACGCGCGCTTCCAGTTGGGTTTGCAGATAACGGTCATGCTGCTGAAGGTGCTGGGGCTGCAACAGCATGCCCTCGGACCAGACTACTTTACTATTCCACGACATGGCGGACTCACTGTGTTAGGTGTTGAGATTGGATGGGCGTCCGCCGCGCAGGCGCTCGACCTGCTGCTCGTAGGCGCCGGAGAATTTTTCGCCGAACAGGCGTTGCAGGTCCTCGTCGGCGTCGCGCGCCAGGTCGCCGTACAGCTCGACCAGCCGGTCCCACATGCGCGCCTTGCGGGCGGCCGGCAGCAGCTTGTCGAGCCGGCCGGGTTCGGCCAGGCGCTGCTCGATGCGCGCGGGGTCGAAGCGCTGCACCACGGCGGCCAGCGCGGCGCGCATGCCGGCGATCACGGCCAGTTCGTGGGCCTTGAGGTCGTCGAAGGCGCCGTCGATGGCCGGCAGCGGCGGCAGGTAGCCGGGGATCTGGGCGCTCAGCATCTGGGTCAGCGCGCTGTCGGCGTCCGGGAAAAATTTCAGCGGATTGTTGGCGCGGGGGGCGATCATGGTCATGTCGATGTGGCTTTCGCGCTTGGTCAGCGCGCGGGCCATCAGGACGTCCATGGTGCCGGCGGTGGCGGCGCGCAGCATTTCGCCGACCAGGCGGGCCAGTTGTTCGGGCGAATGGCTGGAACGCAGTTGCGGCAGGCCCAGGCCGTCCAACAGCGCTTGCAGGATCGCATCGCCGCCGCCCGGAGCCATCGCAGGCGCCGGCGACGGTTGCGCCGGCGACGGTTGCGGCGGCGATGGCTGCGGCGGAGGCGACAGAAGTTGCGATAGCGATGACGGCGGTTGCGGCGACGACGGTTCCGCCGGCAGCGCCTGTACGGCTGGCGAAGCGGCAGGGGCTGGCGACCGCAAGTCCGCCAGCGGATCGTAATCCGCCGGAATCGCGATGAACGCCGGCGGCGGCGCGAACGCCTGCAGCTCGGGCGCCACATGATCGTGTTCGGCCGCGCGCGCCGGGGATGCGCTCGGGGTCACGCTGCCAAACAGGTTCAGGCCCAGCGGATCGGCCAGCGCGTCGTTGCTGTCCGGTGCGGTGGCGCCATCGAGAATGCGCGCGCCGGCCAGCACATCGAGCGGCAATGCACTCGCTGCCGGTGGCGCCGGCGGCGGCAGCAATGGCTCGAATGGCGGCAACGGCGTCGGCACCTGAGCCGGTGGCGGCTCGAACAACGGCAGCGGCGGCGCCGAAGGCACAGGTACGGGCGCGGGCGCCAGCATCGTCGCATCGGCCGCCACAGGCGCGGCGGCCGGCGCTTCCAGCGTAGCCTGCAGCACGTAGTCGCCGATCACGATGCGGTCGCCGTCGCCCAGCGCGATCTCGGCGCCCGGGCCCAGCGGCCGGTCGTTGACGATGCTCGGGTTGCTGCCGGCGTCGGTCAGCACATACCGCCCATCGCGCAAGGTCACGCTGGCGTGACTGCGGGAAATATATTTGCTCGGATCATCCAGCACCAGCTGGTTGCCCGGCGCCCGCCCCACCATGCCACCCTCGGCGCCGAACGTGGCGTGCAGCGGCGCGGCCGGCGGCTGGTTGCGGTAGCTTTCCACGCGCAGTATCAGTTGCATCATATCGAATCCTTATTTCTTACCATCGTCGGCCTCTTGCGGCGCGACCGGCGGCGCCAGCGGCGGCACGGTCGCCGCCAGCACGGCCGCGTTCACCACGGTCGACGCGGACGGCATCGGCAGCGGCATCGTCGATCCGACGATCACCGCCGGCCCGATGCTCAGGAACGCGGCCCCCGCCTTCAGCGTGATATTGGCGCCGGCCTCGATCACCACATTCATGCCGGCCTTGATGTGCACCGTCTCGCCGGCGTACAGCGCCGACTTCAGACCGCCCTTGACGACCATGTTCATGGCCGCCTCGTGCGAAGCCGAACCGCCCGCATCCTCCCTGCGGTCGCCGCCGACCTTCAGATGACGATCGCCGCCGACCTGCTCGTAGCTGTCCTTGATCACTTTCCGGTGAAGGTCGCCGCCGATCCAGGCCAGCGCATCGCGCCGCACGCGCTGCTCCAGGTCGCGCTCGGCGTGGACATAAAACTGTTCGGCGCCCTTCTTGTCCTCGAAGCGCAGCTCGTTGTAGCCGCCGCCCCCGATCGACGAATTGCTCTTGATGGTCGAGCGCGTCGCCTGCGCCGGCAGCGGATACGGCGGCATGTTGTCGGCGTTGTAGACGCTGCCGGTCACCAGCGGCCGGTCCGGATCGCCCTCGAGGAAACTGACGATCACCTCCTGCCCCATGCGCGGCAGGAACATCGCGCCCCAGCGCTTGCCGGCCCAGCCCTGCGCCACGCGCACCCAGCACGAGCTGGTCTCATCCTCCTGGCCCTGGCGGTCCCAATGGAACTGCACCTTGATGCGGCCATACTTGTCGGTCCAGATCTCCTCGCCCGCCTTGCCGACCACGATGGCCGTCTGCGGCCCCTGCACCACCGGCTTGCGCGCCACGCCGGGCGGGCGGAACTCGGCCTGCTTGGGGATGGCGGCGAAGGCGCAGGTCAGCACCGGCTCCGGCTCGGCCGGCGCGGTCGGCTCATAGCGGTCGGACGACAGCGCGTACTGCGCGCCGACGATCAGGTAATCGCGGTTCTGGTCGCTGCGGGGGTGTTCGGTCAGCCGGAACAGGCCGCCGGGGAACAGGCCGCGCGCCCGCGTCGCCGCCTGCACCCGCTGGTAGCTGGTGTGGCGCGCGTCGAGCCGGGTGCGGGCGTAGGCCTCGCCGGCGGCGCGCTCGGTGTAGTTGCCCGGATAGTCGAACATCTCGTGGCGCGACTGCGCATAGCCGCGCGCCGCCGACGACTTGACCAGCAGGTTGGCCGACGGCTTCTCGAAATCGAAATCCTGCAGGCTCTGCACGCCGGACTCGATCTCGCCGCCCATGCTCCATTCGTACACCACTTCGCTCTCGCGCATCGCGTGATCGAGCGCCGGCATGAACAGCAGCGACGCATAGCCCGGCGCCGGCTGGTGCGCCGCGTAGGAATCGGCCAGCACCATGGTGTGGCGCCCGGCCACGCTCTTGAAGTAGTAATAGATGCCCTCGCGCTCCATCAGCCGGCTGACGAAGTTGAAGTCGGTTTCGCGGTACTGCACACAATAAGGCACCGGCCGGTAGCTGCCGCTCAGCCCGGACATGTCGAAGTCGGCGATCGCATACGGCGCGAACACCGCCTTGATGATGTCGAGTACGCTCTGCTCCTGGAAGACGCGGCAATCCGACGAGCGCGTCAGGAACCACAGCCACGGCCGCAGCGTCGCCTGGTAGGTCAGGAAGCGCCCCTGGCGGCCGGTCAGCGCGAAGCGCGTGATGAAGCCGTTGAAGTGGCGCTCGCCGCCGCGCGGCAGGTCGACCGTCACCGTGGCCGGCGTGGCCAGCAGGTCGTCGAGCTGCAAATCGGCGCGCTCGCTGTACAGTTCAAGCGTGTACTCGCTCAGCGCCGACAAGCCCTCGCTGCCGCGCATGCGGCGCAGCAGCAGCACGTCGGGGCCAAGCGCGCAGGTCACCGAGAGCTCGCGGTTGCTTTGGATCGTCGCCATTTACGTCACTGCCTTGGTCATGGTGATCAATCCGTTTTCATGGCATCGGCGAGCGCGTTGGTCATGATGCTCTCGTAATTCATTTTGACGATGGCCACGATCACTTCCTTGGCCAGGGCGGCGGCCGGGCCCGAGCCCTCCGCCACCGTGACCAGGGTGCGCGCGCAGTTGCGGCGATGCACGCCCTTGGTGCCCTGCACCCACTTCGTCACCGCCTTGGAGGCGCGGATCACCGGCACCACCGGTTGCCCGATCAGGGCCGCGTTGGCGAGGCCCTTGTGGTACTTCACGCCCTGCTTGGCGAGGCAATATTCGATCGCCTCCTTCACCACCACGACGTCCTGGTTGATTGGGCGCGGCAAGCCCTCCGCCTTGGCCATGATGACCTTCAGTGCCGCGATGGTCTTGTTGGCGTCGTAGGCTTTCAGTCCGCCCGTGACGGCCGTGGAGACCACGCCGAGCACCGTCCCGGCGACCGCGCCGGCCGGCCCGGCCAGCTGGGAAAAATTGGCCATGCCGGCGGCGACGCCGGCGCCCGCGCTGAGCAAGGTGGTGGCCATGACGCGGCCGTCGACCGAGCGGCTGATATTGCCGTTGGCGTCTGTCTCCACCGTCAGCAGGCCGGCGGTGCCGGCCATGCCGCCGGCGGTGGCGATCCAGCTGCCGACCGCCGCCCCGCCGGTCATCTGCGACTCTCCCGTCGAGCCCTGGTTGGGGTCATAAATCCAGGCTCCCTTGCCTGCCTGCCCTGTGTACTCTACGCTCATAGCGATTCTCCAATGTCCAGAATGTGATTGATCTTGATCCGTTTATTCGAACGCATAACTGAATTCCCCCTCGTGCACGTCGACCCGCACCGCCAGCGCCGGCCGTCCCGCCAGCATCCGGCCGAGGAACTCGCCGCTGATGGCCGGCAGCAGCGTGTTGGTCAGGATGGCGTCGATCATGCGGCCGCCGCTTTCCAGTTCGGTGCAGCGGCTGGCGATCAACTCGACCACCTGCTCGCTGTAGCCGAACGGAATCTTGTGGCCGTCGGCGATGCGCTTCTGGATCCGGCCCAGCTGCAGGCGGATGATGGCGCCCAGCATCTCGTCGCTGAGCGGGTAGTACGGGATCGTCACCACCCGGCCCAGCAGCGCCGGCGGGAACACCTGCAGCAGCGGCGCGCGCAGCGCCGTGGCGATGTCGTCCGGCGCCGGCATGGCGGCGCGGTCGGCGCACAGGCGTGTGATCAGCTCGGTGCCGGCGTTGGTGGTCAGCAGGATCAGCGTGTTCTTGAAGTCGATCACGCGGCCTTCGCCGTCCTCCATCCAGCCCTTGTCGAACACCTGGAAGAACAGTTCGTGCACGTCCGGGTGGGCTTTCTCGATCTCGTCGAGCAGCACCACGCTGTACGGGCGGCGGCGCACCGCCTCGGTAAGCACGCCGCCCTCGCCGTAGCCGACGTAGCCCGGCGGCGCGCCCTTGAGCGTGGAGACCGTGTGCGCCTCCTGGTATTCGCTCATGTTGATGGTGATGATGTTCTGCTCGCCGCCGTAGAGCGACTCGGCCAGCGCCAGCGCGGTTTCGGTCTTGCCCACGCCGGAGGTGCCGGCCAGCAGGAACACGCCGACCGGCTTGCCCGGATTGTCGAGGCCGGCGCGCGCGGTCTGGATGCGGCGCGCGATCATCTCCAGCGCGTGGCGCTGGCCGATGATGCGCCTGGACAGCGTGTCGGCCAGTTTCAATACGTTTTCGATTTCGTTCCTGACCATGCGGCCGACCGGGATGCCGGTCCAGTCCTGCACCACGGCGGCCACGGCTTGCTGGTTGACGGTCGGCAGGATCAGCGGGGTTTCACCCTGCTGCTCGGCAAGCCGGGCTTGCAGCGCGCGCAGCTCGGTCAGCATGGTTTCGCGTTCGGCGTCGTCGATCGCCTCGGCGCGCAATCGCGCGCGCAGCGCCAGGATGCGGTCCACAAGTTCCTTCTCGGTGGCCCAGCGTTGTTCCTTCTCGCCAAGGCACAGGCGCTCCGCCAGCAGTTGACGTTCGGCCTGCTCGCGGCGCGCCGTGGTGTCGATGCCCAGCGCGCGTTCGCGGCCGATGATGGCCAGCTCGGTCTCCAGCGCCTCGATGCGGCGGCGGCTGTCGTCCACCTCGGCCGGCGTCGCGTGCAGGCTGATCGCCACGCGCGCGCAGGCGGTGTCGAGCAGGCTGACCGACTTGTCCGGCAGCTGGCGCGCCGGGATGTAGCGGTGCGACAGCCGCACCGCCGCCTCCAGCGCCTCGTCGAGGATCTGCACCTGATGGTGGCGCTCCATCGCGCTGGCGATGCCGCGCATCATCAGCAGCGCGCGCGCCTCGTCGGGCTGGTCGACCTGGACCGTCTGGAAGCGGCGGGTCAGCGCCGGGTCTTTCTCGATATGCTTCTTGTATTCGGCGAAGGTGGTGGCGCCGATGGTGCGCAGCGTTCCGCGCGCCAGCGCCGGCTTGAGCAGGTTGGCGGCGTCGCCGGTGCCGGCCGCGCCGCCGGCGCCGACCAGCGTGTGGGTCTCGTCGATGAACAGGATGATCGGCTGTTCGCTGGCCTGGACTTCGTCGATGACCGAGCGCAGCCGCTGTTCGAAATCGCCCTTCATGCTGGCGCCGGCCTGCAGCAGGCCGACGTCGAGCACCAGCAGCCGCACCGTCTTCAGCGCCGGCGGCACGTCGCCGCGCGCGATGCGCTGCGCCAGGCCCTCGACCACGGCGGTCTTGCCGACGCCGGCCTCGCCCACCAGGATCGGATTGTTCTGGCGCCGCCGCATCAGGATGTCGATGGTCTGGCGGATTTCGTCGTCGCGGCCGACGATCGGGTCCATCTTGCCTTCGCGCGCCTGCGCCGTCAGGTCGGTGGTGAAGCGTTGCAGCGCTTCCTGCTTGCCCATCGCGGCCGGGGCGATGGCGCCCGATTCGGCGCCCGGCTCACCGGCCTGGAAGCCGTCGTTGGCGCGCATGCCGGCTTCCGGCGACTTGGCCAGCAGCGTGGCGAAGCGTTCGCTCAGGTCGTCCAGCTTGATCTTGGCGAATTCCTTGGACAAGCCGTACAGCGCGTTGCGCAGGCCGCTGGTCTTGAGCAGGCCGATCACCAGGTGGCCGGAGCGCACCTGCGATTCGCCGAACATCAGCGTGGCGTAGACCCAGGCCCGCTCGACGCTCTCCTCCAGCTGCGGCGACAGGTCGGTGACGGCGGTGGCGCCGCGCGGCAGACGGTCGAGCGCGGCGGTCAGGTCGCGCGCCAGCACGGCAGGGTCGATGTCGTATTGGCGCAGGATGTGCAGCAGGTCGGAGTCCTGCAGCTGCAGGATCTGGTGCAGCCAGTGCGCCAGTTCGACGTAGGGATTGCCGCGCAGTTTGCAGAACACGGTGCTGCTTTCAATGGCCCGGTAGCACAGGCTGTTTAATTTGCCGAACAAGGCGACGCGACTGATTTCAGCCATGGATTGCTCCTTCTGTTGAATGGTGTGAGGGGCGCGGCGGCGTCAGGCGTAGCTGGCTGTCGTCGTGCTCCGGTGTCTTGCTGCACAGCCAACTGGTCCAGCCCAGTTGCGCCGTCTTGCCCAGCGCCAGGCCGGGCAGGGTTTGTTTTTTGATGATCAGTCGCACGTCCCATTCCTGGGTCAGGCCTGCGTACTGGTGGACCCAGGCGGTCAGGCGGCGCATGCCTTGGGCGTCGGGCATCAGGTCGCGCGCCTGTTCCATGTCCAGCGGCCCGATCAGCAGGCGGAACTTGTGCTGGGCGTTCCAGACTTGCTTGCCCAGCACGGTGTCCTGCCCGAGGGCGCCGGCGTCCGGGCCGCTGCGCAGGCGGAACATGCCGTCGGCCGGCAGGCGCATCCAGTGGCCGACGAATTGCTGCACCCGCACCGGAACCTGGAAGAAGTCGGTGAGGATGGCTTCCAGGCCGGCCGCGCCGCCGCCGTGGCGGGCGAGGCGGCCGGCGTAGTGCAGCTTGGCGAAATCCGGCACCGCGTCGCGGTCGCGCAGCGTCGGCATACCGATGCCGATCAGCGAACCGAGGTAGCCGGCGAAGCGGTCGGCGCCGGGGCGGTCCAGGCTGACCGCCGGCTGGGCGCTGGACCAGGCGCGGTACAACAGGCTGATCATGCGATGCTGGAACATGTCCAGGAAGCGCGCCAGCGTCGGGTCGTTGACGTTGCGCAGGCGGTCGCGGATGTATTCGGTCAGGTGCACGGGCATGGGCCCATTCGCGCCCAGCAGGCCGAAGAAGTTGATCAGCAGGCGTGGGGCGGCGGCTTCTACCCCCGGGCGCGGCGCGGCGGGGTCGGACCCGGCAGGGTCCGACCCCTCGGTGGGGGCTGGGATTTCGCGTTCCAGGCCGGCCAGCATCGCGGGCTCGAAGGCTAGCGATGGTTGTTGGCCGAAACGGACTGCTTCGTCGCGCGGGCGTAGCGCTTCGCCGATGCGGGGCAGCTCCGGATAGGCGCATTCCAGCAGGCGCAGCGCGGCGTAGAAGTCGAAGGCGGCCGGCTCCGCTTCCAGCCGGTCCAGCAGCGCTACAGGATCTCGCATCGCCCCACCCTCGCCGGCCACGCCATGACGACGCCGCGACCGGTCTTGATCACCGTCTCGGTAAAACTGTTCAGGCTGACGTACTTGGCGAAGAACTGCTCCAGCACCATGCCCAGCACGAACACGCCGCTGCCTTCGAACGCCTGCTCGTCCAGCGTGACGGCGACCTGCAGCCCGCGCCCGTAGGTGATCGGACCGGACAGCGGCAGCCGCCGCACGATCGCCTCGGCCTGCACCGAGCGCACGCCTTCGACCTGCTTGAGCGCGGCCGCGTCGTTGCTGCCGCAGTACAGCCGTAACAGGTCGCGCAGCGCCGCAGCGCCCGATGTGCTGTCCTGGTCCAGCAGCGACAGGTAGTTCAGCGACAGGTGGCTGACCAGCCGCCACGCCGTCTCGCCCTCGGCGTGCGACGGCGCCGGCATGGTCGGCCCGGCCACGCAGCGCACCGACTTGACCGGCGCGCCGCCGGCGAGCGTGAAGTCGGTCTTGCCGCTGCCCAGCGGCATGCTCAGTACCAGGTCGCGGTTGCTGCACAGCGTGTCGACACCCAGCTGGCGCAAGCCGCTGCGGTGCGGCGCCTCGGCCGCGTCCACCAGCGACAGGAAGATCTCGCTGCCGATGTAGCTGGAACGCGGCCCCTGCCGCCGCTGCCGCTCCGACAGCAGACGGGTGTCGCGCCGCACCTGATAGTAGGCGCCGGGCTCGCCGGCGCGCAGGTCGTTGGCGCGGTAAAACGATTGAAACGTCTGCACCGCTTCGGCGCCGCTGCCGTAGCCGGTCACCTGCTGGATCTGGTAGATCTCGTAGTCCATCGGCCGCGTGCGGTCCGGCACCACGTGGTAGTCGGACTGCTGGTCGGAGAGGTGCACGCGATCAACCCGTTTGGGGAACAGGTTGATCGCGGGCGTGCAGTACAGGCCGATGTTGGCGGCGCCGACCATCGCCTCCAGCGACGGCTCATGCCGTTTGAACAGCACCACGATGTCGAGCTCGGCTTCGGCGCAGCGACGCACCGCCGGCCCAATGCCGCCGATCTCGACGAACATGAAGCGTTGCGGCAGCGCGAAATATTCCTGCAGCAGGCGGTAGCCCTGGAACGAGCGCGGTCCGGCCGGCAGCAGCGCCTCGTCGTCGCCGGAGCCGAGCGCGCGCAGCTGCCTGGCCGAGACGAATTCATGCCACGGCGGCGACGACTGCCCGGCCGTGGCCGGCATCACCAACACGCCGCAGGCCTGCGCCAGCAACTGCTCCAGCAGCCGCGCCGGCACGACGTCGGCGCCGCGCAGGTGAATCGGCAAGTTCTCCAGCGCCAGCTCGCTGAACGCCAGCCCGGCGCCGGCGCGCAGCCGCAAGCGCAGCGCTGCCTTGACGCCGCCCAGCCGCTCCAGCCCGATGCCGTTGAGCTGGCTGCCGCAAGCGAAGTAACGCGCCTCGGCCAGCTCGACCGGCCACAGGGTCACTTCATGCGCGGTGCGGAATTCGCAGGCGGTCTGGTCGCCCTTGCCCAGCATGCTGTGCAAGGCGCTGCCGCGCGCCACCTTGAAGCCTTGCGCCAGGCTGCCCTCGCCCATATCGGGCTGCAGCTGCACCACCGCCATGGCCGGCGTCGGCGCCAGGTATTGCGGGTAGACCAGCTCCAGCAAATGATTTGTAAAACGGGGAAACTCGGCATCGACTTTCAGCTGCACCCGCGCCGCCAAAAAGCTGAAGCCTTCCAGCAGGCGCTCGACGTAGGGATCGGCGCAAGCCTGCGTTTCCAGCCCAAGCCGGCCGGCGATCTTGGGAAAATCGCGCGCGAACTCGCCGCCCATCTCGCGCAGGTGCCGCAATTCGCTCTCGTAGTAATGCAGCAGTTTCGGATTCATTGCGATGCTCCAGCTTCCATGTCGAACAGCCGGATCTCGCCGATTTCCAGGTCCAGTTCAGTTTTCAGATACAGCCGCTCGGGCAGCGGCTGGCCCCACAGTTCGCCGTGGATCTCGAACGCCAGCTGGTTCGGCGCCATGCCGCGCTGGCCCGGCGCCAGCGCCAGCGCCACCACGCGCACGCTGTCGCGCAGGATGCGGGGTTCGAAATCCCAGATGGCCTGGCGGATGCGGCGCGCCAGTTCGGTCCGGTCCAGCCCGGACGCGGTCTTGCCGGCCAAATCCGGCAGACCGAAGTTGAGCACCGAACAGGCCGCCAGCGGATGGCCGTCCAGCGCCCGCACCGCGCTCAGGCCGGTGGTGTTGAGCAGCCAGCCGAGGTCGCGCAGCACCGCCTTGCGCAGGCCGCGCATCGACAACACGCGCTTGTCGCGCGACTCCAGCGGCGACAGCACGTCGTCGTCGCTGAGGCGGTCCAGCAGCGACGGCTGCAGCCGGTCTTTGCTCAACAGTTCGGCCATGGCGATCAGTAGGTGGCGTTAGTTTCCAGGTCCCACTTCTTCGGCGTGCCGGTGACCACGCTGTCGCCGGTGAAGGAGTCGTACTTGTAGCTGATCTTGGTGAAGTTGATCGAGAAGGTTTCGGTCGGACGCTCGCCGCCGCTGCTGGCCGAGTAGGAGCTGATGATCGGTCCTTCCAGTTCGATGGTCAGGAACACTTGCTGCTTCTTGTCCGAGCCGCCGGTCTGGATGAAGTGGATCTCGGCCTTGCCCAGGCTCTTGCCGCAGACGGCCTGCATGAACAGGTCGGCCGAGGCGATGTCGGTGGCCTTCGACAGCGAGATTTCCGAGAACGACGGGTTGCTGGTGTCGCGGTCGGTGCCGCCGCCGCTGACCGAGATCGCGCGCCCGACGCCCATCTGCAGCGAGTCGATGGTGATCCAGTCGGCGTGGCCGGAAACGGTGGAGGTGCCTTTGATTTGGGTGGAGAATTTCAGCAGGATCATGATATGCCTTTAAAAAAAAGAGAAAAAGTTATGCCTTGGCGGAAGGCAGTTTCGACACCAGGCGCAGGGAGACCGTCAGGCCCTCCAGCTGGTAGTGCGGACGCAGGAAGAACTTGGAGCTGTAGTAGCCCGGATTGCCCTCGACTTCCTCGACGACGACCTCGGCGCCGGCCAGCGGCTTGCGCGCCTTGTCGGCCTCGGTGGCGGTGGCCGGGTTGTGCTCGACGTACTTGCCGATCCAGTTGTTGAGCCAGACCTGCATGTCGCTGCGCTCCTTGAACGAGCCGACCTTGTCGCGCACGATGCACTTCAGGTAGTGCGCGAAGCGGCAGGTGGCGAACAGGTACGGCAGGCGCGCGCCCAGGTTGGCGTTGGCGGTGGCGTCCGGATCGTCGTACTCGGCCGGCTTGTGCATCGACTGCGCGCCGATGAAGGCGGCGAAGTCGCTGTTCTTCTTGTGCACCAGCGGCATGAAGCCGTTCTTGGCCAGCTCGGCCTCGCGGCGGTCGCTGATGGCGATCTCGGTCGGGCAGGTCATGTCGACGCCGCCGTCGTCGGTCGGGAAGGTGTGCACCGGCAGGTTCTCGACCGCGCCGCCGGACTCGATGCCGCGGATCTGCGAGCACCAGCCATAGTTCTTGAACGAGCGGTTGATGTTGACCGCCATCGCGTAGGCGGCGTTGGACCAGGTAAAGTCCTTGCTGCCGGCGGCGCTGGTGGTCTCCTCGAAGTCGAATTCCTCGACCGGGTTGGTCTTGGCGCCGTACGGTGCGCGCGCTAGAAAGCGCGGCATCGCCAGGCCGACGTAGCGCGAATCCTCCGAGCTGCGGAACGAGCGCCAGGCGGCGTGCTCCGGCGTCTGGAAGATCTTGGTCAGGTCGCGCGGGTTGGCCAGTTCCTGCCACGATTCCATCAGCATCACGCTCGGATCGGCGGCGGTAATCAGCGGCGCGTGGGCGGCGGCGCTCACCTGCGCCATCTGGGTCAGCAGCTCGACGTCGGGCGCGCTGTTGTTGAAGTAGTAGTCGGCCACGAAGGCGCCGTACGGCTCGCCGCCGAACTGGCCGTATTCCTCTTCGTACAGCTTCTTGAAGATCGGGCTCTGGTCCCAGGCCACGCCCTTGAACTTGCGCAGCGTCTTGTGCACTTCGTTCTTGGAGATGTTCATCACGCGGATCTTCAGCGATTCGTCGGACTCGGTGTTGTTGACCAGGTAGTGCAGGCCGCGCCAGGCGCTTTCGACCGCCTGGAACTGCTCGTGGTGCAGGATGTGGTTGATCTGCTCGGACAGCTTCTTGTCGAGCTGGGCGATCAGGCCCTCGACGGTGCCGAGCACGTCGCCGGAGATCATGTTGGCGCCTTGCAGCGCCTGCTCGGCCAAGGTACGCACGGCGTTTTCGACGGCGTCGCGCGCCTTGTCGGTCTTGGGTTTGAATTCCTGCTGCAGCAGCGTGGCGAAATCGTTGGCGACGACGCCGGCGATATCGGCTTGCTGCGGGCTCAGTTCGGTGCTTGCGGTGGACATGTTTCGTATCCTCGTTCGGTTAATTGGATTCGGTCGCTGCTGGTTTTGGAGCGCTGCCCAGCGCCTGCAGCAGGGCCGGGTCGGCCAGCAGCCTGGCGATCAGTTCCTCAGCGCCGGTCTTGCCGTCCATATAGGTCAGCAGGTTGGACAGCTGGCTGCGCGCCTCCAGCAGCTTGCGCAGCGGCTCGACCTTGCGGGCGATGGCGGCGGGCGTGAAGTCGTCCATGCTCTCGAAGGTGATGTCGAGCGCCAGCTTGCCTTCATCGGTCAGCGTGTTCGGCACATCGAACGCGACGCGCGGCTTCATCGACTTCAGGCGGTCGTCGAAGTTGTCGACGTCGATTTCCAGGAACTTGCGCTCGGCGACCGGCGGCAGCGGCTCGGCCGGCTTGCCCGACAGGTCGGAAAACACGCCCATGACGAAGGGCAGCTGCACGGTTTTTTCCGCGCCGTAGATTTCGACGTCGTACTCGATCTGCACGCGCGGCGCGCGGTTGCGAGCGATAAATTTTTGACTGCTTTCATTTGCCACGACTAACCTCCGTTGATGTGTGTGGATATTCACTGCTTGTTTGCTACGGCTAACCTTCATTCCGGACGCCGCTCACTTGCGCCAGCTGGCCCAATCCGTCCGGCGCCAGGTCCTGCAATAATTCGATGAAACTCTTGTCGACCAGCTTGCGCGCCCGCTGCAACAGCAGCGGCACCGGGCTGGACGGCTCGTGCGTGGCGTACCAGGCGCACAGGGCGTCGAGCACGCGGGTGACGTCGGCGCGGCTGCCGATCTCGTCGTTGCGGCGCGCCGCCATCCCGCCGCCGCCCGGTGCCGCGCCGGCAGGCGCCACAGCGGCCTCGCCCGCCGCTTCGGCGGCGTCGCCGCGCAAGCGCGGCCGCAGCGCGTCGCCGGCGCGCTGCAGCAGGCCGGCCAGCGGCGACATGTCCAGCGCGCTGCCGACGCCGACGTGGCTGGTCAACAGCTGTTCCATGCGCCGCGTGCTGGCCGCCGCCGCATCCAGCGCCGCGACGGTCGCGCCCAGCTCGCCCTGGTCCGCCCCGGCGAACACCGCGTCGATCACCGCCGCCGAGAGCTTTTGCTGGCCCGGCGCCGGCTCGGCGTCGCTGGCGGCCAGGTCGATGTCGCGCAGGCTCACGCTGCCCAGCGCCCTGACCTGCGCCAGCGGCGTCTCGCGCACATCGCGCAGCATTCCGCCCTGCTGGCACAAGGCCGCCAGCACGTTGACGCGCAACATCGGGTCGTTGCCGTCGTCGGGATCGAGCTGCGGATGCACGCCGTCCCAGTGCCGCTCCAGCAGCTCGGCCAGCAGGCCCAGGCCGTCGGCCAGGCCGCCCGCGCCGCGCAGCCCCAGCAGGGCGCGCGCCAGCGGCACCGCCAGGCGCAGGTCGCGGCTGCGCTGCATCAACTGCAGCGCGGCATGGCGCACCGCCGGCCAGTCCGGCGGCGTGGCCGGCGTGATGGTGCTGCCGTACTGGACTTCCGGCTTGCCGCTGGCGGCCTCCTCCAGCGCCAGGAACAGCGGATCGTATTCAAGGTTCTCGCCGCACGGCGCGGCGTCGCCGAGGGGCGCGGCCAGCGCGGCGATGTCGATGGATGTGGGGTCGGTCATGCGGTGATCTCCATGGTTGGTATGGAGATTTACGCAGCGGGAGGCCAACTGGACGCAGCCGGCCGAAAAAAAAGTTGAAACACACGCGCACGCTAGAACTACGTAATTTTACGCAGTAAGGTTATAATCCCGCCCGCCCGTTGGCCGCGACCATCCGCCACCAGGCACACAAGTTACGTTATCCACTAACTCAGCCCAAGCCTTGCTCATGCCTATCCATACACCGGAAAACCAGCGCCTGGTGGAACTGCTACAGCGCGTCGCGCTCCAGGACCACGCGTCGTTCAAGCAGCTGTACGATCTCACCAGCGCCCATCTGTACGGTGTCGCCATGCGCTTCGTGCGCAAGCGCGAGCTGGCCGACGAGATCTTGCAGGACGCTTTCATCAATGTATGGCAGCAGGCGGGCGGCTATTCCGCCACACTGTCGACGCCGATGACGTGGCTGATCAGCATCGTGCGCAACAAGTCGCTGGACCGCTTACGCAAGGGCAAGCTAGAATTCGACTGCGCCAGCGCGGACGACCCCGCGCAGGACCCCGGCCACGAAGAAGCGGCGGATCATGCAGACCCGCATGAACTGTATGCCGCCGCCACGGAGACACTTGAATTGAACCGCTGCTTATCCCTGCTGGAACCGGCGCAACGCCAATCGCTTGCGCTGGCCTACTACAATGGCCTGTCGCATTCCGAGGTGGCGGAACACCTGCAAGTGCCGCTGGGCACGGCGAAGGCGTGGCTGCGGCGCGGCCTGGAGCGGCTGAAGAAATGCTATGAAGCCGATGCGCCGGCGGCGCCGAAAGGCTCGCGATGAACTACGAGCGTCCCGAACTGCTGGAAAAACTGGCGGGCGCCTATGTGCTGGGCACCATGGCCGCGCGGGCCCGGCCGCGCTTCGCGCGCCTGCTGGCCGAATCGACCCAGGCGCAGCGCGCCGTCGCGCAATGGAATAACGACCTGGCGCCGCTGGCCGCCAGCGTGCCGCCGCTGCAGCCGCCCGCCGCCGTGTGGGAAGCGATTTCCGCCAAGACCAAGCCCGGCGCGGCCAAAGAAGCCGCCGCAGCCGCCGCCACGCAGCGCGGCTGGTGGCACGGCCTGTTGAATGGCTGGGGCCGTTCCGCGATCGCCTTCGGCCTCGGCGCGGTGCTGGCCGTCGGCGTCGTCGCCAACAATCCGCACATGATGGGCATGCACCATATGGACGCCTCGCTGCCGGCCAGCTATGTCGGCATCCTCAGCGACGACAAGGGCGAAGCGGTGCTGACGGCCGGCTCGCACCGGCGCGGCGAGACCATGAAGATCAAGATGCTCAAGTCGCTGGCCATCCCGGCCGGCAAAGTGGCCAAGCTGTGGGCCCTGCCCAAGGATGGCGCGCCGGTGCCGATCACCGACGTGCCGGCCAGCGGCAATGTCATGATCGAGCTGAGCGCGCCGGCCGAGGATATCTTCTCCAAGGTATCGACGCTGGCGGTGAGCTTCGAGTCCGACCCTGCGGCCAAGGCGCCGAGCGCGCCGTTCGTGCTGTCGGGCCACTGCGTCAAGTTCTGGTAGTTTTTTGCGTCCAAAACGCTGCGCGCCGCGTATCTAGGGTTTAGACGCAGCGCAGCGAGGAGCAAGCTTGACTATTCACCTGACGGACATCCACGGGCTGACCGACACCGGCGCGGTGCGCCGCCATAACGAGGACAGCCTGCTGATCGACCGCGCGCTGGGCCTGGCGGCCGTGGCCGACGGCATGGGCGGCCACCTGTCCGGCGAAGTGGCCAGCGCCGGCGCGCTGGCCGCGCTGCAGGCCTGGCTCGCCGAGCATCCCGGCCCCGATCCCGATTCCAATACCAGCGACGATCCCGACGCCACCGCCGTCAACCAGCGCTGGCGCCACACCGCGCTGCTGCTGCACGCGGTGGAGCGGGCCAACGCCGTGCTGTACGCGGACAACCGCGCGCGCGGCCACGCCGAGGGCGCCGGCATGGGCTGCACGCTGACCGGCGTGCGCCTGCTGCCGGACATCGATGCGCTGGTCGCCTTCCACGTCGGCGACAGCAGGCTGTACCGCTACCGCGACGGCGCGCTGGCGCAGCTCACGCGCGACCAGACCGCGTATCAGGCGGCGCTGGAATCGGGCGCCCCGGGTGCGCTGCCGCCGCAGAACCTGCTGCTGCAGGCGGTCGGTCCGGCCGCCGTGGTCACGCCCGAGATCGCGCTGCATGAGGTGCGCCGGCACGACCTGCTGCTGCTGTGCAGCGACGGCCTGCACGGCTGGGTGCCGCACGCCGAGCTGGAGCAACTGCTGGCGCGGGCCGACGCGCCGCTGGCGACGCTGTGCGGGGAATTGATCGCGCTGGCCAAGCGGCACAGCAGCCGGGACAACATTACCGCGCTGCTGGTGCGGTTTTAATGTTAATTAATTATCGTTCATGAATATTCTGACATGCGCCGTTTTCCCCTCTCTCATATAATGCCGGGCATAAGGCGTATCCCGAGCGCCGCATGCCAGGGTAGCGATGAAGACACGAGACAGCAATTCCCCACCGCGCACGCCGCTGGACCGCCGGCGCATCGTCCGCACCGCATTGGCGGTGATCGATGAAAAAGGCATCGACCACCTGACCATGCGCGGCATCGGCGCCGCCCTCGACGTCGAGGCGATGGCGCTGTACCACCATTTCAAGAACAAGGCCGAGCTGCTGGACGGCGTCAAGGATTTCCTGCTCGAAGAGCTGGCGAGCCGCATCGACGGCGCCGGCACGCCGATCGAGCGTATCGAGGCCACCTTCCGGCACCTGCGCCAGATGGCGCTGGAGCACCCGGACATCATCCCCGCGCTGGGCGCCAGCCGCTTCCGCACGGTACGCTCGATGACTTTCTTCGAGGAGTTGATCGAGCTGTTCTACGCGGCCGGGCTGGACACCGAGCAAAGCGCCCGCTACTACGGCCTGCTGTCGCAATACACGCTGGGCTGCGGCCTGTACACCGTCGGCGCGCGGACGCAGGACGCGCTGCCGCCGCTGGACCCGGAAACGGCGGCGATGTTCCCGCGGCGCGGCAAGATCCTGCCCTACACGGCGCCCGACCACCGCGAGGCCAACTATCGGTTCGGCATCGGCCTGATCCTGAACGCGATGCGGGCCGAAAGCAAAGCCGCCTGAGGTGCTACCCCCGCCGCGCCAAGCGGCATATAATCAGCTGATCAATCACGCTTTGGAGTCCGTATGCGGCCATTACTGGGCCTGCTACTGAGTTTCAAGTTCAAGATCACCGCGCTGGTCATCGCGCTGGTGCTGGTGTCGGGCGTCGGCGCGGGTGGCATATCGCTACTCATCGCCGAGTCGGAACTGCGGCAGCTGATCGCGCGCCAGGAACTGTCGCTGCTCACCAGCGCGGCCGCGCTGATCGACAATGACTTGCAAAACAAGCAGCAACTGCTGCGCTCGCTGACCGAGCGCGCGCCCGGTCAGGAACCCGCCCTCGGCCAGATGCAGGACCTGATGGAAGCGCACGCATCGCTGCGCGAGGAATTCTTCAACGTCAACGCTTTCGACCTGCAGGGCAATCTGGTCGCCAGCCTGCGCGACCGCAGCACCAGGCGCATCAACATCGCCGAACGGCCCTACTTCCAGCAGACGCTCAAGAACCGGGAAGGCGTGATCTCGGCGCCGTTCAAGAGCGCCATCTCGGGCAAGCCGGTGGTGGTGCTGACCCAGCCGCTGCGCGACGCCGGCGGCGCCATGATCGGCATTTTGCTGGGCGCGATCGACCTGCAGCGGCCCTCGTTTTCCGACCAGCTCGACGCGCTGCGCTCCAGCGCCGACGGCTATGTATTCCTGGTCACCGACAACGGCACCATCATCCACCACCCCGACAAGAGCCTGATCCTCGGCAAGATCGACGACGGCGCCGGCACCCTGGGCGAGGCGGCGCTGCGCGGCGGCGAGGGCTGGCAGGATGACCTGCTCGACAACGGCGTGCCGACGCTGCTGGTGCACAAGCACCTGCGCCAGGTCGACTGGACCATCGGCCTGTCCTATCCGGTGCGCAGCGCGTTCGCGCCGATGCAGAGCGTGCGGGCGCGGGCCTTCGCCGGCGCCGCCGTGCTGACGGCGCTGGCCGGCCTGTTCGGCTGGGCCGTGACCAAGAAACTGCTGCGCCCGCTGGGCAAGCTGCAACAGCATGTCGAGGACGTCGGCGCCGGCCGCGCCGAGATCGGCGTGTTCGACGTCGCGCGGGCCGACGAGTTCGGGCTGCTCAGCCGCGCCTTCTTCGCCTTGTCGCGGCGGCGCGAAACGGCCGAGCTGGAGCTGCACCACCTGGCCACCACCGACGTGCTCACCGGCATCAACAACCGCCGCATGTTCGACCAGTTCTTCCCCAAAGCGCTGGCGCGGGCGGCGCGCTCGGGCCACCAGGTCGGCCTGGCCTTCCTCGACATCGACCACTTCAAGGACATCAACGACACGCTGGGCCACGCCGGCGGCGATGCCGTGCTGGTCGAGTTCGCGCGCCGGCTGACCGCCGCCGTGCGCCACACCGACACGGTGGCGCGGCTGGCCGGCGACGAGTTCGTCATCGTGTTCGAGCAGCTGAGCTCCAGCGCCGAGGCCGACCTGCTGGGCCGCAAGATCCTCGACGGCATGGCCGCGCCGTTCCAGCTCGGCGAGGTGCAACGCCGCGTCACCGCCAGCGTCGGCATCGCCGTCACCACCAACGCCAACGTCGGCATGGACGACGTGATGCGCGCGGCCGACCAGGCGCTGTACGGCGTCAAGGCCGCCGGCCGCAACGGCTTCGCCGTCAACCGCGTCGGCGCCGAGCGGCTGCTGCGGGTGCGCGGCGGCGGCTGATTTTTCCGCGCACTGCATCCAAAAAGCAACTTTCCGCGTAAGTCCCTGAGCCAGCGCCCTCCCGGCAGAGCGCGGCAAACGCGCGTCTATTGAAACTACATCAACTACATTAAAAGGAAAGCCATATGATTCATATGACAGCCTGGCATCGATTGAAAATGGGCCTGCCGGTCAGCCTTGCGCTGACGCTGGCGGCCTGCGGCGGCTCCGGCGATGCCGGCACGACCGCCTCCAGCGCCAAGGTGGCGATGGGTGCGCGCATGGCGGCGGCGGCGGAAGTGGCGTTGACGCCGGTCGAAGCCGTCGCCACGTCGGCCGAGCGCGGCGACCTGTCGGCGGCCTCGGCCATCGACGGCAACGAGCAAACCCGCTGGGGCAGCG
>Ga0247812_10000351_pt1 | contig 34513 bp, 28 predicted proteins | sample UWRJL149409B1_FD_178011 | JGI IMG/M metagenome (GOLD analysis project Ga0247812, IMG submission 178011) | Plant litter microbial communities from Arlington Agricultural Research Station in Wisconsin, United States - UWRJ-L149-409B-1 | ecosystem: Environmental > Terrestrial > Plant litter >...
GTGATCGCGGTGGGCGCCGATGCCGACATCGTGGTCTGGGACCCGGAAGGCACTCGCACGATTTCGTCGTTGACGCAGTTCGCCAAGGGCGGTTTCAATGTATTCGAAGGACGCACCGTGCGCGGCATCCCCACCACCACGCTGGCCGCAGGCAACGTCGTGTTCCATCGCGGCGTGTTGATGGCGGTGGAAGGCGCGGGCCGCCACATCGATCGTCCGGCATTCAAGCCGACGACGGCAAGATAAATTTTGGAGAACCTCATGAGCGATATGCGTATTAACGGCGACCGCCTTTGGGCGGCGCTGATGGAACTGGCCCAGATCGGCGCGACCGCAAAGGGCGGCGTCAAACGCCTGGCGCTGACGGACCTGGACAAGCAAGGCCGCGACCTGGTGGTAGGCTGGGCCAAGGACGCAGGCATGTCGATCACGATCGACCAGATCGGCAACGTGTTCATGCGCCGCGACGGCACCAACAACGCGCTGCCGCCGGTGATGACCGGCAGCCATATCGACACCCAGCCGACCGGCGGCAAATTCGACGGCAACTACGGCGTGCTGGCCGGCCTGGAAGTGGTGCGCACGCTGAACGACTTGAAGATCAAGACCGAAGCCCCGATCGAAGTCGCCTTCTGGACCAACGAAGAAGGCTCGCGCTTCGTGCCGGTGATGATGGGTTCCGGCGTGTTCTGCGGCGCCTTCAGCCTGGAGACGGCCTACGCCGCCAAGGACACCGAAGGCAAGACCGTCGGCGAGGAACTGGCGCGCATCGGCTACAAGGGCGAGCAGGTGCCGGGCGATCACCCGATCGGCGCCTACTTCGAAACCCACATCGAGCAAGGCCCGGTGCTGGAAGACGCCGACAAGGTGATCGGCGTGGTGCCCGCCGTGATGGGCCTTTCGTGGTACGACTGCACCGTCAACGGCATGGAGGCCCACGCCGGCCCGACCCCGATGGGCTTGCGCAAGGACGCGCTGCAGGTGTCGACCAGGATCATGCAGGAGGTGGTGGCGATCGCCAACCGCTACCCGCCGTACGGGCGCGGCACGGTGGGCATGGTGCAGGTGTTCCCCAACAGCCGCAATGTGATCCCGGGCGAGGTCAAATTCAGCATCGACCTGCGCAACGTTAACGACGAACTGCTCAACACCATGCACGAGGAAATGCTGGCCTTCATCGAGAAGACCCGCGTCGAAACGGGCCTGAAGATCGACATCGAGCGCGTCTCCTACTATCCGCCATGCCCGTTCCATCCGGAGTGCGTGGACGCGGTGCGCAACGCCACCGCCAAGCTGGGATATTCGACCATGGACGTGGTCTCCGGCGCCGGCCACGACGCGATCTACGCCGCGCGCCTGGCGCCGGCCGGCATGATCTTCGTACCCTGCAAGGACGGCATCAGCCACAATGAAATCGAGGACGCCAAGTCCGAACACCTGGAAGCCGGCTGCAACGTCCTGTTGCACGCCATGCTGGAGCGCGCGCGGATAGTTTGACCGCCGTGCGGGCGGGGCGCATACTGGTTCGGTTTTGTACCTGACCGGGCCCCGCCTGCTATCGACATGCAAGGATCGTATCAACCGCAAACCGAGGCATTGCAGGCCGCCTGCCTGACTGCGACGCTGGAGAGCATCTCGGATGCCGTCCTGATGCTGGGCCACGCCTGGGAAATCCGCTACATGAACGGCAACGCCGAGCAGCTGCTCAAGGTGCAGCGCGGCGACGTCATCGGCCAGAGCATCTGGGCGATTTTTCCCGAAGCGGTGGGCGGTCCGTATTATCGCGCCTACCATCAGGCGATCGACACCAACAGCCCGGTGTCGTTCGAGGAACATTATGCGCCGCTGAACCTGTGGACGGAAGTACGCGCCTATCCGTCGGAGGAGGGGCTGACCATCTACTTCCGCGACATCAGCGAACGGCGCGCCATCGAGGCTGAGATCCACACCATGGCGTTCTATGACAAGCTGACCGGTCTGCCGAACCGCCAGCTGCTGCTCAGCCGCGTGGAAGATGCGCTCAGTGTGGCGCATGGCGCCGGACGATCGGGCGCCGTGCTGTTCATCGACCTGGATAACTTCAAGAGCATCAACGACACGCGAGGCCATGACAAGGGCGACATGCTGCTTCAATTGGTGGCGGATCGCTTGAACGATGCTGCGAGCGGGGCTACCGTCGCGCGCTTCGGCGGCGACGAATTCGTCGTGCTGCTGGCGGACCTCGACACCTCTGCGGACGCGGCGCCGGGCGTCGCGCAGGAGAGCGCGTTGAAACTGTTGCGCGCTTTCGATGCGCCTTTTGAGATCGACGGCATGGAGCATTACAGCACGCCCAGCATCGGCATCGCCATTTTCAATCGCGAACCGCTCAGCGTGGACGAGGTGCTGCGGCGTGCCGACCTGGCGATGTACCAGGCCAAGGCTGCGGGACGCAACGGCATGTCGTTGTTCGACGCCGCGATGCAGGCCCGCGTCACCGCCCGCGCCGGGCTGGAGGCTGACATGCGGCGCGCATTGGTTAATGGCGAATTCCTGCTGCACTACCAGCCGCAGTTGAGCATTGACGGCCGGGTTGTCGGCGTCGAGGCGCTGGTGCGCTGGCAGCATCCGCAACGCGGCCTGGTGCCGCCGATGGAGTTCATCCCCGTGGCCGAGGATACCAATATGATCCTGCAGCTTGGCCGATGGGTGATGGAGGAAGCCTGCCGCCAGCTGGCCCGTTGGGGCGCCGATCTGCGCACGGGCAGGTTGGAGATGTCGGTCAACGTCAGTCCTTCCCAATTCCACCGGCCGGATTTTGTCGAGCAGGTGCTGGAGGTGCTGGCGCAGACCGGCGCGCGGCCGGCCCGGTTGCGGCTGGAGCTGACGGAGAGTCTGCTGTTGAAGGACGTCGAAGGCACGGTGAGGAAAATGCAGCGGCTGCGCAATGCCGGCATCAGCTTCGCGCTGGACGATTTCGGCACCGGCTATTCGTCGCTGTCCTATCTGCACCGGCTACCGCTCGATCAGCTGAAGATCGACCGCTCCTTCATCCGCGAGGCGTTCAAGGAAGGCAACGGTGCGGCCATCGTGCGCATCATCGTCGCCCTGGGCAAGGCGCTTAAGATGTCGGTGCTGGCCGAGGGTGTGGAGACGGCGGATCAGTTGTCCTTTATCTCCGCCGAGGGTTGTGGGTATTATCAGGGCTATCTGTTCAGCAAGCCGGTTCCCGAAGCGGAGCTGGCGGCGCTTCTCTGTCCATGATGCGATGCATACCGATCCTCAGCTAGCCTACCTCGATGGAAATCACAGCATGGCCGCCGGCGATGTCGCCACGGCGGAGGCATGCTATCTGCGCGCTTTGGCGCTGGAGCCGCTGCATGGCCCGGCGCGCGCCAATCTGGGTTATCTGAAGGAGCGGCAGGGCGCCCTGGCCGAGGCGGAGTTCCATTATCTGCAGGCGATTGCATTGATGCCGGATCACGCGCAGCTGTACCAGAACCTGGGCGTGCTGCTGTTGCGGGAGAAGCGCTTTGCGGAGTGCGAGTCGGCCATGCGCACGGCGGTCGAGGCGGCGCCGGAGTCGGCATCGGCCTGGTGCCAGCTGGGCGTGCTGCTGGCCTGCACGCATCGCGAGGCGCAGGGCGAAGAGTGCTACCGGCAGGCGTTGGCGCTGGATCCGGAGCATGCGCGGGCGCGCTTCAATCTGAGCTACCTGCTGCTGATACAGGCGCGCTTTGCCGAGGGCTGGCGGATGCTGGATGCGCGCTGGCAGTTCGACGCTGTCCCGCAATCGTTCGACTGCGCATTGTGGACGGGTGAGCCGCTGGAGGGCAAGTCGGTGATCGTCTGCCTCGAGGCGGGGCATGGCGACATGATCCACTTCATCCGCTATGTCTCACAGTTGAAGGCGGCGCGGGTCGCGGTGCTGTGTCAGCCGGGCCTGAAGCGGCTGTTGGCCACGCTGGCTGGCGTCGATGAGGTGTATGCGCTGGGCGAGCAGGTACCGGAGGATTGGGATTTCTGGACGCGGGCCATGCGCTTGCCAGGCTTGTTCGGCACGGAGATGGGCAGCATCCCGGCGCCGATACCTTATCTGTCGGCAGAGCCGGAGCTGGTGCGGCACTGGCGCGATCAGTTGCCGCAGCAGGGGCTGCGCGTGGGGCTGGCATGGAAGGGTAATCCAAATTTCGAGAACGATGCGGATCGTTCGCTGCCGTCGTTGATGACGCTGGCGCCGCTGGCTGCGGTGCCGGCGCATTTCGTCAGCCTGCAGAAAGGGGCGGGCGAGGACGAGGCGCTGCGGCCGCCGGCCGGGATGTCGCTGCACGCCATCGGCCCGCAGCTGGGCGATTTCGCCGATACGGCGGCGGTGATTGCGAATCTGGATCTGGTGATCAGCGTCGATACGGCGGTGGCGCATCTGGCCGGGGCGATGGGCAAGCCTTGCTGGCTGCTGCTGCCCGATTATCGCTGCGATTGGCGCTGGATGACGGAGCGCGACGACAGCCCCTGGTATCCCTCGATGCGCTTGTTCAGGCGCGGGGAGGGGGAGGGTTGGGCAGTTGCCGTTGATCGAATTGCTCGCGAGTTGCAGGCTTTACCCCGCACGGCGGGCCACAAGGGTCAGACCCCATAGGGGTCTGACCCTAGCCTCGGTTTTCGGGGTTCGCCGCTCAATCAGGCGGTATAGCTTCGAAGGAAATCGAGCAGCACGCGGCCGGCGACGTCGGCGTCGTCGGCGGTCATGGTCTCCAGCGGATTGTGGCTGATGCCGCCGTTGCCGCAGCGCGTGAACAGCATCGCCACCTCGGTGATGGCGGCCATCGCCATCGCATCGTGGCCCGCGCCGGACAGCAGGTCGAAACGGGGTAGCCCGGCGCGCACGATGGCGTCGCCGAACTGACGCATCAGACGCGGCGAGCATGGCGCGGCGGCGGCGTCGACGATCTGCTGCAGCGCATATTCAACCTGCCTGCGCGCGCAGATTTCGGCGATGCCGTCCAATACATCCTTGACCGCCGCCAGCCGCACTGCGTCATCGGCGGCGCGGATATCCAGCGACAGCCTGCACGCGCCAGGGATCACGTTGACCGAGCCGCCTGGCACCTGCAACTGCCCGACGGTGCCCACCAGCGCCTCGCCCTGCGCACAGCGCCGCTCGACCAGCAGCACGATTTCCGCGGCAGCCGCCGCCGCATCCTTGCGCATCGTCATCGGCGTGGTGCCGGCGTGGCTGGCCAGGCCGGTCAGCTCGACCAGATAGCGCGAGCTGCCGGCGATCGCCGTGACCACGCCCAGCGCCAGGTCGCGCTCAAGCAGCACCGGCCCCTGTTCTATATGGACCTCCACGAAGCCGAGCAGCTGCGCCGGATCGCGCGCGATGGCGGGGATGCGGCTGACGTCATGACCTGCGGCCAGCAACGCATCGCGCATCGTGACGCCGTCGGCGTCGGCCTGTTCCAGCAGCGACAGGTCGAAGCGGCCCGTCACCGCGTTACTGCCCAGGAAAGTGCTCTTGAAGCGCACGCCTTCCTCCTCCGCGAAACCGACGATCTCGAAGTGGAAGGGCAGCTTCTCGCCGCGCTGGTGCAGGTGGCGCACGATGGCGATCGGCAGCAGGATGCCGAGCCGGCCGTCATACTTGCCGCCGTTGCGCACCGTGTCGTAGTGCGAGCCGGTCATCAGGGTCTTCGCGCCGTCGACGTCGGAGCGATAGACGCCGACCACGTTGCCGACGGCATCGATGTGCGCGTCCATGCCCGCTTCGCGCATCCACTCCGCCAGCTGCGCCGCGGTCTTGCGGTGCGCCGGCGTCATGTAGGCGCAGGTCAGGTCGAAGTCGGCGGCGTCGCTGTTATCGGTGTCGCTCCACGCGCCGATGGTTTCGCACCACTGCATCACGGTCGGGCCGAACTCCAGCGCGATGCCCAGCAGGTCGTTGAGGCGGATCTCGGCGATGCGCTTGATCTGGCGGAGGCACTCGGCGATTTCGTCGGCGCGCTGGTTCTTCAGGCGGCGCGTGAAGGTGGCGATGATGGCGCGCCGCGTCAGCCCCTGTCCGTCCGGGCCTTTGACGGCGAGGATGAAGGGAAAGCCGAATTTGGCGTTGTAGTCGGCGTTCAACCGGTGCAGCACCGCGAACTCCTCGGCGCTGCAAAGATGCAGGCCGGACTTGGCCTGCTCGCTGGTGGATTCGGCCGTCAGCTGCCCGGCGACGGCCGCCTTGCCCGCCAATTCAGGATGCGCGCGGATCAGCCCCAGTTGCTCGTCCAGCGAAGCCGCGCTGACGACGGACTGCAAGGCCAGCTTCAATGCGGTGGCGTTGACGAAGGGCCGCTGCGCCGCCGCCCGTTCCGGTATCCACGGCGAATGCTCGTAGATGCCGCGCAGGCGGTCGATGAAGGTGGCGGCGTCGCAGCTGTTTAATTCGGAGAATGTCATCATGGTCACCATCATAGCCTGCAAGCGCCGCCGCGATATACGCGGTATGCGGTAAGGTTTATATGACTACGCTTACTTCTGCGTCGCCAGGCCCTTGGCGGCGGCGCTGACCTGTTCGCGCAGCCACTTGTGTTCCGGCGCCTGGTGCACGCGCTCATGCCACAGCTGATAGAAGCGCATCGCCGGGAACTTGACCGGCACCGTGTAGGTCTTCAGCGACATCTGCTTCTCGTAGTGGCGCACGAACTGGCGGCCGGTGGTTAGCACCAGGTCCGTTTGCGCCAGCATGTTCGGGATCAGGCCGAAGTAGGCCGATTCCACCATCACGTTGCGCTGCAGGCCCTGGCGGTCGAGGAAGTCGTCGATGACGCCGAGGTAGCCCGGCAGGATCTGCGTCGGCGCCACGTGCGGCAGCGTGAGATAGTCGTTGAGCGTCATGGCGTCGCTGGCGGTGCGCAGCGCGTACGGACAGTCGGCGCGCATCACGCAGATGATAGGATCCTCGAACAGCTTGGACATGTGCAGATGCTCGGGCGGCTCGTCCCAGTTGGCGATGACCAGGTCCATGTCGCCGTCCGACAGCAGCCGGACGTAGTCCACGCCCGGACCCAGGCTGTGGATCTTGATGCGGCTGTTGGGCGAGCCGCGCCGCAGCAGCGCCACGAGATTCGGCAGGAACTGGCTGTCCAGATAATCCGGCGCGGCCACATGGAAGGTGCGCGCCTCCTCCTGCGGGATGAAGGGCGATTTTTTCAGGAACAGGTTCTCGGTCTCGTCGAGGATGCGCTTGGCTGGGATCAGCAGGCTCTCGCCGTGCTGGGTCGGCACCATGCCGCGCGCGCCGCGCACCAGCAGCGGATCGCCGGTCAGCTCGCGCAGCTTGCGCAGCGAAGCGGAGATCGAGGGCTGCGGCTGATTCAGTTTGAGGGCGACGCGTGAGACGTTTTTTTCCACCAGCAGCAGGTAGAGTATGCGGATCAGGTGCAGGTCGAGGTGTTGCGGCAGGGCGGCCATGAGGTAGTCGTTATACTGGATCGGATATGTTTAATATACTCTAATGTTCATGTGGCTGGAGTGGATTCCGTTTATCTTCTGTAAATTAGCCACATCTTTGACCCGAAAGAACCCATGGAATACCTGATCCCGTACGGCCTTGAGTGGATGAACCTGATCGTGCGCTGGCTGCACGTCATCACAGGCATCGCCTGGATCGGCGCCTCGTTCTACTTCGTCTGGCTGGACAATTCGATCCGTCCGCCGGCGCCGGGATCGGAGCTGGCGAAGAAGGGCGTGTCCGGCGAGCTGTGGGCGGTGCACGGCGGCGGTTTCTACAATCCGCAAAAATACATGGTGGCGCCGGCCGAGCTGCCGAAGGAACTGCACTGGTTCAAGTGGGAGGCTTATTCGACCTGGCTGTCCGGCTTCGCGCTGCTGACCATCGCCTACTACTTCAACGCGCAGGCGATGATGATCGATAAGTCGGTGGCCGATATCGGCAGCCTGCAGGCGGTCGGCATCGGCGTCGGCACGCTGGTCGTCGGCTGGACGGTGTACGACCTGCTGTGCCGCTCCCCGCTGGGTAAGCGCGATCTGTGGTTCGGCGTCGTGGTGTTCGCGCTGATCGTCGCGGCGGCGTATGGCCTGACGCATGTGCTGAGCGGCCGCGCGGCCTATATCCACGTCGGTGCGCTGATCGGCACCATCATGGTCGGCAATGTGCTGATGCTGATTATTCCGGGACAGCGCAAGATGGTCGAGGCCATGTCCGCCGGCCGCATGCCCGATCCGATCCACGGCCAGAAGGCCAAGCAGCGCAGCGTCCACAATAACTACTTCACGTTGCCGGTGCTGTTCATCATGATCAGCAACCACTATGCGATGACCTACCGTCACGATCGCGCGTGGCTGGTGCTGGCGTTCATCATGGCGGCGGGCGTGTTCATTCGCCACTTCTTCAACCTGCGCCACAAGGGCCGGGTGGAATGGCGCTATCCGGCCATCGGCGTGGCGCTGTTGATCGGTGTGGCGGTGGCGATCGCGCCGGCGCGTCCCGTCGCGGTGGCGCCGGCGGCCGATCCGGCGGCGCAATTCGCCGGCGTCAAGGCGGTGATCGAACAGCGCTGCGTGGCCTGTCACTCCGCGCATCCGACGCGCGAAGGTTTCGCCACCGCGCCTGCCGGCATCGCGCTCGACAACGCCGACCAGATCCACCAGAACGCGGAAAAAATCTACAAGCAGGCGGTCGAGCTGAAAGCCATGCCGCTGGCGAACCTGACCAATATGACGGACGCCGAACGCGCCCAACTCGCGGCCTGGTTCCACGCCGGCGCAAAATGAAAGAACATATGATGAGCAATCCGAAAGAACAACTGGCGCAATGGATCGATGCGCACTTCGACGAGGAAGTCGCCTTCCTGCAGCAAGTGCTGCGCGTGCCGACCGATACGCCGCCCGGTAACAACGCGCCGCACGCCGAGCTGGTGGCGCAGCTGGTCGAGGCCTATGGCTGGACCGCCGAGAAGCACGCCGTGCCGGCGCAGGCGGTGAAGGACTACGGCATGGAGTCGATCACCAACCTGATCGTGCGCCGTCCGTATCAGCCGGGCGGCCCGACCGTCGCGCTCAACGCGCACGGCGACGTGGTGCCGCCGGGCGACAACTGGACCTACCCGCCATACGGCGGCGTGATCGATAGCGGCTATATCTACGGCCGCGCCGCCGCCGTCTCCAAGTGCGACTTCGCCACCTACATCTTCGCCACGCGCGCGCTGGAGGCGCTGGGCGTGCCGCTGAAGGGCGGGGTGGAACTGCACTTCACTTACGACGAGGAATTCGGCGGCTTGCTGGGCCCCGGCTGGCTGCTGGAGCAGAAGCTGACCAAGCCCGATTACGTGATCGCGGCGGGTTTCAGCTACAACATCGTCACCGCGCACAACGCCTGCCTGCAACTGGAGATCACGGTCAACGGCAAGTCCGGCCACGGCGCGATGCCGGAGACGGGCCACGACGCGCTGCAGGCGGCCACCCGCATCCTCAACGCGATTTACAATCAGCTGCCGGAGCTGAAGAAGATCAAGTCCAGCATCGCCGGCATCGACTCGCCGACGATGCTGGTCGGCCGCATCGACGGCGGCACCAACACCAACGTCGTCCCGGGCAAGGTGGTGCTGAAGATGGACCGCCGCATGATCCCGGAAGAAGACCCGGTCGCGGTCGAGGCGCAGGTGCGCGCGCTGATCGAAGACGCGGTGCGCGGCCAGCCCGGCATCACGCTGGACATCAAGCGCCTGCTGCTGTCGCACGCGCTGCGCGAGCTGCCCGGCACGAAGAAGCTGGTCGACAGCCTACAGGCGAACGCGCAGACCGTCATCGGCGAGACCATCCCGGCGCAGGGCACGCCGCTGTACGCCGACGCGCGCCTGTACGGCGAGCATGGCATCCCGGCGGTGCTGTACGGCGCCGGCCCGCGCACCGTGCCTGAATCGAACGCCAAGAAGGCCGACGAGCGCCTGCTGCTGGACGATTTGAGGAAAGCTACCAAAATCGTCGCGTCAACCCTGTTAGACTTCCTGGCTTGATCATCGGGAGTTTGTCATGTTTGAAAAGAAGCTGATGGCCGGCTGGGGCGACATGGATTTCAACAGCCATATGCGCAACACGGCCTTTATGGACAAAGCGGGCGACGTCCGCATGCTGTTTTTATCGGAGCACGGTTTTCCGATGAGTGAACTGATGCGCCAGCGTATCGGCCCGGTGGTGATGAAGGACGAAATCGTCTACTTCAAGGAAGTGATGCTGCTCGACGAGATCACGGTGACGCTGGCCGTGGCCGGCCTGGCGCCGGACGGCAGCCGCTGGATGCTGCGCAGCGATATCATCCGCCCGGATGGCAAGCTGGCCGCGCGCATCACCAGTACCGGCGGCTGGCTCGATCTGGGCGCGCGCAAGCTGGTGGAGCCGCCGCCGGCGCTGATGGCCACCTGGCAGGCGCTCAGCAAGACTGAGGACTTCCAGGAACTGGCGACCAGCATCAAATAAGCCTTGGCGAGCTTCGCCCGAATGTATCCGAGCGTACACAAGTGTTGAAGCCGAGTGTCGTATGATATGGTCATTATTGATTGAATGGCCAGCCTGTGCATCGATACGACTTGATCACCTGCCACGACTGCGGCGTGCTGCATCAGCGCCGCCCTGTGCACCCGCGCGAAAAGGCGCGCTGCGTGCGCTGTCAGGCCGTCCTGTATCGCGGCATCTACTCGGACCCCAGCCGCATGGCCGCGATCACGCTGGCCGCCATCATCACCTTCCTGATCGCGCAATTCTTCCCCATCGTCGAACTTGAAGTGAATGGCTATAGCAGCAGCGCCACGCTGCTCGGCGCTATCCGCGTCATGTGGCTGGAGCAGATGCAGCTGGTGGCGATCGTCGTCTTCCTGTTCACCATCCTGCTACCGGCGGTGGAACTGGGCTCGCTGCTGTATGTGACGCTGGCGCTGCGCAAGGGCTACCGGCCGCCCGGCTTCGACCACCTGCTGCGCGCGGTGGGGATAGCGCGGCGCTGGGGCATGACCGAGGTGCTGATGATCGGCATCCTGATCACCATCGTCAAGATGACCAGCCTGGCGCAGGTGCTGGTGCAACCGGGCCTGTTCGCCTTCGGCGCGCTGACGCTGATGCTGGCCATCGTGGTCTCCTTCGATCCGAAAATCCTGTGGAATATCGGCGAGCATTTGCCGGGACCGCGCCGCGCCGCGCAGCAGACCTTCCGCTATGCCGCGCTGGCCGGCAAGCCGCTGATCGATTGCCATAGCTGCGGCCTGGTCGCGGCGCGCGACACGCGCAGGCGCCACCAGGACTGCCAGCGTTGCGGCGCCACGCTGCACAAGCGCCGTCCGGATAGCGTCGGCCGCACCTGGGCTTTCCTGCTGGCGGCGACCATCCTGTACATCCCCGCCAACCTGCTGCCGGTGATGCACACCGCGTCGCTGTTCGGCAAGGAGGACGACACCATTATCAGCGGCGTGGTCTACTTCTGGACCAGCGGCTCGCCGGCGCTGGCGGTCATTATCTTCATCGCCAGCATCGTGGTGCCGGTGCTGAAGCTGGCGTCGTTGTCGCTGCTTGCCTTTACGGCGCAGCGGCGTTCGCGCTGGCGGCCGTTGCAGCGCACGACGCTGTACCGGATCGTGGAATTCGTCGGCCGCTGGTCGATGCTCGATATTTTCGTCATCACCCTGACGGTGGCGCTGGTGCGCTTCCAGTCGCTGGCCGTCATCACGGCCGGGCCGGGCGCGATGGCGTTTTGCGCGGTCGTGGTGCTGACCATGATCGCGTCCATGCAGTTCGATCCGCGCCTCATTTGGGATCCCATCGATACATCTGGAGAGAAGCATGTCTGAAAACGAGAACGGCGCGCCAGCGCTGCCGGAACCTCACGTGGAGAAGGCCAAGGGCTGGCTGCCGTCGCTGGTGTGGCTGATACCGCTGCTGGCGGCGCTGATCGGCGTGGCGCTGGTGACCAAGACCGTCATCGACCAGGGCGAGACGGTCACGGTCAGCTTCCGCAGCGGCGACGGCCTGGAGCCGGGCAAGACCAAGGTCAAATACAAGGACGTCGACATCGGCCTGGTGCGCAGCATTTCGCTGTCGCGCGATCTGTCCAAGGTGCTGGTGACGATCGAGATGAGCAAGGGCGCGAGCCGCTTCACCTCCGCCGACTCGCGCTTCTGGGTGGTGCGGCCGCGCATCGGCGCCAGCGGCGTGTCGGGGCTGGGCACCTTGCTGTCCGGCGCCTACATCGGCGTCGACGCCGGCAAGTCCGAGGAGACCAGCAAGGAGTTCGTGGGACTGGAAAAGCCGGCGCAGGTGGCGGGCGACGAGAAGGGCAGCAAGTACACGCTGCACAGCGACACGCTCGGCTCCATCGACGTCGGCTCGCCGATCTTCTACCGTCGCATCCAGGTCGGACAGGTGACCAGCTTCGACCTCGATGAAAAGGGACGCGGCGTGAAGATGGGCGTGTTCATCGCCGCGCCGTACGACCAGTACGTCGGCAAGAACACGCGCTGGTGGCACGCCAGCGGCGTCGACGTGCGGCTCGACTCCAGCGGCTTCAAGGTCAACACGCAATCGCTGGCGGCGGTGCTGGTGGGCGGCATCGCCTTCGAATCGATGACCGGGCAGAAGCCCGACACGGTGGCGGCGGCCGGCTCCAACTTCCCGCTCGCGGCCGACCAGGCCAGCGCGCTGCGCGAGCCGGACGGCGCGCCGATCACCACGGTGCTGTACTTCGACCAGTCGCTGCGCGGGCTGTCGCCCGGCGCGCCGGTGGATTTCCGCGGCATCGTGCTGGGCGAGGTGCGCTCGGTAGGCGTGGAGTTCGATCCGGTCAAGAAAAGCTTCCGCATGCCGGTCACGGTGGACATGTATCCGGCGCGGCTGGGCCGCAGCTTCCAGAAGATGATCGCCGACGACCAGGATCGCAACGCCGGGCCGCTGGTGCTGGAGCGGATGGTGTCGAACGGCCTGCGCGGCCAGCTGCGCACCGGGAATTTGTTGACCGGGCAGCTGTATGTGGCGCTGGACTTCTTCCCCAACGCGGCCAAGGTCAAGGTCGACGTGGCGCAGTATCCGATGGAGGTGCCGACGGTGCCCAACAGCCTGGACGAACTGCAGACGCAGCTCTCCAGCATCGCGCGCAAGCTGGATAAGGTGCCGTTCGAGGACATCGGCAAGAACCTGCGCGATACGCTGAAGAGCGCCAACGCGCTGTTCAAGCAGCTCGACTCGCAGGTGGTGCCGGAGATGAAGGACACCTTGGGCGCGGCGCGCCAGACCTTCAGCACCGCCGACCAGCTGCTGCAGAAGGATTCGCCGGTGCAGTCGGACCTGCGCGAAGCGCTGCAGCAGCTGACGCAGACGATGCAGTCGCTGAACGCCTTGTCTGATTATCTGGAGCGTCATCCCGAGTCGCTGATACGCGGCAAGCAGGAGAAAAAAGGAGAACAGAAATGATGCGGATACTGACTGCCACCACTGCGCTGGCGCTGCTGGCCGGTTGCGCCAGCGCGCCGCCGGAGCGCTTCTATAGCTTGAGTAACGGCATGGGCGTGGCGGAGGCGCCGGCGGCGCGCGCCGCCTACTACATCGAAGTGCCGGCGGTGACGGTGCCGCAGCAGGTGGCGCGCAACCAGCTGGTGGTGAGCACCGGCGCGGGACGCATCGATCTGCTGGAGCAGGAGCGCTGGTCGTCGCCGCCGGCGGCGGAGATCGGGCAGGCCTTGTCGTTGGCGATTTCCGGCGAGCTGGGAACGATCGACGTGTTCCGCACGCCGACGCCGGACAGCGCGCCGGTCTACCGCATCAGCACCAACGTGCAGCGTTTCGAATCCGCGCCGGGGCAGTATGCGCTGATCGACGCGGTGTGGAGCGTGCGTCTGGTCGGCAGCAGCAAGGTGCTGACCTGCCGCAGCGTGGCCAACGAGCAGGTGGCGGCGGGCTATGACGCGCTGGTCGCCGGCCACCGCCGCGCCGTCGCCCGCGTCGCGGCGGATATCTCGAAGGCGGTGCGCGGCCTGGCGGCGGGCGGCGGCGGATGTTGATGAGGGTGACAATTCGTTAGTTTTTCTTTTGGGCAATAATGTTATGCTGGCGCCTGCTCATGACGAAGAGGCGACGATGACCGGTATCTCCGCATTGCCCCCGCAGCTGCAACAACGGCTGATGGCGGAGTTGAGGCCAGGAGAGATGATCGCCTGGGCGGGGCAGCCGAGGCCGGGCCGCTTCATGATGAAGGGATTCGCGCTCTGGCTTTTTTTCGTGCCCTGGACCGCCTTCGCCTTGTACTGGATGGGTGGCGCCGCCGGGTTCCGCATGCCGGATTTCAGGAACGGCTGGGACTTGTTTCCCTTATTCGGCCTGCCGTTCGTGCTGATCGGCCTCGGTGGTTTGAGTTCGCCGTTCTGGCTGCGCCGCAAGGCGCGTTCGATGGTCTACGCGATCACCAACGAGCGCGCCATCGCCATCGAAGGCAGCAGGTCGATCACCGTCGTCTCCTACCGCCCTGAGGACATCGTCAGCTTTGAACGCACCGAACATCAGGACGGCAGCGGCGACCTGATTCTCGTCTCCGAAAACTACAAGGACAGCGATGGCGACCGGCAGACCCGAAAGCGCGGCTTCCTCGCCATCGACAACGTGCGTAAGGTCGCCCGGCTGATCGAAGTCCTGCAGGCTGCAAACCGATGACCGGTTTAATCCGGGGTCAGTTCTAAAAACTGGACACGAGCTCTGCTCTAGCAGCGCCTAGAGCAGAGCTCGTGTCCAGTTTTTAGAACTGACCCCGGAGTTTTAGGTCATCTTCATCGCGTCGTTGATTTGGCCGCGCAGCCAGAGGCTGGCCGGGTCGTTGTCGACGTTGGCGTGCCAGTAGAGGTAGATGTCCAGCGACGGCATCTGCAAAGGGAAGGGCAGGATCTGGTTGCCGAACTGCTGGTTGACCACGCGCGCCAGCCGCTCGGGCATGGTCAGCGCCAGGTCGGTCTGGCTGGCGACACGGCACGCGGCGAAGTAGTGCTGGCAGCGTAGCCGGATGCGCCGCTGCAGCCCCAGTCGGCTCAATTCGAAATCCTCCAGCCCCGGCCCGCGCCGCCGTGAGCTGGTCTGGATGTGCTCCAGCTTCAGGTACGCGTCCAGATCCAGCTTGCCGTTCACCAGCGGATGATCGCGCCGCACCAGCACCACCGTCCGGTCGGTCGCCAGCAGCGTGCGGCGGATGTCGTTCGGCAGCGGCAGCAGGATGTCGATCGCCGCGTCCAGCGTGCCCGCCGCCAGTTCGCTTTCCAGCTCGCGCCGCCCGACCTGCAAGGTGTTCAGGCCGACCGCCGGCGTTTCCCGCGCCACGCGCGCCATCAGCGGCGGCAGCACGCTCGCCTCCAGCACGTCGCGCAGCGCCAGCGAGAAACCACGCTCGCTGCTGGCCGCGTCAAACCGTTCGACGCCGCTCAAGGTCACTTCAAACCCGCGCAGCGATTGCCGTACCGGGTCTATGATGGAGCGCGCCAGCGGCGTCGGCACCATCACATGCCCCTGGCGCTCGAACAGCGGATCGTCGAACAGCTGCCGCAGCCGGTTCAGCGCGTGGCTGATGGCCGGCTGCGTCAGATTCATCTTCAGGCTGGCGCGCGTGATGCTGCCCTCGGCGTAGATCGCCTCGAAGACGATGAACAGATTCAGATCGACTTTTGATATATGCATGAGATTTATGCGTGCGAATTAAAACTATTCATTTGATGAATTATAGGCCCGCCGTTAAGCTGGTGCCTGTTTATGAGGGATAGCAATCGATATGGGACAAATTTTCCTGGTGCGTCACGGCCAAGCCTCGTTTGGTGCGGCCAACTACGACCAGCTGTCGACGCTGGGCTACGAGCAGGCGCGCCTGCTGGGACAGTGGTACGCCAACAGCCACCAGTCGTTTCACCGCGTGGTCACCGGCGGCATGGCGCGCCATCGCCAGACCGCCGACACCTGCCTGGCCGAGCTGCCCAAGCCCCAGCTGGCGGAAACCGACTGGATCACCGACGAAGGCTTCGCCGAATTCGATCATCACGAGGTGCTGCTGCGCCACTGCCCGGAGTTCGCCGACGCCGTCGCGTTCAAGCAGCTGCTGGCGGCGCACGTCGATCCGCCGCGCGCGCTGGAGCACCTGTTCCGCGCCGCGATGCAGCGCTGGATGGGCGGCTGGCATGACGACGATTACAAGGAAACCTGGCCCGCCTTCCGCCGCCGCTGCGTGGCCGCGCTGGAGCGCCTCGACACCGACAGCAGCAAGCAGTCGACCATCGTGTTCACCTCCGGCGGCGTGATCGCGACGCTGATGCAGCACCTGCTTGGCCTGCAGGACTATCAGGTGATGGAGATGAACTGGACGCTGGCCAATTGCGCCGTCACCAAGCTGCTGCAGCGTCCCGGCCAGTTCACCCTGAGCTACCTGAATAACTACGCGCACCTGGAGTGGCTGGGCCAGCCCGGCGCCGTCACCTACCGCTAAAAGGACAACACCATGGATTTCGACTACAGCCCGAAAGTACAGGCACTGCAAGCCCGCCTGAGCGCCTTCATGGACCAGTACATCTACCCGAACGAAGCGCGCTTCCACGCCGAGATCGAAACCAATCGCGCCGCCGGCAACGCCTGGGTGCCGACCAAAATCATGGAGGAGCTGAAGCTGAAGGCGCGCGAGGCCGGCCTGTGGAACCTGTTCCTGCCCGACTCCGCACACGGCGCCGGCCTGACCAACCTCGAATACGCGCCGCTGTGCGAGATCATGGGCCGCGCCCACTTCGCCCCGGAGGTGTTCAACTGCGCCGCGCCGGACACCGGCAACATGGAAGTGCTGGCGCGCTACGGCACGCCCGAGCAGCAGCGCGACTGGCTCGAACCGCTGCTCGATGGCCGCATCCGCTCCTGCTTCGGTATGACCGAGCCGGACGTCGCCTCGTCCGACGCCACCAACATCGCCAGCTCCATCGTCCGCGACGGCGACCACTACGTGATCAACGGCCGCAAATGGTGGTCGTCCGGCGCCAACGATCCGCGCTGCGCGGTGTTCATCTTCATGGGCAAGAGCGATCCGGATAACGCCAGCCGCCACAAGCAGCAGTCGATGATCCTGGTCCCGCGCGATACGCCGGGCGTGAAGATCCTGCGCCACCTGCCGGTGTTCGGCTTCGACGATGCGCCGCACGGCCACGCCGAAATCGTGTTCGACAATGTGCGCGTGCCGGCCTCCAACCTGCTGCTGGGCGAGGGACGCGGCTTCGAGATCGCGCAGGGCCGTCTCGGGCCGGGACGCATCCATCACTGCATGCGGCTGATCGGCCTGGCCGAGCGCGCGCTGGAGCAGATGTGCCGGCGCAGCTTGAGCCGCGTCGCCTTCGGCAAGCCGGTGGCGGAGCAGGGCGTGACGCTGGAGCGCATCGCCGAGGCGCGCATCATGATCGACCAGGCGCGCCTGCTGGTGCTCAACGCCGCGCACATGATGGACACCGTCGGCAACAAGGTCGCGGCCAAGGAGATCGCGATGATCAAGGTCGCCGCGCCGACCATGGCCTGCCAGGTGATCGACTGGGCGATCCAGGTGCAGGGCGGCGGCGGCATGGCCGATCCGTTCCTGGCGCACGCCTACGCCAGCGCGCGGTCGCTGCGCCTGGCCGACGGTCCGGACGAGGTGCACCGTAGCCAGATCGGCAAGATGGAACTGGCCCGCTACAAATAGTCGGATGTTAGAATCGCCGCATGGACGATACCCCGGCTAATAAAAAAGAACTGATCCTGCCTCCGCCGCGCCGCAGCCGCCGTAAAAGCGGCGGCACCACGCTGCGCGACGTGGCCGCGCTGGCCGGCGTGGCGCCGATCACCGCGTCGCGCGCGCTGAACACGCCGAACGCGGTGTCCGAACAGATCCTGCTGCGCGTGCGTCGCGCCGTCGAGCAGACCGGCTACGTGCCGAACATGCTGGCCGGCGGCCTGGCCTCGCGCAAGAGCCGCCTGGTGGCGGCGGTGATCCCGACGATCTCCGGCAACGTCTTCCTGGAGATGGTGCAGTCGCTGACGGCGTCGCTGGCGGCCTACGGCTACCAGCTGATGCTGGGCCAATCGGGCTACGAGGATTCGCGTGAGGACGAGCTGCTGGAGACCATTATCGGCCGCCGTCCCGACGGCGTGGTGCTGACCGGGATCATGCGCTCGGAGCAGGGCCGCCAGCGGCTGCTCACCAGCGGCATCCCCGTCGTGGAGACCTGGGACCTGACGCCGAACCCGATCGACATGCTGGTCGGCTTCTCGCACGAGAAAGTGGGAGAGGCCGTGGCGCGCTACCTGCACGGCAAGGGCAAGCGCCGCGTCGCCACGCTGAGCGCCAACGACCAGCGCGCGCAGCGCCGCATGAAGGCCTTCTCCGACACCGCCTTGGAACTGGACATGGTCGCGCCGGGCGAGACCGAGGTGCCGGGCTGGCTGCTGTCGGCGCCGACCAACGTCGGCATGGGCCGCGCCGGCCTGCGCGAGCTGCTGGCGCGCCATCCCGACATCGACGCGCTGTTCTGCAGCTCGGACATGGTGGCGCTCGGCGTGCTGACCGAGGCGCAGGCCATGGGCATCGCCGTGCCCGGCCGCTTGGCCGTGGTCGGCCTGGGCGACCTGAGCTTCTCGCGCGACCTCAACCCCGCGCTGACCACGGTGCGCATCGACGGCGCCCGCATCGGCGCGACGGCGGCGCGCTTCATCGTCGAACGCTCGGAAGAGCGCGAAGTACGCGACGGCATCGTCGACATCGGCTTCTCCATCATCGAACGCGACAGCGCTTAAAAACTTGCCGTAGAGGCAAGCTCTGTTGCGCTTCTTGCGCCATTTACAAATCATATGGCCGCCAGTTCCAAATTTTATTGACATCCAAAATGCCTTGGATTAACCTAAGTCATCATACAACTGGTACCGGTACCAGAAACCGTTTAACTTCGCATGCAGCCTAGCGGCATGACAGCGATTTCATTATTTTTGGTAATGCTTTAACTTACTTAAATTGCAACAGGAGAAACTCACGCAATTCCTCTCGGTTCATTAGGAGACAACAGTGTTTAACAACAATTACAAGCAGCAGACGACCATGATCAAAACCCTCAAAATGACGCCGATGGCGTCCGCCCTGGCCCTGGCCTTGTTCGCCCACGGCGCCCAGGCCCAGCAGGAAGAATCGACCACCAAGCCCGGCACGCTGGAAACCGTGGTGGTGACCGCCAACAAGCGCGTCGAAAAACTGGAGAGCGTGCCGATGGCCATTTCGGTCATGAGCGAGCAGGAAATCCAGCGCACCAACATCCGCGAGATCGAAGACGTGGTGGCGATGATGCCGTCGCTGACCTTGAACTCCGGCACCACCTCGGCCAACAACGCCATCTTCATGCGCGGCATCGGTACCGTCTCGGTCGGCATCGGCGTCGAGTCCGACGTCGCCGTGATCATCGACGACATCCCGATCGCCACCCAGTTCCAGGCCTTCAAGGACCTGGCCGACGTGGCCCGCATCGAGGTGCTGAAAGGCCCGCAGAGCACGCTGTTCGGCAAGTCGGCCGTGGCCGGCGCGGTCAACATCGTCACCAAGCCGCTGGCCGGCCCGATGGTCTACCGCGCCAGCACCTACCTGACCGACGACAAGGAATGGCGCGTCAACGCCTCGATGGGCGGCCGCATCAACGACCAGTTCGCGATGCGCCTGTACGCCGGCAAGACCCGCCTGCCGGGCACGTTCCACAACCTGACCGACGGCACCGACGTCAACGGCTCGGGCGGCAAGACCTTCATGGCCAAGCTGCAGTGGAACCCGACCGACAATCTGTCGATCGACCTGACGCCGCGCTACAACGCCCAGGACAACTCGCGCGGCGTGACCGCCGTCAACGGCTTCTTCCTGCGCACCGGTTCGCAGGCGGCCGGCAACCTGGTGTCGACTCCGATCGGGCTGGACAACGTCTACCTGAACGGCAATCCGCTGCTGCCGGCCAGCACCATCCTCAAGGGCATCAACGTCAACGACCCGAACAACCGCAACGTGCGCCGCGACTTCCCGACCGGGCTGATCTCGACCGACCGCGGCGTCGGCCTGAAGGTGTCGTGGACCTTGCCGAACGATGCGCAGCTGATGTCGATCACGTCGTGGAGCAAATACCTGGCCAACGACTTCCGCGACCAGGACTTCGCCGACGTGCCGACCATCGCCCCGTCCGGCACCACCATCCCGACCATCGACAACAACCAGTTCGGCACCTACGACATCCGCTCCAAGACGCAGGAACTGCGCTACGTCTCGCCGGACGCCGGCACCTTCAAGTACGTGGCCGGCCTGTGGGTGGCACACAATGAAATTTATCGCCACTTCATCCGCGGCTACTGCGTCGCGCCGGTGGCCTGCAACGCCAACTCGCCGTCGAGCCCGACCAACTACTACACCGACATCTACAACACCAACAAGGCGGTGTTCGGCCAGGCGTCGTGGGAGTTCCTGCCGACCTGGACCTTGACGGCCGGCCTGCGCGTCAACGAGGAAATCTCGGGCTACCACTACAAGCGCAACTACTTCACCAACCAGCTGACGCCGGAGTCGTTCAAGCCGGGTCCGGTCGGCGTCGACCAGTTCCAGAGCATCGGCAACAGCGATGTCGCCACCACCGGCAAGGTCAGCCTGCAGAAGCAGGTCACGCCGGAATGGATGGTCTACTCGCAGGTATCGACCGGCTACAAGGGCGAAGCGTATGACGTCACGTCCGGCCTGAAGGCGTCGGCGGCGTTCCCGATTCGTCCGGAAACCAGCCAGAGCTTCGAGCTGGGCGCCAAGGGCAACCTGTTCAACAACCGGCTGTCGGTGGCGGCCACGTACTTTAACTCGGACTTCTTCAACTACCAGCAGAACATCACCTATGTGCTGCCGAACGATCCGACCATCTACAGCCAGCTGAACTCGATTCCGAACATTCGCACCCACGGCTTCGAGATCGACGCCAACGCGCTGATCGCCAAGGACCTGACGGTCAACGCGGCGCTGTCGTTCACCCTGCCGACCATCGAGAAGTGGGCCAACGGCCCATGCTTCAGCGACCCGACCAACGTCGCCGTGGGCGGCACCAAGCTGGCGGCCAACGGTTCGATCGCGGGCCAGAACGCGGCCTGCTTCCCGATCGTGGCAGGATCGACCACCGGCGTGCAGAACCTGAGCGGAGGCGTGTTCCCGGGCACGCCGAAGATCAAGCTGAACCTCGGCTCGAGCTATGACTTCCTGATTCCGTCGATGCCGTTCAAGGGTTTCGTCAACCTCAACGTGCGTTATCAGAGCAAGTACAACACCAACATCAACAACGATCCGTTCTCGGTCAACAAGCCGTACAGCATCACCGACCTGGGCTTCGGTATTCGCGATCCGCAGGACAAGTACAAGCTGAGCTTCCGCGTCAACAACCTGTTCGACCGCTTCTACATCCCGAACGCGAACTCGAGCGGTCCGTCGTCGTTCCGCGCCGGCCCGACCGCGACCTCGCCGCAAGTGTCGGCCAGCAGCTGGGTGCCGCCGCGCGACGTGTTCCGCTACTTCAGCGTCAAGCTGGACGTAAAATACTAAAACCAAGGTGTCAGTGCCGACATTCGGACATTTGAGGAACTTTTCGAAACCATAAAGTTCCGTCGATGTCCGATTGTCGGCACTGACACCGGTTTGGTTTTTATCGATGCCGGCTGTATGTGCGTACAGTATAATTCCGGCATGACGCATACTTCCCACCACGGCTTTATCCTGACCCGCCACTGGCGCGACACGGCCCAGGGGACGGAGATCGACTTCTGGCTGGCGACCGACGACGGTCCGCGCAAAGTCCGCCTCTCGGCGCAGACTTCGGTGGCGTTCGCCGAGGCTTCGCTGCGCGCCGCCATCGAGGCGCAGCTGCCGGACGGCGGCTTCGAGCTGCGCGCGCTGGAATTGAAGACCTTCGAGCAGCAACCGGTGATCGGCATCTATGCCTCGCGCTACAAGCAGCTGACGGCGCTGGAACGCACGCTGCGCGACCACGGGATCAAGCTGTACGAAGCCGACATCCGCCCGCCCGAACGCTATCTGATGGAGCGCTTCATCACCGCCGGCGTGCAGATCGAGGGCGGCCACGCCAGCGGCGCCGTCATCCACAACTGCAAGCTCAAACCCGCGCCGGACTACCGCCCCAAGCTGAAGATGGTCTCGCTCGACATCGAGACCAGCGCCCACGGCGACCTGTATTCGATCGCGCTCGAAGGCTGCGGCCAGCGCCAGGTCTACATGCTGGGCGCCGAGCCGGCCGCGCCGTCCGCGCAGGCGATCGACTTCGACCTCGAATACTGCGCCACGCCGCGCCAGCTGATCGAGCGCCTCAACGCCTGGTTCGCGCGCCACGATCCCGACGTGCTGATCGGCTGGAACGTGGTGCAGTTCGACCTGCACGTGCTGCAGAAGAACGCCGACAAGCACCGCGTCCCGCTGGCGCTGGGCCGCGAGGGTAAGACCATCGAATGGCGCGAGCATCCGGGCAAGCAGGGCTATATGTTCGCGCCGGTGGTGGGCCGCATCGTCCTCGACGGCATCGACGCGCTCAAGGCCGCGTCGTGGATGTTCCCGTCCTTCAGCCTGGAGAACGTGGCCCAGTCCATGCTCGGCGAAGGCAAGGACATTGGCGACGTCTACGACAAGATGGCCGAGATCGAACGCCGCTTCCACCACGACAAGCCGGCGCTGGCGCACTACAACCTCAAGGACTGCGAGCTGGTCACGCGCATCTTCGACAAGGCCAACCTGCTGGCCTTCATGATCGAGCGCGCCACCGTCACCGGCCTGCAGGCCGACCACCTGGGCGGCTCCATCGCCGCCTTCGGCCACCACTACCTGCCGCGCATGCACCGCGAAGGCTATGTCGCGCCCAACGTCGGCGACATCACCGGCGGCGCCTCGCCGGGCGGCTTCGTCATGGATTCCAAGCCGGGCCTGTACGATTCGGTGGTGGTGCTCGACTACAAGAGCCTGTATCCGTCCATCATCCGCACCTTCCTGGTCGATCCGGTCGGCCTGATCGAGGGCGAGAGCGCCGACGATCCGGCCACGGTGGTGGAGGGCGTCAACGGCACCGTCTTCTCGCGCACCAAGCACTGCCTGCCGGAGATCACTACCCAGATCTGGAAGCAGCGCGACGCCGCCAAGCGGGCCAAGAACGAACCGCTGTCGCAGGCGCTGAAGCTGCTGATGAATTCCTTCTGCGGCGTGCTGGGCGCGACCGAGTGCCGCTTCTTCAATCCGCGCCTGGTGTCGTCGGTGACGCTGCGCGGCCACCAGATGATGAAGCAGACCCGCGAGCTGGTCGAGGCCGAAGGCTACGACGTCATCTACGGCGACACCGATTCCATCTTCATCTGGCTCAAAAAGGAATACGCCAACGACGAGGCGCTGGCCATCGGCCAGGCCATGGCCGACCGCATTAACGCTTGGTGGCGCACCATGCTCAAGGACAAGCTGGGCCTGGACTGCCACCTCGAAATCGAGTTCGACACGCACTACCAGAAATTCTTCATGCCGACCATCCGCGGCACCGAGCTGGGCAGCAAGAAGCGCTATGCCGGCCTGACCATCAACGGCAAGGGCGAGGAGGAAGTGATCTATCGCGGCCTGGAGGTGGCGCGCAGCGACTGGACCCCGCTGGCGCAGCAGTTCCAGCAAGGCCTGTTCACGCGCATCTTCAAGGACCAGCCCTACCAGGACTTCGTGCGCGACTACGCGCACAAGACCATGTCCGGCGACTTCGACGAGCTGCTGGTGTACCGCAAGCGCGTGCGCCAGCCGCTGGACGAATACAAGGTCAACGTGCCGCCGCAGGTGCGCGCCGCGCGCCTGGCCGACGAGTACAACCACGCCCAGCGCCGCCCGCTGCGCTACCAGAACGGCGGCTGGATCAGCTATGTGATGACCACCGGCGGCCCCGAGCCGCTGGAGGCGATGCGCTCGCACATCGACTACGAGCATTATCTGACCAAGCAGCTGCAGCCGATCGCCGATTCCATCCTGCTGCCGATGCACGACAGTTTCTCCAGTTTGACCACATCGCAAGCCAGTTTGTTCTGAAGCTGGCGCATAATGCAGGGATCAATCTTGCCACGGGGGATGACGATGTTAGCACCGCAGATGCCAGCCAACGAAGCCCAACGCATACACGTCCTGCACTCGCTCGGCCTGCTCGACGCGCTGCCCGATGAACGGTTCGACCGCGTCACGCGGCTGGCCAAGCGCCTGTTCGACGTGCCGGTCGCCAAGATCACGCTGGTCGACACCGACGCCGTGTTCGCGCTGTCCTGCGCCGGCCAGGCGTCCGGGCCGGTGCCGCGCGACAAGGCGTTCTGCGCGCACGCCATCGTCAGCGACGGCGTGCTGCTGGTGCCGGAAACGCACGCCGATCCGCGCTTCCACGACAATCCTTACGTGGTCAGCGCGCCCTACATCCGCTTCTACGCCGGCTGTCCGCTGGGCGTGCCCGGCGGCGAGCGGCTCGGCTCGCTGTGCCTGATCGATTTCGTGCCGCGCCAGTTCAGCGGCGAGGATGTCTCGCTGCTGCGCGACCTGGCCGGGATGGTCGAGCAGGAAATGGCCGCCGTGCAGATGGCCACCATCGACGATCTGACCGCGCTGGTGAACCGGCGCGGCTTCGAGGCGGCCGCGCCGCAGGCGCTGCAGCTGTGCGCGCGCATGGACAAGCCGGCCTCGCTGCTGTTCTTCGACCTGAACCGCTTCAAGCAGATCAACGACACCTTCGGCCACGCCGAGGGCGACCGCGCCTTGAAGGTGTTCGCCGAAACCCTGCGCAAGGTGCTGCGCAGCAGCGACCTGCCGGGGCGCCTGGGCGGCGATGAATTCGTCGCGCTGCTGATCGACTCCGGCCGCGACGACACCTGCCTGGTGGTGGATCGCCTGCGCACCGCCATCAACGAGCGCAACGAGGCGGACCGGCGCGGCTACGACATCTGCTTCAGCGTCGGCCAGGTGGAGTTGCCGCCCGGCGACGACGCCGACATCGCCGCGCTGCTGGCGCAGGGCGACGCCGACATGTACAAGAACAAGCAGGCGATGAAAAGGGAAACAACATGAATTCAAGCTTCACCGCGTTCCAGCAACTGTACGACGGCAGCCAATTGCTGCTGCCCAACGCCTGGGCGACGCGTACCTGCGCGGCCTGGCGCCTGAAGGCGAACGCGTGGCCGGGGTGCTGAAGCGCGCCGCGCTCTACAAGGCGGCCGGCGCCGGCAGCCTGTTCGTACCGGGCCTCTCCAAGGTCGACGAAACCGAGGCGGTGGTGGCTGGCGCCGGCTTGCCGGTCAATGTGATGGATTGGCCGGGCCTGCCTTCCGCCGAGGCGTTGCATCGGCTCGGCGTGGTGCGGCTGAGCGCCGGCTCCGGCATCCCGCAGGCGCTGTGGGCCGTCGCCGCCGACGTGGCCAAGGGTTTCCTGGCCTCCGGCAGCGCCGGCCCGCTGGCCGCCAAGGCGATGGCCTATGGCGACCTGCAGGCCCTGTTCACCAAGGCTTAGATAATCCCGGCGCCGCGCAGCTGCTGGCCGATGCGCTGGATCTCGGTTTCGCCCTGCACCAGCGCGGCGGCGCTGGTGTGCACCGAGTAATAGCCGGTGACCAGGTCGTAGGGATGCTTGACCGCCGATCCCAGCACGAACTCGGTCGCGCCTTGCGCAACGAACTCAATGGCCGCCTGGCCTTCTTCGAACACCACCACCTCGCGGCCGATCACGGTGCTGCCGGTCCGCAGCGCGCCGTTGCCGACCGATACCCAGGCTACGTCGTGTCCCGCCGGCGGCGTGTAGGTCCAGCGTTCGCCGTCGGCCAGCTTGACGTGCAGGTAGTTGATCGAAGCGCGCGGCTGGATCGGGCTGACCGCATCGCCATAGGCGCCGATGATGACGCGCGCCGGACCTGCGCTGGGCACTTGCTCGGCCGGCAGGTACTGGCTGTGCGACGGGCCGTTCTCGTCTTCCGCCGGCAGGGCCAGCCACAGCTGGAAGCCGTGCACGCCCTGGCCTTCGACCGGGCCGCCGTCGTGCCACACGCCATTGCCCGCCGCCATCCACTCGACGCCGCCGGTGCGCAGCACGCCCTCGCTGCCGGTGGTCTCGCTGTAGGCGACGGCGCCGTCGAAGATGACGGTCACGGTGGCGATGCCGGAGTGCGGGTGCATGCCCATCTTGCCGCCGCGACCAGCTTCCATCTTGAAGTGGTCGAGGAAGACGAAAGGCTTGATCATCTGGCCGACATCGCCGGGGCTGACCAGGCGGGTGATCGCGCCGTGGCTGCGGCCGGCGGTGCGGTAGACGATTTTTCTGTGTGCTTGGTTCATCGCTTGCTCCTTGGTTGAAGGAGACATCCTAGACTTACACGATCCATCTGAATAGCCAATATAATTGGATGGATCATATCCAGGGAGTAGATACATGCTTGACGCCATGTCGATCGACCAATTGCGTACCTTCATCGCCGCCGCCGACGAGGGCAGCTTCTCGGCCGCAGGCCGCAAGCTGCGCCGGGCGCAGTCGGTGGTCAGCACCACGCTGGCCAACCTGGAGCAGCAGGTCGGCTTCGCGCTGTTCGAGCGCACCGGGCGCTATCCGCAGTTGACGGAGGCGGGCAGGGCGCTGCTGGAGCAGGCGCGCCAGGCGGCGGCCGGCATGGATGCCTTCAAGGCCAAGGCGCGCACGCTGGCCGAAGGACTGGAGCCGGAGCTGGCGGTGGCGGTGGACGTGATGTTCCCGATCGCCACGCTGACGGCGGCGGTGCAGGCTTTTCAGCTGGCCTTTCCCGGCACGCCGCTGCGGCTGTACGTGGAGGCGCTGGGCGCGGTGGTGCAGCCGCTGGTGGAGGGCAACTGCCGGGTCGCGATCATCGGCTCGCTGCCGGAGATTCCGCCCGGCTGCGCCTCGGAATTCCTGCTCAGCGTCGCGGCGCTGGCGGTGGTCGCGCCGGGCCATCCGCTGGCCGCGCTGAAGGGCGCGATCCCGCAGCAGGAGGCGGGCAAGCACGTGCAGCTGGTGCTGACCGACCGCTCCTCGCTGACGGCGGGCCGCAACTTCGGCGTGATGTCGGCGCAGACCTGGCGGCTGGCCGACCTCGGCGCCAAGCACGCCTTCCTGCGCGCCGGGCTGGGCTGGGGCTACATGCCGCTGCACATGGTCGAGGATGATCTGCGCACGGGCAAGCTGGTGCGCATTGCGCTGGAGCCGCACGCCGCGCTGGGGCCGGGCTTCTCCATGCACGCCATCCACATGAAGGACCACCCGCCCGGCCCGGCCGGACGCTGGTTCGTCGACCGGCTCAAGCATCACGGTGAGGGATAGGCAGCCTTCATGGCGCACATGGAGGCAAACGCCGGCGCCGGCCGGTCTAGCCGAACTTGACCAGGTTCAGCGCAGGCAATGGCCCGCCCGGGAACTGCGCCAGGCGCCCGCCGCCGTCGAGCGTGCCGAGGTCGATGCCGGCGAAGCCGAGCTGTTCCACCAGCGCCAGCACCGCGCGCTTGGCCTCGGCATGGTCGCCGGAGACGAACAGCACCCGCTGGCCGCCCTCGGCGCCGGGATCGCCGGCCAGCAAGCCCGGCTGCAAATGATTGAACGCCTTCACCACCTGCGCGCCCGGCAGCAGCTGCTGGATCACCGCGCTCGACGCCTTGCCGTGCAGATTGACCGGCTGGAACAGCGGCGCTTCGATCGGGTTGTTGGTATCGACCACGATGCGGCCGTTCCACGGGCCGAGGCCGTCGACGGCCGCCGGGATCTTCGACCACGGCACGGCCAGGAACACCAGCTCCGCCTGCGCCGCTTCCGCGACGGTGACGGCTTGCAGGTTCGGGCCGAGTTCGGCGGTCAGCGCGGCCAGCGATTGCGGGCCGCGGCTGTTGGCGATGGCGGCCGGGATGCCGGCGCGGGTCAGGATGCGGGCGATGGCGGAACCGATGGCGCCCGCGCCGATGATGGCGATTTTCATGATGTCTTCTCCTGTGCGTTAAGCGGTGAAGCCGCCGTCGACCAGCATGTCCAGGCCGGTGACGAACGACGCCTCCGGGCCGGCCAGGTAGGACACTGCCGCCGCCACGTCGTCGCCGATGCCATAGCGGCCCACGGCGATGCCGGGCTTGACGAAGTCGGCGATCGGGCCGTCGGCCGGGTTCATGTCGCTGTCGGTCGGGCCGGGGTGGACCACGTTGACGGTGATGCCGCGCGGGCCGAGGTCGCGCACCAGGCCGCGCGTGTAGCCGGACAGCGCGCCCTTGGTCAGCGTGTAGGCCGATGCGGTGCCGAAGGCCGCGTACCGCGTCATCGAGCTGCCGATGTGGATGATGCGGCCGCCCTGGCCCATGTGGCGCAGCGCTTCCTGGGTGGCGACGACGGCGCCGGTGACGTTGACCGCCAGGATGCGCTCGAAGTCCTCGAACGCGATCTGTTCCGGGGCGCCCAGCACGCTGATGCCGGCGTTGTTGACCAGGATGTCGATCTTGCCGAACTTCGCGGCCACCTGGGCCACGGCGTCGCGCACCGCTTGCGGCGCGCCGGCGTCGGCCTGGATGGCGACGGCGCGGCCGCCGGCCGCTTCGATCTCCGCCACCACCGCCTGCGCCTTGTCCGGCGAGGCGTTGTAGGTGATGGCGACGGTGGCGCCGTCGGCCGCCAGGCGCCTGGCGATGGCCGCGCCGATGCTGCGCGATGCGCCGGTGACGATGGCGACTTTGTCTTGCAGTTTTTTGCTGGTGTTCATGTTTGGCTCCGTAAGGTCAGGGTTGATGAACACAGTATGGGCATCCGCCGCTGACAGCAGTAGTCGGGACTGGCTATAATCAGTTTCAAGCAATACTTGAAATGGAAACCATGGAAACCCTGTCCAATCTCGAATCCTTCGTCCGTAGCGCGGAGTCGGCCAGCTTCTCGGCCGCCGCCCGGCAGCTGGCGCTGACGCCGGCGGCGGTGAGCCGCAATGTCGCCCAGCTGGAGCGCAATCTCGGCGTGCGGCTGTTCCAGCGCAGCACGCGCGGCCTGAAGCTGACGGAGGAGGGCGAGCGCTTCCTGCTCGCCGTCAGCGGCGGGCTCGACAGCATCCAGGGCGCGATCGCCGAGGTCACCGCCAACAAGGGCGAGCCGGCCGGCGTGCTGACCTTGTCGATGCCGCCGCGCTTCGGCCGGCTGCACATCCTGCCGTTGCTGCAACAGTACGCGCAGCGCTATCCGGCGGTGACGCTCGACTGCAGCTTCGACAACCGGCCGGTGGACCTGATCGCCGAACGCATCGATGGGGCCATCGGCGGCGTCTTCGAGCTCACGCCCGGCGTGGTCGCGCGCGAGCTGGCGCGGGCGCATGTGGTGGCGGTCGCCTCGCCGGCCTATGTGGCGCGCGCCTGCGCGCCGCCGCCGCGCACGCCGGCCGACCTGGCCGTCCTCGACGGCGTGATGATGCGTTCGCCGCAAACCCGGCGCGTGCGTAGCTGGAGCATGCGCAACCGCCAAGGCGCACAGATGGAGGCCGAGCTGCGGCCGGCGATGCTGGTCAACGATCCCGACGCCCTCTGCGCGGCCGCGCTGCTGGGCATGGGCGTGGCGCTGCTGGCGCTGCCCGACGTGATCGAGCATCTGGAGCGCGGCGAGCTGGTGCGGCTGCTGCCGGACTGGCACATCGACGCGGGACCGATCTCGCTGTACTTCGCCAGCCAGAAACTGCTGCCGGCCAAGACGCGCAGCTTCGTCGACTTCATCGCTGCCGCGTTCCGCGATGGCGGACTGGCGCAGCGCTTTTCGGCGGTATAGCGCGGCTAGGCGCGATCGTAGGCCAGCCGGGCCGGCAATTTGGCGGTCACCGTCGTGCCCTGGCCGGGCTCGCTGGCGATATCGCATTGCGCGCCGATGCGCTTGGCGCGCTCCTTCATGCCGGTCAGGCCGAAGTGGCGCTCCGCCTGCCTGCGCTTGACTTCCTCCGCATCCAGGCCGCGCCCGTTGTCGCTGACACGCACGATGAAGCAGTCGGCGGCGTAGTCGATGCGCGCCGTCACCGCGCCGGCGTTGGCGTGGGCGAAGGCGTTGCGCAACGCTTCCCGTCCGATCTCCGAGAACTCGTCCTGCGCGGGCGCCGTCAACGCGCGGCGCGCGCCGGTCACGATCACCGCGAACGCGGTCGCCGGATGCGTCGCGGCCAGCGCTGCGCCGGCCTCGTTCAGCGCCGCTTCGATGTCCTGCCCGCTGCGCAGGTTGTGGACCTGGTCGCGGCCTTCGCTGATGGCGCGGTCGGCGTCGTCGAGGATGGTCTCCAGCTTGCCGCGCGTGGCGCTGTCCTGCGGCAGCTTGAGCGTCACCGAGGACACCCGCAGCACCAGCGACTGCACGCTTTGCAGGAAGGTGTCGTGCAAGGTGCGGGCGATGCGCTCGCGCTCATCGAGCCGCGTCTGCATCTGGCGCGCGATGGCGGCGGTCGCCACGCTGATCCGGTAACGGTAGACCGCGTAGATCGCCAGCAATGCCGCCAGCGCGCACAGCAAACGGAACCACCAGGTCTGCATCACGGTCGGCGCGATGGTGAGGGTCTGCGTGGCCACCGTATCGCCCACCATGCCGTCCTCGTTGACCGCCCGCACGTGGAAGCGGTACTGGCCGGGGCCGACGTTGGTGTAGTAGGCGGCGCGCCGCGTGCCGGCCTGCTGCCAGCCCTGGTCCAGCCCTTCGAGCTGGTATTCGAAGCGCATGCCTTCGGGCTTGCGCAAGCCCGGCGCGGTGTACTCGATGGTGAAGTTGCTGGCACCGGGCGGCAGCGCCACCGGCGTGCGCAGCGGATAGCTGGCCTTGCCGGCGGCCACGGCCAGCAGTTGCACCACCGGCTTGACGGTGTTGGGCTTGAGCTCGGCCGTCTCCAGCCGCACCAGGCCGCCGGTGGCGCGGAACCACAGGCGGCCGTTGCCGGCGTTGTAGACCGTCGGCAGGCGGTTGTCCATCGCCGCCCGGCCGGGGTAGCCTTCCAGCACGTTGATGACCTGGAATTTCAACGGCAGCGACGGCTGCGCGATCGAAGCTTCCCAATCGGCGCGGCGGATGTGCACTACGCCCTTGCTGCCGTTGAGCCAGCGGTCGCCGTCGGCGGTGACGGCCAGGCCGGTGACGTTGCGCAGCGGTTCGGCGTCGCGCGGTTCGAAGGCCACAAATCGGGCGCCGCGTTTGAAGGCCATGCCCGCGCTGCCGCCCACCACCAGCTGCGGCCCGGGGAAGATGCCCGATTCGGTGCCGACCATGCCGATGTCGAATTCGCTCAGCTTGCCGTCGTCGTACAGGGTCAGGCCGCCGTCGTTGTGGCTGAGCCATAGCTGGCCGACGCCGCCGCCGGCCGACATGAAGATGCGCTTGGGCAGATTGAAGCGCGCGCGCGGCAGCCATTGGCCGTCGACCAGCCCCATCAGTCCGGTTTGCAGCGACACCATCCATAGCACCTTGCCGTCGTCCAGCATGCCGATGACGTTCAGGTCCGCCGCCGGAACGCCGGGCGGCGAGGGCAGCGCGATGCGGGTCGAGCGGCCCTGGTAGAGGCGTTCGATATCGCGCTTCCCGGCGATCAGCAAGGCGCCGTCGCGGTCGTTGGCCAGCACCGAGCCGCTGCGCTGCGGATCGCGCAGCGGCGGCGCATCGGGCGACACCCGCCACACCGCGCGGTTGAGCGCTTCGGCCGCCCACAGCTGGCCTTCGGTATCGCTGGCGGTGCTGTAGATGCCGGTGGGGCCGGGGATGCGCGCCGGGATCAGCTTGTTTTCACGGAAGCGGTCGATGCCCGATTGCGTCGACACCCAGATGTTGCCCTCCCGGTCTTCCAGCACCACATTGGTGGACAGCGCGCTGAGCTGCCAGTGCTGGTCCAGCCGGTCGTCGGTCTGTTGCGATGGCACGATGACGCCGGCGGTGGAAGCGCCCGCGTTGGCGACCCGGCAGATGCCGTAGGGGCATTTCAGCGCCCACAGGTTGCCGTCGCGGTCGAATTCGCCGCCCCAGCGCGATTCGCTCTGCGTCGCGTGCGGGTCGCGCGGCAGTTGTTGTGCGACCGGCGGCGTCGGCACCAGCCGCACCAGGTCGGCGCGTGCCGCCCACAGGCGGCCGTCCGGCGACTGCAGCAGGCTGCCGTGCAGGTCCGGATCCGGCAGGCGCTGCAGCTGCTTGGCCGCGCGGTCGTACAGGTAGACGAATTTCTCGTTCGAAGCCCACACCCGGCCATATTGGTCGACCAGCACGCTGAAGGTCTGGCCGGCCCAGTCCGGTCCGGACGAGATCGTGCTCCATTTGCCGTCGCGGTAGCGGTACAGGCCGCTGGCGCAGGCCGCCCAGATGGCGCCTTCCTTGTCCATCGCCATCGACCCGATCAGGCCCATCGTGGTGGTCTTGGTGTCGATCAGTTCCTCGGTGCGGCCGTCGGGATGCAGGACGGTCAGGCCCTCGAGCTCGTAGCTGACCAGCAGGTCGCCGTTGTCGAGCGCGTGCAGATTATTGATGCGGTCGCGCGGCATCGGGCGCTTGTCGAAGCGCACGCCGTCGAAGCGGTACAGGCCGTCGGAGGTGCCCAGCCAAAGCCAGCCGTCGCGGCTTTGCGCCATGGTCTGGATGTCGCCGGGCACGCCGTCCTTCTCGCTCCACGACGCATGGTTCAGGTCTTGCAGGCGGATCTTGGGATTCAGCGCCGAGGCGTGTTGGCAGAGCAGCAGGGCGACGGCGCAGACCCCCAGCTTGAAATTACGTGCGAGCATGCGGCGCTCCATGGCAGGGAATGCACCATTGTAAATTGCAAGTCAACATTGTCGATGTAATTGTTTTGAGCAGGTTCTGCAGGGGATCGGGACTTACCGCCAGGTGAGTGACTGACGTAAAAGTGCCTCCTTACGGAGACTTACGAACCACTATATTCTTACATACCAAAGGAGAGCGAAGGTTTTCCTGGCGAGGCGGGACTACCCGCCATGCAACTGTTAATGAATGGAGAGCATGCGATGATGGACCACATTATTCTGAGTGTCAGCGACGTACAGCGGTCGCTGAAGTTTTACGAGGCGGCGCTGGCGCCGCTCAACATCACAATGTTCATGCCTTTTAAAGGTGAGGACGGACATCCGGACCTGTGGGGCTTCGGCGACGGCAAGCGCGCCTTCTTCTGGCTCAAGCAGGGCACGCCGTTCCCGGATGCGATCCATTGGGGCATCGAGGCCGATGGCAACAAGGACGTCGATGCGTTCTACCAGGCCGCCATGGCCGCCGGCGCCACGGATCGCATCTCGCCGCGCGCCCGGCTGGAGTACTACCCCGGCTATTACGCCGCCGATGTGATCGATCCCGATGGCTACCATTTCGAGGTCGTGCACAAGAGTTAGGCCCTGCCACAGCGCATCGCGGGTAATCAGGATTATTCGCCCAGCTTGATCATTTCCGCGTACAGGTCGGCCTTGCCTTCGAAGCCGATGCCCGGCAGTTCCGGCAGCATGATGTGGCCGTTTTCGACCTTGACGCCGTCCGGGAAGCCGCCGTACGGCTGGAACAGGTCCGGATACGATTCATTGCCGCCCAGGCCCAGGCCGGCCGCGATGTTGAGCGACATCTGGTGGCCGCCGTGCGGGATGCAGCGCTTGGCCGACCAGCCGTGTTCCTTCAGCATGTCCAGCGTGCGCAGGTACTCGACCAGGCCGTAGCTCAGCGCGCAGTCGAACTGCAGCCAGTCGCGGTCCGAGCGCATGCCGCCGTAGCGGATCAGGTTGCGCGCGTCCTGCATCGAGAACAAATCCTCGCCGGTGGCCATCGGATTCTTGTAGTAATTGCGCAGCGTGGCCTGCAGTTCGAAGTCGAGCGGGTCGCCCGGTTCCTCGTACCAGAACAGGTCGTATTGCGACAGCGCTTTCGCGTACTGGATCGCCGTGTCGAGGTCGAAGCGGCCGTTGGCGTCCACCGCCAGCTTCTGGCCGTCGCCCAGCACGCTCAGGATCGAGTCGATGCGGCGCAGGTCTTCATCCAGCGAGGCGCCGCCGATCTTCTTCTTGACCACCGTGTAGCCGCGGTCGATGTAGCTGCGCATCTCGTCCTTGAGCTTGTTGTGGTCCTGGCCCGGATAGTAGTAGCCGCCGGCGGCGTAGACGAAGATGTTGCGGTCGGCCTTGCCGTCGCCGTAGCGGTCGGCCAGCAGCTGGAACAGCGGCTTGCCTTCGATCTTGGCGACCGCGTCCCAGATCGCCATGTCGATTGTGCCGATCGCCACCGAACGCTCGCCGTGGCCCCCCGGCTTTTCGTTGGTGAACATCGCGTTCCAGATTTTATGGGGATCGAGGTTGGTGCCGGCGGCGTCGACCAGGCTGTCCGGGTCGGCTTCGAGCACGCGCGGGATGAACCGTTCGCGCATCAGCTTGCCCTGGCCGTAGCGGCCGTTCGAGTTGAAGCCGTAGCCAATGACGGGCTTGCCGTCGCGGATCACGTCGGTGACCACGGCG
>Ga0247812_10000354_pt1 | contig 34360 bp, 34 predicted proteins | sample UWRJL149409B1_FD_178011 | JGI IMG/M metagenome (GOLD analysis project Ga0247812, IMG submission 178011) | Plant litter microbial communities from Arlington Agricultural Research Station in Wisconsin, United States - UWRJ-L149-409B-1 | ecosystem: Environmental > Terrestrial > Plant litter >...
CTCGCTCGACCAAGCGTACTTACGGCCCCGCGGAGAGGTGGCAGAGTGGTCGAATGTACCGCACTCGAAATGCGGCGTGCCTGGAAGGGTACCGTGGGTTCGAATCCCACCCTCTCCGCCACCGGCCCTGGCCGAAACTGACGGGTCTCTGACACCCGCGAAATCACACCGACATTTCCGCGACATGCCCGGCGCCAGAGACGCATAGCCCGTCTCCGACGGCGCGTGTTCCTGCCTGATCTCGCAACTTTGGCCCCGGGGTCTCCACGGCAGACGTGACGGGTCGCTTTTGCGTGTCCGCGCGCATCGCTGATAACAGGGAAGTACAGGGAAAACGCGAGCCGGCTAGGCTCACCTCCAGACTGCGAAGCGGGGCGAATGGCCGCCACGACTGGGTTCTGGCGTGTGATCGCGACATTATTCCCGTGGCGGGAACAGGGAATATTCCCTGACATGTCAGGGAATATTTTTCGAGTATCAGGGAAGGGTTTCGCCCCTAACAGGCAACGGTCAGGCGGTGTAGAGACGTCTCTGCTCGGCCCAATCCAGCGGCAACTCAGCGCGCGTCACCGCTTCCAGTGTGAGGCCGACAGGTTGGCGGCCATCAATGATCGCGGCTTTGAGGTCGGGCGCCAGGAAGGCCGGTCGGATCATCCGTCTAACGAAGGCTGCGGAGACAGTCTCGGCGTCGGCAATGGCGTTGATATTCTCAGCATCGCCCGAGAGTAAACGACGCTTCCAGGACTCGGCTCGGACCAGCGCGGTCGTCAAAGCGCGGTCGATTCTTGTCGACGAGACGGCGTCAGCCCCCCCAGGACCGACAGCGACCATCGTCCCTCCCCGCCGTATGAGCCGCACAGCAACCTCGGTCATCGGTCGGTCATCGCGCCGTTCCAGACGCTCAATCCCGACCCGGTGTTCAGGTCGAAGGTCACGCGAGGCCGCCTGGAGCCTCTGCTCATCGAACACGAGGGTGACGGTCTCGACCCCAACCTCCACGCGTTCGATTACGTCGCGGGCCGTCCCCCAGTCCGGCGTGACGGCCCGCGCGTCGATGATCCTCAGATTGCAGAGGCGCTTGACGATGATGTCCTCGATCAGGGGCGCAGAGATCCGCGAGACCGCGCCGGCCTTGTCTTGGCGTCCGGTCGTGACGGCGGTCGAGACATAGTAATGGTAGCTGGGCTTGTTCGGCTTCTGGACCTTCACCGGCGACATCGGGTTGCCTGCTGAGTCAAACAGCAGCCCGGTTAACGCCGCGCCCTTGTGCGGCCGGCGGGCCTCTCCCGGCTGCCGCTGTTTGCGATCGTTTTCGTCGAGCCGTCGCTGAACCCGGTCGAAAGTCTCGCGGTCGATGATTGCCGGGTGTTGACCGGGATAGCTGGTCGTCTTGTGCGGGATTTCCCCGACGTAGGTGCGGTTGCGCAGCATGTGAAACAGTGAGCCGCGTTCTATAGGCAGGCCGCCGCCCGGAACGCCGGCCTTGGTGGTCGTCCGTTTTGAAACCACTCCGGCCCGCGTGGCATCCCGGTGGAGGGCGTGCACCGAACCCAGGGCCAGATAGCGGTCGAAAATCCAGCGGACGGTTTTCGCCTCAGCATGATTGATCAAAAGCGTCCTGCCCGAGGCGTCATAGCCAAGCGGCACCTTGCCCCCCATCCACATGCCCAGCTTTTTGGAGGCTGCGATTTTGTCGCGGATTCGTTCGCCTGTACCTCGCGCTCGAACTGGGCGAAGGACAACAACACGTTCAGGGTCAGTCGCCCCATCGAGGTTGTGGTGTTGAACGCTTGGGTGACGCTGACAAAACTGGCCCCTGCCTTGTCGAGGACGTCTACGATCTTTGAGAAGTCGGTCAACGCGCGGGTCAGGCGGTCGACCTTATAGACCACGACCACATCGATCAGGCTGGCTCCCACGTCGGCCATCAGTCGCTTGAGCCCTGGCCGTTCCATATTGCCTCCGCTGTAGCCCCCGTCGTCGTAGACTTCGGGGAGCAGCGTCCACCCCTCCCCGGCCTGGGACATGACGTAGGCCGCGCAAGCATCGCGTTGGGCGTGGAGCGAGTTGTAATCTTGCTCGAGGCCCTCCTCGGTGCTCTTGCGAGTGTAAATGGCGCAGCGGAGCGGGCGACCGGTGGGCTTCATCCGGCTTCGGTCTCTCGCAGGCCAAAGAAGCGGGGGCCGTTCCAGCGCACCCCGGTGATCAGTCGAGCCACTTTTGACAGGCTAGCGTGCTTCTCGCCATTCCAGACGAATCCGTCCCGCACGACCTCGACCTCGATCCGGCGGCCCTGCCATTCACGGACCAACGTCGAGCCTGGCTTGAACGCGGCGGTTCCGACCTTTGGCTTATGGCCCAGACGATGCCGGGCCGCCGCGCTTACGAGGCGTCGATCGAGCGCGGTCGCGCCATGACCGGCGGCCTTCAACTGCAGCACTTCGGCCAAGGCCCGGCGAAGGATGACAGTTGACCGGACGGGAGGCGGATTCCCGAGCCGCTCCCTCCAGAGCGCGCGCAGTTCATCAATGCCCATGGCCTCAAGACGCGTTAGCAGTTCGCTAACATCGTTCATCAGACGACGTCCTTGGCGGCAATGCGCCAGACCCGGCCGCCCTCGACCTTCTCACTCGCCGCCGCATGTCCCTTTTTCCTAAGCGCTCCGGCCATGGCCCCCCGGATCGAATGCGGCTGCCAGCCGGTTGCTATGATCATGGCCGGCATACTCGCGCCTTCCGGACGCCGAAGCAGCGCGATCAGCGCATCGAGCTTGGTCGCCTGGGGTGCGGCCTGGGCCTGTACCGGCTTCGTCGTTTTTGATTGCGAGGACATCTTCGGGCTCCATCGTAGTTGGAGCGCATCAGCTCGCTCCTACTGAGACGAGCCCGGCGGGCCGGGCGGAACAGGACCACTACCGCTTCCCGTGCAGCGCAAGTCCAGTCGAAAGAGTGCTCTTTAACTTGCAGCGGCTGTCGCCCTCCCCATTTGCAAAATGTCGACCGGCGTAAGCCTTAGTTTTTAGATTTGCTACCGACCTCCAGGGTCTCGTTGTTGGCCGCAAGGTCTTGGTTTTGGGCTCGTCCCTGAGGCGGCGTTACCGCCTCCCCGCAAACATCAAAGTCCGCCGAAGCAGGCGCGTGGTGGAGCCATTGATCGGCTTCGGCAAAACGGACTTTCTCATCTCATTCAAGGCCTGAGCCGCCACGCAATCAGGCGTGCGCGCGTCTTCGTCCCTCCGTATCCGGAGTCTCCGCCATGTCCATTGATCCGCAAAACATCGCTAAACAAATCCCCCCCTCCGTGCGGGGTGCTATCGAACAGATTCCGATAGTCGAGCTCGTCTTCGGGAGCCGCCAACTCCGCATCCGCAAGAAGAGCGTGCTGGACTCCATGGGGGCCAGCATCCGCCAATTCGGTTTCCTGGTCCCCGTCATCATCGACGCCTCCAACCACATCATCTGCGGCAAAGGGCGCGTCGAGGCGGGTCGTCTTATCGGCATGACCGAAGTCCCCTGCATCCGGGTCACCAACCTGTCCGAGGCCGAAAAGCGGGTCTTCGCCATCGCCGAAAACCAACTCGGCCAGCTGGCCGGTTGGGATCAGGAGACACTGCGGATAGAACTGACTGAACTCACCGGGATGGATCTGAGCTTCAGCCTCGAGCTGACCGGGTTTTCCTCAGCCAAGATCGACGCCATCGTCTTTGGCGGCGACGGCAACGATGCCAGGGGTGACGCCATCCCGGCCCTCCCCGATCAGGTCGTTAGCCGGGTCGCGATCTCTGGCTGCTCGGCGACAGCCGGCTTCTCTGCGGGGACGCGACGGCCCCCGAGAGTTTTGACCGCCTCCTGGCTGGCGAACAGGTCCGGGTCGTGTTCACCGATCCTCCTTACAACGTGGCTGTCGCTGGCCATGTCACCAGCGGTGGCAAGCACGGCGAGTTTGTCATGGCCTCCGGGGAGATGTCCGACGACGAGTTTACGGACTTCTCGACCAAGGTAATGACTAGGGCCAGCGAGACCCTGATTGATGGCGGTGTCGCCTATTACTGCATGGACTGGCGCCACATGGAGCACACGCTCGCCGCGTCAAAGTCCGCCAGGCTGGAACTCCTCAACCTCGTCGTCTGGGACAAGAAGGCTGGCGGCATGGGCAGCTTCTACCGCTCGCGCCATGAGCTGATTTTTGTGTTCCGCAAACCGGGCGCTTCCCACCTGAACCGGGTGGAACTGGGCAAACACGGTCGTGACCGCGCCAACGTCTGGACCTATGAGGGTGTCAACGGCTTCGGAGCTGCCAAGGCCAAGGCTAGGGAAATGCATCCCACGGTCAAGCCTCTCGGTCTGGTCCGCGACGCCATCCTGGACTGCACCCGAAAGGGAGACGCAGTCCTTGACCTGTTTAGCGGCAGCGGCACCACCATCATCGCGGCCGAGAGTGTCGCGCGGCGAGGGTTCGCGACGGAGCTCGATCCCCGCTACGTGGATGTAGGGGTCATTCGCTGGCAGGAATTCACTGGTCGCGAGGCGCGGCTGGCTTCGACAGGCCAGACCTTCCGCGAAGTGCGGGCGGAACGCGCATCCCAGATTGCCCCTACCGAAGCGGCGACCGACGCGAAACCTATTGCTGAAATCATCACCCTGCCCGAGCCCCGCGTTCGCACCCGCACGCGGCTGGCCGCCTGATGGAGGCGCGTCATGTCCAAAGTATCCAAGGACTATGAGGTTGGTTACGGCCGACCGCCCGTGCAAACGCGGTTCCAGCCCGGCCAGTCAGGTAATCCCAAGGGACGCCCCAAAGGATCCCACAACTTCCAGACCCTGTTGGCTGACGAATTGCTTTCCCGCGTTCCGGTCATAATCAACGGGAAAACAGTTTGGCTGACGAAGGCGGAGTTGGCGATCCGGCAGCAGGTCGACAAGGCTGCCAAGGGTGACGTCCGTGCCCTGACCATCATCCTCAAGATGATGGGCGAGGCATCGAACAATGCCGCTAATCAGGACAGTGACGACGGGTCGACAGGCGTTCCGACTGAGCTGACGGGCGAACAGCTGTCTGAAATTCTGGTCAGCGTCGCACGCGACTATTACCCCGATGGCCTCCCATGACGTCGTATCCTGCACGCCCCGGCGAGCTCCTGCTCGCCGGGGCCCGTCATGACTTCGGGGTCTTCCTGGAGCTGACCTTCGCTCTTCTGAACCCCGCGGTGCACCTGTTGAAGGGCTGGTACTTGGCGGCCATGATCCAGGCGCTGAACGAGATCTCGGACGGGTCGAACCGTCGCCTGCAGATCACGGTCCCTCCACGCCATTTAAAGTCGATCACGACCACGGTGGCGTTCGCGGCCTGGATGATGGGGCGAGACCCGACCTACCGGATCATCTGCGCCAGCTACGGTCAGGACCTGGCCGTCGAACTGTCCCGGGACTTCCGAAAGGTCATCCAATCCCGCCTCTACCGGGCCATCTTCCCCGAGACGGCGTCGTCGATCGTCAAGGACACCGACACCCAGGTCCGCACCCGTCAGGGCGGCGGCCGTTTGGCCGTAGGCGTCGGCGGGGCTGTTACCGGCTTCGGTGCAGACCTGATCATTATCGACGATCTGATGAAGGCGGCAGACGCCAGCTTCCCGGAAGCTCGCGCCAAAGCCCAAAGGTATGTGGACGAGACCCTGCTGACCCGCTTGAATGACAAGGCAAATGGCGCGGTCGTGGCGATCCAGCAGCGCTTGCACGAAGATGACGTCTCGGCCCACCTGACCGCCAAGGGTGGCTATCGGCACCTGGATCTGCCCGCGATCGCCATTCGGGACGATATGATTCCGTTGACCCACGGACGCGTTCATGGGCGGAAAATCGGCGATGTCCTGAACCCGCAACGGGAGCCGCTGGAGGTCCTTGATGGCCTTCGCGTTGACCTCGGCGCGCGCGTGTTCGAGACCCAGTACCAGCAGAATCCAACCCCGGCCGATGGAGATGTGATCCGTTGGGACCGGATTCAGTTTTACGACGAGGACCCCATCGATTTCCTGGTCGACGAAGGCCGCCGCAAGCTCAGCCGCGTTGTCATCAGCTGGGACTGCGCGGACTCCGTGGCCTCAACCGCCGACTACTCCGTCGGCACTGTCTGGGGCTACGACGGTGCCTGTTGGCGTCTTCTGGACGTCATCCAAGTTCGGCTGGGTTACGCCGATCTGCTCGACCGGGTCCGGCGGGAGAGGAAGCGATGGCGTGCCGACAGGATCCTCGTGGAGAACGCCAGTGTCGGACCTGCTATCCTCGACATGCTGAGCCAGGACACGCGTTCGCAGAGCGATCCCCGATTTCATGCACCCTGGTGCATCCGGCAGGTCATCAAGCCGCGTGTCGGCAAGGCCGAGCGGTACGCCATGGCTTCGGAGCCACTCTACTCCGGACGGGCGAAGCTCCCCCGTGACGCCCCATGGTTGGAGGGGCTACGCAAGGAGATGATGGGCTTCCCAAATGCCCGTCACGACGATCAGGTCGATAGCCTGAGCCAGTTTCTGAACTGGATGGTCCTGACGGGTGGACGACGGATGCTCGACCCACGCCACGACCATCGCCGGGCGGCGTGAATGCGGGCAGACCGTCGCAAGCTTTTTCCGTCACCGACTTGGCGTAAGCCCGCTGCTGCGCCGCAGCCTTCACAGGATAGCCGACCGGCCAGGCCATGGCTTGATCACTCCAGACAGGTCGCCGAGGCCGTGTACGCAAGGTGGGGCACACCAGCCTTGCTGGACGCGTCCTGAAACCCGATTGAGGTCAAATCGACGGGCCCTCCGCAAGAGGTTTCCAGCACTCTACGGACCTCTTCGGCAGCCTTCGTCTGATCGCGTGTATAGGACGCGATCCCTCGGACAGAGAACCCGAGCTTGCCCTCGGGCGTCTGAAGCGGTTGGGTGACGTAGGCGGGCACCGTGTTGCAGGCTGAAAGAGCAACAAGTCCGAGGAGAAGTGCTGCGCTGTTCATCGGCCCGCTCCGGCCGACGACGGGGGCCCGATCCGATCAGAGTAGTCCGTAGTGGATAGCCTATTAGCCGGCCCACAGATGTCATTAGCCTGTCCTGCGATACCCGACTGTCGCCATGCAGGGAGGCGGCTGCCATACCAGAAGGGCTGAAAGCCGGTATAGCCGCCCATTCGGTTACGGCCGTTTACGAGACCACAAACCACCAGAATGACGTCCCGGCGGTTGCGCCGGTCGGGGCTTATCAGGGCGACCTGGACGCGCATGAACCTTGCGCTCTCGTAGTCCACCATCGACAACTGAAGCCATGACCGGGCCGCTTCCAGTTCAGCGTCGACGGCACCTTGGGAAAAGAGCGCCGACGTCGGCACGACCGCGGCTGGCGGCACTGTCGCGGTCACTGGCGCAGCGTCTGGAACAAAGCTTGTGACCGTCTGTGCCAGCGCTTGCCCTGCCATCAACGACAGCAGCCCGCCGGCTAAAAACATCCTTCGCATTCCGCATCCCATGAGTCTCACAACGTCTCGACATCGCTCGACTGATGGACGGCAGTCAACTCAAATGAGACTCATCGTCTGTCGCCCGATCGGATGCGGCCGCGTCTGTTGCCGAGATGGACGTCCGCCGGAAATTGGGATTGCGCTTACAGCGCCTTCGGCAGGATCGGGGTATCTCTCAGGAAGAGCTGGCGGAACGCGCTGACGTTCACCGGACCTATGTGTCGGGCGTTGAAAGAGGGGTGCGCAATCCAACTGTGACGGTGTTGGAGAAACTCGCCACGGGCCTTAGCGTCGATCTCGCCGAGTTGGTCACCTTCGAGCGGTAACTGGTGCCGAGCGTCTTTCAAGAACCTCAATGGCGGCTGCGAGGGCTTGGAAGTCGGCGGCATGACTTCGCAACACCCTCGCCGCCGCGGTCATCTTCAGAGGCTCGACGTCGGTACAGACGATGTGAGCGCTCTCGAGGAGAGACGACGCAAGGACGCCGAGCCGCAGCTTGGCTTCGAGGGCATCCTCCACATCAAATAACGCGTCAGCGGGGTCAGGCATGTCCATGCGCCGACTACCGCTCGCCCCGCACCGGAAGTCCAGTGAGATGTCTGCTTTGCGCCAGAAGCAGAAGTTAGCTTGCCGCCTATAAGCGGACATTGTTAGCCGGTTGTGGCACCCAGCCGATGCTGGTAGCCCTCCGCATGGGCGACAATCTCAAGCTGAAGTCACTGCGGTTTAAGGCTGGTGCGAGCCCCACGGCTGCACCTTTGGAAATCATCTGCCCTAACATCGTCGTCCTCATCGGACCGAACAACGCTGGGAAGAGCCAAGCCCTTCGCGACATCGAGTCGGAGTTCGGCGAAGTGAACACGGCTCCAAGCCGCATCGTCATCCAATCCCTTGAACTCGACATGCCAGCCACGGCTGACGAGATCACCGAACAGATGGCCCTATACGATGCAGACTCGGCTCCGGACTCCCCGCCGATCGTCGGCTATCGCTGGTATCGTCGCCCTAGTATGGCAGGTCTATCTGACCTCCGGATTCAAGTACCGAATAATGCATTCGAGGATTGGCTGCACGGTGGCCACCTGCCTCAGTTGAAGACCAATTTCGTTCGGTTCTTCACTAGACGCTTAGACGGGGCCACTCGATTTAACTTGGTCAGCGATCAACCGTCTGGAGCATTGGAAGGCTTACCGGCAAATCATTTGTGGTCGCTCTTCCAGAACCCAGACGCGCGAGAAAAGATTAGCGCTTTCACACAAGCTGCCTTCGGCCGGTTTTTCGTCATCGATCCGACTGGCATGACTTCGTTCCGGATGCGGCTCAGCGACCACGCACCAGCGGACATCCAAGAAGAACAAGGGCTCGATCCCCGGGCTCAAGCATTCCATCGATCAGCCTCACTGCTTTCTGATTTGGGTGACGGGGTCAAAGCCTCCGTCGGTCTCGTCGCCGCAGTTCACAGTCTCCCGGACCGCATCCTGCTAATTGACGAGCCCGAGGCTTTTCTCCATCCAACGCTTGCGCGCCGGATGGGTCGCGCACTTACGCAAACCGCTCGTGATCGTGACGCGTCGCTTGTTGTTGCGACACACAGTGCAGAGTTTCTTGTCGGCTGCATCCAAGCAACCACTCAGCTCCGCCTAGTTCGATTAACGCACGAAGCGTCGCGTGCAACGGTACGAACAATCGAACCTGCTGAGATTTCATCGTTGATGAATGATCCACTACTAAGATCGGCGAACGCGCTTCGAGCACTGTTCCATCGTGGGGTCGTCGTATGCGAGGCAGACGGCGACCGGGCGTTCTATGAGGAGGTGAACGCTCGCATGTCGGCCATTGGGGTCGGCATAGAGGACGCGCTCTTCATGAATGGGCAGAACTGGCAGACCATCCCGAGGATCGTGCTTCCGCTGCGTCGTTTAGGCGTGCCCGCGACAGCAGTGATGGATTTGGACGTCCTCATGGACAAGGACTTCAAGCACATATGGCCCCTGGTCGATGCTCCCAGTGACGTATTGGGACGGCTCCAAAAAGCTCGTGCAGCAGTCAAGGCATACATGGACAAGGCGACGCGCCCGTCGATCAAGGCGTTGGGCTTGAATGCCCTGACCGGTTCCGAGAGAGCTAGCGCAGAAGGGCTTATCAAAGCCTTCGCGCAGCACGGCGTTTTCTTCGTTCCGAATGGTGAACTAGAGGGTTGGATGCAGGCCTCGGGTGCAAAGCGTAGCGACAAGGCCAAATGGCTACTGGAGGTTTTCGCCTACATGGGTGCTGACCCGGACCTGCCCGGATATTTGAAACCCAGTGACGACGACGTCTGGAGCTTCGTGTCAGAGCTCAAAACTTGGATCGACAATCCGTTGCGTCTCGGTATTCCGGACTGATCGCCAGGGGCAGTCGCTCGACGATGTCGCTGATGCGCCAAAAGCGGTCTCGCGCTCGGAGCCGCGAACAAGGCATTCAGAAATCGAAAACAGTCAGTGGGAAAGCGCAGCAGCGAGTTGAGAAGTCATCGCCGAGCTTCATCTTCGGCCTGTCTTCGATATCGACACGAGCGTGCTACCCGGCTCTGGCCTTGATCGCGGCGTTCTCTAGGGCCGCCACCATTGCATCTCCGGAGTGGCGGATGTGGCGGCGCATCTCGCGCTCGGCGGCCTCTTCGTCGCCGGCCAGAACCGCGGCGATGACGGTGTCATGTTCGTCCATCGACGTGCGGGTGTAGTCGGGATCCATCATCCTGTGGAACTGCATCCTGTAGATCGGCAGGGTCAGTTGCGTCGCGATCTCGACCGCCTTGCCGTTGCCGGCGATGCGGTAGAGCAACTCGTGGAAGGCCTGGTTTCCCGACACATATTCGTGCGGCTTGTCGACTGCCGCCTCCATGGCGTCGCGGCAGGCTTCCAGCCGTTCGCGATTGTCGTCCTGATCGATCCTCCGGGCGGCCGCCCGGGCGGTCATGCCCTCGATCACTTCGCGCAGATCGAAAATGTCCCGCACCTCCTGCAGGCTGAAGGTCCGCACCGTCGCCCCGCGATGGGGAACGATGTCGATCAGGCCTTCGCCGGTCAGCCGACGGATGGCTTCGCGCACAGGCCCTGCGCTGACGCCGAACGAGCGGGTGACATCAGCCACCACCAGCCGCTGGCCCGGGGCGAAGCGGCCTTCCCGAATAGCCTCGCGCAATTCGGTGATCGTGTACTCAACGACAGTCTCGGCGTGTTCCATGCTCAAAGTGACTCTCGAAGGGGCGCGGCCGCGACCTTAGACAAGGACGCGGCCGAGATCGACGCCTTGTGTCAGAACAGCGGCGTCGAGGCTCCCCGCAGCAGGGGCAGAAGCTCCGACAGGTCGCGGTTCTCCAGATCTAGAACCACTTCGCGGATCGCCCCCGCCCGGCCGCCGTCGATGACCTCGCGGGTCAGGACGTCGAACTTGGCCGAGACGGCGGCGCGGTCCAGCGGCTTGCCGATGGTGTCGGGGACTGCGCGCCCGCCCTCGCGCACCGTGCCGTCGTTCAGCGTCACAATGAGCCGGACGCTGCCGCGCGTTTCTTTCTGGGCGTCGAATGCCGGATCATGGTGCGCCTTGATGCGGGGGACCAGGGCCCAGACGTCGTCGGCATCGATGCGGCTGGGCGCGAACTGATCGGCCATGGCCGCCCCGTCGATGAGGGCGACCGCGACGGCGTAGGCAACATTCATCTGAGCCCCGATCGGGGTCAGCGGCCGCTCTGGTTCCCACCAGCCGTGATGGTAGGCCACGTGGGACAGGTAGACGTCGATCGACCGCACCGAGGTCGGATCGATCTTCTCTTCGCGACCAAGTTCCAGAATGACGTCGAGCGACGAGTGCAGGGCCCCCATGGCGGCATAGGGCTTCAGGGCGATCCGCAGCGTCTCCCACCGCTCGCCCAGATCGCTGTCGATCTGTGACGCATCGGGCTCGTGGCCTTCACCGAACACCGACAGGAAGCCGCCGTACTCGCGCTCGAACACGCGTTTGATCCCGGTGTAGCCGCCCTTGGCCAGCATCGCGGAATAGAAGCCGTTCCGGGCGGCGAAGCCGTGGTGCATGCGCTTGCACATGGCTTCGTACTGGGCTGCCATCAGGCCGGCCGACTGGGTGCCGGCGAGACCCAGGGCGTCCTCGATCACCGCAGGCGACAGGCCCAGCATCACGCCGACGCCGGCCGCCGCCGCATGGGTGCCGAAGACCGCTCCGGAGTGCCAGCCCCGCGACAGCATCTGGGTGCCGTGCAGCGCCAGGCCGACGCGCGGCCCAACCTCGAACCCGGCGATAGCGGCCAGAAGGAAGGCCCGACCGGACGACACGCCGGCGCTCTCGGAGGCCGCGAGCAGGGCCGGGATCAACAACGACGCGCTGTGCAGAGGCGCGGTCGGGTGAAAATCATCGAGCTCGAACCCCTGGATAAAGGTCCCGTTCAGCAGGGCGGCGGCCGGGGCCGAGGTGGTCTCGTCCCAGCCGATGACGGTCGCATCGCCTTGGCCCTCCATGGCCAGGACCGCCTCGACCGCCGTGATCGACCAGGGTAGTTTGGCTCCGGTCAGGGCGCAGCCGAGGCCGTCGAGGATCACATCCTTGGCGCGCTCGATCACCTCGTCCGGAATCTGATCCAGATGGAGTTCGGCCAGCCAGGTGACCAGGCGGCCGGTGGGGCCGTCGGGATCGATAGGCCTGTCGGATGTCTGTGGTGCGGAAGACGGGGTCATGCGGTCGCCTGTGAGGAGGAAGACAGATCGTCGGGCAGTCCGGGCGGGAGGCTCCAGACCCAGGGTCGGGCGGCGCGATCCTTGGCCTGCCACGCTCGAATCAGATCGCCGTCGCGCAACGACAGGCCAATATCGTCCAGCCCCAAGAGCAGCGCCTCGCGCTTCAGGGCGGCAATCTCGAAAACGATCGGCGCGCCGACCGGCGGCTGGATAGTCTGCGTCTCGAGGTCGACGGCGAACTCGGCCCCCGGCGTGGCGGCCGCTTCGGCGCATCGGTCGAGCTCCGCTGCGTCCAGCCGGACCGGCAGGACCCCGCCCTGGAAACAGTTGGCATAGAAGATGTCGCCGAAGCTCTCGGCGATAATACAGCGAACCCCCATGGCGGCTATGGCGGTAACCGCGCCCTCCCTCGACGAGCCGCAACCGAAGTTGGGCCCCGCGATCAGGATCGGAGCGCTGCGCCAGGCCGGCCGATTGAAGATGAATTCGGGGCGCTCGCTTCCGCCGGCGTCGTAGCGAAGGGCCTCGAACGCCCAAGGCCCCAGCGCCTCCGGACCGCCGCCCGCGGTCAGCCGCTCGATGCGTATGATGACATCGGTGTCGATGTTCGGAAGCAGCAAGGGGGCCGCGACCCCGGTCACGGGTTGGAAGGGTTGGCTCACTGCATCGTCCTCACATCAACAATAGCGCCCGCGATGGCCGAGGCGGCGGCCGTGGCGGGACTGGCCAGATGGGTGCGGACGCCCGGTCCCTGCCGGCCGACGAAATTGCGGTTCGAGGTCGAGACCACGCGTGCCCCGGGCGGGGCCTGTTCCCCGTTGGCGGCGACGCACATGCTGCATCCCGGCTCGCGCCAGTCGAAACCGGCGTCGCGGAAGACCTGGTCCAGCCCTTCCGCCTCCGCCGCCCGGGCCACCTCGACCGATCCCGGGACGACCCAAGCGGTCACGCCGGCGGCTGTGTGGCGGCCTCGCGCGAACGCAGCCGCTTCGCGCAGGTCGGAGAGGCGCGAGTTGGCGCACGATCCGATGAAGACCCAGTCCACCGGCGTGCCGATCAGGGCTTGTCCCGGAGCCAGCCCCATATAGTCCAGCGCCGCCTGGGCGGCCGCCCGCACCTCGGCATCAGCGATGGCGGCGGGGTCCGGGGCGCGACCGGACACCGGCGCCGACTGATCGGGACTGGTGCCCCAAGTGATCGTGGGAACGACCTCGGCCACATCGACGGTCAGGTCCCGGTCGAAAACGGCGTTCGGATCGCTGGCCAAGCTGCGCCAGTGGTGCACCGCCGCTTCAAAGGCCTCGCCTGCGGGCGCGAAGGGACGTCCGCGCAGATAGTCGAAGGTGACCTCGTCGGGGGCGATGATGCCGGACCGCGCTCCCATCTCGACCGACAGGTTGCACAGCGTCAGCCGACCCTCGATCGGCAGGACGTCGACATAGGTCCCCGCATATTCGATAGCGTGGCCGACCCCGGCCGTCGTACCGAACCGCCGGATCAGATGCAGGATCACATCTTTGGGCGTCACTCCCGGACCCACCGTTCCTTCGAGACTGATCCGCAGGGTCCGAGGGCGCTCGATCCGCAGGGTCTGGGTTGCCAAGGCCTGGCTGCTCTCTGAGTTGCCCACCCCGAACGCCAGGGCGCCGACCCCGCCATTGGTGCAGGTGTGGCTGTCGCCGCAGATCAGGGTCGTGCCCGGCAGAGCGATGCCGAGCTCCGGCCCCATAACGTGCACGATCCCCTGCCCCCGCTCGCCCAAATCGAAGAAGCGGATGTGGGCGGCCTCGGAGAAATGCTTCAGCGCCTGATGCAGCCGCCCGCCCAGCGGGAAGGTCTCGGCCGTCCGGCCCGGCGCGCTGGAGACCGCATGGTCCGGAGTAGCGAACGTCAGGTCGGGATTGGCGATCGCCAACTCGCGGCGGGCGACCTCCATCAGGGCTGGCGGTCCCGACAGGTCGTGCAGGACGTGGCGGTCGATGTGGAGCAGCGACCAGCCTTCGCCGAGATCGCGCACGACATGCAGGTCCCAAATCTTGTCGATCAGGGTGCGCGGACAGTCAGGCATCGGCGCGCTCGTAGATGCGGCGCAGCGCGTTCCATTCGTCGGCGCCGAACCGTCGGAAGGCGTCCATCACGCCTTGGTCCGGCGGCACGGCATTGGGCAGTCCCGTCTCCCGAAGTGTGCGCAAGGTCTCATCCAGAAGAGGTATGATCTCGCGCAGGAGAACGCCGGGCAGGATCACCGTCTTGAAGCCCATCGCCTGCGCCTCGGCGGCGCTGACGATCGGCGTGCGACCGCCGGGCACGAGGTTTAGCAGACAGGGCCCGGCGACCCGCCTCGGGATGTCCGCCATCTCTTCCAGGGTCTGGGGCGCCTCGACGAAGGCCATGTCGGCGCCGGCGGCGAGGGCGGCGTTGGCGCGGGCGATCGCCTCGTCCGGATCGCGGGTGGCGCGCGCGTCGGTGCGGGCGATGATGACGAAGGACGGGTCCCGACGCGCCGCGACGGCCGCCCTGATCTTTGAGACGAACTCCTCGGCCGAGGTGACGTCCTTGCCGTCGAGATGACCACAGCGCTTGGGCGAGATCTGGTCCTCGATATGGATCGCCGCCACGCCCGATCGTTCGTATTCGCGCACGGTCCGGGTGACGTTGAGTTCATTGCCATAGCCGGTGTCAGAGTCCGCGATCACGGGGACCGAGACCGACCCGGCGATTACCGTGCCCGCAGTGACCATCTCCGTCTGGGTCAGCAGGCCGAAGTCGGGAAAGCCGTGCGCGGCGGACACACCCGCCCCGGTCATGTAGACCGCCTTGAAGCCTGCCTGTTCGGTCAGACGCGCGGTCAGCGCGTCATAGCAACCGGGCGCGACGACGATGTCGGGACCCGCCAGCAGGTTTCGGAATGTAGGGGATTGGGTCATTCGAAGGTCTCAGGCTTTGGGGGGCTTGGCGGGGTCGGAGATCGATGGATGGTCGAGCTGCAGGGCGCGCCGGCGATAGGCCGCAAGGCCCGAGGCGGTGATTGCCAGCCCGAGCACGCCGGCCAGAGCGACCGTGACGAACAGAGCCCAGCGGATGCCGTCGGCTTGCGGGAACAGGCCGTCGCTGAACATTCCGACCAGCAGCGGGCCGAGCGCGTTGGAGATCAGCCCCACGCTGAGGATATGCACCCCCGCCAGCCGGGCGCGGATGCGCGACGGCACGGCCTCGCCCATGGCGACGTAACCGCCGATCGAGGGCGCATAGCCGAAGAAGGAGGCGATCCCCATCGGGACCAAGGCGGTGCCCGCCGTCGGCGCGGCCAGGGCCAGAAGGGCGAAGAAGCAGAAGGCGGACCCGCCGGCGACGCACACGAGCAGCGGAGCATCCGACCGTCCCCTGCGGCGCAGGACCTCGATCAGCCGTCCGACGGCCAGACACCCGATCAGCGAGAGGACGCCGGACGTCAGGGCCAGGGCGATGGCGGTCTGCGATCCCGTCCAGCCGTAGGTCCGCTCGAAGAAGACCACGTTCCAGGTCTGGACCGTGTAGGCGGCCAGCTGGAACACGGCGATGCCGAGGAAGATAGAGACGAGCAGACGAAGGTGGTTGCGCACGAACCCGCCGGTCGATCCTTCGTCGGTGCCCTCGACCTCGCCGTCGCGGGTCCGTGGCGTATCCCGTATGACGACGGCGATGACCACGGCCAGCAAGAGCCCGGGCGCGGCGGCGACGAAGAAGACCGCCTGCCAGGGTTGGACATGGCCGACGATCGGCACGGTCAGTCCCCCGGCGGACTCCACCAAATGCAGGACCAGACCGCCGAGCAGCAGGGCCACAATCACGCCCGCGCTGCCGGCGCTGAGATAGACGCCGAAGGCCCGCGACCGCCGCTCGCGCGGCACCGTGTCGCCGATCAGGGAGATGGCTAGGGGATGGAGCAGCGCCTCGCCGGCCCCCACCGCCGCCCGCGCCACGATCATCGTCATGAAGGACAGGGCCAGCCCCGTTCCCAGCGTGGCCAAGCTCCAGAAGCCGACGGCGAAGACCAGCAAAAGCTTGCGGCTCGTCTTGTCAGCAATCAATCCGCCGACCGGACTGAACAGGGCATAGCTGACGGCGAAGGCGGCACCGGACAACAGGCCGAGCTGTGAGTCCGAGAGACCGAGAGCCGCCTTGATCGGCTTCAGCGCGACGCTGAAGATCACCCGATCCGCGAAGCTGAGCAGATAGGCGAGGTACAGACAGATCAGCAGCGTCCGCCCCTGCGGGCGCAGATCCCGGGCGGCCATGGTCAGGACGCCGTGAACAGCGGGACCGCGCCGCTGACCAGGGCCGCCGCGATCATGACGAGAGACACGAAGATCGCCCATGGCACCGCACGCTTCAGGTAGCGGCCCGGGTCGATGCCCAAGAGTGCCGAGAAGACGAACAGACTGGGCAGCAGCGGGCTGAGCACATGCACTGGCTGACCCAGCACCGAGGCGCTTGCCATCTGCAGCGGCGTGATCCCGTAAGCGGCAGCGGTCTTTGCCAGGACCGGCAGGGCGCCGAAGAAGAAGGCGTCGTTGGGCATGAAATAAGTCAGCGGCATGCTGAGCAGGGCCGTGATTGGCCCGAGGCCTCGTCCGACCTCGGCCGGCAGGGCGGCCACGGCGGCGCCGGCCATGGCCTCGATCATACCGCTGCCGTTCAGAATGCCGGTGAAGATGCCCGCGCCGAAGAACAGCAGGACAAAGGAGACCAGATTCTCCGCATGTGAGGTGATCCGCGTCCTCTGGCTCTCCAGGCTCGGGTAGTTGATCATCAGGGCGAGGGCGCAGCCGATCGGGAACAGGATCACCGGAGAGGCAAAGCCGGTCGCCAGCGCCACGATGAGAGCAAGGGTCAGGGCGAGGTTGACCCAGATCAGTTTCGGACGCCGCGCGGCCTTATCGCCGATCATGCCGCCACCCGCGAAGGCTTCGGCGTCAACCTCGGCGTCGTCGGAGACCAGGCCCGCCAACCGCTCGCGCTCGCAGCGCCCCAGAAGCCAGGCGACCAACAGAACCGCGAGACTGCCCGCCACGACGGCCGGAAGCACGGCCATGAAGATGGCGGCCGGATCGACGCCTAGGGCGGCGGCGGCGCGGGGCGTCGGACCGCCCCAGGGCGACAGGTTCTGGACCGCTACCGCGAAGGCCATCAGAGCGCCCAGCACGGCGGTGTCCATCCGCATCCGCCGATAGATCGGCAGGAAGGCGGCCAGCACCACGAGGCCGGTCGAAATCCCGTCTCCCGAAAAGGCGATGAACAGCGACAGGCCCGCCGTGCCGAGCGTGATGCGCACCGGATCGTCGCCTGTGAGTTTCAGCACCCGCGCGACCAGCGGCTCGAACAGGCCGGCGTCCAGCATCAGCGAGAAATAGAGCACCGCGAAGGTGATCATGACGATGGTGGGGGCTAGTTGCCTGACCCCGTCCACCGCCATCGGCGCGATCTCGGCGCCCAGGCCGCCCAACAAGGCGAAAGCCACCGGAACGATGATCAAGGCAATCAGCGGCGACACCCGACGCGACATCACCACCAGGGTGAAGACGGCCACCATGGCGAAGCCGAGCACGGCCAGACCCGTCTGGGACTGGAACAAGGCGATCATGCTCGAACGTCCATACAGTTACGGGTGTCGCCGGTCGGCATCAGTAGGTCCACCGCAGGGTAACGCCATAGGTCCGCGGCGGCGCATAGGCTCCGAAATTGGCGCCCGAGAAGGTCGCCTGGAAGGTCCGCGCCAGTTCGTCGGTCAAGTTCTTGCCCCAAACCGAGACCTGCCAGTCGCCGCTGGCGGCGGTGTAGACCGCGCGTGCATCGACGAACTCGGACGGCTCACGGACCTCTAGGTCGTTGTTGCTGTTATCGTCGTAGATGAAGCTCTCATACTGGTAGTCGGCTGACACCAGAATTTCGGCTCCGTTGGCCAGGGGCCAGGCGTAGGACGGGGAGAACACCAGCTTGTGCTTGGGCGTGCGCGAGATCTGGTTGCCCGCGAAGTCGGCGCCCTCTTCGACGTACTCATCGAAGGTCGCGTCGGTGTAGGCATAGGATAGGTCCAGCCGCAGCGCGTCCGTCGCCCGCCAGCCGAATGCGGTCTCGTAGCCCTTGATGGTGGCGGCGCCCGCGTTGTTGGTGACGATGGCCAGGCCCACCACCTGTTTGGTCTGCAAGTCGCTGTAGTCGGTCCAGTAGAGGGTGTTGTTCCAGGTCAGGCGGCGATCGAAAAACTGGCTCTTCTGGCCGATCTCGTACTGGGTGGCGTACTCCGGCAGGAAGGTGGTGGCGGCCGAGACCGCGCTGCCGGGGGTGTCCTGGAAGCCGCCGCTCTTGAAGCCGCGCGAGACCAGTCCGTACAGCAGGGTGTCGGGGACCAGCTTGAAGTCCGCGCCGAGCCGCCAGGAAACGCCGTCGAAGCTCTCGCTGGCTGCGACCGTGAACCGCTCGGTCGCACGATAGAGCTGGGTCGAGCGGGCGTTGCTGATGAAGAAATCCTTGTCATCGTTCGAATAGCGAACGCCCCCGAACACCCGCAAACGCTCACCGATCGGCACGGTCACGTCGGCGAAGGCGGCATAGCTGTCGAGCCTGGAGCGCTGGTCATAGACGTCGGTCGGCGGGACTGCGGGAACGGGCGCGGTCAGGCTGGCCCGGGCGTAGAGCTGCAGCAGTTCCTCGCGGTCTATCCGCTGCGAGAACGTGTAGAGGCCGGCGACCCAGGTGACCGGACCGTCAGGACGCGAGGCGAGGCGGAGTTCATGGCTCCAGAAGTCCGTCGATTCCGTATTCCCGCCCGAGATGCCGAGCCGGTTGAAGGTCGGATTGCCTCCGTCGAAGTCGTAGAGAATACCGTAGTCGAGCTCCCGATACGAACCCAGATAGATCATGTCGGCGAAGCCCAGATCGACGTCCACCTGGGCGCGGCCGCCCCAGGTGTCACGGTTCTGATAGCCGTCGAATTCGCTCGCCAGAGCGTCGCGCGCTCGGTTGACAGTCCACAGCGGACCCCGCGACGACGTCGGGTCGCGATCGAAGACATACTGGGCCGGCGCATTGGCCCGGTCTCTGGTTCCATCGACCGACAGATGGACACGCAGGGTCTCGGTCGGATTGGCCAGGAACTGAAGCCGGCCGCTCAGGGTGTCCTGATCGTCGGCCTCGCCGCCGGTGAAGCGATTGTCGACATAGCCGTCGTGGGTGCGCAGGCTGGCGCTGGCGCGGAAGGCGGCGGTTCCGTCGGCGACCGGCACGTTGACGAAGCCGGCGGCTTCCTGACGGCCGTAGTTGCCGAGGGTGGCCTCGGCCGATGCCGAGAAGGCGTCGACGTCCGGGCGCGCGGTGGTCACGCTGACGGCGCCGCCGACCACGTTGCGGCCGAACAGGGTCCCCTGCGGTCCCTTCAGCACCTCGATCTGCTGAACGTCGAAGCCGTCGAAGGCGACCGCGGCCGGTCGGCCGAGATAGATCTCATCGACGAAGACGGCGGAGCTCGGATCGCCGCCCGCCCCCTTGTCGGCCGAACCGATGCCGCGGATGAACGGCCGGGGTTGTCCCGAGGGAAAGGCGTCGAAGCTCAGGCCCGGCGTCCGCGTCACGACGTCCTGGAGACCCTGGATGCGAGCGTTCTCGATCTGCTCGGCGCCGAAGACGGTCACGGTGACCGGCACATCCTGCAGACGCTCGGCGCGCCGCTGGGCGGTCACAATCACCTCATCGACAGTCGTCGCATCCTGGACCGGCGCTGGTGCCTGGTCCTGAGCGATCGCGGGAGCCGCCGACAGGGCGGCAAGGCTGCATCCGGCAGCCAGCATCGTCCGATAGATCATGTTTCCTCTTCCCATATACGAGCGCCATTCGGCGTCTCATTGATTTCAGCGTAGCACCCGAACCGTAGGGTGCAAGGATTTTATTAAAATCTGTTGGTACAAAGCTACGTTTTGCATTCAGTTTGGCGACGCTAGGCGAGGTCTTTCGCGCCGACAACCCAATTTTGGATGCAAAATCGCCGTCGAGCGCTGCCTGTCCGTCGCCAGACCGATCAGCTCGCGTTAGTTTTGTTAGATGACGAATCTGACCAGCCACGGCGAAGTCTGGGTCGAGCCTCTGACCCAGACCGTCCTCGTTCAACTGCGCGAACTCATCCTGTCAGGCGGTCTGGCGGCCGGGGTCAGGCTCCGCGCGGAAGGGCTGGCGACGCGGCTGGGCGTTTCGCGCACACCGCTTCGCAGCGCTCTCGCCATCCTCGCGGCGGAAGGTCTCGTCCGGTACGAGACCAACCGGGGCTATACCGTCAGGGAGCAATCGCTCGAACTAATCATCGCCGCCATAGAAGCCCGCGCGCCGCTTCAGGCCGAGGCCACTCGAATCCTGTCGCGCCGTCCCGATCGTGCCGCCGTGATCCGCCATCTCACTGTCGTTGAAAACCAAATGTCAGCGATCTCCCACGGCGACGCTTGGTCTGAAGAGATCGAAGCCGCCTGGTTCGGGGCCTTCTACGGCTTTCACAGGATGATCCTGCACGGGGCCGGAAACCCCTTCCTCCGTACCGCCATGCGAATGACGATCGTCTATCCCGTCTTCGGCGATCTGTTGCGGATCTACCCCCCCGTAGCGCGGCGCGTGCGTCCTGAACTCCTCGTCATGCCGATCACCCCTCCCCCCTTCACGCGCGAGTCGGCGGCCGATCACGAACGGCTCCTCATGCGCTTGTCCGAAGGGGACGGAGAGCGCGCCGCCGCGCTCGTTTACGAGCAGGCTCTGCGACAGAGAGATCGCATTCTGGGGTCGTTGATCACGCCGATGACGCATTGACGTTTTGAATGCAAAACTTCTAGGGATGGTCGGATGACTATCGCACCTTCCCTTTCCGAGCCCTCTCCGGAACAAGGGTCCGACATTCGCTGGACCACGGTAGTTGTCCCTGTCGGCGCTTTGGGGGCAGGCGTCCGGGCCGACCAGCTCGAACAGGCTCTTGCCGCCGGAGCCCACGCCATCGCGCTCGATGCGGGTTCGACCGACAGCGGCCCGGCCTACTTGGCCACCGGCAAGTCGAAATATAGCCGGGACTCGCTTAAGGCCGACCTATCCATCTTGGTTGCAGCGCAGAGCCGTTGGAAGCTTCCGCTTCTAATCGGCTCATGTGGGACATCGGGCTGCGATGTCGCCCTCGACGCGACCCGCGACATCGTCGTCGAGATCGCCGCCGAACTGGGCATCGCGCCCCGCATCGCCGTCCTGCGATCCGAGCTCGATCCAGCCCTGGTGAAGGCGCGAAACGCGCAGGGCCGGATCCGCCCCCTTCCGCCGCTCGGTGCCCTCGAAGAGGCCACAATCGAAGCCTGCGAGCATATCGTCGCCTTGATGGGCCCAGAGCCCTATATCGCGGCGCTCCAGGCCGGGGCCGATATCGTTCTGGGCGGGCGCACGACGGACACCGCCGTGATCGCGGCTGTCCCCCTGATGCGCGGCGCGGGCGCCGGTCCGGCCTGGCATGCCGGGAAGATCGCCGAATGCGGCGGACAGTGCACGACCAATCCGATCGACGGCGGCGTCGTCATCCGGGTAGGCTCCGACGCCTTCGAGATCGCGCCGATGAGCGACGCCAATCGCTGCACGCCCTTCACCGTCTCGGAGCATATGCTCTACGAAAACAACGACCCGCATCTGTTGTACGAACCGGGCGGCGTACTGCATGTCGAGGCCTGCCGCTACGAGGCGATCGACGAGCGACGCGTGCGGGCGACGGGATCCCGGTTCGAGCCGGCGCCCTATACGATGAAACTGGAGGGCGCGGCCAACGGCCCGTTCCAGACCATCATGATCGTCGGCATTACCGCGCCCGAGGTCATGGGGTCCGTCGAGGTCTTCCTGCAGAGGATGCAGGCCGCGCTGGACGAACGGACGCGCCGCGTGCTGGGCCTGGAGGCGGACGCCTTCGATATCTCCCTGCGTCCATATGGATGGAACGCCGTCACCGGAACCCCGGTCGAGAGCGGCTTCATCCCGCGCGAGCTCGGGCTGATGCTGGTGGCCACAGCGGCGACGCAGGACCTGGCGACGCGGATCGCCAAGACCGCCAACCCCTACTTCTTCCACTTCCCCCTGACGATGGGCATGGAGCTGCCGAGCTACGGCTTCCCGTTTTCGCCCGCCGAAATTGAGCGCGGTCGATCCTACGAATTTTTGCTCAACCATATCGTCGAGGTCGAAGACGGCCACGAACTGGTGCGCAGCGAATGGGCGGACCTCACGAAAGGCGCTGCTCATGGCTAGGCTGAAAGACGTCTGCGCCCACATCCGGTCCAAGAACGCGGGGCCGTTCTGGGTCACCGTCGACCTGTTCTTCGAGGATCCGCCGACCTTCCTAGAATGGAAGAATCGGCCCGGCCTGTCCAATGACAGCCTGAGCGCCGTGTTTGGGGCCGACCCGTCCCGGACCAAACGCATCGAGGCGCCGGAGCTCGGCGTGCTGAAATTCTCCTATCCCCGCGCGCGGCCGCAGGGCGGGGTTATGGAGCGCGACATGCACAGCGGACAGCAATACGTACTGCTGCTCGACCATGAGGTCTGAGACCCTCCTGCCGAGAGCTGCGGCCCGTCGGGCATGACCGCGCCGGACGACGCCCCGCTGGCTTCCTTGACGAGGCGGTGGCGCGCGCCTTCGATGCAGTGGGGGCTTCTCCTGATCGTGACGATCGCCTTGGTCGTCGCCCTGCGAGCCGGTCACGTCCCGGCAGCGCTGCTGTTCGGCCCTCTGCTGGCGGCCATGATGTTCGGCTTGCGCGGCGCGTCGATCCGGCCGGCGCCATTGGTCTTCGCCGGGGCGCAGGCCTTGGTCGGCTGCATGATCGCCACGGCGATGACGCCAGCTCTTCTCTCGGGTTTGGCGCGGCATGGGGCGACCTATCTAGCGATCGCCGCCTCGACTCTGGCGCTGACAACGGGCCTGGGCTGGTGGATGACGCGTCGCGGGTGGTTACCCGGGACGACCGCGATCTGGGGCTTGGCGCCGGGAGCCTCGACGGCCATGGTGCTGATGTCCGACGCCTTCGGCGGCGACCGGCGGCTGGTCGCGATGATCCAGTACCTCCGCATCCTCATGGTCGCCGCAGCGGCGGTCGCCCTCGCCCATGTCGCCGGCGGCTCGTCGGACGGATTTGCGAGCAGGTCACTGTTCGGTCCGATCGACCTGCGACAGGTCCTCATCACCCTGGCGGTCGCAGCGGTGCTCGGACTGGTGGGTCGGGTAACTCGACTGCCGGCGGGAACCTTCCTCTTCGCCATGCTGGGCGGCGCAGGGCATTGTCAGCCCAAACCCTTTGCGCGGATTGTGACCGCCCCCTAGCCTCGTGGCATGGCCAAGAGCACCAGTCCCTTCCGCTACTTCGACAGCTCGCCGGAGGTGATCCGGACGGTGGTGATGATGTATGTGAAGTACCCGCTGTCGCTCCGGAATGTGGAGGACCTGCTGGCCGAGCGCGGCATCGACATTTGCTACGAAACCGTGCGGCTTTGGTGGAACCGGTTCGGTCCAATGTTTGCCGCGGAGATACGCCGGAAGCGCGTTCAGAGGATGCGATCCTTCACCCACTGGCGGTGGCATCTCGACGAGGTCTACGTGAAGATCAATGGCGAGATGCACTACCTCTGGCGCGCCGTCGATCAGGAGGGCGAGGTGCTGGAATCCTTTGCCAGCAAGACCAGGGACAAGGCTGCAGCCCTCACCTTCATGAAGAAGGTCATGAAGCGGCACGGTCGTGTGAAGGCGATCACGACCGACGGACTGCGCTCCTACAAAGCCGCCATGAAGGCGCTCGGCAACACCGCCAAACAGGAGGTCGGGCGGTGGGCCAATAACCGGGTCGAAAACTCACACCTGCCCTTTCGACGACGAGAACGAGCCATGGTGAGGTTCAGGCAGATGAAGACGCTGCAGAAGTTCAGCTCCGTCCACGCCGCCTTCCACAACCACTTCAATCAGGACCGCCACCTCATCAGCAGAGAGACATACAAGGCGCAACGCTCGGCCGCCCTGGCCGAGTGGCAGACGCTCGCCGCATAGGCCTCGCCTCCCCTGCCCGGACTCCCCTCAGTGGAGACGAGTTAGCGTTGGACTGACAGCACCCTCTGAACGGCTCGCAAAGTGGGTCAGGGAGATCGGGGTGACCGATCCTGATGTTCAGCCTAACCACGGCTGGCGTCACAGGTTCAAAACCCTTGCCCGCCTATACGGGATGGACGCTGAAACCCGTGACGCCATCCAGGGACACTCTCGGCGCAGCGAGGGCGAGAAGTATGGTGACGTGCCAATCGTAGTTCTTGCCCGCGCGCTAACTCTGATGCCTGCGTACCGGATTATGTCAGACGGCCGGACCGTAACTGGACCGGCCGATCCGGTGAACTAATCGCGGAGATCAACGAGGTCGCCTGGCAGCGACTGCGCGGCCGCTTCGGCCTATGCCAGCGCTCCTCGATCAAGACGTTACGAGCACGCACGATGTAAGAGACAGAAGATGCGCGTCTGGGCGGGCGTCGAACGCATTGCCACGGTCGCACGGGGTGACCCGGCTAGGACGTCTACGGCTCTTTGTTTGACTGACTACGGATGCCCTGGCTTCTCCAAAGGTACGCTGATCGAAAAACCGTCTAGGTCCAACGACGCCTCGACCACCCGTGCTTCCGGGAAACCTTCGCTGAGCCACCCAGACAGTCTCTCTCGGTCTTGGTCCCTAGATCGAGCGCCGAGGATTACGCTGGTTATAGCGTTCGCCGGAAGCACAACGGTGGTGTCTGCACCGCTCATGCGGACTATCCTCCATTCCTTTTCGTGTTCCCAGGTTCGGCCCTTCGTATTGAGCACTCGTAGGACGTCGAGCCGCCTGTCGACCCTTTTCCCCTTGGGGAAATGGAAGTCGGCCCTGTGGTCCCGGTAGATGACCTTGATGGTTAGGTAGGTCTGCCCCTTAGGAAGGGCGCTGGGATCAAACTCGACGCAGACGCCCCGATGGCTATCAGCGTAGTGGCTCCACATCAGTGGGTGGTCTGCCTGTTCAGCAAAGCAGGTCATGCCATAGCCAGACACCATTTGATGCCAGTCCATCAGAGCTGCGAACTTGAGTTGCTTCGGGGACAGCCGTCTCAGGCGATTGAGTGTCTCATCAGCGACCGACTCGTCCCCCCCTCCTCTTACGCGTTCGCGATCCTGCTTCAGCCTTAGTTGGATTGCCGCCCTTGTCTGGGGAACCACCACACGCGGCGAACAGTCGAATGGATCATTAAACTCGGATGGGCTTTGAAAATGCAGCCCTCGCCCTTTTAGAAGCGGCTCAAGATGCGCCCAGGACATAAACTTGTAGATGCGCGGCGGCGGCTCCAAGGAAAGTTCCGCAAGCGCCGCCTCGTGATCTGGCGGCAAGATCACTACCGATCTCCTTCGGAACAGGTTCATTTAAGGGCGATGACTATCCGTCACCGCCCTATGCGGGACCAAGCGATTTTTTCCGGGCATTCGATTGCAACCGGTTGCACTGGGATCGCCTCTAGATCAGCGCTCCCCCAGACAATGTTCGCGACCTGACCCGGCTCAGATCAACTCCCGCAGATGCGGTCAAAAGTTCTTAGAGGATTTGCAGTCGTCGTAGTTTCGCACCGCGCTCTGGACCCGAGCCGGACGCGGTGCTGCACAGAGAATGCCTCAGTCCCCACTATGGGCAGAACGGCAGACGGCAGACGGCAGACGGCAGACGGCAGACGGTCTCGCTGCATCTAGGTTTCTGTCGCAGCCAACCGGGTAAACGCCTCAACGATCGGCGTCGGGCAAAAGGCTGGATAGTCCACTAACACTCGTTTAACGACGCTGTCAGTCAGCTTCCCTCTACCGCCAGCACTGTAGCGGTTCAGACTGGGGTGCGCAGCTACCACCAGAGCCTCCAGTTCGTGACCATTCATTTGCTGATGTTGCTGGCGCACATTGAGCGCCGCGACGCCGTGATAGCGACTTTCACTTCGAGCCATGTCTGCCAGTGGGTATTGGATCGGTTGCTCAACAGCGTCGATCAGCTTTTGAAGGGCGTCAGGATCGAGATTAGGAAGGCTCGCAAACGTAGCGTCGGTTCCAGCTAGTTTTGTCACGTCACGAAGTAAAAGAGCTGCAACTAACAGTGGGTCAAGAAGTAGGTTGTCCAAAGCGTAGTGTGTCCCGCTTCCGAGGATATGAACTCGGTCTGTGGGTACGTTCGCGCCGTCCCAATCGAGAAGGCCGTAGACAGACGCATTCCCGTTGGCCGCAAGTTCTGAAACGATCTTCGTAACGACGGCACAGCCAGTCCCGATCTCCTGCCCGGCCCTCCGCAGCCCAGTGGACATGAAAGTCAACGTGCGCGGCAATGGCACGCGTGCCTTCAGAACGGACTCCAATGTCTCGTAGCTCGCAGCGTCTGTGTCGCTTTCCACGAAGACTTGGCGACGGCCTGAGTAATCGATTGACAGTGTTGGCACACCAAAAGTCAGTCGGTTAAGCGCCTCTTGCTTTGTGACTTTCTTGGGAGTGCCCGCAACCAATTCATACAAACTATCATCCGGGGCCAGCGCCACCGTCGTCGGGGAGTGGGTAGTCAAGATGCAGCTGACCCCTCGCTGTTCGACGAGCGTGTTGAGCGCGGTTAGCCACCGACTGACCATCTCCGGGTGCAGCGACGCGTCCATTTCATCCAAGAGCAGGACACGAGGCATAATAACCCCAACACGAAGTGGATCGTATTGAAATAAGGATAGGGCGAACCTCAGCAGAACCCTCTCGCCCGACGAAAGCTGCCCCGCGCTGACAGATATACCGTTGTCGAGCCTCTTGAGCACGAAGGTGACCGGCTGCTGAATCTCCACCGGTGGTGGTGCGACCTCGTAGCCAAGGCCGAAAAGCTGCAGCGTATCGTTGAGGAGCGCCCAAGGTGGCTCGCCGAACTTTTCCCGAAACTGAGCATCGGTCAGTGCAATCGTGGTGCCGGCATCTTCGTCCTCTAGTTTCTGCATCCGATTGCGGAAGCGCGTGTCGCGATAGGTTGAGAAGACCCGTGTCAGCGCAGGATCGAAGGCAGGGAAGCCGCCCCAGCTATCGATTTGATCGCAGACTTCCTGCGTCACCATTCTTGGCTTGATGCCGGTGCGCTCGCTCGCAGTTCGGATACGGCTAGCGACCATATCCAACATTGGGTCGGGCATACGCCCAGGCCGAGGCCCCGGTGTCAGCAGTGCAGCGTCAGCCCCCTCCAGGAGGCTTCGAAGGCCTTCTGTATCGTCAGGTATGCTTAGCCGTTCGGCTAGCGATTGCGGTTCCTCGCCCACGACCGAAAGTGGATCCTCCACCACAATCCTCCTGGCGGCGAAGAAGGATTGTAGCGCGTCCAAAGTAGGATTTAGTAGGCGACGTCGGGCATCGTCGAAGTTTAGGTGGTACGGCGATACATGTTGCGGAGAGGCTGGCTGATTTATGGCTGAGCCAATCGGTTGATCCAACGCGAGCAACGGACCAGCGCTATTCTCTAATCTAACTATCAGCTCGTTTTGGAATCGCGGCATACCCGGTGCAGGTATGGCGGCCTGCTGAATTAACTGACCATGGAGGTCTGTTGCGATGAAGCCCTGTTCGATCGCCTGCAGAAACTGAGATTTTCCGCTGCCATTGCGACCCGTCAATACGACGAGGCTCGGTAGGGTCGTAACCGGAAATGTGCCAACCGATAGGTATGGCTGATCGCCTCTGAGTTGCATGAACTATTCCATATCGATCAAGCGTTAGCAAGTTCCGGGCGGTGACCGCCGCTCGCAAGACTCAACCTATAGGACCGAGGCAGGCAATGACAACGCGCGCTTGCACTCGGCGAAAACCACTGAGCCCAACGGGGCCATCACGCTCAGCACCAGACCGAGCACGCTAAGAGCCAGTCGCGATCTCTTTCCGCAAACGTATAAGCCAGGCCTCGCGAATGCGGGGAGCGCCGACCACCTGCGCCTCCTACTCGGTCGTCAGCAGGACAGACCAAAAGTGTGCGCTCTTTACGATGCCAAGGTGTAAGCGGGAACTTCATCGACGATCACATTTGGGGGCAACGGGACTATGGGAGACGACGAATTAGCGAAAGTCGACGCTACACTTGAGCGGCTCGCGGACACGTCAAACAGGATGTCGCCGATGTTGGCTGAGGAGGCTCTCGGGCAGGTCCTGACGCCTCTCCTGAGAGAAGCAGGGTATCAGGTCGTCGCATCGACCAAGCTGAAAAAGTCTACCTCATCATCCGTAAATGCCGTCGATTTCGTCGCTAGAAAAGACGGGCACGGAATTGATGGAACCGATGACCAAATCGGCATCGAGTTCAAGTACTACAGCCACGCTATCCAGCAGGCTCAAGTGGCGCAAGTGTTGGGCACGGCCATGCTTCAAGCCTTTGACAGAATGATCCTGGTCTCGAATAGCAACTTCACAGCCGCTGCCCGCGCCGCAGTTGAAAAGTCGATGCCGGTAAGAATTGAGCTGCTGGGCTACGACGACCTCAAATCATGGGCGTCGTCGCTACGGACACAGCCGTCAGACGATGAGCTGATGGCTAACCCCTCCGTGCGAGCCCTCGTAAAAACGCTCAGCTCACAGTTTGCTCGCATGATCGCGAACAACGTGCATGTTTTGGCTGACTTAGAATGGCGTCAACTTGAAGAAACAATGGCAGAGGTTTTTTCGGGGCTTGGATTTTCAACAACGCTGACACCCGGAAGCAAAGATGGCGGAAAAGACCTAATACTAGAGTATCGAGTCGCAGGCGCCGGTTTAGTTTTTTACGTCGAAATGAAGCACTGGCGATCCGCTACGAAGGTCGGCTCGGCTACAATCAAAGACTTTTTCAAGGTAGTCGTGAGAGACAGCACTCATGGGGGATTAATGCTATCAACCTACGGATTTACCGATAATGCGTTTGAGGGCATCACAGAAGTAGAGCGTCGTAAACTTCACTTTGGTGAAAAGGAAAAAATCGTTTCGCTGTGTCAGTATTACGAAAAGTCAAAGCGCGGGCTCTGGTCGCCGCCAGCTGATCTTGGCTCTCTTATTACCGATTCTTGATAGGCACACTATCAGACCAGTCCTCGACGGAACCATAAGCACGTTTCGGCTATAGGCGCACTTGTTCTGATAGCATGGCCTTGCCGGAGGCTCTCATATTCGTTCGTTATTGAGAGGCCGAGTAAACAGCCCTTTCTCGCCGTGAAACCGTGTAGTTCGTCTCTCAGAACTGTCTCTTGTAACCACCTTCTCAATCCGTAATGTGAGGTAGGTTTTCGAGAGTATTTTCAACATGTTGATCGGCTATGCGCGCGTTTCTACACAGGAGCAAGATGCCACGTTGCAACGGGTTGCACTTCTGGATGCGGGCTGTGAGCAGGTGTTCGAGGAGAAGGCGTCCGGAGCCCAGCGGGAGAGGCCCGAACTCTCGTCGGCGTTAGACTACATGCGCCGAGGCGACACTCTAGCAGTTTGGAAACTCGACAGGTTGGCCCGGTCGGTCAAACAGCTCATCGATACCGTCGAGGCACTTGAGGCAAGGGGTATCGGATTTCGGAGCCTCACGGAAAACATCGACACAACTTCACCCGGCGGCAAGCTGGTCTTTCACCTGTTTGCGGCTCTTGCCGAGTTCGAGAGAGGTCTGATTCGCGAGCGAACGATGGCGGGGCTCGCTTCCGCGAGAGAGCATGGTCGCACCGGTGGACGGCCGAAATCCCTTTGCGACTCCGATCTGGCAGCAATCAAGGCGCTTCTTTCCGATCGGCAGATCACCGTAGCGCAGGCTGCCACCCGCATGGGGACATCGGTCGCAACCTGACGTGACCCCCTGAAACTCCTCCAGGAATAGCTAGAGTCCGCCCCTTGAAAGGACGGACAGAATGAAGCGATCACGGTTCACGGAAGAGCAGATCATCGGGATCCTGCGCGAGCAGGAGGCCGGTGTTCCGGTGGCGGATCTGTGCAGGAAGCACGGGCTGAGCTCGCCGACCTTCTACAAGTGGAAGGCCAGGTATGGCGGCATGGACGTGTCGGAGGCCCGGCGGCTGAAGGCGCTGGAAGACGAGAACGCCAAGCTGAAGCGGATGCTGGCGGACTCGATGCTGGACAACGTCGCGCTGAAGGATCTGCTGGGAAAAAAGTGGTGACGCCGGCTGCGCATCGAGAGGCGGCGGCGCACCTGCAGGCGTCCTACGAGATGAGCGAACGGCGGGCCTGCCGGGTGCTGGGCGTTGATCGGACGAGCGTGCGCTATCAGGCGACGCGACCGGACGACGGCGTCCTGCGGAATCGACTGAAGGCCCTTGCGCAGGAGCGGCGGCGGTTCGGCTATCGCCGCCTGCACGTGATGCTTCGGCGCGAGGGGCATGCGGTGAACAAGAAGCGGGTCCAGCGGATCTATCGCGAGGAGAAGCTGACGGTGCGCCGGCGCGGGGGGCGGAAACGGGCCATGGGCACGCGGCGTCCGTTGGAGATCCCACTGGTCGCGAACCAGCGCTGGTCGCTCGACTTCGTGTCGGATCAGATGACCGATGGGCGGCGCTTCCGCATCCTTACGGTGATCGACAACTGCACCCGCGAATGCCTCGGGCTCGTCGCCGACACCTCGCTGTCGGGCCGACGGGTGGCGCGCGAGCTAGATGCCATCATCCTGCGACGCGGGCGACCCGAGACGATCATCAGCGACAACGGCACGGAGTACACGTCCAACGCCATCCTGGCCTGGGCCGACGACGCCGGCGTGGGCTGGCATTACATCGCGCCCGGCAAGCCACAGCAGAACGGCTTCAACGAGAGCTTCAATGGCCGCCTGCGCGACGAGCTGCTGAACGAGACGCTGTTCCGATCGCTGCCGCACGCCCGCGGCGTGCTCGAAGCCTGGCGGCGCGACTACAACGAAACCCGGCCGCACTCGAAGCTGGGATGGCTGACGCCGCAGGCTTACGCAGATGCGCTCAACGGACAGATCGGCCGGTCCGCTGCGCTGGTTGATGGCTGCGCTGACCGGCCTCTTGCCAACCCCACAAACCCCAGTTCAGATCACCAAAGGACTCTCGCGCCTGCTCGAACTGTTCACGAAGCGGATCGTTGAGAGCTTCAAGCCCGTAGAATTCGACTGCGTCGATCATCCAGATTTCAAATCGGCAATCGCGCGCAATTTCAAGCGAAGTCCGCTTTGGGTCGGGAGAGGCTATAAGCTTCCCTGCCGAAAACGGACATCGCCACTTCCAAATCCGCATCTAACGGCCATTGCGCAAAATGAGGCCAGCAAAATTCCCAAGGGTTTGGGCGTGACCGGTCATGCTAACGCGAGCGAATGCACAGATCAGGCTAGGCACGCTCACGGGTCTGAGCCTCCCCGTGACTACCAACCCCCACGCCGGTCGCCCGCTTCAGGCTGAACCGTGGGCGAACTGCGCCATACGTCGTCGGTTAGTAGTCGCATCAGCCACCGCTCGGTTTAACGGGGCGCTGTCGCTTTGAACTGCTCAACTGTCCAACGATACCCGGTCGCTTCTGCCTCGATCATAATCCCGTCTTCCTCGCCTTCGATCTGTTGGGCGAAAATCAGGGCATCGGTCGCCCCTAATGGGTAAGAGCGCGCTTCGCCTTGAGGCCGTTGAAAGCAAACGATGAACTTGGTCATCGGGAGGGAAACCCACTCCCGATGAAAGGTTCATCCGTTAGATTGTGCCCCGGTGAATCATGTCGAGGCCGACGACCGCCGTGGCGACCAAACTGGACACTACGTAGGCCAAGACGTTGACCGTCCAGGACAATCGAAGATGACGGCTAGCGATGACGGTTGGGATTAAAAGCACGATGATGACGGCGCTCGGCAATGCCCACGGTCCCCAGCCAAGCATGTCGCTGATCCGAGCTTCGTCGTTCAAGTTGAACACGCTCACACCAGCGGCCACGATACGCATGAAAAGCGCGAAATAAAGAACGGCGTAAGCGGTGAGGCTTTGCCGCCGCATGACCATCACGAACGCAGCCAACCCAATCAAGACCGTCACCGCTGGGCCGGCCGCAGACATCAGAATGTGGTCATTCGCAGTCATCGGAGTGCCGGGAATGACGCTGTTGATGCCGTAGGACACGGGATAACCAAGAGCGGCGCCGACGAGCCAGTGCGCCGCTTCGTGGACCAAGTATGCCGCTACCGCAGCAACTGCGAATACCCCGTAGAAGGATGGGCCGACGCGCTTGTTATCTCTCATGATTTTCTCTCCCCTTGGCGTCGTCACTAACAGGCGAGCGCGAGGTGTCGAGTTAAAGTTAAGTCACAACAGGAAGGCTGGGTGATTTGGATAACGCATGCGATGTGGAGAACGTACGCGACTGCGGCATGCCCAATCCCTTTCATTTCCCAAAGCCGTGAGTCCCTGGCGGCTAGTCGATCGGAAGGCGTGTCGGGAAACGCCTTTCGATCGACGCTGCTAAGGCCTCTGCGCACTCATTGGGCCACTACCTTTAAGGGACACAGGATTTAGATTTGTGGCCCATAGGCTAACCCTGTTCGACCGGCTGCCACCGCTCAAGATTGGCAATGCCGCCGGGTGCCAACAAAGAGCAGTCGAACCGGGCGCACCTAACAGGATTTATCTGGCGCGTGCAGGCGCTTAAACGGACAGTTCAGAATGCTGACTCGGTGACAACGTGAGCGACTACTTGGACGAGACGATCGCCAACATCGAAGATGTGGAGGGATGGACCGGCTGGCCCACCACGGACTCAGAAGCTCGCGATTTGGTGGCCGGATTCATTGATGAGATGACCGACATAGGCGCTCCCGAGCGCCATACCATTGTGGCTCTGGCTATGGTCAGGCTGCTTAAGGGGCATTCTCGCTCATGAGAACAACACCGCCTTGTGCTGCCCCGTCCTGAGGAATTGGCTAGAACGCATCCCGACTACCGCCTCCTTCGCCAAAGGAGTCTTCCACGAAGTCGGCAGCGAGCTCGAATGCCGCCCGCTCCCGCCAACGAGTCCCCATTGCATCGATGAAGAACCGGCTAGGGGTCGTCGCTAAGGTGGGGCGGCCACGAAATCCACAAAGACGCGCACGTCCGTACTAATGCCCGATCTGGTGTGCAGGTCTCATCCAAGCGCCAGCTGCGGTTCATCGACGGGCGCGGCGGCCAGTCGGTCCAGATTAGACAGGGTGACGCCGACCAGACGCACACCCATGCGCGGCGGGTAGACGGACCGAACGAGGTCGAGGGCGACCGCGGTCAGGGCCTCGAGGCCCTCCAGCCGCCCCTGAACAGAGCGGCTGCGAGTAGCCTGCTGGAAGTCCGCCCATTTGACCTTGACGGTAACCGTTCGGCCGCGTGAGCCCGTTCGCTCGCACCAGGCCCAGACGTCGCGCGCCATGGCGCAAACGCCCGCCTCGATCCGTTCAGGATCGGTGAGATCCTCGGCGAAGGTGGTTTCGGATCCCGATGACTTGCGCTCCCGGTCGGGGCGCACCGGGCGGTGATCGATGCCGCGGGCGATATCGTGATACCAGCCGCCCGAACTGCCGAAGTGGTGCTCCAAGAAGGCCAGGGTCTGAGCCTTAAGATCGGCCCCGGTCCGAATGCCTAGGTCATGCATCCTGCGCGCCGTGACAGGTCCCACGCCGTAAAAGCGGGTCACCGGCAGCGTTTCCGCAAAGGCCTCGCCGCGTCCAGGCGGCACCACGAACTGGCCATTCGGCTTTCTCTGGTCGGACGCGAGCTTGGCGAGGAATTTGTTGTAGGAGATGCCGGCCGAGGCGGTGAGCCCGGTCGCCTCCAGAATCCGCCGCCGGATCTCCCGTGCGGTCTCAGACGCCGTAGGCAGGCCCTTCAGGTTCTCGGATACGTCGAGATAAGCCTCGTCGAGCGAGAGAGGTTCGATGAGCGCGGTGTAGTCCGCGAAGATCGCGTGAATCTGGCGCGAGACCGCCTTGTAGACCTCGAACCGGGGCGGCACGAACACGAGCTCCGGGCATTTACGCATCGCCGTTGTTGACGGCATGGCGGAGCGGACACCGAAGGTCCGCGCCTCATAGCTGGCCGCCGCGACCACGCCGCGTTTCGCCGCATAGCCCA